>Ga0268264_10000586_pt1 | contig 44247 bp, 38 predicted proteins | sample KBSSwiS32_FD_190357 | JGI IMG/M metagenome (GOLD analysis project Ga0268264, IMG submission 190357) | Switchgrass rhizosphere microbial communities from Kellogg Biological Station, Michigan, USA - KBS Switchgrass S3-2 (SPAdes) (version 2) | ecosystem: Host-associated > Plants > Roots >... | reverse complement strand
ATTCCGGTGTTCGTGACCCAACCGTGACCCTGGCGCTGGGGGCTGTCCCGGGCCCCGGGTCGCCGCGTCTCGCGACGGTCGCGGCGCGACCTCCTCGACGACCGTAACCACCACCGCGCGGACCGCAGCCAGACCTCCCGCGGCAACCCACGACCACGAGCGACTACCAGCCCCGGCTCACCGACCGTCGACGTCGGTTGCCCCGGTGAAGTCCTCGAGTTTCTCGCCGGCCGCGACGTACTCCTCGGGTAGCCGGAACCGCCCCCACCACGGCTGGGTCGCGACCGCGACCAGCTGCTCGGTCGTCAGCACGGGTGCGTCCCGGTGCTCGCCGTCGGCGTACGGGTTGGTGTTCATGGCGCCCACGATGAGGCGGAGCTTGCGACGTGGACTGATCACCTCGGCCGCCAGACGTTGGGAGCCAACGCCGGACTCGGCGTCGTCGTCGCGGTAGGTGCGCACGGTGTCGCCGTTCGGCAGCTGCCAGATCCGGCAGTCGGGCAGGATGAAGGCCGCGCAGGTGTATGGCGCCGGCCCCGCCATGGCGAGCGGCTGGAGATTCACTATCACCAGGCCCGCGGGACCCGACCCGGTCGTGGGCAGGAACCGGAACGCGCCGAGAGCTTCGTGCTCGTACGCATCGCCCTGGAACCCCGCGAAGCTGCCGTCGGCGACGTCGTCCACCGCGACGGCCAGCGCGGCGGCGGCTCCTCGCCCGGTGATCGGCGCGGTGCGGCCGCTGAGCGGTCCGACGACCACCGGCACCGCGGTGTCGGTGGCGACGTTGTCGGTGTCGCGGCCCGGCACCAGTGCGTAGGCACCCGCGGCGAGCACGGTTGCTGCAGCTGTGGCGCCGACCGTGGCCAGGGCGCGGCGGCGCCGGCGCAGGGCCAGGCCTTGCCGTCTCGAGGCCTCCGCGAGCGCGGGCAGATTGGCGGACACGTCGGCGACGGCGTCGCGCAGGGAGTCTTGGAGCAACATGACGGTCCTCTCAGGCCTCGTCGGCCAGGTCAGGGAACTGAGTACGGAGCCGAGCCAGCGCTCGGGAGGCGCGGGAGCGGCATGCGGACTGGGAGAGCCCGGTCTGCGCCGCGACGTCGGCGACCGGGAGATCGTGGAAGTAGCGGAGCACCAGCACCGCCCGGTCCCTCGGCGGCAGGGTGCCCAACGCGTCGATCAGCGAGATCCGCAGCGCCGGGTCGCCCTGGGGCGCCAACGCGTCGGCGCCGTCGAGCAGCGGCAGCTCCGGCCGCCGCTTGCGGCGCCGGTCGGAGAGGAACAACCGGGTGAGGATCATCCGGGTGTACGCCGCCGGGCTGTCGGCCCTGCTGACCAGCCGCCACCGCGCGAACGCCTGCGCGTAGGCGCTCTGCACGAGGTCCTCGGCGGCCTGCCGGTCGCCGGTCAGCAGCATCGCCGTACGCAACATCCGGTCACCGGTGGCGTGGACGAGCTCCTCGAAGGTGGCGGGCCGGGGCACTGCCGTCACCGGCTGCTTCACCAGATCGGTCATCACACCCTTCCAGAGGGGTCGGCGACCCGGATTGTTGCAACGAGGCCCGGAGAAACTCCCTCGGCGACCGTCGGACCGACAACCTAGGCTGGCCATGCACTTCCGCGCCGGATCAGCGCGATCAGCACGCCGCTCGGGAAGGACTCCATGACGTCGACCCCCGCCACCACCGACTACCCCGAGAACATCGACGCCGCCGTCTTGAAGATCGCCGGCGTGGTGGTGCTCGGGGCGATCATGTCGATCCTCGACATCACGGTCGTCAACGTGGCGCTGCCCACCTTCCAGGCGGAGTTCGGCAGCCGCGGCCACGAGGTCGCCTACTCCCACGTCGCGTGGACCGTCACGGCCTACACGCTCTCGCTCGCCACGGTCATCCCGATGGCCGGTTGGGCGGCGGACCGGTTCGGCACCAAGCGGCTCTACCTGACCGCCATCTTCCTGTTCACCCTCGGCTCGGCGCTGTGCGCCACGGCCAGCAGCATCGACATGCTGATCGGCTTCCGGGTCCTGCAAGGGCTCGGCGGCGGCATGCTCATGCCGCTCGGGATGACGATCATGACCCGAGCCGCGGGTCCGCACCGGATGGGCCGGCTGATGGCGATCCTCGGGGTCCCGATGCTGCTGGGGCCGATCCTCGGCCCGATCCTCGGCGGCCTCCTCATCCAGCAGGCGAGCTGGCACTGGATCTTCCTGATCAACGTGCCGCTCGGTGCCGCCGCGCTCATCTACGCGTGGCGCGTGCTGGACAAGGACACCCCCGAGCCGTCGGAGTCCTTCGACTTCCTCGGCATGGCCCTGATGTCCCCGGGCCTGGCGCTGTTCCTGTTCGGCGTCTCGTCGCTGCCGCAGGAGAACGGCGACTTCACCGCTCCGCGGGTGTGGGTCTCGATGCTGGTCGGCGCGCTCCTGATCGTGGCCTTCGTGGTGCACTCGTTCCGGCCCGAGCACCCGCTGCTCGACCTGCGGCTGTTCGAGAACCGCAACCTGACCATCTCGGTCATCACCATGTTCATGTTCGCGGCGGCGTTCTTCGGCGGGCTCTTGCTGGTGCCGACCTACTTCCAGCAGATCCGCGGCGAGTCCACGCTGCACGCCGGGCTGCTGGTCGCGCCGCAGGGGCTCGGCGCGATGATCACGATGCCGATCGCCGGGCGGCTCGTCGACAAGATGCCCATCGGCCGGATCGCCCCGATCGGGATCTCCCTGATCGTCATCGGGATGTTCGGGTTCACCCAGATCGACGAGAACACCTCCTACGCGCTGATCATCCCGATGCTCGTCGTGATGGGGCTCGGGATGGGCTCGACGATGATGCCGCTGTTCACCTCGGCCCTGAAGACGCTCACCGCGCAGCAGGTCGCACGCGGCTCGACCCTGCTGAACATCAGCCAGCAGATCTCCAGCTCGGTCGGCGTCGCGACCATGTCGGTCGTCCTGACCAGCCACCTCAACGACTCTCCGGTCGTGCCCGGCACCGACAAGGCACCCGGCCTGGACGGCGGCATCACCGAGACCGGAGCGGCGATCCTCTCCAACACCCGGCCGCAGGTCTTCGCCCAGCTCGGCATCGACCCGAGCTACGTCGCCCGGGGGCTGGCCGACGCCGCGTCGTCGTTCGCTCACACCTACTGGGTGGCCTGGTCGCTGGTGACGCTCACGCTGGTGCCCGCCCTGCTGCTGCCGCGACGCCGCGAGGCGACCCACCTCCTCGACGCCGAGGGCCAGCCACCCGTGGTGGTGCCGTGACCCGTGGTGCCGTGACCCGGACACCCTGGCGCGATCGGACATAGACTGACGCTCGCGAAGCGGTGCGCCGACGGGGCGCGCGGGCGCGAAGGTTCCCTCTGACAGGTGGCCGTCTCGGGCCAGCGGCCGGGGGCGGAGTCCGAGATGGCAGCAACGAAGCCGGCAGGGTCCGGGCGGGGAAGGCTTCGAGGGGCGCTCCCGGCCGAGCTGACCAGCTTCGTCGGCAGGCGGCACGAGCTGCACGAGACGCGTCGCCTCATCTCCGCCGGCCGGATGCTCACGCTCACCGGTGCCGGCGGCGTGGGCAAGACCCGGCTGGCCCTGCGGACGGCGGCAGAGGTACGCCGCACCTTCCCCGACGGTGTCTGGTTCGTCGAGCTCGCCGCCCTCCAGGATCCGCAGCTGGTGCCGCACACGGTGGCCAACACCCTCGAGCTGCGCCAGTTCTCCGCCGACCCGGCGACCGACCTCGCGGCGTACCTCGAGCCGCAGCAGCTCCTGGTGGTGCTCGACAACTGCGAGCACCTCACCGAGGCCTGCGCCGTGCTGGTCAACAAGCTCCTCGCCACCGCGCCCGAGCTGCGGGTGCTCGCGACCAGCCGGCACCTGCTCGGCGTCGAGGGTGAGCAGATCCTGACCGTGCCCCCGCTCTCCACCCCGGTCTCGGCGGTCCCGGCCGGCGACGCGACCCACTACGAGTCCGTGCGGCTGTTCCTCGAGCGCGCACAATCCGTGTCGCCGGACTTCGTCATCACCGACGACAACCGAGCGTCGGTGGTCGAGATCTGCCGCCAGCTCGACGGCGTCCCGCTCGCGATCGAGCTGGCGGCCGTGTGGCTGCGCACCCTCTCTCCGCAGCAGATCCTCGAGCGGCTCGAGGACCGGTTCCGGCTGCTCATCCACGACCGGCCCGCCGCCCCGGCCCGGCAGCAGGCGCTCGACGCAGCCGTCGGCTGGAGCTACGACCTCTGCTCCCCCACCGAGCAGCAGCTGTGGGCTCGACTCTCGGTGTTCGCCGGCGGCTTCGACCTCGAGGCGGCAGAGGACGTGTGCTCGGGCGGCGACATCGACCGCGGCGACGTGCTCAACCTGGTCGCGAGCCTGGTCAACAAGTCGATCATCGTGCGCAGGCTGGCCACCGAGAACCGCCAGGCCTGGTACCACATGCTCGAGACGATCCGGCAGTACGGCGCGGAGCGGCTCACCGCGGCCGGCCACGAGTGCGCGCTGCGGGTGCGGCACCGCGACCACTACCGGCTCCTCGCGGCCCAGTTCGAAGCCGAGGGTTTCGGCCCCGACCAGGCGGAGTGGTTCCTGCGGCTGCGGCGCGAGTCCGGCAACCTGCGGGCCGCCCTCGAGTTCTGCCTCAGCGAGCCGGGCGAGGTCGCCGCAGCCTTCGACATCGCCGCGCCGATCTGGAACTTCTGGTTCGCCGGCTTCCTGGGCGAGGGCTACCGCTACCTGACCCGCGCCCTCGAGCTGGCCCCCGAACAGACCCCCGAACGGGCCTACGCCCTGTGGGCGGCCAGCTACCTCGCCATGTTCGCCACCGACCTCGACAGCAACGCCGCGATGCTCGCCGAGTGCACCGCGATCGCCGCCCGCCTCGACGACCCGCAGCTGCACGCCCGGATCCACGAGTGCCGCGGGCACGCGAGGCTCTACCAGGACGACCCCGTGGGCGCGATCGAGCTCCTCGACCTGGCCCGCCACGAGTACCAGGCGCTCGGAGACCCGCTCGGCGAGTTCGACACGCTCATCCTGCTCACCGCGTGCACCTTCTTCCTCGACGACCCCCGGGCCAACGAGTACAGCCAGCAGGCGCTGCTGCTGGCGGAGCAGGCCGGCGCGCAGTCCTCGACGGCGTACGCCCTGTGGGCCGTCGGGATCTCGCTGTGGCGCGAGGGCCACTTCGACGAGGCGGCCCGCTCGCTGCGCAGCTCGGTGCGGCTGTTCCTGCCCATGCACGACCTCACCGGCATCAGCTTCGGTGTCCAGGCCCTGTCGTGGTGCGCGGCCTTCGCCGAGCCCGGTGAGCAGGCGGCGCGGCTCCTCGGGGCGGCGCAGGCGGTGTGGCGGACCAGCGGCGCGAGGATCGACGAGACCACGGCCTACACCGTCTTCGACCAGCGGTCGGCCGAGGCGCTGCGGGCCGCCGCCGGCGCGGGTGTGATGGAGTCGACGACCTTCGAGCGGGCCTTCGCCGAGGGCGCGGCCTACTCCTTCGACCAGGCAGTCGCCCTCGCGCTCGGCGAGCTCGACGACCCGGGCGACCCTGGCGGCCAGATCGCCGCGCCGCCGGCACGGCGCCGGGCCGCGCCCGGCGGGCTGACGCGACGCGAGCTCGAGGTCGCCGACCTGCTGACCGACGGGTTGAGCAACAAGGAGATCGCGGCCCGGCTGCTGATCGCCCAGCGCACCGTCGAGACCCACGTCGACCACGTGCTGGCCAAGCTCGGGCTCACGGCCCGGGGCCAGGTCGCGAGCTGGGTCGCGGCCCAGGGGCAAGACCCGCGGACTACGTAGTCGCGGTTTTAGGTAGTGATCCCCGTATCTGTCCGGATTCGGCGACCCCGACCGATGACCGATCTTTGTAGTGCCGTCCCCCACCATTCGAGGTCCCCCCCAATGCGCCGAGCACCGACCGCATCCCCCATCCTGCGAACACGGTCCAGCATCGGCCTCGAGCGGTGGAGGGACGGCCAATGAACATCGGTCACGCGCGGCCGCTGCTGCTCGGCTACATCAGGGCCGACGTCCTCAGGGACCTCGCCGACCTGCCCAAGGTCGAAGCACTGCTGGACGCCTTCGCCCAGCGGGAGGCGTTCACCCTGGGTGCCATCTACGTCGAGAAGGGCCTGGCGCCTGGCGCCTTCGCTGCGCTGCTGAGCGAGGTCGCCCGCGACGAGGCGCTGTACGGCGTCGTGGTCCCGGACCTGCGGCACCTGACGGTCGTCGAGCAGCTGGCTCTCGCCGGGCACCAGGACGGTGCCCGGACCGCGGTCTTCACCGCGAGCTTCACCCCCCTAGCAGGCGGGCCTGGCGTGGGCGCCCCCGACGCGCGCCAGGTCCGCCGTTCCATCTCCCGAGCGGTCCGCTGACCTCGACTAGTCGGCGGCCGCAGTCGTAGCCGCGAGCCTGCCCAGGAGGCGGGCGTCCACCGCGGCCGGGCTGAGGACGTGGTCGAGCGCCATCGCGGCGCACCCGACGACGCCGGCCCGGTCACCGTAGGTCGACGGCAGGAACTGCAGGTCGCGGGTGGCCAGGGCCGAGGAGCGCGCGTAGACGCTCTCGCGGATCCCGGCGGTGTAGACGTCGAACGCCGCGGCCATGTCGCCGCCGACCACGACCGCCTGCGGGTTGAGCAGGTTGATGGCGATCGCCAGCACCTCGCCCAGCTGCCGGCCGCTCTCGCGCAGCAGCGCCTTGGCCTCGGCATCACCGGAGGTCGCCTGCGCGACCAGCTCGCGGATGTGGGTCACCGGCCGGCCGGCCTCACGGCTGGCCGCCACCAGGGCCCAGCCGCCGGCGAGGGTCTCGAGGCAGCCGTGGTCGCCGCACCGGCACGGCCGCCCGGCCGCGGCGTCGACCTTGGTGTGGCCGATCTCGCCGGCGCCCCCGAGGTGGCCGGAGACGACCTGCCCTCCCGCGATGATGCCCAGGCCCAGCCCGGTCGAGGCCTTGAGCACCAGCAGGTCGTCGAGGAAGCGCGCCTGGCCGAGCCGCTCGGACCGGGCCAGCACGTCGGCATCGTTGCCGACGTAGACCGGTGCGTCCGTGATGGGCGCGAGGTACGGCGCGAGCTCGGCCCCCTCCCAGGAGGCCATCACCGGCGAGTCCAGGCAGACCCCGCGGACCGGGTCGATGGTGCCGGGCAGGCTCAGCCCGACCCCGTAGACCGCCGGGTCCCCGGCATCGGCGAGCAGCCGCGCGAGCTGGTCGGCGACGCCGGGCATCACCAGGTCTGGACCGGCGCCCTCGTGGTGGTCGAGCGAGGAGGCGCCGAGCTCGACCCCGGCCAGGTCGGCCACCGCCACCTGGGAGCGCGACCGGCCGACCGCCACCGCGAGCACCACGCCCGCGCGGGCGTTGAAGACGAGGCTGCCCGGCGGCCGGCCGCCGGTCGAGGCGAGCTCCTCGCCCAGCCCGACCAGCCCGGCGTCGGCGAGCGCCGAGACCCGGGCGACCACGGCCGTGCGCGACATCCCGGTGAGTCGGCGCAGGTCGGAACGGGTCGCGGCGCGGCCGGAGCGCAGCAGCGCGAGCACCTCACCGGCGGACTCGTTCACGCTGGCGATCCTAAAGCCGCCGTCTTAAGTTCATGAAATACCGAAGTAGTGCTTGCCAGATGCTTACTTATGTTCCTACGGTGGCACCATGACCCTGCCCACCAGCGAGCTCGCGACGGCCCTCCCGCCGTGCGACGTGACCGTCGTCGGAGGCACCGGCGACCTCGCGCTGCGCAAGCTGCTTCCCGCGCTCTACCAGAGCGAGCGGCGCGGCAGCCTGGCCCCGGGCACCCGCGTGATCGGGGCCTCCCGGTCCGCCCTGGACGACCACGGCTACCGCACGCTGGTCGGCCAGGCCCTCGAGCGCCACGTCCCAGGCGACGAGCTCGACCCCTCGGTCGTGGCCCGCCTGCTCGACCGGCTGCACCACGTCGAGGTCGACGCCGGGTCCGCCGAGGGCTGGCACCTGCTGCACGAGCTGCTCAAGGAGGCCCCCTCAGGCGAAGCAGCAGAGCGGGTGCGCGTCTTCTACCTCGCCGTGACCCCGCGGCTGTTCGGGCCGATCTGCCAACAGCTGGACGCCATCGGTGTCGTCGAGCCCACCTCGCGGGTGGTGCTCGAGAAGCCCCTCGGCTCCGACCTCGCCTCGGCGCGGCTGGTCAACGACGCCGTCGGCCGGGTCTTCGCCGAGCCGCAGATCTTCCGGATCGACCACTACCTCGGCAAGGAGAGCGTCCAGAACCTGCTGGTGACGCGGTTCGCCAACACCTTCCTCGAACCGTTGTGGAACTCCCGCTGGATCGACCACGTCCAGATCACCGCCGCCGAGACGCTCGGTGTCGGCGACCGTGGCGACTACTACGACCACGCCGGTGCGCTGCGCGACATGGTGCAGAACCACCTGCTCCAGCTGCTCTGCCTGGTGGCCATGGAGCCCCCGACCTACGTCGGCCGCGAGACGGTCCGCGACGAGAAGCTCAAGGTGCTCCAGGCGCTGAAGCCGATGACACCCGAGGACGTCGACCGCGACACCGTCCGCGGGGCCTACGAGCAGGGCGTCGTCGACGGGGAGGTCGTGACGTCGTACGTCGAGGACCTCGGCCACCCCAGCCGCACCGAGACGTTCGCGGCGCTCCGGGTCGAGGTGCAGAACTGGCGCTGGGCCGGGGTGCCGTTCTACCTGCGCACGGGCAAGCGGATGGACCGGCGGGCCTCGGAGATCGTCGTGGTGTTCAAGGCGCCGCCGCACGCGATGTTCCCCGGCAGTGAGGGCGCCACCGAGCCCAACCGGCTGCACATCCGGGTCCAGCCCGACGAGGGGATGCACCTGCACATGACCGTCAAGGAGCCGGGTCCGGGCGGCATCCGGCTGCGCCCGGTCTCGCTCGACCTGAGCTACGCCACGGCCTTCGACGCCGTCTCGCCCGACGCCTACGAGCGGCTGCTCCTCGACGTGATCAAGGGCAACCCGACGCTCTTCATGCGCCGCGACGAGGTCGAGGCGGCCTGGGCGTGGGTCGAGCCGATCCTGCGGCACTGGGAGACCTCCCCGCGCCGCCCCAAGCGCTACCCGGCCGGCACCAGCGGGCCGACCGCGGCCGCCACGCTCCTCGAGCGGGACGGCCGGACCTGGCAGGAGGACGACCAGTGAACCCGACCCACCCGCTCCACCCCCTCCATCCCGTCGTCGCGGACGTCACCGCGCGACTGACCGAGCGCAGCCGGCACACCCGGGCCGCCTACCTCGCGCGCACCCGGGCCGCGGCCGAGGCCGGCCCGGCGCGTGGCCGGCTCGCCTGCGCCAACCTCGCGCACGGGCTGGCGGCGTCCGACGCGCCGAGCAAGCAGGCCCTGCGCGGCGGCACCAAGCCGAACCTCGCGATCGTCACCAGCTACAACGACATGCTGTCTGCCCACCAGCCGTTCGGCGACTACCCGCCGGTGCTCAAGCGCGCCGTGATCCGCGCGGGCGGGATCGCGCAGGTCGCCGGCGGGGTCCCGGCCATGTGCGACGGGATCACCCAGGGCCGCGCCGGGATGGAGCTCTCGCTCTACAGCCGCGACGTCATCGCGATGTCGACCGCGATCGCGCTCTCCCACGACATGTTCGACGGCGCGCTGATGCTGGGCGTCTGCGACAAGATCGTGCCCGGGCTGCTGATCGGGGCGCTCTCCTTCGGGCACCTCCCGACCGTCTTCGTCCCCGCGGGGCCGATGGCCTCGGGGCTGCCGAACGGCGAGAAGGCCCGGATCCGGCAGCTGTACGCCGAGGGGAAGGCCGGCCGCGAGGAGCTGCTCGAGGCGGAGACCGCGTCCTACCACTCCCGCGGGACCTGCACCTTCTACGGCACCGCCAACTCCAACCAGCTGCTGATGGAGGTGCTCGGGCTCCACCTGCCGGGCTCGTCGTTCGTCAACCCGGAGACGCCGCTTCGGGTGGCGCTGACCGAGGCGGCCGCGGCCCGGGCGGTCGCGATCACCCACCAGGGCGGCGAGCCGACCCCGATCGCCGACGTCGTCGACGAGAAGGCGGTGGTCAACGCGTGTGTCGCCCTGCTGGCCAGCGGCGGGTCGACGAACCACACCCTGCACCTGGTCGCCATCGCGCGCGCCGCGGGCATCCGGCTCACCTGGGCCGACCTCTCCGACCTGTCGGCCGCGGTGCCGCTGCTGTGCCGGATCTACCCCAACGGCCCGGCCGACGTGAACCACTTCCACGCCGCCGGCGGCATCGGCTTCCTGGTGCGCACCCTGCTCGAGGCCGGGCTGCTGCACGAGGACGTCACGACCGTGCTGGGCCGCGGACTGTCGGCGTACACCCAGGAGCCGGTGCTCCGCGACGGCGAGCTCACCTGGGTCGACGGCACCGATCACAGCCTCGACCTCGAGGTGCTGCGCCCGGCCGACGAGCCGTTCGCGCCCGACGGAGGGCTCAAGGTGCTCGGCGGGCCCCTGGGCACGGCCGTGGTGAAGACCTCGGCGGTCCGACCCGAGCACCGCGTCGTGACCGCGCCGGCCGTGGTCTTCGACGGCCAGGCCGAGTTCCTCGCGGCGTTCTCCGACGGGAGCCTCGACGGTCGTGACCTCGTGGCGGTGCTGCGCTACCAGGGCCCCGCCGCCAACGGCATGCCCGAGCTGCACAAGCTGACCCCGGCGCTCGGGGTCCTGCAGGATCGCGGGCAGCGGGTGGCGATCGTGACCGACGGCCGGATGTCCGGCGCCTCTGGCAAGGTGACCGCAGCCATCCACGTGACCCCGGAGGCGGCGCTCGGCGGGCCGCTGGCACGGGTGCGCGACGGCGACGTCATCACCGTCGACGCCGAGGCCAGCGTGCTCGACATCGTGACCACCGACGAGCTCCAGGAGCGGGAGCCGACCGGGCGGCCGCCGTCCGGGGAGGAGTTCGCGGGCACCGGGCGGGAGCTGTTCGCGGCGTTCCGGGCCACCGTCGGTCCGGCCGACGAGGGCGCCAGCGTCTTCCCCCACCCCGGCCAGGCTCAGGAGGTGGCCCTTGTCCACGCCGTCTGACCGCCCCTGCTCGCTCCTCGACGTCGTCCCGGTCCTACCGGTGGTCGTCCTCGAACGCCGCGAGGACGCCGTCCCGGTGGCCCGGGCGCTGGTAGCGGGCGGCCTGCCCGCCATCGAGCTGACCCTGCGAACGCCCGCCGCCCTCGACGCGATCAGGGCGATCAGCGCCGAGGTGCCCGAGATCCTGGTGGGCGCCGGCACCGTGGTCACGCCCGGGCAGGCCAAGCAGGCGCTCGACGCCGGGGCGGGGTTCCTGGTCTCGCCGGGTTCGACGCCCGCGCTGCTGTCGGCCATGGCCGAGACCGGGCTGCCGTTCCTTCCCGGGACCTCGACGGTCTCGGAGGTGCTGGCCGCGCTCGAGCTCGGCCTGACCGAGCTCAAGTTCTTCCCCGCCGAGGCGGCGGGCGGCGCGGCGTACCTGCGCTCGGTCGCCGGCCCGGTGCCGACCGCGCGGTTCTGCCCGACCGGCGGCATCACCCCCGCCTCGGCCCCGGACTACCTGGCGCTGCCCAACGTCGGCTGCGTCGGCGGCTCCTGGCTGACCCCGCCCGACCTCGTGGCCAGCGGCGACTGGGCCGCGATCACCGCCCTGGCGGCACAGGCGGCCGCGCTCGCGACCGGACACTAGGTCCCGGCCGGCCTGATCTATCGTCGTCGGGATGCTCGGACAGCGCAGCGACATCCAGATGGTCGTCTTCGACATTCTCGGGACGATGGTCGACGAGCCAACCGGCATCGAGCGAGGCATCCGGAGGCTGGTCCCTGATGCTGACGACACCACGACCCGCGAGCTCCTGAACCTGTGGCAGGGGCACGTCGAGGAGCGGCAGCGGGCGATGCTCGCGGGTGGTCGCCCGTACGCCAACAGCACGGTGGTCGACCTCGAGGCGGCGACCGAGGTCGCAGCCGCGGCCGGCATCAGCGACGAAGACGCGGTCCGGGCGCTCGCCGCGGCCGGGCGGGAGCTTGACCCGTGGCCCGACTCTGTCGCCGGCCTCGGCCGGATCGCCCGCCACTTCCCGGTGGTCGGCCTCTCCAACGCCAGCCCTCCGGCGCTCACGCACATCAGTGCGCGCGCCGGGCTGCGCTGGCATCAGGTGCTCTCGGCCGAGGCCGCGCAGACCTACAAGCCCGACCCGGACGTCTACCGGCTTGCGATCGCCAACGCCGCCTGCCCGCCGGACCGGCTGCTCATGGTCGCTGCGCACGCGTGGGACCTGCGCGGCGCACAGGCCGTGGGCATGCGGACGGCGTACGTCGAGCGTCCAGTCGGTGACCCGCCCGGCCCGACGGACTCCTTCGACCTGTTCGTGGCCGGCCTCGACGAGCTGGCCACCAGCCTCATTCCTGGCTAGCCACCATGGTCCGCTCGTCGCCAGTGAAGATCATCCGGCGCCCGCGCATCGAGCCGACGTGGGCGACCGCCGCCCGCCACTCCTCGCTCGCCAGCGCGGCGTCGAGGGCCTCGCGCGAGTCGAAGCTCAGGATCGACATGCCGTCCCAGCCCGCCGACCGCTCGTCGATGCCGTCCTCGAGCTCGGTGTGCAGCCAGCGGCGCAGGCCGGGCAGCGGATAGGTGACCTCGGCGTGCTCGCCGCGCCACCACTCGATGAACTGCTCGTGGGTCCAGTCATCGGGCCGGGACGCGAGCACGATCAGGTTGTGCATCTCAGTCGGCCAGGACGCGCAGGCAGGCGGCGGTGTACATCTCGCGGACCTCGTCGAGGGTCATCGGTCCACCGGGGCGATACCAGCGCCACACGCTGACGACCATGGCGAGCACCAGCGTCGCGAGGGCGTGCGCGTCGCCCTTGCGGAAGTCGCGCGCCTTGATCCCGCGGGCGATCAGCGCGGTCCACTCGTTCTCGATGTCGCGCACCAGGGCACGGGCCTTGAGCCGCTCGACCTCCTCCTTCGCGGAGGGCCGGGGCGTGGCCAGGAGGTCCATGTGGCTCTGCAGGATGCGCATCTGCAGGACCTCGCGCGGGCTCACGGCGTACGCCGCCGCGATGGCGGCCTCGAGCGCCTTGTCGGCCCGGTCGACGTCGGTCGTGACGTCACGGAAGGCCTGGAGCGAGCGCTCGAGCTCGAGGCTCATGATCGTGAGCAGGCAGTGCGCCTTGGACTCGAAGTAGTGGTAGAGGGCGGTCTGACCGATGCCGACCTGGTCGGCGATCGTGGCCCACTTGGTGTGCTCGTAGCCGTCCTTGCCGAACTTCTCTATGGCCGCAGTCAGGATCAGCGCGCGCTTGGACCGCGGCCCCTCGGTCTCCGGCCCGTCCGCGGCGGTGCCGTTGGCCGCTGAGCGGCCCGCTGGGGCTTTGGGCGACTTGGTCCCTGCTCTGGGCACTTGGTTCTCCGATCGTCGGGTCGAGCCTAGCAAGATGAGGTGAACTCAGGTCATTCCGTGCCGGCGGCATGGAGCTCGGCCGCGATCCGGACCGCGTCCGGCCGCGACAGCTTGCCGACCCGGTTCTGCGGGAGGTCCGGGACGGCGAAGACGAACTCCGGCCACTTGCCCTTCGGGAACCCGGCGGCGGCGAGCTCGGCGGTGATGTCCGCGAGGCCGAGGACCGGCCCGGTCGACACCACCAGGGCCGCAACCCGCTCGCCGAGCAGCTCGTCGGGCAGCGGCACCACGCACACCTGGGCGACGGACGGGATCCGCGCCAGCGCCGCCTCGACCTCGTTGACGTCGATGTTGCGGCCGCCGCGGATGATGATCTGCTTCTGCCGGCCCAGCACCGTGATGGTGCCCGCGGCGTCGACCCGGACCAGGTCGCCTGTGGGCAGGAACCCGTCGCTCGTCAGCTCCGGGGGCTGCGGCCGGCCGGACCGGGCGTAGCCCACGAACATGCTGGGGCCGTGCACCTGGGCGGCGCCCACCTCGCCGACCGGCAGCGGGCGGCCGTCCTCGTCGACGGCGCGCACCACGGTGCCGGGGAACGGCCGGCCGTCGCACGCGAGCCGGGTCTCGGCGTCCTCGTCGGGGCGCGTGGTGGTGTGGCCGAGGCACTCCGACATGCCGAAGACCCGGATCAGCTTCGTCCCGAGCGTGTCCTCGGCGCGACCGAGCGCGCCGGCGTCCATCGGGCCACCACCCACGGTCATCGCCTTGAGGCCCGAGAGCCGCCCCGGCGCCGAGGGCCGGATCGAGAGCTGGAGCGCCATCGTCGGCACCAGCATCGTCCAGCGGACCTGGTGCTCGGCCATCGCCTCGAGCGCCGCATCCGGCTGCCAGCTCTCGATACAGACCATCGGGCCACCGAGCATCGCGGGCAGATACATGCCGAAGCAGAAGGCCGCCACCGACGACAGCGGCACGAAGGCGCCGATCGCGTCGCCCGGCTCGAGCCCGATCGCCTCAATCGTGGAGCGGTCGGCGTAGCGCAGTGCCTCCTCGGACTGCACCACGCACTTGGGTCGGCCGGTGGACCCGGAGGTCATCGCGACCGCCACGCCACCCGACCAGCGGGCGACGTCGCTGGCGGGCCGCCCAGAGGCGACCAGGGCCCAGCCGTCGAGCACGGCGCGCTTGTCGGGGAACGAGGTGCTCGACACCACCCAGTGCGCCAGCACCTCGTCGGAGGCGACCACGGCGTCGGGCTCGATGTCCTCCATCGCGAGCTCGACCTCGGAGGCCACGGCGTGGCTGCTGAGGACCGCGACCATCCCGCCGCGCAGCCCCACGGCGAGCGCCGTCGCGAGGGTCCGCCAGGTGTTGTCGGCCTGCACCAGCACCGTCGGCGAGCCGCCGAGCGACTCCTCGAGGGCGCCCGCGAGCTCGCGGGCGGCGGCCATCACCTCGCCCACGGTGTGGGTGCCGAGCGCGTCGATGACGGCCACGTCACCGGGCGTGCGCTCGGCACGCTCGGCGAACTCCCGGGCCAGCAGCTGCATGTTTCGTGTCCTCCTGCTCGTCAGTCAGTGTCTACCGCGCGGTCCAGCCGCCGTCGACGACCAGCGCCTGACCGGTCACATAGCTGGACGCGGCCGAGGCGAGGAACAGCAGCGCGCCGTCGACCTCCCCCGGCTCACCACCCCGGCCCAGCATCGTGTTGCGCCGCACCCAGCCTGCGGACCTCTCGTTGGTGAAGAGCCCCTCGGTCATCTCGGTGTCGAACCAGCCCGGCACGATCGCGTTGACGCGGATGCCGCGCCGGCCCCACTGCCCGGCCAGCTCGCGGGTCAGGCCGATGACCCCCGCCTTGGACGCGGCGTAGGCCGCGCCGCCGATGGGCGCGGTCGAGACCAGGCCGATCACGGACGAGACGTTGACGATCGACAGCGAGCCGCCGTCGGCCACCGTGGCCGCGACCGCGGTCGCGAGGTGGAAGCCGGCTGCGAGGTTGAGGTCGAGCAGGGCGGCGAAGCCCGCGACGGTCTCGTCCTCGGCGTTCGGTACGCCGGGCATGCCGGCGTTGTTGACCAGGACGTCGACAGCGCCGGTGATGCCGGCGGCCGCCTCGACCAGGTGCGCCCGGTCCTCGGCGGACGTGACGTCGCAGCGCACCGGCACCAGTCCGTCGACCTCCTTGGCGAGCACCTCCAGCCGGTCCAGCCGTCGCGCTGCGGCGACCACCGTGGCGCCGGCCTCGGCCAGGGTGCGGGCGAAGCCCTCGCCGAGCCCCGACGAGGCACCGGTCACGACCGCGACCTTGCCGGTCAGGTCGAACAGGTCGGTGCCCATCAGTAGACCGCCGTCCGGCCGCCGTCCACGGGAATGACCGCACCGGTCGTGTAGCCCGAGGAGTCACCGGCCAGGTGCAGGACCATCCCGACCACCTCGTCGGGACGGCCCAGCCGGCCGGCCGGGAGGCGGTCGACGACCTTGCCGACGAACTCCTCGTCCCAACCGTCGGCCATGTCGGTCGCGAACGCGCCGGGCATCACGCAGTTGACCCGCACGTGCGGCGCGTACTCCTGCGCGAAGGCCATGGTCAGCGCGTTGAGGCCGCTCTTCGACGCGGCGTACATCGCCTCCGGCGGGCTCGGCCGGACCGCACCGATGCTGGAGATGTTGATGATCGAGCCGCCACCGGCCGCCGCCATCCGGGCGCCGGCCACCGCCATCAGCCGGAACGGGCCCTTGAGGTTGACCTCGATGGTCTTGTCGAAGAGCCCCTCCGAGACGTCCTCGAGCGAGGGCGAGAGGGGCGCGATGCCGGCGTTGTTGACCAGGACGTCGAGGCGCCCCAGGTCGGCGTACACACGCTCGATCGCGGGCTCGATGCTGTCCCAGTGACCCACGTGCAAGGCCAGCGGCACGGCCGCGACCCCGGTTGCCTTCGTGATCGCCTCCGCTGCCGCCTCGCACGCGTCGGCCTTGCGGCTGGAGACCACCACGGTGGCGCCGGCCTGCGCCAGCCCGAGCGCGATGGCGTAGCCGAGCCCACGGGTTGCACCGGTGACGAGCGCGACGCGCCCGGCCAGGTCGCTCATGACCGGTAGCCCGCGAGCTCGAGGTTGCCGATGGTGCGCAGGTGCACCTCGTTGGGTCCGTCGGCGATCTGCAGCGCGCGGGTGATCGCGAACAGCCTCGCCAGCACGGTGTCCTCGCTGACCCCGGCGGCGCCGAACGTCTGCACGGCGCGGTTCACGACGTTGTGGGCGACCTCCATGGCGACGACCTTGATCGCAGCGACCTCGGAGCGCGCGGCGGCGTTGCCCTTGGTGTCCATCAGCCACGACGCGTGGAGGGTCAGCAGCCGGGCCTGGTCGATCTCGACCCGGCTCCGGGCGATCCACTCCCGCACCACGCCCTGGTCGGCGAGCGGCCCGCCGAACGCCTCGCGGTCGACCGCGCGTCGGCACATCAGCGACATCGCGCGCTCGGCGAAGCCGATGGCCCGCATCGCGTAGTGCATCCGGCCGGGGCCGAGCCGGCCCTGCGCGATCGCGAAGCCGTCGCCCTCGGCGCCGAGCATGTTGGTGGCCGGCACCCGGACGTCGGTGAACTGCACCTCGCCGTGGCCGAGCCGGTCCTGGTAGCCGAACATCGTCAGGTCGCGCAGCACCTCGATGCCGGGCGCGTCGGCGGGCACCAGGATCATGCTCTGCTGGCGGTAGGTCGGCCCGTCGGGGTCGGACTTGCCCATGAAGATGATCAGCTTGCAGTCCGGGTCGAGGACGCCGGAGGTGTACCACTTGCGGCCGTTGAGGACGTAGTCGTCGCCCTCGCGACGGATGGTCGCGGTGATGTTGCGGGCGTCCGAGCTGGCCACGGCCGGCTCGGTCATCGCGAACGCCGACCGGATCCGGCACTCCAGCAGCGGGCGCAGCCACTGCTCCTGCTGCTCCGGCGTGCCGTACATCGCCAGGATCTCCATGTTGCCGGTGTCGGGGGCCGAGCAGTTCAGCGCCTCCGGCCCGATGATCGAGCGCCCGGCCAGGCCCATCAGCGGCGCGTACTCGAGGTTGGTCAGCCCGGCGCCCCACGAGCCGTGGGTCATGAACAGGTTCCACAAGCCAAGCTCGCGCGCCTTCGCCTGCAGGTCGCGCATCACCTGCGGCTGCTCGTGCGGGTTGTCGGCCGCAGCCACCTCCGCGTCGTAGACCGCCTCGGCGGGGTAGACGTGCTCGTCCATGAAGGTCTGCAGGCACGCCTCTAGCTCGCGCGTCCGAGCGGTCGGTTCAAAGTCCACTGGTCTTCTCCAGCCCGGTGTCGATGAGCCTGCGGATCGTGTCCGGCAGCCGCTCCTGGTCGGGGTCGTGGTGGCGGCCCTCGAGATGGCGGCGCAGGTTGTGGCCCATGATCGCGGCCATCTTGTAGCGGCCCAGGGCGTCGAACCACGCAAGATCGTCGACCGGCCGGCCGTCCGCGGCGTACGCCGCCACCAGCTCCTCGGCGCTCGGCAGCCCCGGCACCTCGCGACCGACGCCAGGGAAGTTCGCGCCGTCGGCGAAGACCAGGAACCAGCCGAGCTCGACCCGCGGGTCGCCGGCGCTCCAGATCTCCCAGTCGATGAGCGCGACCGGCTCGGTGCCGCTGCAGATCAGGTTGCCGAGCCGGTAGTCGCCGTGCACCAGGGTCGGGGTGACGGCTGCCGGCACCGAGCGCGCGAGCAGCTCGCGCAGCCGGTCGGCGTCCGGCACCAGCTCGGGCGGCACCGCGGCCATGGTGCGTGCCCAGCGGTCGAGCTCGTCGAGGGGTGACAGCGGCTCGGCGTCGACCGGGACCTTGTCGAGCGGCACGTCGTGGAGGGCCGGCAGCGTCTCCGCGGCCCGCAGCATGCGCGCGGCGGCCAGGTCAGCCGGGACCTCCGGGTTGTCCAGCACCGGCTCCAGCGACTGGCCCGCGACCAGCTGCATAGCGAACCAGGCGGGCCCGGTCTCGTCGGTGGCGACGATCGCGGGCACGGGCACGTCTGTGGGCGCGAGGGCGTCGATGATGCGCGCCTGGCGCAGCATGTCGTGGCGGCCGATGGCGCGCTGGCCCGGCGGCACCGACTTCACGACCAGCCCGCCCTCGCTGGTCTCGACCCGGTAGGTCAGCCCCGAGTGGCCGCCGGGCATCCGGGCGAAGAGCCCCACCGACACACCGGGCGACTGCCGGGCCAGCTCCATGGCGACCCGGCCGCACAGCTCGCGCTCGTAGGCCTCGGTGGTCACGGCTGACGTCCTGGCTGGGGCTCGCGGGGCAGGCCGAGGACCCGCTCGGCGATGATGTTGTGCTGGATCTCGTCGGTGCCGCCCGCGATCCGGTAGCCCGGGGCGCCGAGCAGGTGCTCGGTCCAGGCCCAGGTCCCCCAGCCGCCGCCGTCGGCCGCCAGCTCGGGACCGAGCAGCAGCCGCGCGACCTCGGAGGTCCGCGCCATCGTGTCGGTGGCCAGCAGCTTGCCGACCGAGGCCTCGGGGCCGGGGTCGCGCCCCGACACCACGGCGGCCGCGACCCGCATCCCGGTCAGCCGCTGGACGTAGCTGCGCGTCACCAGGTCCGCGACCCGGTCGCGCTCGAGCTCGGTGAGCGGCCGCCCGAGGTGGCGGGCCAGCTCGACCGCGCGGTCGGCGTTGGCGAGGCCGAGGTTGCCGGAGTCGAGGCGCTCGGCGGCGAGCACGGTGAGCGCCACCCGCCAGCCCTCGCCGACCGGGCCGAGCCGGAGCTCGTCGGGCAGCTCGACGCCGTCGAGGTAGACCTCGTTGAACGAGCTGCCACCCGTGAGCTGGCGGATCGGCCGCACGGTGACCCCGGGCGCGTCCATCGGCACCAGGAAGACCGTGAGCCCGGCGTGCTTGGCGACGTCGGGGTCGGTGCGCGTGACCGCGACGCCGAGGTCGGCCACCGGGGCGCCGGAGGTCCACACCTTGTGGCCGTCCAGCACCCAGTGGTCGTCGCGCCGTACGGCGCGGGTGCGGACCGCGGCGAGGTCGGAGCCGGCCTCGGTCTCGGAGAAGAGCTGGCAGGCGATCAGGTCGGTGCGCAGCATCGCACGGACGTAGCGGTCGCGCTGCTCGGGCGTGCCCCACTGGGCGACGGCGGGTGCCACGAGCTGCTGGGTCACCGAGAACATCTCGGTGCGCCGGGGCACCTCGAAGGCCTCCTCCTCCTGGCGGAACCGCAGGGCGTACGCCGCCGGCAGGTCCCGGCCGCCGTACTCCTCGGGCCAGGTGAGCGCCCCCCACCCGGCGTCGAACTTCGCCTGCTCGTAGGCGCGGATCCGGTCGGTCTCGGCGCGCTCCTCCTCGGGCGTCCAGTTCTCGAAGACCGCCACCGAGTCGGGACCGACGCCCCACTGCGCGGCCGACCGCGGCTGAGCCACCGACGACAGCCACTGGCGCGCGTCGTCGGCGAACTCGTCGAGGGAGGGCGTCGGGTCGGTCATCGCTCAGACCGCCAGGACCGTGCAGGCGCTGATGCCCGGAGCGCCGTAGACGTGGGTGAAACCGACCCTCGGGGCCGCGACCTGCCGTGCCCCAGCCTCCCCGCGCAGCTGGGTCACGATCTCGTGGACCTGGCGCAGCCCCGAGGCGCCGATCGGCTCGCCGTTGGCGATACAGCCACCGTCTGTGTTGACCGGCAGCCGGCCGCCGATCTCGGTCTCGCCGGCGGCGATCATCGCCTCCTGCTCGCCGTCCTTGCAGAAGCCGCACTCGGCCAGGTGCATGATCTCGGCGCCGCTCTCGGTGTCCTGGAGCTGGGCGACGTCGACCTCGTCGGGGCCGACCCCTGCGGCCGCGAACGCGGCTGCCGCCGCGTCGCTGCTCACGCTGGAGGGCCGCCCGCTGCCCTGGATCGCCGGGCTGAAGACCTCGAAGGAGCCGAACCGGCGGGTGCGGGTGGCGGCACCGAGCAGCCGGACGGCGCGGCCCGAGCCGGCTGCCGCGGCATCGCTGGCGAGCACGATCGCGGCGCCGCCCTCGCCGGGCGAGCAGAACATGAAGCGAGTCAGCGGGTCGTTGACCATGTCGGCGCCCGCGATCTCGTCGGCGGACATCGGCTCGCGGCGCCAGGCGTTGGGGTTGAGGGCACCGTTGCGGTAGGCCTTCTCGGCGACCAGGGCGAGGGTCCGCTCGCTGATGCCGTGCTCGCGCAGGTAGCGCGCGATCTTGATGCCGAAGAACTGCGTGGTGACCATCAGCCCGGCCTCGCCGTACGCCGCGGGCAGGCCCCAGTCCTCGGGCCGCGGGTCGAAGGCGCCGCGCGGGTGCTTGTCGAAGCCGACCGCGAGGGCGACCTCGGCCGCGCCGGAGCGGATCGCGTGCACCGCCGAGAGAAGTGCGCTGCCGCCGGTGGCGCAGCCGTTCTTGACGTTGGTGAAGGGGATGCCCGTCAGGCCCAGGTCGGCGACCAGGGTGTCGGCCAGCCCCGAGCCGTCGCTGCCGCCGTAGGCGACCTGGACGTCCGGCCAGTCCAGGCCGGCGTCGGTGAGCGCGGCGGCGATCGCGTCGAGCGCGAGCTCTCGGCCGCTACGTCCCGGCTGGCGGCCGAACTTCGAGAGGCCGGCGCCGATGATCGAGACGCCGGTGCCGGTGGAGACGCTCATACCACCGGCTCCATCGCGAACCTCGGCACCGGTTCGGTGGCCACGAGCGTGACCTCCGCCCCGTCGAGCTTCGAGAAGTCGGACCCGTCGGGGCAGTCCAGGACGGCCTCCACCTTGACTCCTTCCGCGAGCTCGACGTAGCCGACCGCGAACGGGACGAACCCGCCCTCGGGGACGACGTACGGCGGCGACTTGGGCGCGAACCGCTGCACGGTGAACCCCCAGACGGTCCCGCGGGTGCTGAGCTCCAGCGGCTCGGTCGACCGGCGACCGCACCGCTGGCAGCCCGGGGCCTGCGGGAAGGCGACCGTCCCGCAGTGCGTGCAGCGGCTCCCGGTCAGCGACCGACCCACTTGGGTTCACGCTTCTCGAGGAACGCGTTGACGCCCTCGCGGGCGTCCTCGGACTGCAGCGCGTTGCCGACGGCGAGGTGCTCCATGACCATCAGCGACTGGATGTCGGCGTCGAGGCCGCGGTCGATCGTCATCTTGGTCAGCCGCATGGCGAACGGGCTCTTGTCGATGATCGGCGCGATGAAGTCCTTGACCAGCTGGTCCAGCTCCTCGGCGGGGGCGGAGGCGTTGATCAGGTCGAAGTCGACGGCCTCCTTGCCCGAGAGCAGCTTGCCGGTCAGCATCAGCTCCTTGGTCTTGCGGATGCCGATCATCCGGGGCAGCCGGTAGATCGGGCCGGCGCCGCCGAACAGCGCCCGGCGGATGTGGAAGTCGCCGATCTGGGCGTCGTCAGCGGACACGGCGAAGTCGCAGGAGATCATCAGCTCGAAGCCGCCGGCGGTGACGAAGCCCTCGAGGACGGCCACCGAGGGGGTGTTCATCGAGTAGAGGCGGTCGCACACCTTCGCGGACAGGACGGCCACCTCCATGGCGGTCGTGGTGCCGACGTAGTCGGCCAGCAGCTCGTCGAGGTCGAAGCCGGAGCAGAAGGTGCCCTCGCGGCCGCGCAGGATCAGCACCCGGATGTCGGGGTCGCTGTCGACCTCCTTGATGATCTCGTCGAGGCGGTGCAGCAGCTCGACGGTGACGGCGTTCTTCTTGTGCGGCCGGTTGAGCCACACATAGGCGATCTCGCCGTCCTTCTCGAGCACCACGTGGTCGGTGAGAGCCATGGTCCGTCCTTCCAAGTAATTTGAACTGAATCCACTTCAGTCTGAGCGCGCTGGGCGCCGATGTCAAGAAGACAGCTGAAGTGAGTTTGGGTGAGTTGCCGGGCCGGTGTCCGACTGCCGCAGCCGGCGCTTGGCGATGGCCCAGCGGTGGGTCTCCGAGGAGCCGTCGTAGATGCGGAACGGCCGGACCTCGCGCAGGTAGCGGGAGAGCAGGACGTCGCCGGAGATCCCGAGGGCGCCGCAGATCTGCACGGCGCGGTCGACCACCCGGCCCACCGCCTCGGCGACGAACGTCTTCGCGATCGAGCTGGACTGCGCAGCGCTGCGGCCCTGGTCGAGCTCGGCGCAGGCCTGCCAGATCAGGAGCCGGGACGCCGCGAGGTCGATCTCGGAGTCCGCGACCATCGCCTGCACCATGCCGAGGTCGCCGAGCCGGGAGCCGAACAGCTCGCGCTCGGCGCCCCGCGTCACCGCGATCTCCTGGGCGTGCCGGGCGATGCCGAGCCAGCGCATGCAGTGGGTCAGCCGCGCCGGCGCGAGCCGGACCTGGGCGTTCTCGAACCCCCGGTCGACGTCACCCAGCACCGCGTCCGGGGTGACGAAGACGTCCTCGAGCTCGAGCTCGCAGTGGCCGCCGAAGAAGCCCTGGTCGAGGGTGTCGATGTGGCGGATGATCCGCAGGCCCGGCGCGTCGGCGTCGATGAGGAACATGGTCGCGCCGCCACGGTCGCCGGGACTCCCCGAGGTGCGCGCCATGCAGATCGTGTACGCCGCGCCGTCGGCGCCGGTGATGAACCACTTCCGGCCGTTGACCAGCCAGCCGCCGTCGGTCGGCGTGGCCGTCGTGGCCAGAGCGGCCGGGTCGGAGCCCGCACCGGGCGCCGGCTCCGTCATCGCGAACGACGACCGCACCGCGCCCGTGGCGAGCGGGCGCAGGTAGCGCTCCTTCTGCTCCGGGTTCGCGACGGCCTCGAGCAGGTGCATGTTGCCCTCATCGGGCGCGGCGATGTTGAGCGCCAGCGGCCCGAACAGCGACCAGCCCGCCTCCTCGAAGACCACGGCGCGGTCGCGCATGCTGAGCCCGTGCCCGCCGTACTCCTCGGCGACGTGCGGAGCGAAGACGCCCGCCTCGCGCGCCGCCAGCTGCAGCCGGGCGCGCAGCTCCTCGCCGCCGGCGCCCACCACACCGGCGTAGCGCTCCTCCTCGGGGACGACCACGGTGCGCACGAACGCCGCGGTCCTCGCGGCCAGCTCGGCGACGTGCGGGTCGGGGGTCAGCTCGATCGCCATCAGGACAGCCCCTCTGCCAGCGCGAGCGCGCGCTCCGCGATCCGCACGGCCTGCTGGCCGCGTGCGCTCATCCGGTCGTCGTTGGTCTCGCCGCGCAGGTGCCGGACGTAGAGCTGCTGCATGATGATCGCGGTCTTCCAGCAGCCGAACGACTCGTACCACGCGACGTCCGCGCGGGTCAGCCGCTGCCGGGTCCGCTCGGCGTACCGCTGCACGACCTCGTCGCGGCCGGGCAGCCCGAGGTTCTCGACGCCCGGGACGCCCTCGGCGGGCGTCGCGCCCTCGGGCCAGTAGTTGAGCAGCGTGCCGAGGTCGGTGAGCGGGTCGCCGAGGGTCGCCATGTCCCAGTCGAAGACCGACACGACCGTGTCCGGGTCGCCGGGCGCGAACTGGCAGTTGTCGACCTTGAAGTCGTTGTGAACCAGCGCCGGCTGGCCCGACTCCGGGCGGTGCTTCTCGAGCAGGTCGGCCACCCGGCCCACGGCGTCCAGCCCCTCGGTGGCGACCGCCTCCCAGCGGCGGCGCCAGCCGCGCAGCTGTCGGTCGAGGTAGCCGTCGGGCCGCCCGAGGTAGCCGAGGTCGCAGCCCGCCGCGTCGACCAGGTGCAGGTCGGCGAGCGCGTCGACCACGGCGAAGCCGATGCGCCGCCCGGGGTCGGGCCCGACATCGAGCGAGGCAGGGACCTGGTCCCAGACCACGACGCCGGGGCGGTACTCAGAGACCAGGAAGTGCGCGCCGATCACCGCGGGGTCCGCGCAGTAGTGCAGCCCCAGCGGGGCCCTGCGGTACGCCGCGTGCAGGCGGGAGAGCACGGTGTACTCGCGCAGCATGTCGTGGGCGCCGGCCGCGATGGCGCCGAACGGCGGACGCCGCACGACCAGGGCGTCGGCGCCGAAGCGGACCAGGTAGGTCAGGTTGGCCGAGCCGTTGGGGAACTGGCGCACCTCGAAGGCGCCCTCGAGGTGCGGCAGCCGCTGGCGCAGGTAGCGCTCCAGCGACGGCCAGTCGAGCTCCTCGCCGAGGCGCACCTCGGCGACATCGCTCATCACAGGCCCAGCAGCCCGGCGACCAGCGCGCGGTCGGCACGGGCCGGACCGAACGTGGCCTCGTCGCCGAGCGCCCGTCGAAGGTAGTAGTGCGCGGGGTGCTCCCAGGTGAAGCCGATCCCGCCGTGCAGCTGCACGGTCTCGTGGGCGACGCGGATGACCGCGTCGGTGCACACCGCCGACGCCACCGCCGCGGGCAGCTCGGCGGCGAACGGGTCCTGGTCGAACACCGCGGCGGCGTACGTCATCGCCGACCGGGCCCGCTCCAGGTCGACCAGCAGGTCGGCCAGCCGGTGCTTGATCGCCTGGAACGACGCGAGCGGGCGGCCGAACTGGTGGCGCTGGCCCAGGTAGGTGCGCGTCATCTCGAGCATCGCCCCGATCATCCCGACGTGCTCGGCGGCGAGCGCGACGCGACGCAGCACGGCCAGCTCGGTGCGCAGGGCATCGGCCTCGGCGCGGTCGGCGACCAGGTGGCTCGGCGCGCCGTGCAGGTCGATGCGGGCCTGCCGCCGGGTCAGGTCGAGGGTCTCGAGGGGGGTGCGGGTGGCCGCACCGTCGGCCCGGAGGTCGACGAGGTGGATCGTCTCGCGGCCGGGCGGGCCGCTCGTGACGACCACGAGGTCGGCGGTGGCTCCGAGCGGCACCCGGTCGAGCCGGCCGGACTCGCTCCGGCCGCCGGGGGCGACCGTCGCGACCAGGGTGCCGGCCATCAGCCCCTGGACCAGCTCCTCCGGCAGGGCGCCCGCCGGCGCCGCCAGCGCGGCCCGCACGCCGAGGGCCGAGGACAGCAGGATCGGCTCGGGCAGCAGCGCCCGCCCGGCCTCCTCGAGGACGACGGCGAGCACGGCCACGCCGTACCCCTGTCCGCCGCGCTCCGTCGGCACCGCGAGCGAGCCGACCTCCATCTCCTCATTGAGGAGCGACCACAGCTTCGGAGACCAGCCCTCGGGCAGCTCGGCGGCCCGGCGCACCTCGTCGTGCGGCGCGTGCGTCTCGAGCAGGTCGCGCAGGACGGCGCGGAGCTCCTCGTGCTCGGCGACGGGAGCCATGACGGACGCGTCGGCGACGGGCCACGGCTGGGCGGTCACTGATCCTCCAAACTGAACTGACTTGAGTTCAAGTTAGTTCATCCCGGGCGCTCCGGGCAAGGGCGTCTCGACAACCCTCGGGTATTTGAACTAAGTTCAGTTTCATGCCTGAGACCGCCCTGGCCCGCTACTACGCCACCCTGGACGACGGGCGCATCGACGATGCCCTCCAGCTGCTCGACCCGGACCTGCGCTTCGTGATGGTGCTGCCGGCCGGCACCCGCCGCGGCCACGGACGCGACGAGATGGGCGCCTACCTCGGCAGCCGCGGTGTCCCCGACCGCGCGCACGTGGTCATCCGGGAGTCGCGCGACGACGACGTCGAGTTCCTCTACGGGCGGGTGACCGACGGCGGCACCACCACCGGCCGCTTCCTCTCCGGGGCCCGGGTGGGTGCCGACGGGCTGATCGTGAGCTACGAGGTCACCTTCGACACCGAGCACGTCCTGGTGGAGGGCTGATGACCACCCCACGAAACTGCTCGACGAGCGCGCTTCGCGCGGTGCGCTCGCACTTCCGCGGGGACCCCGGGAGAAGCGAATGAGCGCGACCCCGTTCCTGAAGGCCTGGTTCGAGATCATGGACTCCGACACCCCCGAGCGCGTCCTCGACCGGATCACCGACGACTTCGAGATGTCCATCCAGTTCTCCAAGGGCGAGGGCCAGTCGGCCGAGTTCCTCGGCGACCGCGCCGGACTGGTCGCCTATCTCGAGCAGCGCGAGAAGAGCGTGCTGGTCCACGACATCACCCATGGCGCGCGCGTCGACGACGTCGAGCTGGTGCTCGGCCGCACCACCCGCGACGGCGCCTTCGAGGCGTCGTTCAACGCCTCGGCCCTCCTCGACCCCGCAACCGGCCGGTGCCGCCGGCTGCTGATCGGGCGTACGCCGCAGCTGGAGTTCCCCGGGTAGCGCCCCCCGCCGAACCGCTCAGGTTCGGCCTTGCCGGGTCGAAAGGTGTCGTGGGGGCTGTTTGAGTTCTGCCTGTCGAGCTGATGCAGGTGCACGGCGCGCAGGGGGATCCTGACTAGGAGGCGCACCGATGGCAGCTGGACCTGCACAACCGAGCTCCTCCGGCGGCCGCTGGGGGCTGTCCGCGTCCAGGCTGCTGTCGCGCCTTCGGATGAGCGCACGCCTCGGGCTGCTGGTGGCCGTGCTGCTCGTTCCGACGATCGTGGCTGCCTGGTCCTTCGCCGGTGCCATGCGCACCCAGGTGGCGTTCTCCGCCAGCGAGCGGGAGGGCGTCGTCGTGCTCACGCCCGCCCTCGCCGCGCTGACGGCGACGGTCGCTGGGGAGACTCCCGACCTGGCCGCCATCCACTCCGCCAGCAAGGCGGAGCCCGACCTGGCGCTGGACAAGCCGCTGGCCGCTGTCGACGACGTCGCCGCGGGGGCGACCACTCCGGCCGGCCGGGCCGAGCTGGCTTCCGCCCTGGTCGACCTCATCTCCGCGATCGGCAACAACTCCAACCTCATCCTCGACCCGGACCTGGACTCGTTCTACGTGATGGACGCCCTGGTCGTGCAGGTTCCGAAGCTCCTGCTGATGGGGGCGGAGGCGGCGGTCCCGCCCACCGGCGAACCGTCCCAACAGGTCGCACAGCAGGCCGTGCTCGCGGGCCAGATGGCCGGTGCCGCGGACGCGGTGAAGTCGGATCTGAGCACGGCGAAGTCCAACACCTCGGACGACCAGGTGTCCTCGGACCTCACGGAGCTGCTCAGCTCACTGACGGCCGCACAGTCACTGGCCTCGAGCATGACAGCGTCCCTCGACCATCCCAGCGCCGTGGACCCATCGCTGGTCGCGCAGGCGACCGGGCCGGCCGCCACGTCGGTGACCAGCACGCTGGACCGCTTGCTGGAGGCACGGATCGGCGGCCTGTCGCATCGCGAGTACACCACCCTGGCGATCACCCTGGTCTGCCTGCTGATCGCTCTCAGCTGGGCGGGCGCGGTCATGATCACCACGCGCAACGACGTCAACCTCGCGCTGGGGAACATCCAGGCGATCGCTGACGGCAACCTCCTCGACCAGCCGGTCCCGACCGGTCGCGACGAGCTGGGCGACATCGGGCGGGCCCTGGCCACGGCACGCAGCAACCTGCGCGTCGCGATGGCAAGTGTCACGGAGACGGCCCACACCGTGGGGGCGGCCGCAGAGGAGCTCCAGACTGCGAACTCGCAGGTGACCTCCAACGCGGCGGAGACCAGCGCCCAGGCCAAGGTCGTGGCGACGGCCTCGGAGGAGATCAGCCGCAACGTGGCGACGGTCGCGGCCGGCGCCGAGCAGATGGGGGCCTCGATCCGGGAGATCGCGCAGAACGCCAGCGAGGCCACGATCGTGGCGCAGCAGGCGACCGACGCCGTCGCTACCACCAGCGACATCGTCACCAAGCTCGGCCTGTCGTCGGCGGAGATCGGCGACGTCGTGAAGACCATCACCTCCATCGCCGAGCAGACGAACATGCTCGCGCTGAACGCAACGATCGAGGCGGCGCGGGCAGGCGAGGCTGGGAAGGGCTTCGCGGTCGTGGCCGGCGAGGTCAAGGAGCTCGCACGGGAGACCGCCAAGGCGACCGAGGGGATCACCCGCCGGGTGGAGGCGATCCAGCTCGACACGACCGGCGCCGTCGCGGCCATCGCAGAGATCAGCACGATCATCGCATCCATCAACAGCTACCAGCTCACCATCGCCAGTGCGGTGGAGGAGCAGACGGCCACGACCAGCGAGATGTCGCGCTCGGCCGCCGAGGCGGCCGACGGCTCCGGCCAGATCGCCACCAACATCACCGGAGTGGCGTCCTCGGCCGCGACCTCGAGCGAGGTCTTCGGGCACATGGGTCGGGCGGTCGAGGACCTGGCCCGGCTGTCCGCGGACCTGAGCGACCGCGTCGCCGGCTTCACGTTCTGATCGGCGCCAGCGCTCGTGCGCTCGCGTCGTCAGCCGGACCGGCGCAGCTCGTCCTTCAGGCGAGCGGCCAGCTCCACGGACGCCTCGATCTCGGCGCGGCGGTTGGAAACGCTCTCGACGTTGATCCCGAACGGGACGTCGAGGCGTCGGCAGTAGCTCATCAGCTCCCGAGCCGTCGCGAGCGCCTGGTCGAAGGATGCGTCCAGCGTGTCGTCCGCATGCCTCAGCTCGTTCTGGATCCAGCGCGGCACCTCCACCCCGAGCCATTGAAGGAACTCGAGGGTCTTCGTGGAGCCGCACACGGAGAACGTGAAGACGATCGGCACCGGAGCATGACCCCGGGAGAGGGACTCGTAGTGGTAGTCCGAGACCAGGTTCTTCGCCGCGTTGACGTCGTAGACCACCTGGGTCACGAAGAACGAGCAGCCAGCAGCCTGCTTGGCGAGCATCCGCAGATGCTCGTCGCCGCTGCGGATATGGCGCTCGGGGATGGCGACGCCACCGAGCACGAGGTCGGGCGCCACCTCGGCCCGCAGCTGGTGGGCGCTGCGCAGGGAGGTTGCCACCGACGCGTCGCTCGACGCGGCCCCCACGAAGACCGACAGGACCCGCTCCGGCTCCTGGGTGCCGAGCCACGCTCGGAGCTCCTGCTCGGCGTACTTCCCCACCGCCCGGTAGACCACCATCGGGATGTTCCAGTCCCGGAGGTGCCGGGACAGGTAGTCGGCCGGGTCCATGGTGGGCAGGAAGGGGAAGGGCCGCTCCTGGGGGTTTCGGTCACTCTCGTCGTCGATGTCGTAGAGCACCAGACCGTCGAGGTCCAGCACGCGAAGGCGCTTGGCCGTGAGGTCGGCGATCGCCTGCGCCTCGGCCGGCGACGTCGCGCGCCGCGGCGGTGTCAGCGCGAAGAGCAGGAACTCGCCCCGACGTTCGCTGATGCGTTGCTGCAGCTCCACGCGGCGACCGTATCCGGCCCTGGTAGTCGGACTGACCCTCCCTTCGAAGGATGGCGGCGCGACGGGCAAAGGTGCACAGTGGGAAGCCTTCAGAGAAGGGGGAACAGCCATGCCCGAGTTCATGGATGTGCACACCACGATGAAGGGGGTCACTCCGGAGGCCCTCACCGAAGCCCACAACGCTGACCTCGCGATCCAGGACGAGGAGCACGTGAACTTCAAGCACGCGTGGGCCGACCCCGAGTCGGGGATGGTCTTCTGCCTGTCCGAGGCCCCCAACGCCGAGGCGGTGCAGCGGATCCACGAGCGTGCCGGACACCCGGCCGACAACATCTACCAGGTGCCCGTCCAGGCCTGACCAGCCCACGCCGCCCGTACGACGAGCGAGGGCGCGGCGAACGGTCGAAGCCGCTCGGCTCACCCGGAATGACTATGGCGTCGACGACGGGTGTCGGCGGACCGTCGTAGCGTGCGCATCGCGTCCTTCAACGTCGAGAACCTCTTCGAGCGTCCGAAGGCCATGGACCCCGACGAGGGCGACGCGGAGGACCGAGCCACGGCCTTGGCCGCACAGGCCGAGGTCGCCGGGTTGTTGGACCGGACCAGCTACGACGGCGTCGAGGACCGGATCCTCGAGCTGCTCGGCATCTGCGGAGTGCTGCGCGACGACGAGGGCGGCCGCTACGTGCGGCTGCGGAAGATCCGCGGACAGCTGCTCCGCCGCCCGAGGACGGGAGACGTCCAGCTCGTCGCGCACGGGCGAGGCGACTGGGTCGGCTGGGTCGAGCTGAAGACCATCCAGGTCAGGGCTGCGGCCACCCAGAACACCGCTCGAGTGATCGACGAGCTCGACGCCGATGTCCTGACCGTGGTCGAAGCCGACAACCGGCCCGGACTGCTCCTGTTCTCTGCGGCGACGCTGCTGCAGGTCGGCGGGAGGCCCTACGAGCAGGTGATGCTCGTCGAAGGCAACGACCTGCGCGGCATCGACGTCGGGATCCTCGCGCGACCCGGCTACCCCCTGCGCGAGATCCGCACCCATGTCTTCGACACCGACGCGGAGGGCGTGATCTTCTCCAGGGACTGCTGCGAGTACCACCTCGACACCCCTCAGGGCCAACGACTCGTCGTGATGGCCAACCACTTCAAGTCCAAGGGCTACAGCGCGCCCGGGGACCCCATCGGAGCCAAGAGGCGCGCCCGCCAGGCCATCCGGGTGAAGGAGATCTACCAGGCCCTCCTCGAGGAGGGCATCGAGCTCATCGCCATCGCGGGCGACCTCAACGACGACCCCGACAGTGCCGCCCTGCAGCAGCTGCTCACGCTGCCGAACCTCACCGACATCAGCGAGCACGACGACTTCGAGTGGAACGGCCGGCTCGGCACCTACGGCAGCGGCAACCGCTCCGACAAGATCGACTACATCCTGTTGTCAGACGCGCTCTTCGCCAAGGCAACCGGCGGCGGGGTGTTCCGCAAGGGCGTCTGGCGCGGATCTCGCACCAAGGACCCCTGGGAGATCTTCCCGACCCTCCAAGCCAGGCAGGAAGAGGCGTCCGACCACGCCGCCGTCTGGGCCGACCTCGAGGACCTCTGACCAGCGAGCTGCCGAAGGAGCTCAGGCGCCGCGGGACTCGGCCAGCCGTCGCATCCAATACCGGAACCAGTCCGCGCCGTACGGCGCGTAGACCCTGGTGGGGACTCCCCTCGCGACCAGTGCGTCGAGGGCCTCAGGTCTCACCCCGTGCAACTGCTCGACGGGCCGGGGGCCGAGCGCGGCCAGGAGAGCCTCACGCAGCACGCCGTCGTGGGTGGCGAGCGCGAAGTACGCGTCGGCCTCCGCGAGCCGATGCGCCAGGTGGACGAAGGCCACGTCGGTGGGTTCGCCGTAGGGCAATGCGCGAGCCGGCGGCTCGACGTAGGCGCCCTTCACAAGACGGACGTGAACCTGGCCCTCGACGAGTCGGTTCAGGTCGTTGGCGGAGCGAAGGAGGTTGGCCTGCAACGTGGCGCCGATGCGGTCGGCGAGGCCCTGCCCCGCGACCGAGAGGACGCACTCGAGAACCTGATCGGCCCGGTCGTGGTCCTCGGCCCCGACCTGGATCCGCCGTCCCCTCGGCAACCGCCGTGCGATCGCGGCCAGCCGCTCTGCGCAGCCGACCTGGTCGACGTCGAGGCCCAGGTGGCTCAGATCGACCGCCAGCCAGGTGCCGGCGGGCGTGCTGTTCAGGTCTTCGGCCAACCGCACGTACTCCTCGGCCACTCGGTCGGCGGTTGCGTCGTCCTGGACCAGCTCGCCGAAGAAGTCCACGCTGGTGAGCACCCCGCGCGCGCCGAGGCTCCGCGCAAGCTCGAGGACATCGGCTGCGGTGTCGCCGGCCACGTAGCGAGCTGCGGCGCGCCGAGCCCACCGCTCTCCGGCGGGCAGGGAACGAACCAGACGCTCCCAACCGCGGTTCGTCGCCAACCCGAACAGGATCGTGCGGTCGAGCCCCATGCCCACATCCAACCAAGGCGCAGCCGAGGCGTCGGCAGCGGTGACTCCCTGCGATCGCGCCCTCGGCAGGTTGGTACGGAACCGGGAGCTCCCTCCATGGACCACGTCGCGCAGCTGTCCGCAGACCTGCGAGCGCTGCGAGCGCTGCGAGCGCTGCGAGCGCTGCGAGCGCTGCGAGCGCTGCGAGCGCTGCGAGCATCGAAGCTCCAAAGACACCCAACGAAGCCCAGGGGCTGACTCCTCCGGCCGATCAACACTTGGGTAACAGTCATCGGATCCCCTGTGGATACAGGGAAATCGCGGCCTTCGATGTCGGTGCGCACGTCTAGCGTGGTGGTCATGAGGGATCTCGGGACCGACGGAGCAAGCAGTGGCGGCGCACCCGTCGCGGTGTTGCCTTCCGCCGTCGAGGTCCTCGACTTCGCCCGGCGGCTGGCCGGCCAGGGCGATCACCTGGACGACGGCGCCAGGATCGATCTCATCGCTGCGTTGGAGACGCTGAAGTGCGCGGCCGAGGCGGCGCAGGCCGAGGCGACCGCGGACTTCGACCACTCCCAGAGGTCAGCGGCCGCCGACCGTGGCGTCCCGGTCGAGCGGCGCGGACGCGGCATCGCCGAGCAGATCGCGCTGGCCCGCCGCGAGTCACCACACCGCGGCCGGCGGCACGTCGGGCTGGCCAAGATCCTGCGCACCGAGCTGCCCTGTGCCCGCGCGGTGTTCCGGGCCGGTCGGGTCGGTGAGTGGACGGCCACGGTCCTGGCCCGCGAGACCGCGTGCCTGTCCCGCGAGCACCGCATGCTCGTCGACGAGGCGATCGCCGGCGACCCCGACCGGCTCTCACGAATGAGCGCTCGGGAGCTGGTTGGCGAGGTCCTCGACCTCTCGTGCCGCCTCGATCCCGGTGCCGTCGCCGCACGCCGCCGCAACGCCGAGGCCGACCGGCACACCACCCTTCGTCCGGCGCCCGACGTGATGACGTGGTTCGGGGCCCTGTTGCCGGTCAAGGACGGCGTCGCCGTGCACCGCGAGCTCCTCGAGGAAGCCGGGCGCCGCAAGGCCCAAGGCGATTCGCGCCCGCGCGGCGCGATCATGGCCGACACCCTCGTCGACCGTGTCCTCGCTCCGCGCGCTGCAGGCTCCGACGAACTACCGGCAAGACCGCCGCTGATGATCAACGTCGTGGTCCCCGACTCGGTCCTCCTCGGTGATGCCGAAGCGGGCGGGTTCGTCGAGGGCTACGGTCCGGTTCCCGGGGACCTGCTTCGCGAGTGGATCGCCGCCCACGCCGAGGCCGGGATCCAGAACTGGGTCCGCCGCCTCTACGCCACCCCGGCCACCGGCGCCCTGGTCGCCATGGACTCCAGGGCCGACCGGTTCGAAGGCCACCTGGCCGCCTACCTGCGGCTCCGAGACCAGATCTGCCGCACCCCCGGCTGCGACGCCCCGATCCGCCACCTCGATCACGCCCACGACCGCGCCCGAGGTGGAGCCACCAGCGCCGACAACGGGCAAGGTCTCTGCGAGAGCTGCAACCACGCCAAGCAAGCCCCCGGCTGGACCGTCCGTGCCGCGGCCGGCACGAGGCACACCGTCGAGATCATCACCCCGACCGGCCATCGCTATCTTTCCGAGGCGCCAGCCACCGGTCCGCCCCGCTGGACGCCGCTCCACCTGCCACCTGGGCGCATCGAGCGGCCGGGCGGTTTCACCGCGGCGGAGCGGGCCACCACGTCGATCCGGAAGCGGATCCGGACCCGCAAGCGCCAGCTATTCGACCGACGGCGACCCAAGAGTCGCCGCCGGTAGCACGACGATTCCTGGAAGAGTTGATCGCCTCGGCAACGACCAACTGCCGTCAGATCGAGGTCCGGGCTCACCACATGCGATCGCCCGCATGGTCCCGATCTTCCGAAACTCGGCTGCGAAGAGCGGCGCGTCACTGCGCCCAGTTAGACGCGGCCCTATTTAGTAGAGTGAGACGTCCGGAGCCGCCGAAAGTCGGACGAGCTCCGGGACGTCATACGGACGGTGCCACGCGTGAGCGTCGCGGAGTATGACGTCCGGAGGGCACGCGAGGAATCCGTAGCGGTCGCTCCGCGGATCTGCCGCTCTACGGACAGCGACCCGCTGGCTTGATGGGGCCGGCAGCGATGGCCCGGACGACTTACGCGAGGTTCTCCGCGTCGACGTCCCTCGTAGACACGCGCGCCATGGGCGGCCAAGAGGATCCCACCTGTCAGCACGAACCGGTCGGCGTACGGGCTCTTGGTGAGCCGGTCGAGGAAGGACTCGCGGGTGTGAAGACGAGATCTGGACTAGTGATCCGCACCTTGACGAACGACGTTTCGCGTCCGGCCACTGGAACGCACGGGTAGGTGCAAGACGGTGTTGATCGGCACCCAGATCCTCATTCCATATCGTGGGGGTGAAGACCAAGCCCCCCTCGGACACCGACAGTGACGTCGCCGGTCACGACGCGTCCACATCCACGGCGCCGGTCGTGGTCAGCCAGGCGGCCACCTGAGTGCGATTCTTGAGTTCGAGCTTGGTGAGGATGTGTGCGACGTGGCTCTCGGCGGTGCGCCGCGAGATCACCAGCTTGCTGGCGATCTCTGTGTTTGACAGCCCCTGAACCAGCATCGCCGCGATCTCGCGTTCCCGGCGGGTCAGCGGTGTCAGGTCCGCCACGGGCTCCGGAGCGGCCGACTGCCTCGGTTCGTCGAGGGCGTCGGCGATCGCCTCGTCGAGGGACATCTGCTCACCGCGCGCGAACGCGGCCTGGTAGGCCGTGTCACCGAGCGCGTCGCGGGCGCCCTGCTCGCACTGCTCGTGATTGGCCGCCAACTCGGGAATGAGGGCCGTTCGGGCGCCGAGCGTGTCCGCGAGCCGGCAGGTCATGCCCAGCAGGATGGCCGCCTTGGCGGGCCGGCCCTCGTCGAAGGCGATCCAGGCCAGCGTCTCCAGGCACAACGCAGTGCCGAAGGTGTCGTTGACCCGGCGCAGGTCGCGCAGCGCCTCCTTCAGCCGAGCCGCCGCGCCCGGCGGATCCTGCTTCCACAACCCGAGCCCGAGGGTGTACAGCGAGAAACCGGCGTACCACGTCTCGCCGCGCGGTTGGCAGATGGCCAGCACCGCTTCGTGCGCGGCGCCTGCTCCGGCCGCGTCGCCGCGCACCGCCCTGCTGATGGCGAGCGTCGCCAGGACGTTGACCTGCCAGAACAGGTACTCATCGGCCGGCTCGGCCGCAAACGTGTCCGCGGCACGCTGGAGGGCGTCTGCCGGATCTCCGGCCACCGCGGCGACGCCCCGCACGGCATCGGCGAAGGCGTGGGCGAGCGGACCGTCGTGCCGAGCGGCGACGTCGTCCGCTTCGCGTACTCGGGCTTCGGCGGCGGCGACGTCGCCGCGCAGGACCGAGAACCCGGCACTGGCGAACAGGGCCTTGAGGCGGGTGACGGTCGGGAAGCCCGGTCGGGCCAGCGCCCGGTCCACCCACGAGCTGCCTTCGCGATGCAGACCGTGGACGCCCCAGTGAAGCAACGAACTGCTGGGGATGGTCAGGGCCGCCTCGACACCATCAGGGTCGGCCAGGCTGTGCTCCATCGCGGCCCGAAGGTTGGGCAGCTCCCGTCCCAGCCGCGCGAACCAGTCCGGCTGGCGGGAGCTGATCACCTCAGCCTCGAACCGGCGCGCCAGGTCGGTGTACCACTCGCGGTGCCGGCGGCGCAGCTCGTCGTACTGGTCCCACACATGCAGCTTCTCCTGACCGAACTCGCGCAGAGTCTCCAACAGCTGATAGCGGGCCGTCGCCGCGTGCCGGTCGGCACGGACCAGGATCGACTTGTCCACCAGCCCGGCCAACACCTTCAACAACTCGGCGTCGCGCAGAGTGTCGTCGGCGCAGACGCCTTCCACCGCGTCCAGCTCAAACCCGCCGACGAAGACCGAGGCGCGGGCCCACAACAGCCGCTCCGCCTTGCTGCACAGATCGAAGGACCACTCGACCGAGGCACGCAGCGTCTGCTGCCGAACCGGGGCGGTGCGGCCGCCCAGGGTCAGCAGCGCGAACCGCTCGTTCAGCCGGGCCAGGATCTGTTGCGGCGCCAGCATCCTCACCTGCGCGGCGGCCAGCTCGATGGCCAACGGCAGCCCGTCCAGGCGCCGGCACACGTCGGCCACCACGAAGGCGGTGTCCGCGGTCAACGCGAAGTCCGGCGCCACCGCCTGCCCCCGGTCGACGAACAGCGCCAGCGCTGGATATCGCGCCCACCCGTCCGCTCGGACCCGATCCCCCGCATCCGGTGCGAGCAGCGGGGGCACCGGGAACAGCCGCTCCCCGTCCACGAACAGCGGTTCCCGGCTCGTGGCCAGGATCCGTAGCTCCCGGCACCCTCGCAACAACGCGTCCACCAGCACCCCGCACCCCGGCAGCAGGTGCTCGCAGTTGTCCAGCACCACAAGGCTCTGTCGGCTCGTCAGGAACTCGACCAGCTGGTTGGTCGCGGGCCCGCCGGCCGGCTGTGCCCGCACGCCCAACGCGGTCAGCACCAGGGAGGCCAACACCTCCGGGTCCATGGTGGCCAGAACGGGTAGCTCCGGCGCCCGCAGCGAGGTCAGGTCCACGAACCAGACCCCATCGGAGAACGCGCCACGCAGCAGTCCGGCCACCTGCACCGCCAGCCGAGTCTTTCCGGTCCCCCCGATGCCGGTGAGCGTCACCAGCCGAGCCTCACCAAGCAGCCGCTTGACCTCGGTCACCTCCCGACGCCGGCCCACGAAGCTGTTGAGCCCTAGGGGCAGCTGTCCAGCCGAGGCCGTCTCATGCGTCCACGCCATGGCGCCCCTCCCTAGCTTCCGGTCCCGGGCTCCCGCGATTCCCAGCCTCGCACGGCTACGCCTGTTCGCCTACGGTTCGGCAGGCAGCAGCACGGACAACGGAGTCGGTGAACCCACGTGCATAGGCCCCTCGCGCATCGCCTCGTGGAGTCGGCAGAAGGTGGACAGATCAACGTGGGCGAAGGCCGCGCCGAGGGTAGCGTCGGGCACGTCGAGGTCTTCCGGATGGCTGTGTAGCGACCAGCACCGCTCGGGTTGAGGTCACACGGCCGCTACACCCTCATCTGGGAAGAGCCACATTGTGCAGGACCCAGCATCGACGACGGAGCTCGTTCGAGTCGATCCGCGGATCGCCCCTGATTGCGCAGCTGGCGTCCGGATCTGCTTGTTATGCCGCGATCCGCGCCCCCGGGGAGGTGCCCCATTCCGCCGCGAACGACGCGTCACGGCCATCCCGGATATCCGATGTCCGTGCGCGGTAGTCCCGCAAGAGCGTGCCCGACGGGAGCGGGCCCCGGTGCAGTGGCTACGACATCTCGGTAGCTGACCTGCGTAGAAACCTTCGGCGCGAGAAGCACATCGGGACCAGTGACAAACCGGCCGCCGGAAGACGCAGGCTCAGGACGAGACCCGAGCCATCACCACTCCCGACCGCGCTGACGATGTCCCCAGTGAAGTTCGCACATCCTGCCCCAGCTGCCTTGTCGGCCGATCTGCGATCACCGCGCGGTGTAGCCGCCGTCGGCGTAGATCTCCGAGCCGGTCATGAAGGTCGAGTCGTCGCTGACGAGGAACGCCACGACGGCCGCGATCTCCGCGCCCGTGCCCAGGCGGCCGACCGGGGTGTTGGCGAGCATCGCCTCGTGACGAGGGGTGCCCTCGTAGCGCTCGAGCAGCTGCGCGGTGCCGATGAAGCCAGGGTGCAGCGAGTTGACCCGGACACCGGACGCCGCCCAGTGCAGGGCGGCGTTCTTGGTCAGCGTGCGCACGGCGCCCTTGGCGGCGGCGTACGCCGCGCTGTTGCCGAGCCCGCCGACAGTGCCGAGGATCGAGCTGAGGTTGACGATCGACCCGCCGCCGGAGGCTGCGACGAGCGGCCCGAGGTGCTTCATGCCCAGCCAGACGCCGGTGGCGTCGACCGACATCACGGCGTCCCAGTGTTCGGTGGTCTCCTCCTCCACGGTGGCGATGCTGCCGATGCCGGCGTTGTTGACGACCGCGTCGAGCCGGCCGTACTCGCCGCGGATCAGCTCGGCGACCTCGAGCCACTGCGCCTCGTCGGCGACGTCGAGCCGGGCGGTCAGGTGGCCGGTCCCGTCGAGCTCGCCGGCCAGGCTTCGGCACAGCGACTCGTCGAGGTCGGTCAGCACCAGGTGCGCACCCTCCTCGGCCAGCCGCACGGCCATGTCGTGCCCGAGCCCGCCGGTGGCGCCGCTCAGGAACACCACCTTGCCGCGGATCCGTTCCTCGACCCTCGTCATGTCGTCCTCACCAGCCTCTGGTCGTGGTGCGTCCGGCTCACGCCGCGTCCTCGGGTACGACGACCAGTCGGCCGGTCACCGTCCCGTCGTGCAGCCGCTTGTAGGCGGCGGTGACCTCGCTGAAGGGCACGGTCTCGACCACCGGGTGCAGCACCCCATGCCGGGCCAGCTCGACCACTGCCTCCAGGTCGGCGCGGGTGCCCCAGAACGGCGCGCTCACCTGCCAGCCCAGCGGAAGGCTCAGCCCCTTCCCGACGACCATCGAGCCCCGGGCGCCGCCGATCACCACGAGCCGCCCGCCGGGCAGCAGCACCCCACCGCCCTCGGTCATCGTCTGGTCCGAGCCCACGAAGTCGAGCACCACGTCGGCGCCGGGCTCGCTCATCGCCTCGCGCACCGTGGCGGCGGACCGGTGTGCGCCGAGCTCGTCGGCGAGCGCCCGGGCCTCCGGCCGCGGGTCGACCGCGACAACGACCGCGGACGTCGTCGCCCGCAGGATCTGCACCGCGAGGTGGCCGAGGCCGCCGACTCCGATCACCAGCGCCGTGCAGTCGCCCGTCAGCGCGTCGCGCTGCGACTCGATGGCGTGGTAGGCCGTCAGCCCCGCGTCGGCTAGCGGCGCCAGCACCGTGGCCGGCACCCCCTCGGCGGGCACGAAGTGCCGCTGGTCGGGCAGCAGCACGTAGTCGGCCAGCCCGCCGTCGTGGCCAAGGCCGCACCCCACCCGGCCGCGCAGCGCAACACAGTGGTTGTCGCGCCCGCGCCGGCAGTTGTGGCATGTGCCGCACGACCAGACGCCGTGCACCACGCCGTCGCACCCGACCAGCGACGGCTCGGCGTCCGGGCCGACCGCCACCACCCGTCCGGCTACCTCGTGCCCCAGGGTCAGTGGGAGGTCGTAAGGCAGCGTGCCCTCCGGGCAGCTCATCACGAACAGGTCGGAGTGGCACAGCCCCACCGCCCGCACCTCGAGGAGCACCTGGCGCCCGATCGGAGTGGGCACCGGCACCTCGACCAGCTCCAGCGCCCGGCCCCAGCCCGGCAGCCGGTACGCCGGCATCACGGCCAGTTCGGCACCTGCGGGCCGCGGCCACCGACGGAGTCGAGGTAGCCGGCGGCGTCCGCCCGCCGCTCGCCCCACATGATCTCGAAGACCAGCCGCGAGATCTTCCAGCTGCCCTCGTGGAGCGTGAGCTCGTCGTGGTAGCGGCCGACCAGCACGCACACGTCGTCGTCGCCCTCGAACTTCTGGTACGACGTGTGGTAGACGAGCGCGGTCGCCCGGTCGCCCTGCACGTCGACGTGGTAGACGCTGAGCAGGTGGTGCTGCCACACGCAGGACTTCGTCGCGTCGCGGATCCAGCCGATCACGGTGTCGGCGCCCTCGGCCGGGTCCGCGTTGCCGTACTGCGCCCACAGGTCCGGGTGCAGCACGTCGAACAGCCCGTCGGGGTTGGCGGAGTCGATGCAGGACGCGTAGCGGTAGAGCGTGTCCTCGATGAGCATCCGCTCCTCGACAGTGGTCATGGCCGTGCCTCTTTCTCTAGGTGGTGCGTCAGACGGTGGCGCCGACGCGGTAGCCCTCGGCGATGGCGTGGCCGATCCGCCGGGGGGTCACGCAGTCGCCGATGGTCGTGAGGGTCTCGTCGACAGTGGTGCCGCGGGCCAGCTCGTCGACGCCGCGCCGGGGCTGGTGCCACACCAGCAGACCGGGCGTCACCTCGACCTCGGCGCCGCCGAAGACCGGCCGCAGCAGCACGGCGCCCGGCGCGTCGTCGGGTGCGACGACCCGGGTCGCCACGTGCATCGAGACCCCCGCCTCGCCCAGCCGTCGAAGCAGCGGCCCGACGCTCTCGTGCGGGACGCGCGGCGCCAGCCCGGTCAGCGCGGTGACGAGGCTGACCTGCCAGCCGCGCTGGGCCAGGGCCTCCGCAGCGCTGTACGCCGGCCAGAAGCCGTCCCCCTCGTCGTAGACGACGGCCGGGCCGGCGGCCGGAGGGAGGTTGCCGGTGAGCACATCGTCGACGGTGAGTGCGCCGCGCGCCTGCGCACCGGGCGGCAGCGCCGAGGGGCGCGACCCGGTGGCCAGCACGACGTGGTCGGCGAGCCCCCGGATCTCCTCGAGGTCGTCCGGCTCGATCCGTGCGCCCAGGTTGATGTCGACCTTGAGCCGCCGGGTCTCCCGGTCGAGGTAGTCGACGATGTCGATCAGCGTCGCGCGGTGCGGCGAGGCCGCCGCGACCCGCACCGACCCGCCGAGCACGGTGTCGCCCTCGAAGAGCGTGACCCGGTGGCCGCGCTCGGCGGCGACCCGCGCGGCCTCGAGCCCGGCCGGACCACCGCCGACGACGTAGATCTCCTTCGCACGCAGGACCTGGATCCCCACGGTCGCGGGCCGTTCCCGGCCCACCTCGGCGTTGACCGCGCAGTGCAGGTGCGGGTCGAAGGCGCGGCAGTCCTGGTTGATGCCGAGGCAGCCGCGGATCTCGTCGAGCCGGCCGGACTGCGACTTCACCGGAAGGTCGGGGTCGGCGATCAGCGCGCGCGCCATGCCGACCAGGTCCGCGTGGCCCGCCTTGATCGCGTGCTCCGCGGTGCCGACATCGCGGATCCGCTGGCCCACGAGCGTCGGGAGCCCGGTCGCGGCCCGCACGCGCGAGGCCGACGGAACGGCCACGGCGTCCGGCCCGGTGGAGTCCTTGACGTAGGTGCCCCGGGTGCCGTGGGTGATGCTGAAGTAGTCGACGGTGCCCAGTGCGGCCAGGTCCTCGGCGATGCGCACGCAGTCGTCGATCTCCATGCCCCCCGGGATCTCCTCCTCGCCGCTGAGCCGCACGCCGAGCGCGAACCCCTCCGGGGTGACCGAGCGCATCGCCTCGATCAGCAGGTGCATGAACCGCATTCGGTTGTCGAAGGAGCCGCCGAAGTCGTCAGTGCGCAGGTTGGTCAGCGGCGACATGAACTGCCCCGCGAGGTAGCCGTGCGCGGCGTGGATCTCCACGCCGTCGAGGCCCGCCTCGACCAGGTGCTCGGTGGAGACCCGCCAGCCCTCGATGATGCCGTCGATCTCGGCGACGGTGAGCTCGTGCGGCGGGTAGGCGTCGCGGGCGGTCTTCAACGGCGAGGGCGCCATCGGCGCCTCGTCGGACTCCCCGCCGATGAACTCGCGACCGAGATGGACCAGCTGACCTATCAGCCGCGCGCCGTGCCGGTGCACGACCTCGGCCTTCTCGCGCATCGCCGGCACCACGGCGTCCTGGTAGCCCTCGACGAGCTTGCCCGAGCGCAGCGCGGAGGTGGGGTGGACGACCATCGCCCCGGCGATGACCAGGCCGACGCCGCCGCGCGCCAGCCGCTCGAAATGCTCGACGTCGCCGTGCGTGGGGATGCCCCCCTCGACGAGGCTGGTGCCCGCCGGGAGGGCGACCAGCCGGTTGCGCAGGTCGAAGCCAGCGAGCCGGTACGGCGAGAAGACGTGGGGGTAGCTGTCTGCCATTGCGCCCCTCTCCTGCAGATCATGAACTGGATTCACTTCAGTTTGGGCTGTGAGCGTCGCCACGTCAAGAGGTGGCACGCTGCGTTCCGTGGACTCTGACAGACCAGGAGACGAAGCACCCGGCCGTGTGGCCCTGGTGACCGGGGCGGCGCGCGGCATCGGGGCGGCCACCGTGCTCGAGCTGTGCCGCCAGGGCTACGCCGTGACCGCGCTGGACGTGTGCAGCGGCGGCAACGTGCTGCCCGGCGTCGGCTACCCGATGGCCAACCGCGCCAACCTCGACGCGGTGGCCGCGGCGTTCCCCGGGCGGGTGCTGACCGTTGAGTCCGACGTCCGCGACCGCGAGGCGCTGGAGTCGGCAGTCAACGCCACGCTGGTGCGGTTCGGCCGGCTCGACGCCGTCGTCGCAGCCGCCGGGGTCGTGGTCGGCGGGCTGCCGCAGTGGGAGACCCCCGACGACCACCTGCAGACGCTGCTCGACGTCAACGTCGGCGGGGTCTGGACCACCGCCGCGGTGACCGTGCCGGTCATGCTGGCCGGTCCGGACCCGAGCGGGTGCCGCTTCGTCGCCGTCGCCTCGGCGGCGGGTGAGCGCGGGCTGTTCAAGCTCGCGGCGTACGTCGCGAGCAAGCACGCCGTCATCGGCATCGTCCGCGGTCTCGCCGCCGACCTGGTCGGCACCGGCCTGGCCGCGATCGCGGTGGCTCCGGGCTCCACCGACACACCCATGCTGGCCGCGACCGCCGACCTCTACGACACGACGCCGCGCGAGCTCGGCGGGCAGCAGGGCATCCGGCGGCTGATCGCACCGGAGGAGATCGCGGCCACGATCGCGCTGTGCTGCTCCCCCGCCGGCGCCGCGCTCAACGGCTCGGTGATCCGCGCCGACGGTGGCTTCGGCTGAGGGCTACGGCGCAGCCACCGGCTCAGCCATCGGCTCCTCCGCGTGCGGGTGCGACGGCTCGATCCGCAGCAGCCGCGCGACCCAGTCGGGGAGCCACCAGTTCCACCTGCCGAACAGGGAGACGAGCGACGGCACCAGCAGCGAGCGGACGATCGTCGCGTCGAGGAGGATGCCGAAGCCGAGCGCCGTCGCCATGATCTTCAGGTCGGTGCCGGGGCCGGAGGCGAGGGCGGCGAAGGCGAGGAACAGGATGAGCGCAGCGCTCGTGACGAGGCGACCGGTCCGCCCGATCCCCTCCACGACGGCCTCGTCGGTCGGGTACCCCTCGTCGTACTCTTCCCGGATGCGCGACAGGATGAAGACCTCGTAGTCCATCGACAGCCCGAAGAGGAACGCGAAGACCATGAGGGGCACCCAGAAGGTCACCGCACCGGTCGGCGAGATCCCGAACAGCTCGTCCGAGCCGTAGCCCTGCTGCCAGAACAGCACCATCGCGCCGTAGACCGCGGTGAGCGAGATCAGGTTCAGCAGCACGGCCTTCAGGGGCAGCAGCAGCGAGCGGAACGCGCGCACCAGCAGCACGAAGGTCAGCAGCGCGATGATCGTGAGCATCAGCGGGAAGTTGCCGTAGACGGCGTGCAGGAAGTCGACCTGGTCGGTGCCGAGCCCGGCCACGCCCAGCACGCCCGGGGTGTCGTCGGCCGCGGCCTTGACGCGCCGGACGGCCTCGACGCTCTTGGAGTTGACCGTCTCCGCGTCGGGGACCAGGACGACGACGGTCCGGCCGTCGGCCGAGCTCGACGCCGCCGTCGGGACGAACGCCGCGTCGATGCCGTCGATGGCGCCCAGCGTCTCGGCCACGCTCGCGGCCTGGTCGCTGTCGGTGATCACCTCGATCGGGGTCAGCGCGCCGGTCGAGACGCCACCGTCCTCGAGCGTGTGCAGCGTCGTGACCGCTGGTCCCCGCTGGGCCAGGGAGTCCGACGAGGGCTGCCCGACCTTGATGCCGAGGAAGGCCACGAACAGCAGCCCCAGGATCGCGAACGCGGCGCCGGCAGCCACCCAGCGACGGCGGACGACGAGGCGGGCCCACCGGCTCCAGCCGCGGCTGGCGACGTTCTCGTGCCGGATCTTCGGCCAGTCCACGCGCGGGCCGATCCCGCCGAGGATCGCCGGGGTGAGCGTGAGGGTCACCAGCACGCTGGCGAACGGGATCAGCGCCCCGCCCATCCCGATGCTGCGCATGAACGGCACCGGCAGCACGATCAGCGCGAGCAGGCCGATCGCCACCGTGAGGCCGCTGAAGAGCACCGCATGGCCGGCGGTCTCCATCGCGGCGACGACCGCCTCGTGGTTCTCCTTGCCGTGGTCGCGCTCCTCGCGCCATCGGGTCACGAACAGCAGCGAGTAGTCGATCGCCACACCCAGGCCCACCAGAGCGACGAGGAACTGGACGATGAACGACACGTCGGTCAGGTAGGTCAGCGGCAGCAGCATCAGGAAGGTCGCCAGGATCGAGACCGCCGCGATGGCCAGGGGCAGGAACGCCAGCAGCGACGCGAACACGAAGGCAAGCACCAAGAGTGCGCCCACCGCTCCCAGCAGGGTCTC
>Ga0268264_10000585_pt1 | contig 44270 bp, 39 predicted proteins | sample KBSSwiS32_FD_190357 | JGI IMG/M metagenome (GOLD analysis project Ga0268264, IMG submission 190357) | Switchgrass rhizosphere microbial communities from Kellogg Biological Station, Michigan, USA - KBS Switchgrass S3-2 (SPAdes) (version 2) | ecosystem: Host-associated > Plants > Roots >... | reverse complement strand
ATCCGAGCGGCAGAGACCCGCGCCCTTCATCCGCAACACCACTTCGCCGGGCCCCGGCGTCGGCCGCGGCACGTCCTCGAACATCGGGGCGTGACCCCATTCGACGATGCGATATGCTTTCATGGCGATACCCTTTCGCTACGGCACGGATTCCGGCGGGGCGGGCGGCCTCAGGCGGGGCGGACGATCTTGCTGCCGACCAGCGCGGTCTCCACCGCGCAGGTATCGAGATATTCGACGATCTCGCTGACCCTGCCGTCGGTCACCCGCAGCACGAAACAATAAGTGTGCTGGTCATAGGGACCGTGGGGGCCGACGCCATGGACGTTGGCGAGCACCACGGCACGATCGCCCTCGGCGATGATCTCGTCGACGCCCATCTGCGCCGGGACGGTGAAGGTGGAGAGCATCGGGATCATCTCGGTCAGCAGCCGATCCTTGGTGAAGCGCTTGGACAAGGGCGTATCGCCGATGATCGTCCAGGTCGCATCGTCGCTCAGCGTTTCGAATCCGCCGGCGAAATCGCCGCCGACGAGCTTGCCGAAAAATGCCGCCGCCACGTCCTTGGTCGTCGCCATATATCTCTCCTGATTGCCATGGTCGTGTCATGCCGTGCCGCATTCAGGCGAACGGACGCGGGCCGATCTCGATGCGGATGCCATGCGGGTAGGGCGAGTTGGGCGCGCGCGGCTGGCCGTGCAGTTCGACCGCCATCGCCGCTTGCGCCAGCGACAGCACCAGCCGATAGAGCCTGGCCTCGGGCGCCGGCATGGCATCGAGCGGAAAAGCCTGGATGTGCGTGAGCGCCGCTTCGGCGCGCGGCAGCATCTGATCGTAAAAGCTGGCGATGTCCGCCATCCCGGCGCAGGCACGGCGATCCCAGCGTGTCTGGCAATCCTCGCCGGCCCAATAATCGACCAGCGGCGCCAGGTCCTCGAACCCGGCCGGCAGACAGGCGTCCGTCATGCCCTCGCTCATGCATGTCCTCCCATGGCCGGTTCCGCATCCCAGACGAGCGGCAGCCGGTCGACGCAGCCGACGATCCCGCACGAAAAGCTGATCGTCGCCTCGGGATCGACGCTGAACTCCGGGATGCGCTTCAGCCATTCCTCGAGCGTGATCCGGATTTCGCGGCGTGCGAGGTGCGCGCCCGGGCATTTATGCGCCCCGTTGCCGAACGTCGAATGATTGGCCGTCGACCGATGGAAGCTGACGTCGAGGGGATCGGGGTTCTCGCGATCGTCGAGGCCGTGGAGCGCGGTCGGCAACACGATCATCTCGCCGCGTTTCATCGTGACGCCCTCGAACTCGATGTCGTCGCGGATCTCGCGCCCGTCGGAGATGATCGGGAAACGGCGCAGCAATTCCTCGACCGCGACGTCGATCAGCGACGGATCCTCCACCAGTTCGCGCCGGCTTTGCGGGTGGGTCGCGAAATGGAGCATGATGAAGCTGAGCATGTTGACGACGGTATCGACCCCGCCGACCAGCACCTGGGCGCAGAGCTCGGCCGCCTCCTTGGGGGTCAGCGGCCGATCGCCGACCTTGCCGTTGACGATCCCGGTGATCAGGTCGGTGCCGCTGCCGCCGCGGCGTGCCTCTGTGATCGGCGCCATATAGTCGACCAGCGCGCGGATCGCGTCCTGGTACAGCATCGTGCCGTCGGGACGCGTCGTCTGGTCGACCCAATATTTGATCTTCGGCGCATCGGTCATCGGCAGATCGACCATCGCCATGAAGATGCGCACCGGCAATTGCTCGGCATAGTCGGTCGTGAAATTGCAGCGTCCCGCCGTCCGGAATCCCTCGATGAGCTCGATCGCGAGATCGCGGATCATCGGCTCGACGCCGGCCACGCCGCGCGGCGAGAGTCCGTTGGTCAGCAGCGCGCGATAGGGGCGATGGGCGGGCGGATCGATCGTCGACGGGGGAAGCTGATGATGCTGGCCATCTTCCTTGGGCACGAACAGCACCCGGCTGGAGAAGCGGTTGTAATCGGCGAAGATGTGGCTGATCAGCCGCCCGCTCGTCGCCACCCAGTGACCGCCGTTGCGCGGCGTCCAGATCAATTCGGGCACGCCCGAATCCTGCAGCGCCTTCCACGCGAGATGATAATCCTCGCGCCCGTTGGGCGGCGCGTAGATGTCGAAATCGACGACCCGCTCCGGCGGGATGTGCGACGGTGTCGCCATGGGCTTCGCCGGGTCAGCAACAATCATGCCTCATCCTCTCCTGATCGCTTTTGCGGACTGCCCCGGACGGTCATCAGCCCGCGAGTCCCTGGTGCGCGGGGATCGTGACGATGATGCCGTCGACCGCGTCGCTCACCTTGAGCTGGCAGGAAAGCCGCGAATTGACCGCCACATCGTCGAGGCAATCGAGCAGTTCCTGTTCGTAGGACGTCGCCGGTTCGATTGCGGCGAGCCAGGCTGCGTCGATGTAGATGTGGCAGGTCGCGCAGGAGCATCCGCCGCCACATTCGCCATCGATTCCGTCGACGCCGCTATTGACCGCGACCTCCATCAGGGAGAAGCCGTTTCGCGCCTGCACGGACTGCGACGCGCCATCGGCACGCCTGAAGATGATTTCAGCCATTTCTCTCCACACACTCTGCCGGTCTGGTGGCAGCCATCATCTCCAATGCTGACCAATATGTCAATATGCAAGTTTTTGCCGTCGCGCGACATCGATGCCGGCCAAGAGCTTGAAATAGACCCAAATGGTGTCGCGTTGACGGACTGCGCGCGGTGACCGAAGGTTTTTTACTGCTCCGACATACCGGCCTTCGAACCAGGCAAGGATGCGCAAACCAATTTCACGCTGTCCGTTTGGTCAATTCATATTGCGATCGACGCGCGCATCGTCTAGCCTGCGGGCATCGGAATGGATGCAACCGGCGAGCCATCGGTCGGACCGCCGACACGGAAGGAGATGGATATGAGCCAGAAGGTGGTGACGGTCTTCGGTGCGACAGGCACGTCGGGCGGTGGCGTGACGCGCCAACTCGTCGCGGCCGGATGGCGGGTTCGCGCGGCGACCCGCGACGCAGCCGGCGACAAGGCGCGCCGCATCGCCGGGACGGGCGCGGAGCCGGTGGTCGCCGACATGGACGACCGTGCCAGCGTCCGCGCCGCGATCGAGGGCGCCGACGCGGTCTATCTCGCCGGACCATCGCTCGCCAACCGCTGGGACATCGGCCAGGCCGTGCAGGGCATCAACGTGGCCGATGCCGTCGCCGAGGTGCGGCCGCCCCACTTCGTCTATCAATCGGCGCTCGTCTCGGATGCGCGCGGCGTGCTCAGCGTGGGATCCAAGCGCGCGATCGAGGAGCGGATCGCCGAACTCGAATTGCCCGCGACGATCCTGCGGCCGGGCTGGTTCATGGACAATTTCCTCAATCATTTCCCGATCGAGGAGAAGGATGGCGCGCTCGTCATCGCCATGGCGATTCCGGTCGACAAGGCCAACGGACTCGTGTCCGCCGAGGATATCGGTCGCGCCGCGGCGGTCGTGGTGAGCGATCGCGATGCGCATGTCGGCCGCGACTATGATCTCGTGTCCGACATCCGCAGCCCGGCAGGGATGGCGGCCGCGATCGGTATCGAGATGGGCAAGCCGGCGGTCGCGGTCGAGGTGCCGCTGGCGGCGATCGAACAGGTCTGGCCCGAGGGGCTCGGCCTGTACAAATGGCTGAGCGGCCGCACGCGGGAAGACAGCACTGCCGATCTCGTGGCGCTCGTCGGCACGCCGATCGATTTCGCGCAGTGGGTGCGCGCGCATCTGGCGCCTGTCCTGCGCGCGAAGTTCGCGGTCGATGCCTGATGCCGTCGCCGGCGTCCGGCATCTCCGCCTCGCCGATCAACCCTTGCTCGGGCCGCTCGATCCGCTGCTCGAGCGCCGGCCGGTTCCGGGCACCGGCTCGATGGTGATGGAGGTGCGGCTGGCCGCCGGCTTCGAGGTGCCGCGCCATAACCATCCCGAGGAGCAGTTCACCTACATGCTGTCGGGCCGGCTGCAGTTCTGGACCGACGATGCGCCCGAGGGCTTCGTCGCCGGCCCGGGCGATCTCGTCCACGTCCCGCCATATGCGTGGCATCGGGCGCTTGCGCTCGACGACGTCGTCGAGCTCGATATCTTCTGTCCGATCCGCCCCGCTCTGCTCGAGCCGCTGATTCCACGGCCGGCGCGGTAGACGCCGAACGATCGCAGGTTATGCCTGGCCGCGATCCACCAGCATCAGCGCATCGAGCGCGACCACGCCCTGGCCGGCCGGGTAGACGACGACCGGATTGAGATCGACCTCGCGGATCGACGGCTCGGCGAGCAACAGCCGGCCGAGCGTCGCGATCAGGTCCGCGACCGCTTCGACATCGAGCGCCGGCGCGCCGCGGAAGCCGCGGAGCAAGGCGGCGCTCTTGAGCAGATGCAGTTCGCGGACGATCGCGGCGACCGGCAGATCGGGCGTCAGCAGGCGCACGTCCTGCAGGATCTCCGCCTGCACGCCGCCGAAGCCGACCAGGATCACCGGTCCCCAATCGGGATCGCTGCGCGCGCCGACGATCAGTTCGGTGCCGCGCGCGCCCATGGCCTCGATCAGCACGCCGTCGAGCACCAGCCCGGGGCGATGGCGGGCGACGTCGGCGTGGAGCCGCGCCCAGCCCGCGGCCAGCGCGGCCCGGTCGCCCAGATTGAGCACGACGCCGCCGGCATCGCTCTTGTGGCTGAGATCGGCCGACTGCGCCTTGAGCACCACCGGATAGCCGACCGCATCGGCGGCGGCGATCGCGTCGTCGAGCGACGTCACGAACCGGCCGGCGGGGAAGGGGATGCCGAGCGGGGCGAGCAAGGCCTTCGATCGATATTCGGGGATCACGCCGCCCGCGCTGTCCAATCCCTCGAGCGCGAGCGGAGACGTGTCGCCGATCGCCGGATCGCGCCCGGTCAGGTTGGTCAGCCGCTTGATCGCGCGAAACGCGCGTTCGGTGGAGGGGAAATAGGCGATCCCCAGCGCGCGCAGCCCGGCGATATGATCCGCGGGTACGACCGCGCCTTCATCGAGGCCGGCGAAGATCACCGTCTTTCCGGGCTTCAGATCGCGCATCGTCCGCAGGATCGGCGGGATCTTGAGTCCGCACGTCGCCGGATCGGTCTGGATGATCGCGATCACGATGCTGCCGAAGCGGTCGTCGCCGGCCAGCGCGGTCAGCACGCGCGCATAGATGTCCGGATCGACGAGGCCTTGCGCGGTCAGGTCGGTCGGATTGCTGACCGCGACGAAGTCTGGCATCGCCGCGCGCAGGGCGGGCGCATTGGCGTCGTCGAGCACGGGCAGGTCGACGCCGAGCGCCTCGCACAGGTCGAGCGTCAGCGCCTTGAACGCGCCCGATTCCGCCACCACCGCGGTCCCGCCGGCCGGCAGCGCCCGACAGCGCAGCACGATCTCGGCGATGTCGCCCAGTTCCTCGAGCGTTTCGGCGACGACGACGCGGGCGCGCTCCACCTTGACGCGCATCACCTGATAGTCGCCGGCCATCGCGCCGGTGTGGGTCGCGGCGGATTCGCGCGCGGCTTTGCTCTGGCCCGGATGGAGCAGGACGATGGTCTTGCCCGCCGCATGCGCTCTCGCCGCCGCCGCCAGGAAGCGTCGCGGTTGGCGGAACTGCTCGACGATCATCGCGATCACCCGCGTCGCGGGATCGTCGAGCAGATAGTCGACATAATCCTCGACGCCGCTCGCGGCCTCGTTGCCGGTCGAGATCGAGAAGGAGAGCGGCAGGTCGCGGCTCGCGAGCGTCACGCCCAGCACCGCCGCCATCGCACCGCTCTGCGAGACGATACCGACACGGGGGCCGTTGGCGACGTCCCTGAAGCTGGTCTCGACGAAGGTCAGCGGGATGCGGTCGACATAATTGACCGCGCCGAGGCAATTGGGACCCTCGACGATCATATTCGCCGCTTTGGCGATCCTCGCGATCTCGCGCTGTTCGGCCAGGCCTTCCTCGCCGCCTTCGGCAAAGCCCGAGGAGAAGATGATCGCCGCCCCGACCATGCGCGCCGCCAGCGCCTTGACGCTGTCGAGCACCGCCGCACGCGGGATCGCGAGGATCGCGACATCGCAGCCGTCGGGCAGATCGGCGATCGCCTTGAGGCAGCGCCGCCCGCCGATCTCGTCGCGCTTGGGATTGATCAGATGGATCGCGCCGGCAAAGCCGTTGCGATCGAGATTGGCGAGCACCGAAGCGCCGAGCGCCCCGGCCTTGTCCGATGCGCCGACGATGACGATCGAACGCGGCCGCAGCAGCCGGTCGATCGGCTGCGCGCTGTCGCGGGTGGCGGGTGCGGCGAGCGTATCGACCGGCATGATCTACTCCTTGAGATCCGACGCCGCAAAACGGCAGCATCGGCATTCATAGCGACGTCGTGCCCGCTCTGTTGAAGCTGTACCCCCGCGAAGGCGGGGGTCCAGAGTCGCTTGCAAAGGGGCCGGGCTCCCGCCTTCGCGGGAGCACTGGAAATTGTCGTCGGGCGAATTTTACGCGGGACGCTTACGCCTTCGTCTTGTCGTACGCACCCAGCCCGGGCTTGTAGCTCTTGTCGTCGATGAACTGCCTGATGCCTTCCTTGCGGCCCTCATTGTCATAGCTGTTCGCCGCTTCCTGCGCGCGGATCAGATAATCCTCGCCATTGTCGTAGGTCATCTCGCCGACGCGGCGGACCGCATCCTTGGTCGCCTTCAGCGCGACCGGATTTTTCTGGAGCAGGACATTGGCAACCGCGGTGACGCGCGCCTTGAGGTCGACGAGCGGCATCGATTCATTGACCAGGCCCTGCGCCGCCGCCTGCTGGCCGGTGAGGTTCTCGCCCATCATCGCGTGGTACATCGCATTGCGGAAGCTCATCAGTTCGACGGCGATCTTGGTCGCGCCGCCGCCGGGGAGAATGCCCCAGTTGATCTCGGAGAGGCCGAATTGCGCCTCGTCGGCGCAGAACGCCAGGTCGCATCCGAACAAGGGTCCATAAGCGCCGCCGAAGCACCAGCCGTTGATCATCGCGATCGTCGGCTTCTGGTACCAGCGCAGCCGCCGCCACCAGCTATAGGCCTCGCGCTGCGCTGCGCGCGTGCCGGCGAGGCCGAGCGCCTCGGTCTCGCGGAAATATTCCTTGAGGTCCATGCCCGCCGACCACGACGTGCCTTCGCCGCCCAGCACCAGCACGCCGACATCGTCGCGAAATTCGAGTTCGTCGAGCACGCGCAGCATCTGGCGGTTGAGTTTTGGACTCATGCAGTTGCGCTTCTCCGGACGATTGAAGCGCACCCAGGCAATATTGCCCTCGACGGTGTAGGCGACGGTATCCTGCTCGGTACGGTCGGCGAGTATCGTGGCTGTGGTCATGTCTGATCCTTTACGGAAAGCGGAGAAATGGAAAATCCTGCGGTCGCACTCAAATCGGATAATGGCCGGGCTCGGTCTCGATCGTGATCCAGCGCAATTCGGTGAAGGCATCGATGCCGGCCTTGCCGCCGAAGCGGCCGTAACCCGAGGCCTTGACGCCGCCGAACGGCATCTGTGCCTCGTCATGCACGGTCGGGCCGTTGACGTGGCAGATGCCCGACCTGATCTGGCGCGCGACGCGCAGGCCGCGCGCGGTGTCGCGGGTGAAGACTGCGGCCGACAGGCCATAGTCGGTGTCATTGGCGAGTTCGACGGCATGCGCCTCGTCGCGCGCGCGGATCACCGCGACCACCGGCCCGAAGCTCTCGTCGCGGAACAATTTCATGGCCGGCGTCACTCTGTCGATGACGTGGGCGGGCATCAGCACGCCGTCGGCCGGGCCGCCAGTGGCCTGCACCGCGCCGGCCGCGAGCGCTTCGTCGATCAGGCCCTGGACATGAGCAACCGTCTTGACGTCGACGACCGCGCCCAGCGGCGTCTTGCCTTCGCGCGGATCGCCGACCGTCATCGTCGCGACCTTCGCCTGGAACTTCGCGACGAACGCGTCGGCCACGGCGTCGACGACGATGATCCGCTCGGTCGACATGCAGATCTGCCCCTGGTTCATGAACGCGCCGAACGCCGCCGCCTTCACCGCCTCGTCGAGATCGGCATCGTCGAGGATGATCAACGGCGCCTTGCCGCCCAATTCCAGCAGCACCGGCTTCAGATGCCCCGCGGCGCGCTGCGCGATGATCCGGCCGACCTGCGTCGAACCGGTGAAGTTGATCCGCCGCACCGCCGGATGGTCGATCATCGCGCCGACGACATCGCCGGCATCGGCGGGCGCATTGGTCACCAGATTGACGATACCGCCGCCCAGGCCAGCCTCGATGAACGCCTCGACGATCAGCGCGTGGGTGCGCGGGCATTGCTCGGAGGCCTTGAGCACCACCGTGTTGCCGCAGGCGAGCGGCATCGCGATCGCCCGCACGCCGAGGATGATCGGCGCATTCCACGGCGCGATGCCCAGCACGACGCCGGCCGGTTCGCGCAGCGCCATCGCGATGCAGCCGGGCTTGTCCGACGGAATCACCTCGCCGCCGATCTGCGTCGTCATCGCTGCGGCCTCGCGGACGATACCCACCGCCAGCATGTGATTGAAGCGCGCCCAGCCCTCGGTCGCGCCGATCTCGTGCTGCATCGCATCGACGAAATCATCCGCCTTCGCCGCGACCGAATCGGCGGCCTTGTTCAGCGCCGCGCGCCGCGCATTGGGGCCCAGCGCCGCCCAGGCCGGAAACGCGGCCTGGGCCGCCTCGACCGCTGCGATCGCATCGGCCGGCGTGGCGGCGGCGGCGCGAGTCGTCACCGCGCCGGTCATCGGGTCGCAGCGATCGTAGGTGACTGTCGCTGCAACGCTTTTCCCCCCGATCGACAGCGAAATGATGTGCACGGTCATCGACACTCTCCAGCAGCTTTATGTTATGTAACATATCAATATTGATTGTCCTGCGCAATAGCGATACGGCCGGACCATGATCGCACCCCAGACAGCGCCGGCTGGCCCGGCCGGCTTGCACAATCCGCTCGACGCGCTGCTCGGCTATCAGCTGCGCCGGGCCTCGACCGTGATGATGGCCCATCTCGGTGCGGCGCTCGCCGAAACCGGTCTGACACCCACCGAGGCGTCGATCCTGCTGCTGATCGATGCCAATCCGGCCTGCACCCAGAGCGACCTCGGCCGCGCGCTCGCGATCAAGCGCGCCAACATGGTGCCGCTGATGTCCGGCCTGCTGAAGCGCGGCGCAGTCGAACGCGCGCCGGTCGACGGACGCTCGCAGGCGCTGAGTATCACCGCGAACGGGCAGGCGCTGGTCGCCGACGTGCGCAACCGGATCCACCGCCACGAGCAATGCTTTCAGGGCCAGTTCGACGCAAAGGCACTCGACGCGATGATCGCCGGACTGCAGCTGATCCGCGCTACGGTGCAGGACGAGGCGTGAGCGCGGACTGAAGCCGGTTCGGCATGACGGCAAGGGAGTCGCAATCCGCCAGGTGACGCGTTATATGCGACATGTGTCGGAGGCGATGATGGCAAATGTTTACAAGGATGATCAGGGCGACGGGGGTGATTTCGCGCGCGCCGCCGGACTATTGGGCGGGCGCGCAACCTTCAGGCACGGCGTCGCCAACGCGCTTGCGGTTCACGACCTGATCCTGGCGGGATTCCCCGGTGCCGCGTTGACCCGGCTCGTGTCCAGCGTCCCGATATTACAGCGTCCGGATGTTCTGGAACGCGCCGTCGGGATCAGCCAGCGGACGCTCCAGCGGCGCAAAGGCGAGGCGACCGCGAAAGCGCTCAGCCCGGAGCAGAGCGGACGCGCATGGAAGTTCGCCGAGGTCCTGGCACAGGCGATTTCGGTGTTCGGCTCGCAGGAAGAGGCGGAGCGCTGGCTCGAGCGCCCGGCGATCGGGCTCGATCAGCATCGGCCGATCGATCTGCTTGCAACGCCCGCCGGAACCGAACTCGTCGAGCAGCATCTGGAACGCATCGCGTTCGGCGTCTACGCGTGATTCCGCTGCCCGGCGCACTGGGCGGCGCCGGACTCTTCGGCTGGCGCGTCGATCAGCAGACCTATGCATCAAGCTGGGACAGCGGCGAGGGCGCCTTCCGCCAGGGCGGCCGCTGGAACCGCAAAGGCACGCGCGCTGTCTATGGCTCGATCGATCCCGCGACCGCGATCCTCGAAGTGGCCGTGCACAAGACCTTTGCCGTGCTCGACACGGTTCCGCACGTGCTGACCGCATTCGAGGTGACGGACGTATCGGCGGTCCACATCGTGCAAGCAGCCGACGTGCCGAACCCGCACTGGCTGCGGCCGGGCATTCCGAGCGCCGGTCAGCAGCAATTTGGCGAGGATCTTCTCGCTGCCCATCGCTTCGTGCTCGTGCCGAGCGCGGTTTCGAGCCACAGCTGGAACCTGATCTTCGATGCGACCCGCGCGGCGGGTGCCTATGTGCGGATCAGTCAGGAGCGGTTCGCGCTCGACGGCCGCCTTCATCCGCCGGTGCGTTGATCGCGCAGGCGCCGACAAACCGTCATTCAGCGGCATGTTTCAACGACGATGCGGCGCGCCCGTCGGTTTCGGAATTGAATGCATTGTCACCGAATTACACCTTGGCACCGCGATCACCTGAAGAAGCGTTGCTTGAAGAGCAGTTCCTCGGCTGGCGTGTTGAACCCGATGCCTTCCATCTTGCCGGTCGGCCCTTTCAATATATCGACCGTGATGCCGTTCTCGCGCGCCCATGCCTCGACCTCGGCGACTGCAGGCGCCTTGAGCTGGGCGATCGTGGCTTTGCCGCGCGGTCCCTTCTTCTGCCACGCCGTCACGCGATCGATGTGCGCCTTGTGCTTGTCCGTCACCCTCGATGGTCCTTCCGATGCTCTGCGAGCCCCCGACGCCCGTTTCGAGCGAATATCACGACGTTCGACCGATGTCGTCCGGTGGTCAATGCATCCGCGATCGACATCTCAGCTGCGCCCGACACCGCGTCGAGCGTCGGTGACATGGCCGGGGATCCGACGCACCGGCGTGGAACGGCGCCCCCTGCCGCGCGTTTGGCCGACCAGACAAATCGGAGAGATATGATGCGCAAAGTGACTCTGATCGCGACGCCGCTGGCCCTTGCCCTGGTGCTGGCCGGCTGCGGCGAGAAGGCATCCGAGACGGCGACCGACGCCGAAAACAGCGTCTCCAACGCGGCAGCCGATGCCGGCAACATCATCGACAATGCCGCCGACGACGTCAAGGACGCGCTGACGGCCACGCCCTCGCCGCAGGCGTTCGTCGACAAGGCCGCGAAGAGCGACGCGTTCGAGATCGCCTCGGCCAAGCTCGCCAAGGAGAAGGCGACATCGCCTGGCCTCAAGAGCTTCGCCGCGATGATGATCACCGATCACACCGGCTCGACGAGCAAGATCAAGGCCGCCGCGGCCAAGGCGAGCCCGGCGATCAAGCCCGATGCCACGCTGACCGATGACGAGAACGACAGGCTGGCCGATCTCGGCAAGCTGAAAGGTGCCGATTTCGACAGGAAATATGCCAGCCAGCAGGTCGACGCGCACCAGAGCGCGCTGTCGCTGATGTCCGACTATGCCGAGCATGGCGATGCCGCCCCGCTCAAGGCGGCAGCGGCCGAGATCAAGCCCAAGGTGCAGAAGCATCTCGACAAGATCAAGGCGCTCGAGGACGAACTGAAATAAGCGGTCGTCGACGAGCACCGGCGCGGTCGCGCGCCGGTGCGGCGGGAAAAAGCTCTTCCAGCGTTCGATCGGCAGGTGATCCCGTCCGCGATCCCCGTGCAGGAGATCGCGGACAGGTGCCGTCTGTCCAATGGCCCGGCCGCTACAGCACCCAGTTCGCCGTTGTCCCCGTCGCATCTCCGGTGAACAGGATCGAGAAGTCGGCGATGCCGTCGCCATCATCGTCGGCGCGCAAGGTGGTGGTGTTGGTCCCCGCGTCGAACGCGAGGATCAATTGGCCCGCCGTACCCGAGAAGCTGCCGACCCGGGTGAACGCCTCGTTGATCCCGGCGGTGCCGGTGTCGGCATCGATCGCGGCTAGGTCGAGGATGTCGCCGGCCGCGAAGTCGGTGATCCGGTCGGCATTGGCGCCCGGGCTGCTGTCGCTGGTTGCCAGATAGACGAAGCGGTCGTTGCCGCCGCCGCCGGCCATCATGTCCTTGCCGCCATTGCCGGTCAGGACGTTGGCCGCGGCGCTGCCGGTCAGCGTGTCGGCGAAATCCGAACCGGCGATGTTTTCGACATTGACGATCGTGTCGAGGCCGTGCCCGCCATGGACGGTCTGCGCACCCGTGATCGCCAGGCTGATTGTCACGCCGCCCGATGCGATCGTGTAGCTGACCGTGTCGGTGCCGGTGCCGCCGTCGATCAGGTCGTTGCCCGCATAGCCGATCAGCAGGTCGTTGCCGTTCTGCCCGCGCAGCACGTCGTTGCCCGCGCCGCCGTCGAGCGTGTCGTTGCCGGTGGCGCCGCCGTCCAGCGTGTCGTTGCCCGTGCCGCCGGTCAGGACATTGGCGTTGATGCCGCCGGTCAGCCGGTCGTCCAGCGCAGAGCCGGTCAGATTCTCGATCGAGACCAGCGTGTCGGTGCCCGCGCCGATCGTGTCCTGCGCGCCGGCGACGCCGAGACTGACGGTCACGCCGGCGGCGGCGCCGGCATAGCTCGCGGTGTCGACATTCGCGCCGCCGTTCAGATCGTCATTGCCAGCGCCGCCGTTGAGCAGGTCATTACCGCCATTGCCGATCAGCCCATTGTCCGCTCCGTTGCCGGTGAACTGATCGTCGAAGCCGGTGCCGATCAGAGTCTCGATCGATATCAAAGTGTCGGTGCCGGCGGCGCCCGAGGCCTGGGTGGTCGCGAGCGCGAGATTGACCAGCACGCCGCTGGTGGCGCGATAATAGTCGGCGGTGTCGATGCCGTCGCCGCCGTCGAGCGTGTCGCTGCCCGCGCCGCCCGCCAGCCGGTCGTTGCCGGCGGCGCCGGTCAGGACGTTCGCGAAGGCGTTGCCGGTCAGTGTGTCGTCGAATGCGCTGCCGGTGACGTTCTCGATCGAAATCAATGTGTCGGTGCCGCCGCCGCCGGTATTCTGCGCCGAGATGGTGACGAGGTTGACGGTCACCGCCGCCGCGGCGCCGGCATAGTCGGCGGTGTCGCTGCCCGCGCCGCCGTCGAGCCGGTCGCGGCCGAGCCCGCCGGCGAGCATGTCGTTGCCGCCGCCGCCGCTCAGCGCATTGTCGGCGGCGTTGCCGATCAGCCGGTCGTTGCCCGATCCGCTCGCCGCATTCTCGATCACTACGCCGTTGGCGATCGTGTAGCCGCCGAACACGCCATAGGCGTAGCTGACGAAGCCGCCGCCGCCGGTCTCATATTCCAGCGTTGCCGGACGCAGGTCGATCAGCGTGTCGCGCGCGCCGGTATAGACGATCCGGTCGATCCCGCCCGCGTCCCAGATCGACGAATAATAGGTCCCGGCCGCGTTGACGTCCTTCAGCACATAGCTGTCATTGCCGGTCGCCCATTCCTCGTTGACGCCATATTTGTCCTGGATCGCGGCGATGTCGAACGCCATCAGCCCGCCGAGATAGCCATAGCCGACATCGGTCGCGGCATTGCCATAGGGCGAGGTCTGCCAGCCATCCTCATAGGACATCATCGTGAAGACGCCCTGGTTGAGGTCATAGTCGCCCAGCGTATAATCGGCGACCGGTCCTTCGGACTCGACGCCGCGCATGATCCCGGAATGGCCGCCATTGTCATGCGGGTGCGCCAGGCCGTGGCCGTGGCCGAATTCGTGGATCAAGGTGACGAACGAGAAGCCGCCCTGCGCCAGATTGGTCGCGGTCCAGCGATAGTCGCCCGAATTGAACTGGGCGAGGCCCTCGTCGGACTCGCCCGGCGGGCTCATCGAGCCGAGCAGGCTGACGCCCGGGCCGGGCGTGCCGCTGTAGGTGACGTAGAAGAAATCGGCTTCCTCGCGGGTGAACACCTCCTGATAGACGACGTCGGCGACCTTGGAGAATTCGCCGAGCGCGGTGAACACCGCGGTGCGCTCGAAATCCTTCGCGCCGACCGCGACGATCGCCGGCGGCAGGCCTGGATTGGTCGGGTCGTTGGTGACGAACACGTCGCCGGCCCGGGCGAAATAGATCTTGACCACATTCTTGCCCGCCACGCCGTCATGATCGGCATCGGGCGTCGCCGGCGGGTTGGCCGTCGTCCGCGGCCCCTCGACGCCGTCGGGATTGCGCACCGTGCCATCGACCTGCGTGCCCCAGTCGATCGCATAAAGCGGGCTGTCGGTATCGTAATAGGGTTGATAGGCGTCGGCGGGCGCCGGATTGATGAACAGTTCATAGTCGCCGACCAGGTCGCCATTGCCGCCGTCCTCGGCGATGTTGTCGTAGGCGCGGGCATTGATGTAATAGGTGCCGCTGGCGCCGGGCGTGAAGGTGGTCAGCACGTCGAAGCCCGAATTGGCCTCGTTCATCGGCGTCGTCGCGCCGCCGTCCGCGCTGGTGACCAGATTGCCGGCCGCGTCGTAGATTTCGACATAGGAATCCGAAAGCGGGATCGCATTTGGACCCGCGGTCGTGCCGTACATGCCGATCTGATAATCGACGCCCGCGGTCAGCGTGACCGCGTAGAAATCCTGGTCGCCCACGGTATCGATCGACGAGAACACCGATCCGCCGCCGACGGTCAGCGTTGCCGTCGTCGAGATGTCGTCCGGCACGGTGTCGCTGCTCGCCAGCGGCACCACCGCGCCGGTCGGCACGCGATCGCCGATATAGTCGACCTCCAGCGCGGTCGTCGCCTTGGCGTAGGCGGCCGGCGACCCGGTGAGGAAGATCGGAATCGTCGCGGCGTCGTCGCCGCGATCGTGATTCAGCAGGGCCGGATCGATTCGTTTCGCGCGCATTTGCATTTATTCGTCTCCCCAAGGCGCGCGGCCATGCGCCGGCCGCACGCGGCGGAGGCCGGCCGGGAATGCGGCGCGTATAGGACGAGGGGCGAAAGCGGTGCCGCGTGCCGGGCATCAACGAATGGCGCGGACGCGGTGGACAACCCAGGACCCCCAATTCGGTCGTTGCGAATGCAACGGTATCAGCCGAATCGCACGCGGGGCGATTTGGTTCCCGCGCCGTTAGACATTGCGGCGACGAACCCGGCGCCGGACTTGGGAGCGGCCTGGCCATCACCGGAACACGTCGGTGCGGAGTCGATTCCAGTCGAGCATCGGCAGGTCGGAGCGCCCACGGCCTGTGCCGCAGATCGCGCTTGAGATAAGAACACTCGACAGGTTGCCCTTCGGCCGGAAACATGCCGACGTCAACCAATTGCGGCCGGTCCGGGGGAACAACGACAGATGCTGATGAATGCCGACTTTCTCGCGGCCGTACGACTGAGGCAGAGGCCGGTCGTCAAGATGGTCTGCTTTTTCGGGATCGCGATCCTGGTCGTTTATCTGATATCGGCGTCGCTACTGGGGGGCGATTATGACCTGCGCCGGATGGTGCTCGGCGCCTCGGTGATGTCCGCGGCGATCCTCGTCTATTACGGCACATCGATGACCAATGCCTATCTGACGATCCGGTGGATCGAAGCTCCCCCGATGATCGGCATCTATCTGACGCAGATCTACATGAATTCGTCGTTTTTTCCGGTCGCGGGCCAGATCGGCTCGTCGCCGACAGGTATCGTCACCTACAATACGGCCACGCTGCTCAGCATATTTTCGGTGACAAGTATCGGCTCCCCCTTCGCCTTTGCAATCATGAGCATCACGGTGACCGCTTTATGTGGCGCAATCATATCGCGGCTTGGACTAGATTTCGCGGGCAATATCACGCAGATGATGCCCGTATTTACCGTTCTCGCGATTGCCAACTATGCCAATCGCGAAATCCACCAGGGCCGACTGTCGACTCACATGTCCCACCTCGCCTTGGCGCAACAGGCGCGCAAGGTGGAGGAACTGCTCTTCAACGTCTTGCCCGAGAAAGTGGCGAACAGGCTGAAGGCGGGAGAAACCGTCGCCGATGCGTTCAGTGAGGTCTCCGTGATATTCATCGACATCGTCGGTTTCTCCTCGATGGCGCGCAGGCTGGCGCCCCGGCATCTGCTCGAGGTGCTGAATGCCGTCTTCATGGCCGCCGACGACTCGGCGACCGCGACGAAGGTCGAGAAGGTGAAGACGATCGGCGATGCCTATCTGGCGGTGGCCGGCGCGTCGCATCCGCTGGAAAATTGTGCGATTTCTGCGCTCGATTTCGCGCGCGACGTGATCGCCAAACTGCCTACGATCAGGGACCGGCTCGGCTTCGAAGTTTCGGTCAGGATCGGCATCCACACTGGTGCCGTCGTGGGTGGAGTGATCGGCACGCAACGTCAGGCCTATGATTATTGGGGTGAGACGATGAACGTGGCCAGCCGGATCCAGACCGTCGCGGACCCGAACACCATTCTCGTATCGGAAACCACCTATTATCGTGCGGGGCGGCTGGTGGATTTCCTGCCGCCACGCATGATCTTGCTCAAGGGGATCGGCGAAACCATCGTCTATCAGTTCGCCGAAGCCTGACGGACCGAATTGCGCTGTGATGCGACGCAAGGCGCTGCCGGGAGGGATTTGTCGTTTCCCTGTCGGAATCCCGCGCCAATAGACTTTCCCTTGTCACAGGATCGGTCTTAGCTCTCGCGACGTGTGCGTATGGGAGTCGCGAGATGGTCGATTTTATTGGCTCCCCGCTTTTTCGAGTGGGTGGCGTTTGGTTCTCCCATCCGACGTAGGCGGCATGAGAGACGACGCTGCGGTGCAGTCCGTCAACGTGGCCAAGCGATCGTTGTCATCCGCCAACCCCTTGTAAAGGCAGGTCTTCGGCCACCGCGTTCGGCGGCTTCGGCCTTGACAAGGGGTTGGCGGACGACATTTTTTGCTGCCAACCGATCGACGGGGCGGAGTGGCCCGGCAACGGGTATGCCAGTACCACTACCCCCCCAAACGGCAAGGAGCCGAAAAAACGACTTTCGCTCGTCACATCCTCACTCTAGTTCGGAAAGAGCAGTTGGTGGCAACCGCCGGTTGCTGTCCGGGGGTGTGTCTCAGTGCCAAATTCGATTGTCGACGCATTCGCGTCGGATGTGATATTCAACGCCGATCACAGCCGCATGTACGTTGCACGGCACGATGGCTTCGTGACTATCTATGATACGCTCAGCGGCCAAGTGATTCAGAATATCCGCGCCGGCCGTGACTTGGGCGGAATGGATATCTCGCCGGACGGATCTTTCTTGCTCGTGACAGAAAATCAGGCGCTCTCCGACAACGGTTCGACGGCGGTGTTTGCCGTGCACAAGCTCGATTTAGCGACCGGTACGGTCACTAATTTCAGGTACAGCTTCGGATCAATTCACGGCCCGTTCTACGATGTCGCAATGTTTGCTGATGGCACGGCGATCGTGACGACAACGCTGCGCGGATCGGGAACCAGCACAACCTATTCGCTGAACACGCGCACCGGCGTCTTCACCGCGCTCGAATCCGGTTCGGCACAGGCACCGATCGTCACCGCGACCGCCGACCGGCAGCACATCCTGCTCTCCCCCGGCTTCAACGTAAGCGGTCCCCTTCAGGTCTATGACCTGGTCGACGGCGGTACGATCCAGCGGGTCGCCCAACGCAACACGGGAAGCTCTGGAGAGAGCCTGCACGCCTATACGTTCGATGGCAGCATCATCGCTTACCTCGAACGGCAGGTTGGTGTCATCATCTACGGCAAAGACCTCGCGCCCATCACCACGATCACCGGCCTGGGTGAAGTGCAGGGGATGGTGTTCGACGATCTCGCCGAGAATCTTTATGTTGCGACCGGGGGACGCATTCTGAAGTTCTCGACGAGCAGTTGGGCACAGGTCGCAAGCTTCCCCTATCCCGCCGATGTTCCCCAGGAGATGTTTTGGGCCTTTTTCCGCTATGGCGCGAGCCTGGCCTTAGGTCCCGACTCGCAATATCTGACGCTGGTCGGCAGCGATCATCTCTATCGCATCGAGAATCCGACCGCCATCTCGCCGATCCGCGGAACGGCGCTTGGCGAGGCGATCGGCGGGAACGATGCCGCGAATGTGGTAAACGGCCTCGACGGTGACGATACGCTGTCAGGCCTCGGCGGAAATGACAGGTTGCGCGGCGGCGCCGGCAACGACCTGCTCGACGGCGGCACTGGCCGCGATGTTCTCTACGGCGGCGATGGCGACGATATTTATGCCGTCGACGACAGCGGCGATCAGGTGGTCGAATTGGCGAACGCGGGCGTAGACGAGGTGCGCGCATCGGTCAGCTTCGCGCTGCCACTGAACGTCGAACGCCTGCTGCTGACCGGCACCGCCGCGATCGGCGGCACGGGCAATGCGCTCGAAAATGTGCTGACCGGTAGCACTGCCGCCAATGTGCTGACCGGCCTGGCAGGCAATGATACGCTCTCCGGACTCGCTGGCAACGACACGCTCGACGGCGGCGCCGGCAATGACCGAATCGATGGCGGCGCCGGCGCGGACACGTTGAGCTACGCTACGGCCACCGAGGGCGTTACTGTCAATCTGTCTTCCACGACCTCGCAGGACACCGGGGGCAGCGGCAACGATACCATCACGAATCTCGAGAATCTCGTTGGCTCGGCCTTCGCCGACGTGCTGACCGGAAATACGGGCGCCAACGTAATCGATGGCGGCGGTGGCGAAGATCTGATCAATGGCGGCATCGGCAGTGCTGCCGACACGCTCGCTGGCGGGGCCGGCATAGATACGGTAACCTATGCCAGCGCCGCATCGCGCGTCATCGTCAATCTCGGGCTGACCTCTGCTCAGAACACACTGGGTGCGGGCATTGATACCCTGTCCGGGTTCGAAAATCTGATCGGCAGCGCCTATAATGACACGCTGACCGGCACGGCGGGCGCGAACCGCATCGAAGGCGGCCTCGGGAACGACGCCCTCAACGGGCTCGCCGGCAACGATGTGCTGGTCGGCGGCGACGGCAATGACACACTGATCGGCGGAGCCGGTGACGACAGCATCGACGGCGCCGCCGGCACCGACATCGCCAACTATGCCGATGCGACCGCCGGCGTCACCGTCAGCCTACTCGTATCGACCGCGCAGAACACCGGCGGCGCAGGTGCCGACACGCTGACCGGCATCGAGGGCTTGCTCGGCTCGGTGTTCAACGACACCCTGATCGGCACGACGGGCGATAACAGCCTCTCCGGTGGCCTCGGCAGCGACCTGATCCGCGGCGACTTCGGCAATGACAACATCGACGGCGGTTTGGGCATCGACACGCTCGACTATTCGCTGGTCGGCGCCGGCGTGACGGTAAACCTCGTCAGCCAGTCGGTGCAGAACACCGGCGGTGCGGGTTTCGACCGGATCATCAACATCGAGAATGTCATCGGCACCGCGTTCGCCGACGTGCTGACCGGCAACATGTTCGGCAATGTGCTGACCGGCGGCGCCGGCATCGACACGGCGAGCTATGCCAATGCGGCAACGGGCGTCCGCGTCAACCTGACGATCACCACCGCGCAGTCGACGCTGGGTGCGGGCAGCGACACGCTGGTCGGCATCGAGAATCTGACGGGCTCGGCATTCGACGATCTGTTCACCGGCGATGCCGGCAACAATCTGCTGGCCGGCAATGCGGGCAACGACACCTTGATCGGCGGACTCGGCGACGACACGCTGTCGGGTGGTGCCGGCAGCGACACCGCCAGTTATGCCGGCGCGACCACCGGCATCACCGTCAATCTGTCACAGACGGTCGCCCAGAACACGATCGGCGCCGGCATCGACACGCTGGCGAGCATCGAGAATCTGATCGGCTCGGCGCTCGCCGACACGCTGACCGGCAATGCCCAGCTCAACATCATCACCGGCGGCAATGGCGACGACCTGATCGACGGCGGCAGCGCCAACGACACGCTCGACGGCGGCGGTAACAACGACATGCTCAAAGGCGGCAGCGGCGACGATCTGCTGACCGGCGGCGTTGGCCGCGACCTGCTGACCGGCGGCGCCGGCAATGATCGCTTCGTCTATCTCGCCAGGACCGACAGCGCGGCCGGCGCCAATTCCGATCGCATCGCCGACTTCGCCTTGGGCGACATCCTCGATCTCTCGGCGATCGACGCCAATGCCAACACCGCCGGCACCAACGACGCCTTCGTCCGCGTCGCCGCCTTCACCGGCGTGGCCGGCCAATTTACTTTGGCCTTCAGCGGCGGAACGACCACTTTGCTCGGTGACACCAATGGCGACGGCGCCGGCGATTTCTCGGTGCTGTTCACGGGTGATGTGACGGCGTTGACGGGGAATTGGGTGCTTTGAGGCGGTGGTGGGCACCCGGGGGCGTCGCCTCGGGCAGGATCAGCACGCCGACAGGATCGATTCTAGGCGGCAGTCAAATTTGGTGGACCAAGATGTTGAAGAAAATCGGGCTTGCCCAAGGTCACGCCCGCAGCGCGAAGGATCGCATAGGCCGTCGTGACATGAAAGAAGAAGTTGGGAAGCACAAAACCGGTCAGATACGCGCCGCCGGTAAACGCATATCCCATACCGTTGGGAAACTTCAGGCTGATGGCGCGCTCTTCACTGCCGGCCAGGGCTGAGCGATCGAAGCTCTCGACGAAAGCGACCGTGCGCGCACACCGATCCTTCAGCTCGGCGAAACTTGCCTCGGTGTCCGCCATCACTGGCGCATCGACACCGGCAAGGCGCGCCATCGCATTTTTGGCGCTGTCCGATGCCATTTGATACTGCGCCGAAAGCGGCCGCATGTCGGGTGCGAGCCTGGCCTCGATCAACGCGCTTTCCGGCTTTTCGGCGCCAGCCTTGTCGAGCCAGGCGCTCATGTCCCTGAGCGAGGCCGCAAAAATCGGCGCGGAGGCATCGTAAAGGGTAAAGCTCATCATATTTCCTCGCAGGCATCCAGACTTGTCGCGGGGATATGGCGGCTGGTTTGCGTTTGGCAACCGCGATCTCGATGGTATCGATCGGGCGCCCAGCCGGTCGGCCGGCAGGCAATGACCGCCGTGCCTATCTCGCCGGGACCGAAAGCGCCGCCGGCGCCAACGCCGATCGCATCGCCGACTTCACGTCGGGCGACATTCTCGATCTCTCGGCGATCGACGCCATCGCCAACGCCAACGCCAACGCCGCCGGCATCAACGACGAAGTTGGGTGCTTTGAGGCGGTGGCAAGGGCGCACGGGGCGCCGTTCATGGTCGTGAGGCGGTCGGGCGCTTCCGAGCCGGACTTTCGACGACGCGCTTGGCGGCGTCCCCACTTCCATTTTGGTGAAGGCGTCCAACTGGTTGACCGGAATCGGGGCACGAACCGGATGGATGCTTTGCCGCCAATTGATCGGCGCTTGCATCACTCGCTCGGAATGGCAATATTCTAGTCACGGTGACCAGATTGGAATTTCGATGCCGGCGAACGAGACACAGGATCACGCGCCAAATGTCGCTCACCGGCGGTGGCGGTTGCAGGACGCTAAAGCAAGGTTCAGCGAAGTCGTGCGCCTCGCTCGTGAAAGCGGTCCGCAACGGGTCACATTGCACGGCCGGGATGCCGTCGTGATCGTGTCCGCGGAATCCTGGGATCGCGAGCGGCGGCAACACAGTGGGCGCCGTCTGGTCGAGGCGCTGGCCGTATCCCCGCTCGGCGACCTCGATCTCGAGCGACCGTTTGTCGACGGGCCTGTCCGGGCGATCGACCTTTGACCGGATTTCTGCTCGACACCAACGTCATCTCCGAACTGCGCAAGCCGCAACCAGATCCAGCCGTCACCCGATTGATATCCGCGCTGGCGGAAGGCGATCTTTTCATTTCTGAGGTCACATTCGCCGAAATCCGCTTCGGAATCGAGCAACTCGACGAGCCGGAGAAACGTGCGGCCATTGCCACCTGGCTCGATCGCACGCTGCGTCCGCTGTTCGAGGGACGGACGCTCGCGATCAACGAAGATGTCATCTTGCGGTGGCGTCTCATGATCGAGGCTGGCCGCCGCCGAGGCCACAATTTTGGTCAACTCGATCTCTTCATCGCCGCGATCGCGGCCCACAACGACCTCATCGTCATAACGCGCGACGTGACCCATTTCGTCGCGGCATCGGTGCCGGTGCTGAACCCCTGGAAGGCCGAGTTTGTGGACCGGGCCGGGCACACGCATGCGATCGATCGCCTGGACGAACCGACGCTGCTGGGAAGACTCCTTGGGTTTGACAGATCGACTGCGAAGACGTGATTGCCGCCAGGCGACCTGTCAGGTCGCTGTCTGTTCAGGGACATTTGCACGTGTCACCGTAACAAATTCCGTCATTTGCAAGCGGCCTCGGCCCAAAGATATGATAAGGCAGGTGCATCAGTGCAGCCGATAGTTAATAATTTTGCCGACTAGGATTGTGTCGCGTAGCTCACTGCCAGACCTCTTCCTCAATGAACCCGAGATAGTTATTTCAGTTGGACTTCCAACTCGCATCGAGTCTATCTGCATCTTGTCTAGTAAAGCAGAGTAGTTATTCGCAAACAGGTCGCTCCCAGAGAAATCAATAGAGAAGATACGTTCAGGACATAGCTTTACGACTGCGAAGCCGCCGTGCTGATCCAGGGTAACAAGGACGGTAACTTTCTCGATCGCCGCGCTGCCAGTAGCGCTTAGGCTTGCAGAACATATAAAAGGAACGACTGCGCGAGGCTGAGCCGCATGAGCGCAGGAGGTAGCTAGCAGAGAACAAACACATACCCCTAAGACGCCCTTCATGTGCCTCTCCCAGCTACATACATGTTGGATCTTGAGAGTCTTCGCAGGCATTGTTCACCGAGTTAAACGCGTTGTTTTTTTTGCGCGTTGCTGCGTCTGGACCACATACTGAATTCTGCGTTAAGTCATAAACACCAAGTGCTATACTCACCGCTTCTTGTGTAGTATATCCATCCTACCTCATTATTCATACGGTCTGTGCGATCATTCATAGGCCGCATGTGATCGGGATTAGCTTCGTGCCCGACGATCGATGCACCGAACTTTGTCGAATCATTGGCCGTATTATGAGCAAGTTTTTCTAGTGTAGGAGCATAAATTGTCATAGTTGACGTCGTTACATTATGGTGCCAGTCGACTAAATTCACTAAATTGCATCCTCAGACGTTCACTGCACCGATTGTCACGCCCAATCAGACGCATCGCGACTGAGCGGCGGGCGTGGCGGCCATCTCGCGCACTCAGGCGACTGCGCCGCAACCATCAGGCGGCGCGCAAAGCCTTCTGCACCGCCTTGGGCGCGCGGTCGATGACCAGCAGATAGGCGCGCGCCGGACCTTCGGGCTGACGCATCCCCTGTTCCCAATGGCGCAGCGTGTTGACGTTGAACCCGAACCGGCCGGCGAACGTCTCCTGGGTCATGCCAAGCCTTGCGCGGATCGCCTTCACATCGACTGTTTCGGGCACATGGACGCGATAGGCCTTCGCGTCGCCCTCACCCTTGGCAAAGGTCACAGCCTCTTCGAGGCCGCGCCGGATGCTGTCTGCCACCTTGCTCATATCTGCTTCCTCTTGAACATCTCGACCAAAAACGCGGTCAGCCGTTTGAAGTCGTTGCGGTCCTGCTGGTCCAAATCCGCCCGCTCGTTCTTGGCGTAGACGGTGAGCGCATGTGCGCATCATGGTGGAAATAGACCACCCGCGCGCCACCTCGCTTCCCTCGCCCCTCCAGCCCCCATCGCAGTTTGCGAACCCCGCCGGTGCCTGGGATCAGTTCGCCCGCCGTGGGGTTCCTGGCGAGGTAATCGACCAGCTGCGCCCGCTCGGCCTCGTCCATGAGCGTACGGGTCGCCGACAGAAATTCCGGCGTTTCGACGACGGTGATCGGGACCGCTCGAACCATGACTTCGACTACACCAATGGACTATGCATTGCAATCGGATTCATGGTGCAGTGAACCAGTCTGGAAAGGGTGATGCTGCCTTGCATACGGCAAGCGGTGTCGCTGCCACGAGCTATCGCCTCCAATCCCGGATCGGATGATCTCGCAACGAGGGACAATATCTCCGCAACAGCGACAGGCGCGAAGCGCAACCAACAAAGATTCCCGCTCCAAATTTTGCAAATCAAATATGTTCATGATATGTTTCAATGCGTCCCGTACCTCGCCCGACGGAGGGAACACCGAATGCCTGCAATAACAGCGGAAACACAGCGCCGCCGCCCGTTCGCCCCCGGCGAATCGGGCAATCCTGCCGGCCGACTCAAGGGGGCGCGCAACCAGGCCGCCATCCTCGCCGAGACTTTGCTCAAGCAGAAGGTCGAGGCGATGGTTCAGAAGCTGGTCGATCGCGCACTCGAAGGCAATGTCGCCGCGCTGCGCGTCTGTCTCGATCGTGCGGCGCCGATATATCGCGACCGGGCGGCGTTCGACCTGCCGGAGATCCATTGCCTGTCCGATGCGGTCGACGCCTCGGCAGTTTTGCTGACCGCGGTCGCCGCCGGCGAGATCGCGCCGCGCGAGGCGGAACGGGTCAGCGCTTTGATCATATACAGGGGCAGCGAAGGCAGAAGCCGCTATGGCGGCTACCCGGTGCTCTGATGCCGGCGCATCCTCTGCCGGAAGCGGGGCAGGGAGCTGTCATTCGCTGTAAAAACAGCGAGAATACAGCGGGAATGGCCATCAGGGCTGCATCGACCCGCCGATTGCACAAGGCGCTTTCGCTGAAGCTCGGTTCAGTTGGATTGGATTGACCTGACCGGGAAACAAATGTTTCATGCCGCCATGGCCGACAGCCGCCTCGCCGCGCGAATCATCGCCGAACTGCCCGGCCTCGCGCCGCAACTGGCCGAGGGCGCGCGCTTCCTCGTCGATCATCCCGACATGGTGGTGATGGCGTCGATGCGCGAGATCGCGACGCGGGTCGGTGTCGCGCCGGCCACGCTCGTGCGGCTCGCGCGCAGTCTCGGCTTCGAAGACTGGTCGGCGCTGCGCAGCGCCTGCGTCGACGATTTCCGCACGTCATCGCCGCTCTATGCCGAGCGTGCCGATGCGATCGTCCACCGCGAAGGCGTGCCCGGCCTGGTGCATGAGGTGATGCGCGCCGGCGTCGCCGGACTCGACCACGCGATCGCCGCCAACCCGGCGACAGCGATCGACGAAGCGGCGGCCTTGCTCCAGGCCGCGCCGCGCATCTTTGTCGCCGGTTTCATGAGCTGCCGCGCGCCGGCTTTGGCCTTTGCCTATGTCTGCCGGCTATTCCGGTCGGACATCGTTCTGCTCGGCGGCGAGGGCTCGTCGCTGGCTGCGGACCTTGCCGCGATCGGACCCGACGATGCGGTGCTGGCGATCAATTTCCGGCCCTATGGCCGCGAGATCCACGACATCGCCGCGGCGGTCGCGCGGTCGGGCGCGGCTTTGGTCTCGATCGCCGACAGCCGGGCGACGCCGCTCGCGCGCCAGGCCCGCGCGATCCTGCTGTTCGCCGCCGACAGCCCGTCCTTCTTCCCCACGATCACGCCGGCGGTCGCGCTGGCCGAGGCGCTGGCGGCGGCGATGCTCGCCCATGCCGGCGATGCGGCGGCAGCGCGCGTCGGTGAGATCGAGCAAAGGCTCTACGAGAGCGGCGCCTATGCTGCCGCGCCGCGCAAGGGCGTCTGAGATGGGCAGCCACATCTTCCATCGCACCGCCGGCCATATGCCGCCGACCGCAGTGCGCGGCGAGGGCATCATATTGATCGACGCCGATGGCCGGCATTATATCGACGCGTGCGGCGGCGCGGCAGTTTCGTGCCTCGGCCACGGCCATCCCGCCGTCGTGGCTGCGATCGCCGCGCAGGCCGGGCGGCTGGCTTTTGCGCATAACGGCTTCTTCACAACCGATGCCGCCGAACAACTCGCGACGATGCTCGCCGAATCCGCAGGCAACACGCTCGATCGTGTCTGGTTCACCGGCAGCGGCTCGGAGGCGATCGAGGCCGCGATCAAGCTCGCGCGTCAAGTTCATCTCGAACGCGGCGAACCCGCGCGCACTCGGCTGATCGCGCGGCGGCAGAGCTATCACGGCAACACGCTCGGCGCGCTTGCGGCCGGCGGCAATGCCTGGCGCCGCGCGCCCTACGAGCCGCTGCTGGCGGCGGTGTCGCACATCGAACCCTGCTTCTTCCACCGCTACGCGCTGCCCGGCGAGACGCCCGAGGCCTATGGGCAGCGCGCCGCCGATGCGCTGGAAGCGGAGATCGAGCGGCTCGGGCCGGAGACGGTGATGGCGTTCGTCGCCGAGACCATGGTCGGCGCCACTGCCGGCGCGGTGCCGCCCGCGCCCGGCTATTGGTGCCGGATTCGCGAGATCTGCGACCGCCACGGCGTGCTGCTGATCCTCGACGAGGTGATGTGCGGGGCAGGGCGCACCGGTTCCTTTCTCGCCTGCGAGGCGGACGGCATCGCGCCCGATATCGTCACCATCGCCAAGGGTCTCGGCGCCGGCTACCAGCCGATCGGTGCGATGCTCTGTACCGCCGCGATCCACGATCTGATCGCCGCCGGATCGGGCGCGTTCCAGCACGGCCAGACCTATGTCGCGCACCCGGTCGCTTGCGCCGCCGCGCTCGCCGTCCAGCGGGTGATCCGCGACGAGGCATTGCTGCCGCGTGTCGGGGCGGCCGGCGCTCACCTCGACCGCCGCTTGCGCGACCGCTTCGGCAGTCATCCGCATGTCGGCGACATTCGCGGCCGCGGCCTGCTGCAGGCGATCGAACTGGTCGCCGATCGCGCCGATCAGCGGCCATTCGATCCCGCGCTGAATCTCCACGCCCGCATCAAGGCCGAGGCGTTCGCGCGCGGCCTGCTCGTCTATCCTGGCGGCGGCACGATCGACGGGCAGCGCGGCGATCACGTCCTGCTCGCCCCGCATTACATCACCAGCGACGCCGAACTCGACGACATCGTCGAACGGCTCGGCGACGCCGTCGATGCGGTGTTGGCGACTCTCCCACCGACCGGAGCCGCCGCATGACCCGCGACCCGCGCTACGACATATTGTTCGAACCGGTGAAGATCGGCCCGGTCACCGCGAAGAACCGCTTCTACCAGGTCCCGCACTGCAACGGCATGGGCTGGACGCAGCCGCAGGCGCTCGCCGCGTTGCGCGGGATCAAGGCCGAGGGCGGCTGGGCGGTGGTCGCGACCGAGGAGGTCGAGATCCACCCGACCTCCGATTGCGAACCATTCCACGAGGGGCGGCTCTGGTCCGACGCCGACATCCCCGCGCTCGCGGCGATGGCCGATGCCGTCCACGCGCATGGCGCGCTCGCCGCGATCGAGATCATGCATCACGGCGCGTCCTGCGCGAACTGGGGCACACGCGAGGCGCCGATCGCGCCGTCGCACCGGCCGATCATCTATTATGCGCCGGTCCAGGCGCGGGCGATGGACAAGCAGGACATCATCGACCTGCGCCGCTGGCATCGCGACGCTGCGCTCCGCTCGAAGCGCGCGGGCTTTGACATCGTCTATGTCTATGCGACGCAGGACCTGTCGATCGCCCAGCATTTCCTCGAACGCCGCAAGAACGACCGCACCGATGAATATGGTGGCAGCCTCGAAAATCGCGTGCGCCTGCTGCGCGAACTGATCGAAGACACCAAGGATGCGGTCGGCGATCGCTGCGCGGTCGCGGTCCGGCTCGGCGTCGACGAGCTGATCGGCAGGATCGGCATCACCCATGACGGCGAGGCGCGCGAGATCGTCGAGATGCTCGCCGACCTGCCCGATCTGTGGGACGTCAACCTTTCGACCTGGTCGAACGACAGCCAGACGTCGCGCTTCGCCCAGGAAGGCTTCCAGGAGCGCTATGCTGCGTTCGTCAAGCAGGTGACCGGCAAGCCGGTGGTCGGCGTCGGCCGCTTCACTTCGCCCGATACGATGGTCAGCCAGATCCGCCGCGGCATCATCGACCTGATCGGCGCGGCGCGGCCGTCGATCGCCGATCCGTTTCTGCCGAAGAAAATCGAGGAAGGCCGGATCGACGACATCCGCGAATGCATCGGCTGCAACATCTGCGTGTCGAGCGACTACACCTCCACCAACCTGCGCTGCACCCAGAACCCGACGATGGGCGAGGAATGGCGGCGCGGCTGGCACCCCGAGATCATCGCGCCGCGCAAGTCGGACGGATCGGTGCTCGTGGTCGGCGCCGGCCCGGCCGGGCTCGAGGCGGCGCTGGCGGCGGCGCGGCGCGGCTACGAGGTCCATCTCGCCGAGGCCTCGGATATGCTCGGCGGCCGCGTCACCCGCGAAGCGGCATTGCCCGGCCTGTCCGAATGGGCGCGCGTGCGCGACTGGCGCGTCGGCCAGCTCGCGCGCCTGCCCAACGTCACCCTCTATCGCGACAGCGCGCTCGAGCCCGACCATGTCCTCGAATTCGGCGCGCGCCATGTCGCGATCGCGACCGGCTCGGTCTGGCGCCGCGACGGCGTCGGGCGCGACAGCGGCTTCGCGATCACCGGCTTCGATGGCCCGGCGCTGTTCACGCCCGACGACATCATGGCTGGCCGCCTGCCCGCAGCGGGCCCGGTGCTGATCTGGGACGATGACCATTATTACATGGGCGGCGTTCTCGCCGAACGCTGCCGCACATTGGGGCACGAAGTGCTGCTGGTGACCCCCGCGGCGATGGTCTCGGCGTGGACCGTCAACACGCTGGAGGCGCTGCCGATCGCCAAACGGCTGGCGCGGCTGGGGGTGGAAGTGCTCCCCTACACCAGCGTCACCGGCTTCGGCGACGGCCGCGCGCTGCTGACCAACGGCCTGACCGGTGTGACGACCGAACGTGCCGCGACCAGCCTCGTCACCGTGACTGCGCGCCTGCCGGTCGACGGCCTCTTCACCGGCCTGCGCGCGCTGCAGGATCGCTGGGCGGGGGCGGGCATCGCCACGATCACCCGCGTCGGCGACTGTTATGCGCCGAGCACGATCCAGCAGGCGGTCTACACCGGCCACAAACTGGCGCGCGGCCTCGACGAACCGCCGGAGAGTGAAATCCCCCGCGAACTGCCGACGATGGAGATGGCGAAATGACCAAACATTTCTTCTCCCCTTCCCCCTTGATGGGGGAAGGATACGGCGACTTGGCGGCTTTGCCGCCTAGTCGGAGTTGGATGGGGGTGATGTTTGGCGAACGGCTCGACGCCGAACATCACCCCCATCCAGCTCCGACTAGGGCCCGCCAAGGGGCGGACCCAAGTCTGCGCAACCTTCCCCCATCAAGGGGGAAGGAAGTGCGGCGGCGCAATTTCATCTTCTCCCCGGCGATTACCGCACTCCTGCTCCTTCTCTTCCTCACCACCCCAGCCCTTGCCGAACGCGCCCGCGACATCGGTGTCCCCTTCGAAGGCACCCCCGGCCCGCTGAATGCGATCACCGACGTCCCCGGCGTCGAAGTCGGCCAAATCAGCATCATCTCCGGCGAGGGCCCGCTAGTGATCGGCAAGGGCCCGGTGCGCAGCGGCGTCACCGCGATCTTCCCGCGCGGCAAGGCCAATCCGGCGCCGGTCTATGGCGGCACCTTCAACCTCAACGGCAATGGCGAGATGACCGGTCTCGCCTATCTCCAGGATTTCGGCGTCGTGCAGGGCGCGATCGGCATCACCAGCACCAATGCGATCGGGCAGGTCTATGCCGGCATCCAGAAATGGCACCAGCAGCACTTCGGCGACGCCACCTTCCCGGTCGTCGCCGAGACCTGGGACGGCTGGGCGAGCGACATCAACGGCTTCCACGTCACTGAGCAGACCGCGATGGCCGCGCTCGACGGTGCCAAGGGCGGCGCGGTCGACGAGGGCGCGGTCGGCGGCGGCACCGGCATGTTGTGCTTCGGCTTCAAGGGCGGCACCGGCACCGCCTCGCGCAAGGTCGAGGTCGCCGGCAAGCCCTACACCGTCGGCGTGCTCGTCCAGTGCAACACCGGCGACCGCAAGGTGCTGCGCATCGCCGGCGCGCCGGTCGGCCCCGCTTTGTCGAAACGCTGGCTGCCCTGCTACGACGCGAAACTGTCGCCCGCCGACAAGCTGCCCAAATGCGCCGGCGCGGCGATCGCGGCCGCGGTGCCGCCCGATTCGGGCTCGATCATCATCGTCGTCGCAACCGATGCGCCGTTGATGCCGGTCCAGCTGAACCGCGTCGCCAAGCGCGCCGCGCTGGGGCTGGCGCGGCTCGGATCCTATTCGGGCAATTCGTCGGGCGACATCATCCTGGCCTTCACCACCGCCCCGGCCCAGGTCAACCATCCCGACCAGACCGCGCCATCGCCGATCGCGGTTCTCGCCAATGCCCCGATCAACCCGTTGTTCCAGGCCACCGTCGAGGCGACCGAGGAAGCGATCGTCAACGCGATGGTCGCGGCGAAGACGATGACCGGCGCCAATGGCTACCGCATGTTCGCTTTGCCGCATGAGGAGCTGCGCGCACTGCTGAAGACGTATGGCCGGCTGGAGGGCGTGAAATGACGCTCCCCCGCGTCACCTACAGCAACATCGCCGAGGATTTCTCCGGCGTCCATGCCCACCTCGACGCCCTGATCCCGCAGCTCGAAACCAGCCTGCTCGGCCGCCGCCACACCGCCCTGATCGCCGGCCGCGAACGCTCGGAAGGCGAGATCGCCACCCTCGTCAGCCCGATCGACGCGACACTCATCCTCGGCGAATTCCCGATCGCATCGCCGGCGCTCGTCGACGAAGCCGCCGCCGCCGCCCGCGCTGCATATCCGGTATGGCGCGATCTCGGCTGGCCCGCCCGCGTCGCGATCCTGCGTGCCGGCGCCCGGGCGCTCGCCCGCCGCAAATATGAGGTCTCGATCGCCTGCCTGATCGAGGTCGGCAAGTCGCGGCTCGAGGCGGTCGGCGAGGTCGAGGAGGCGATCGACCTGATCGACTATTATTGCGGCGAGATGGAGCGCAGCGACGGCTTCGCCGCGGCCCGCCCGCCGGCCGTCCCCGCCGAGACCGCGCGCGTCGTGCTGCGTCCCTATGGCGTGTTCGGCGTGATCGCGCCGTTCAACTTTCCCGTCGCGCTGTCGCTCGGCATGGCGACCGCGGCTCTGGTCGCGGGCAATTCCGTGGTATTCAAGCCCGGCGAAGCGAGCGGCCTGACCGGCCGGCTGATCGTCGAGGCGCTGGTCGAGGGCGGGCTGCCCGCCGGCGTTCTCAACCTCGTCTATGGCGGCCGCGAGACCGGCGCGGCTATGGTCGCCAACCGCCAGGTCGACGGCTTCGCGTTCACCGGCTCCAACGCGGTCGGCATGGCGATCCTGCGCCAGGCCTGCGCGGGCCGGATCAACCGCCCGGTGCTCGCCGAGATGGGCGGCAAGAACCCGATTTTCGTCACCGCCTCCGCCGACCTCGACGTCGCGGCCGCGGGCACGGCGCGCTCGGCGTTCGGGCTGCAGGGCCAGAAGTGCAGCGCCGGTTCGAAGGTGTATGTCGCGCGCGACGTTCGCGACGCCTTCGTCGAAAGGCTGCTCGCGGTCTCGGGCAAGCTCGCCATCGGCGACCCGCGCCGCGCCGAAATCTCCATGGGCCCGGTGATCAATCCCGCCGCGCTCGCCCGCTTCGAAGCCGCCGTAACCGAGGCCCGCCGCGACGGCCGGATCCTGCTCGGTGGCGAACGCCTGACCGGCGGCGCGTTCGACAGCGGCGCCTTTCTGCCGCCCACCATCGTCGACGGTCTCGCTCCCGATCACCGCCTCAACCGCGACGAGCTTTTCCTGCCCTTCCTCAGCATCCAGATCTTCGACCGCCTCGCCGACGCGATCGCCGACGCCAACCGCAGCGATTACGGCCTGACCGCCGGCATCTATGCCCAGGACCCCGCCGAGCTCGACCTGTTCCTGACCACGATCGAAGCCGGCATCCTTTACGCCAACCGCGCCAGCGGCGCGACCACCGGCGCCTGGCCGGGTATTCAGACCTTCTGCGGCTGGAAAGGATCGGGCACCAGCGGCAAGGGCGGGCTGGGCACGTGGTACGTCCCGCAATTCCTGCGCGAGCAGAGCCATACGGTGTTTGCCGGGGGGGTGAACTTTGCCTAGATTTGCATGAAATCTACATGAGAAAAATTGCATGTGAGCGCCTTCGAGCCTATCTTGCGGATCGAAGGAAGGAGGTCCCTTGATGTCTGCCGTCAACGAACTCAAACGTCGGCTTCGCCCAGGGCAGGTTTACCGGCGCAAGGATCTGGCGCGCTGGTCGAATGCCGTCGATCGGCATCTGCGGCAGCTCGTTGACGAGGGGCGGCTCGAAAAGGTTTCGGGCGGCCTTTACATGGCGCCTCGCAAGACCCGCTTCGGCACCGCGCCGGCCGCGACCGCAAGGCTGATCGAGACTTTCCTTGGCGACGATCGCTTTCTGGTCGTTTCTCCAAGCGACTATAACGGTCTGGGCGTGGGTACGACCCAGCTCTACAACGAGCCGGTCGTCTACAATCGCAGGCGTCATGGCCGGTTCGAACTCGATGGTCGCGTCTATGATTTTCGGTTGCGTCCATCGGTGCCGTCGCGATTGACGCAGGAAGTGCTGCTCGTCGATCTGTTGCACAATCTCGATCGACTGGCCGAGGACAAGGCTGCCGTGGTGCCGCGCGCGCTCGAGCGTGCCGCGACGATGGATCGCGCGCGCCTCGCACGCGCGGTGCGAGACTATGGCTCGGCGCGCGCGGCACGATTGCTGGCGCCCCTCCTCGAACGGGATCGTTCGGAGCAGTCGCGCTGATGCTGCTGCACGATGCACCCGACTTCGGCGATCTGATCGAGGTCACGGCGCGTGAACGCATGATCGATCCGGGCCTGGTCGAAAAGGATTATTGGATCATGCATGCCCTGTGGGGCCTGCAACAACGCGGCTTCCGCTTCGAACTCAAGGGCGGCACTTCGCTTTCCAAAGGCTTTCGCTTGATCGACCGCTTCTCGGAAGACATCGATCTCCTGATCCACCCCGACACTGCCTTGCCGGTGGGAAAAAATCACAACAAGCCCGCTCACGTCGAAGCGCGTCGAGCTTTCTACGATGCGCTGCCGAAGCGCATCTGCATCCCGGGCTTCGATGAGGTTGAGCGTGACCGGACGTTCGACGACGACCGAATGAGAAGCGCGGGCATTCGCCTGTTCTACACCCAGGTCAAGCCATTACCGGCCGGCGTGAAAACCGGTATCCTGCTGGAAGCGGGCTTCGACCAGGTCGCACCGAACCGGCCGTGCCTCATCACATCATGGGCGTACGAAAAGGCGATTGCGAGCGGCCTTGAGGGTCTCGTGGACAATCGGGCGCTCGATGTGCACTGCTACGAGCCGGGCTATACGCTTGTCGAAAAGCTGCAAACGGTTTCCACCAAATATCGCCGGCAACAGGCTGGCGACATCGTGCCGCAGAATTTCATGCGGCATTATTATGACATATTCTGTCTTCTGAACGATGCCGATGTTCAGGCTTTCATCGGCACGGATGCCTATCTGCAGCATAAGGCGCATCGATTTCCCGACGCCGATGAAAAAGACCTGATGCTCAATGGGGCGTTTCTGCTCGATGACGCTGACACGCGAAGGGCATACGCTGCGGCTTATGCCAAAACGCGTGCGCTATACTATCGCGAGCAGCCCAGCCTTGATATGATCATCAAAAGGATTGGGGAATATATTTCTCGTCTCTGAGAATTCCGATCGGCGATCCGACTGTGCGGCATATCGATCGGATCCGCGCCCTCAAACCATCCAGCCTATCAATCCTTCCAGTTGTACCGCCGCCCCCCGACGCGTCTGATCGGTCCACGAACAGCAACATGGAGAGCAGTAATGGGCCGTCTCGAAGGCAAGGGCGCGGTCGTCGTAGGGGCCGCCGGCCGCGACAACATGGCGCAGGTGATCGCGCGCCGCCTGCACGCGGAGGGCGCGACGGTCGTCGTCGCCGGCCGCAAGATGGACGAGCTCGAACGGTTCGCCGCCGAACTCGGCGGCTTCGCGATCGCGTGCGATCTCACCGATCGCGACGACGTGTTCGCATTGGCCGAGGCCGCGAAGGCGAAGCTCGGCCGTGTCGATATCGCGGTCAACGCCACCGGCTGGGGTCTGCTCAAGCCGTTCCTCGAAAACACCCGCGAGGACGTGGAGGCGATGACCGCGCTCCAGTTCGAAGGGCCGTTCTACCTCGCCCAGGCGATGGTCGGCGTGATGGCCACCGATCGTGGCGGCCGCGGTGGATCGATCATCCAGATCAGCTCGGCGACGGCGACGATCATGCTCAACGATCATGCCGCCTATATGGGCACCAAGGCCGGTACCGATCATGTCCTGCGCTGCGTCGCGCACGAGTTCGGTGCGGTCGGCGTGCGCGCCAATTCGATCTCGCCGGGGCTGACCGAGACGCCGATGACCGCCGACGCCGGCCAGGTGCCCGGCCTGTTCGAAGCGTTCCGCGCCGGCTATCCGCTCGGCCGCTGGGGCACCAAGGAGGATATCGCCGCCGCCGTCGTGTGGCTCGCGAGCGACGAATGTTTCATGACCGGCGAGAATCTCCAGGTCAACGGCGGCCTCACTCTGCGCCGCAACCCGACGCGCGAGGAAATCGGCGCGTCCGTCGCCGCCGCCACCGCATGACCGAGGCCTGGGATTACATCATCGTCGGCGCTGGCTCGTCGGGCTGCGTGCTCGCCGAGCGCCTGTCGGCGGACGGGCGCTCGACCGTGCTCGTGCTCGAGGCGGGCGGCACCAATCGTGCGCCGTTGATCACCATGCCCAAGGGTATCGGCAAGGTCGTGCTCAACCCGGTCCACACCCAATATTTCCCGGTCGTGCAGCCGCGCGTCGCGGGCGAGGCGGCAAGCGAGATGTGGGTGCGCGGCCGCGGACTGGGCGGCTCGTCGTCGATCAACGGCATGATCTACATCCGCGGCCAGCCGGAGGATTATGACGATTGGGTGGCGCGCGGCGCCACCGGCTGGGGCTGGGACCGGATGAAGGCCGCGTTCCGCGCGATCGAGGATCATGAACTGGGCGACGACGGCGTGCGCGGCAGCGGCGGACCGGTCCATGTCAGCGTCAACCGCTTCCGCTATCCGGTCGCCGAGGCGATGATCGCGGCCGGCGAACAGATGGGACTGCCGCGCCACGAGGACCTCAATCGCGAGGATCAGGAGGGCGTCGGCTATTATGCCCACAACATCCGCAAGGGCCGGCGCCAGAGCGCGGCGGTGGTGTTTCTCGCACCCGCGATGAAGCGCGCCAATGTGAAGGTGATCACCGACGTCACCGTCGACCGCGTCACCGTCGAAAACGGCCGCGTCACCGGTGTCGCGGCGCCCGTCGCCGGGGTCGAGCGCCATTTCGCCGCACGTGGCGAGGTGATCCTCTCGGCCGGCGCCCTGATGTCGCCGGCGATCCTCCAGCGCCCGGGCATCGGCCCGGCCGAGTCGCTGCGCACCGCGGGCGTGACCCCGCTCGTCGACAGCCCCGATGTCGGCCGGCGCATGCGCGACCATCTCGGCTTCTCGATGGCGTACCGGCTCAAGCGCGATCGCGGCATCAACCACGAATTCTACGGCCTCGGCCTGATCATGAACGTCGCGCGCTATTATCTGCGCCGCGATGGACCGCTGGCGACCGGACCGTTCGAGGTCGGCGCCTTCATCAAGACGACGCCCGACGTCGATCGCCCCGACGCCCAGCTCTACATGGGCGGCTTCACCTTCGCGCGCGGCGACGACAATTTCCCGGTCCCGCTCGCCGACGTCGAGCGCAAGCCGGGCATGAACATCTATGGCCAGTTGCTGCGGCCGACCAGCGAGGGTTCGGTCCGGATCACCTCGGCCGATCCGGAGGCGGTGCCCGAGATCGTCCCCAATTGGATGACGACCGACGAGGATCGCGCCGCCGCGATCGCGATGCTGCGCTATATGCGCCGCTACATGGCGCAGCCGGCGATCGCGCCTTATGTCGCGAGCGAGACCTTCCCCGGTCCCGCCGTCGAATCGGACGAAGACCTGTTCGCCGTGTTTCAGCGCCTGTCGAGCTGCGGCACCCATGCGGTCGCGAGCTGTCGGATGGGATCGGACAATCAGGCCGTGCTCGACCCCGATCTGCGGGTCAACGGCGTCGAGGGCCTGTGCGTGGTCGACTGTTCGGCGATGCCGGCGCCGGTTTCGGGCAACACCAATGCGCCCGCGATGGCGCTCGGCTGGGCGGCGGCGGACCGCATCATGGCGCGGAGCAAGGTTGCGGCATGACGGAAGGCCGGGCTGGTAAAAGCGCGAGTTACGATTGCCGCGGCGAGCGACTAGGCTGCGGCGACGGACAGAGACCAGAAGTGACGAGGAGCGTGGACGATGGCTGAGCGGGATCCGACGATCGACGCGGCGGGGCAGGCCCGCTGCCCGGGCGCGACGTGGACCGACATCCTCGCGCTCGACGGGCGCCCGGTGCCCGCATTCATGACGGACGAGCGCTACGAATATCGCGGCTCGGATCCGATCGCGACGACGCGTTACACCAGCCTGGAATTCCAGCAGCGCGAAAACGAGAAGCTCTGGCCGTTCGTGTGGCAGTTCGCCGCGCGCGAGGAGGATCTGCCCGAGCCCGGCGATTACATCCTCTACGAGAATGCCGGCCGCTCCTACATCGTCACGCGCCAGGACGATGGCGGCGTCAAGGCGATGCACAATGTCTGCCTCCATCGCGGCCGCAAGCTGCGGACCGAAGACGGTACGGCCGACAGCTTCCAGTGCCCGTTCCACGGCTTCACCTGGGAGAAGACCGGCGCGCTGAAGGAAATCCCGTGCGCCTGGGACTTCAAGCATCTCCAGCAGCGCGACATGTCGCTGCCCGAGGCCGAGGTCGCGCGCTGGCAGGGCTATATCTTCCTGCGCGAAACGCCGGGCGGCCCGACGATCGAAGAGTATCTGGCGCCGCTGCCGGCATTTTTCGAACGCTGGCGGCACGATCAATGCTATACGGCGATCTGGGTCGGCAAGGTCGTGCCGGCCAACTGGAAAGTGACGATGGAGGCCTTCATGGAGGCCTGGCACACGATCGTCACCCACCCGCAATTGCTGCCGTTCACCGGCGACGCCAACACCAGCTACAATATCTATGGCGACAATGTGAACGTCGCCTACACGCCGTTCGGGGTGATGAGTCCGCATGTCGATCCCAGCGGCAAGCAGCAGCAGTGGATCGTCGACGAATTCATCAAATATAATGGCCGTTCGGCCGACAATTACAACGACAGCCCCTATGCGGTGACCGTGCCCGAGGGCATTTCGGCGCGGCGCGCGCTGGCCGAGGCGATGCGGGTCAACTTCGCCGAGACCTTCGGTCATCCCGAACTGCACGAACAGGCGACCGATGCGGAGCTGCTCGACGGGCTGGTCTACAACGTCTTCCCGCATTTCGCGCCGTGGGGCGGCTATATGCCCAACATCGTCTATCGCTGGCGGCCGTGGGGCGATCCCGATCATTGCCTGATGGAGGTCCGCATCCTCGTCCGCGTGCCCGAAGGCCAGCCGATCCCGCACGGCGTGCCGATGAAGATGCTGAGCGACGACCAGCCCTGGGCGGCCGCGCCGGAACTCGGCGCGCTCGGCCATGTCTTCGACCAGGACATGGACAATCTGCCGTTCGTCCAGGACGGGCTGAAGCTCTCCAAGAACGGCGAGGTCCAGCTCGGCGACTATCAGGAGATCCGCATCCGCCAGTTCCACCAGACGCTGGACAAATATCTGGAGGCGTGAGGACGATTTCAGGACTGGTCGCACCGGCCATTCCGATGATGTCGGGCCGGTCTTGAAGCCCGTCGGAAATGAAAGTCGATGATCAAACCTTCCAATCAGCTGCGTGTCGAGACCGCACAGGATGTCCCGCGATCAGACAAACGAAAGCCGCCGTCCGGCTTCCCGAACGGCGGCTCTCCATTTCACTCCGGCAAGGCTTATTTCTCGGCCTTCTCAACCTTCTCCGCCTTTGGCTCCCACAGCTTCATCCCCTTGGCCTTCCCCGCGAAGGTCGCGCGGTCCGACGGGGAGACCTGGGCGCGGCCGGACATGATGCCCATGCCGATCGCACAGCGCACGAAATAGGTTTCGTCCGGCTCCAGCTCCATGTTGAGCCGGTCGGTCGCTTCGCCGGTGGTGTAGAACATGTGCTTGCCCGGCTCGGTGATCAGCACCCAATATTTGCCGGCGCCCAGCCGGGCGATCTCGTTGGTGTCTACATTCTCGCGCACCGTGCAGCCCAGCGCCGCGCCCATCAGCGAGCCGGGACGCCAGAACACCACCTGCGCCTTGCCCGCGGGCGCTGCGCCGACGGTACCCGATTTGGTGACGATCGGCGCCGGACCTGCGGCTTCCGGCATTACGGCCGGAGCCGGAGCCGCGGCATCCTGCGCCGCCGCCGGCGTCGCCATCGCCAGACCGGCAGTGGCGGCCAATACCACGAAACTTGCCATCTTCATTTCACTTCCCCCTCTTTCTGGAGCGTTGCATTCGTCGCGAGCGCTCCGGCGGCTGGTGCCGGCGTCGCGGGAATTTCGGTGTCGGCGGAGACGATCGCGTTGGCGCGCGTACCGACGAGAATCGACTTCTCTCCGCCGTTGATGACGAAGGCGAGGAGCGGGGATACGATCGCGCTGGCCGCGAACGCGGTGTCGCGGCGGTCGTCGCCGGTTTCGATTTCCCCCATCCGGAAACGGCGCAGCGGAACATGCGTGCCGTTGAAATCGATATAGCGGGCCGCGACGATCAGTTCGCCGGCCTTGCCGCCCCAGCCCGATTTGGCGGCATGGACGATCTGTCCCTCGCCCATCGTGCCGGCGGGAATCACAATCGTGCCGTTCAACTGGATCGGCCTGGTCAGGCGGATCGGGAACATCGCGTCGATCTTGCTGGTCTTGGAATCGAGTTGCGTGACGAACTCGAACTGGACCGGGGTGCCGGTGGGCAGTCGCAGGCCGGTTGATGCGGGAGCGGGATCGGGATCCGGCACGGCAATTGTCGCGGAATCCGGCGCAGCCACTGCCGCTGGCGCCGTTGCGGCCAGTGGCGGCGACTCGGGCGCGGTCTGCGCCAGCCCCGGAACGGCAATCGACACCACCAGCGCGCCCGAAAGCGCGCGACACCAGCCTTGCATCAGTAACCCCCGCCCCCGCGATACCGCCGATGTCCGGCCATGGTCGCGCCAGCCATTCCTATCTTAGGCTGCATTTATTGCAACCTTTCGATACGCTGAGCGATCTGCGAGTCCGCCCGTCCAACGCCCGCTCTCGCCTGCCGTGCGGCAGCTGATGGCCCCGGTGCGGGCGTTGTTGGCGACTGGTCGGCTTCATCATGACGAGTTTATGCCCAAGGCCAGCAGCGACCCCCTGCCGCTCGACGCGCAGCTCTGATTTTCGCTTTATTTGACCACGATCGCGATCAACCGGCTCTACAAGCCGATGCTCGATTCGCTGGCGGTTCCAGCGCCAGCCGGTCGGCGATCGCCGAGATCGTTTGGCCCTCGGCCTCCCAGAGCGCCCCAACCGGTCATTCGGCCGAATAAAGCCCCACCGAATTATACATCGCCGTCAGCGCCGCGCATTCCTCGCGCGACAGTTCGGGGCGCCAGATTTCGAACAGCAGGACGATGCGGTTCGCATCGCCGCGGTTCCACGCCTCATGCTCGATCGAATCGTCGAAGATGGTGAGACTGCCGGGCACCCATGGCCGCGTCTGATTGCCGACCCGGAAGCCGCAGCCCGGCGGCACGATCAGCGGCAAATGGCAGATCAGCCGGGTGTTGATCATGCCGTTATGCGGCAGGATGTGGGTATCGGGCCGGAGCATCGAGAACAGCGCCGTCGGCGAGCGACCGTCGATGTCGGGCATCGGCGCTGCTTCCAGCGCGCGCATTGCGACCGGAAAATGCGCAGTGTGCCCGGTCGGCTCGCCATCCTTCCACAGATAGAGCGCGCTCCATTTGGGATCGTCGAGCAGGCTGTGCGGCTTGTTCGGGCGGCCGGGCACGGCTTCGACATAGGGACGGAACGCCGCCTCCGCGTCGCGCGCGGCCAGGAACGCATCGAGTTCGCCGCGGATCGCCGCGGTCGCGTCCTCGATCGCGGCGGCCCAGCCGAAGTCGCGGGCGTCGTAGAACTGGATGTGCGGCAGGCCGGGATAGAAGAAGGACGTCGGCTGCTGGAGATAGACCTCGGCATCGCCGGTCAGAATGTCGATCGCCTCGCGCATGCGGGGCGGCAGGGCGCCGAACCCCGCGCGCGCCAGGCTCTCTTCGAGATGTGCGCGATAATCGGTCGATTGCGCCTCGACCCATGCCTGGACGCGTCCCAATTCTCCGCGGATCGAATCGGGCAGGGCGATCCCGGCGGCGGCGATCCGCAATGCCTGCTGGTAGAAGGCGGTCGCGCCGCGGGCATCCTGCTGCCGGACGCTGACGTCGCCGCGCAGGATCAGCGCGCCGACATGGCGCGGATCGAGCGCCAGCAGCCGATCGAGCGCGTCGCGTTCGGCCGCGATGTCCCCGGTCATGCGGCAGGCCTGTGCCAGCAGGAACCATGGCGGCGGCTGCAGGCCCAGCGCGATCGACCGTTCGAAGCCACGCCGCGCCCCATCGCCATCGCCGCGCCGCAGCGCGTCGAGTCCCGCTTGCACCGCCGCCTTCGCCTGCGCCTGATCGGTCTGGGGCTGGCCGCTCATGCGGTGTGGTCGGCGGTGTTGCGATGACACATGCGATGACGTCTTAGCTCTCGCCCGCCTGGGGGCAAGTCCGCGCCTGGCGCCCCGGTCAGGGGAATCGCTTCGGCTTGACGGAGTGGCCTGTCGAACGCGCGTCTCGAGCTATCGGGGCCGAAGTTTGCCGCTTTTGTGCGGACCTTGAGGCTATGCTTGTCCCTGGGGTTTCGAACGGGGTGCATGGCGAGATGCCCGCCGCCGCTGCTTTGCGGTTGCTCCGGCGCTTCCCCTTATTCTACGCCGGGTCGGGGCGGCGTGATCCGCACGGCGCGCACAAGACGGCAGGAATTGGCGGCAGGAGAGGTGATGGAGCTGCAGAAGGGTGCCAATGCGCCGGTCGGGACGGGCGCGCTCACCGTTGCGGTCGATCTGCCGGTCGTTTCGGGCTGCGACGCCGATGTCTCCGCCTATCTCGTCGGCGAGACCGGCACGGTGCGCGGCGACCATGACATGGTGTTCTACAACCAGAAGGAAGGCGGCAACGGCGCGGTTCGGCTGATCGAGCATGGGCCGGCCGGCACCAGCTTCGCCGTCGATCCCGCCATCCTCCCCGCCGACATCGCCAGGATCGTCTTCTGCGTCACCATCGACCATGCACAGGCGCGTGGCCAGACGCTCGGCACATTGGGCGGCGGCCGCATCGTCGTCCGCGCCGGCGGCGTCGAGATCGCCGCCTTCGCGCCCATGCTGACCGGCGCCACCGAAGCGGCGATGATCTTCGGCGAGCTCTACCGGCGCAACGGCGCGTGGAAAGTCCGGGCGGTCAGCCAGGGCTTCGACGGCGGCCTCGCCCCGCTGGCGCGCTCGTTCGGCATCGCGGTCGCCGACGAGGCACCGGCGGCGCCGGCCAGCCCCGCGCCGCCGATACCCGCGGCTATATCCCTGTCGAAGGTGACGCTCGACAAGCCCGGCCAGTCGATCAGCCTGGAGAAGCGCGGCGGATCGTTCGGGGAGATCGTCGTCAACCTCAACTGGAGCCGGGAAAAGAGCAGCCCGGCCGGCGGCGCGGGCCATGCGATCGACCTCGATCTCGGCTGCCTCTATGAGCTGGCCGACGGTACGAAGTTCGTCGTCCAGGCGCTCGGCAATCTGTTCGGCAGCCTCGATGGCCCTCCCTACATCAAGCTCGACGGCGACGACCGTACCGGCGACGTGAGCAAGGGCGAGACGCTGCGCGTCAATGGCGCCCGCTGGAGCGACATCAGGCGCATCGCCATCTTCGCCCACATCTATCAGGGTGTGCCCAACTGGAGCGCGACCGACGGCGTCGTTTTCGTCTCGATGCCCGATCAGCCGCCGATCGAAGTGCGCATGACCGAAGGCAGCGACGCGCAGAGCCTGTGCGGCGTTGTGTTGCTGGAGAATGACCGGGGATCGCTCAAGGCGACGCGGATCGTGCGCTATTATCCTGGCCGGGTGGAGCTCGATCGGGATCTCGGCTGGGGGATGGAATGGAGTTATGGGGCGACGAAGGATTGATGGGGCTGGGCGGGTGCCGTGGCCCGAGCGGGGGTGTTGCGTGCGCGCGACCGATGCGCGGGTGGCGCTGGCGGCTGCCCAGGCGATGCAGGTAATGGGTAATGACTATGGACCGAGGGGGGCGGGTTGGCCGAATGAGCTGGACGATGACGAACATCCGTCAGCAATGCGCCGATTTATCGCCGTTCATCAACGAGACCGCGTATCCCGGAAGCTGCAGTACCTTCATCCACCTACGGCGCTGCGTCCTAACGGCCGATTGTGGGACTTGGACGAACCCGCTTCGCGGGAGGGGCGCTTAGGGAGGGGGCGCGCTGTAATTGCGAGACCTAGGGCGAGACCGAGTCGCCGTGCGATTGTGAGGTTCCTTAAACACAAAGGAGCTCACGATGGACACCACGATTAATTCCGCCCCGGTCGGTTCGCTACGCCAGCGGATGCTGCAGGATATGAAGCTTCGGGGTCTTGGGGTGCATACCCAGCAGGACTATATTCGCCACGTCCGATCCTTTGCCGCGTTTCTGGGCCGCCCTCCCGATACAGCCAGCGCAGAAGACCTCCGGCGATTTCAACTCGATCAGCATCGACGCGCCGTTGGGCCGGCGACCATCAACGCCGCAGTATCGGCTCTGCGCTTCCTCTTCACCATGACGCTCAAGCGGCCGGAGATAGCGCTGGGGCTCTCCGTCATACGGTGCGAGCCCAAGCTTCGAGATGTCCTGAGCGTCGAAGAGGCCGCACGGTTGATCGAGGCCGCGCCAGGCATCAAGTACAAGGCCGCATTCAGCGTGGCCTACGGCGCGGGCCTACGGGTGTCGGAGGTAACCCACCTCAAGGTCGGAGACATCGACAGCGAGCGCATGATTATCCGTGTCGAACAGGGCAAGGGGCGCAAGGACCGTAACGCCATGCTCTCACCGCATTTGCTGGAGTTGCTCCGTCAATGGTGGCGCGAAGGCAAACGCCGTGGAGTGATGTTACCCCATGGCTGGCTGTTCCCAGGTCGCAATTGCACTGACCCGATCTCGGCGCGCCAGTTGCACCGCGCCGTGCATGAAGCGGCCGAGTTCGCCGGGATCCACAAGCGAGTGAGCCCGCACACATTGCGCCATTCGTTTGCCACTCACCTGCTCGAGCAGGGTGTAGATATCCGCGTCATCCAGGTGCTGCTGGGCCATACCAACATCGACACCACCGCCATCTACACTAAGGTTTCGAGCAAGACCATGCGGGCGGTGGCCAGCCCGCTCGACCAGATCGTTGCCTTGATGGAAGGCAGAGCACCTCCCGGTTAAACCGGTGCGCGCCTCGCTCGAGGTCGCCGATATCTTCCGGAGCGCCGGGCCCACGTATCGCGTAGCCCATGCCGGGCATCTCAACCTCGGCCAGCTGAAGGTCATGACGGCGATCGAGAACTGCCGTACCGCCGCGCTGGGTGGTCACGTCGAGGCCTGCGACGACTGCGGGCATTGGCGGATCGCCTACAACTCTTGTCGCAACCGGCATTGTCCCAAGTGCCAGGGCGCCGCAGCGCGCACCTGGCTAGCGGCGCGCGAGGCAGATCTGTTGCCGGTCGGCTACTTCCACGTCGTGTTCACCGTGCCCGCCGAGATCGCCGACATCGCTTGGCAGAACAAAGCGGTGGTCTATGACCTGCTGTTCCGCGCAGCTGCGGACACGATGCTGACCATCGCCGCCGATCCCAAGCACCTTGGCGCGCGGATCGGGATCACTGCAGTGCTACACACTTGGGGGTCGGCGCTTACACACCACCCGCATGTGCACATGATCGTGCCTGGCGGCGGCATCGCGCTCGACGGCACGCGATGGATCTCGTCGCGCCCGGCCTTTCTGCTGCCGGTGCGCGTGCTAGGCGCATTGTTCCGCCGGTTGTTCCTCACCCGGCTGCTGGCGCTGTTCGATGCTGGTAAGCTCAGCTTCTTCGGCGCGATAGCAGGACTTGTGCCGCGC
>Ga0268264_10000578_pt1 | contig 44388 bp, 34 predicted proteins | sample KBSSwiS32_FD_190357 | JGI IMG/M metagenome (GOLD analysis project Ga0268264, IMG submission 190357) | Switchgrass rhizosphere microbial communities from Kellogg Biological Station, Michigan, USA - KBS Switchgrass S3-2 (SPAdes) (version 2) | ecosystem: Host-associated > Plants > Roots >... | reverse complement strand
CCGCTGCTCGCCAACCAGGGCGAAGGGCTGACCGGCCTCGAGGTCCTCGTCGGCCGGATCGCCTCGAAACGCATCGGCCAGCCGGTCCACCCGCGGCTCGACGCCGAGGGGTTCCGCGCGCAGCGCAAGGGCGCGCTCGAGGACCTGGCGGCGCAGTCCGCGGCCGAGGTCCGCCGCACGCGGCGCCCGCAGCTGCTTCCGCCGCTCTCTCCCTGGGAGCGGCGACTCGTGCACCTCGCGCTCGCCGAGGATCCGGACGTCGAGACCGAGAGCGAGGGCGACGGATTCCTCAAACGAGTGGAGGTCCGCCTCAAGAGCCGCTGAGGGGCCGCGCTCTCTGATGCGGCCCTCCGACGCGCTGCTCGACACGATCGTCGCGCCGGCGACCCCGGCGGGTCGGTCGGCGATCGCCCTCGTACGGCTCTCCGGCCCGGACACGCCGCGGATCCTCGAGGCCCTGGCGCCGCGGCTCCCGACTCCGCCCGCGCCGCGCCGGCCAACGCTGCTCCTCCTCGTCGACGGGGAGGGCGCCCCGATCGACACGGCGCTCGTGACCTACTTCGCCGCGCCCGCCTCGATGACGGGCGAGGACGTGGGGGAGATCTCGGTCCATGGGAGCCCGGCGGTGGTGCAGCGGCTGCTGCGCGCGGCGACCGCGCTCGGCGCCCGGCTCGCGCGGCCAGGGGAGTTCACGGAGCGCGCGTTTCGCTCCGGCAAGATCGATCTCCTGCGCGCCGAGGCCGTGCGGGATCTGATCGAAGCGAAGACGCCCGCCGCGGCCGCCGCGGGCGCGAGGCGCCTCGCCGGCTCGCTCTCCGAGGCCGCGGGCCGCGTCCGCGACCGGCTCCTCGAGGCCTCGGCGGGCCTCGCCGCGGCGATCGACTTCTCCGACGACGTGGGCGAGGCCGTCCCGCGAAGCGTCGAGGCCGCGCTCTCCGCCGCGATCGCGCAGCTCGAGCGGCTCTCGGCGAGCTACGAGACCGGTCGGCTTCTCTCCGAGGGCTGCCGCGTCGCGATCCTGGGGGAGCCGAACGTCGGGAAGTCGACGCTCTTCAACGCGGCGGTGGGCTCGGAGAGGGCGATCGTCACCGAGATCGCGGGAACGACTCGGGACACGCTCGAGTCGCCGCTCGACGTGGACGGCGTTCCCGTCACGCTGATCGACACGGCGGGCCTGCGCGCGAGCGAGGATCCGGTCGAACGAATCGGCGTCGCGCGTGCCCTCGGCGAGGGGGAGCGCGCGGATGCCCTCGTCTACGTCTTCGACGCCTCCGCGGGCTTCTCCGAGGCGGACGCGCGGCGGCTCGCCGGGATCGACGCCGGCGGGCTCGACGGGAAGCCGCGTCTCCTGATCGCCAACAAGGCCGATCGACGAGGGCCCGGCGGCCCGGAGCTTCCGAAGCATGCGTTCCTGCTCTGCGGCCTCGCCCCGGACGCGGGAGAGACACTCCGCGCGCTCCTCACCGGGATGCTGTCGGACTCGATCCGCGGCGATCACGCCTCCGAGGTCCTCGGGACGCTTCGCCAGAAGAACCTCGTCGACGACGCGCGCCGCGCCGCGCAGGAGACGCTCACCGCGCTGCGCGACGGCGTCTCCCCGGAGTACGCCGCGACGCACTGCCACGCCGCGCTCGATGCGCTCGCGGATCTCGTGGGAGAGACGACGCCCGAGGACGTGCTGGCGAGGCTATTCTCGACGTTCTGCATCGGGAAATGAGGGGTCGTGAGTTGTGAGTTATGAGTCGTGAGTCGGCTCGGCTAATCTTGACTCGACGACTCACGACTCACGACCCATGACTCAAAGCTTCTCCTTCGACGTCCTCGTCATCGGCGGCGGCCACGCGGGCATCGAGGCCGCGCACGCCGCGGCGCGGCTGGGTCTCGACACGACCCTCCTGACCGGCGACGCCGCGGCCATCGGACGCATGTCGTGCAATCCCGCGATCGGCGGCCTCGCGAAGGGTCAGCTCGTCCGCGAGATCGACGCGCTCGGCGGCCTCATGGGGACGCTCGCCGACGCGGCCGGCATCCAGTTCCGCATCCTGAATCGCTCGCGCGGGCCCGCCGTCTGGGGCCCGCGGGCGCAGTGCGACCGCGCCGGATACGCGCGAGCCGCCCGCGAGCGGCTCCGCGCGACGCCGGGGCTCAGGATCCTCGAGGGCATGGCCGAGGAGATCCTCGTCTCCGAGGCGACCGGGCGCGTGGGCGGCGCCGTCACGGCGAGCGGCGAGCGCCTCGCCGCGCGTGCGGTCGTCGTGACGACCGGAACCTTCCTCAACGGCCTGATGCACACGGGAGAGCGGCGGACCGAGGGCGGCCGCGTCGGCGAGGCGGCCGCCAAGGGGCTCTCCGGCGCCCTCTCGCGGCTGGGCCTTCGGCTCGGCCGCTTCAAGACCGGAACGCCGCCGCGCCTGCACCGCGACTCGATCGACTACGCGCGCTGCGCCGCGCAGGGGGGCGACGATCCGCCGGTTCCCTTCTCGTTCCGCACGCGCGCGGACGCGCTGCCGCGGCGCCAAGCGGTGTGCTGGCTGACCGCGACGAACCCGCGCGTGCACGAGCGCATCCGCGAGAACCTGCATCGGAGCCCGATGTACTCGGGACGCATCCAGGGGATCGGGCCGCGCTATTGCCCCTCGATCGAGGACAAGGTCGTGAAGTTCGCCGACAAGGGCGAGCACACGATCTTCCTCGAGCCCGACGGCTGGGACGCGGAGGAGATCTACGTCAACGGCCTCTCGACCTCGCTGCCCGAGGAGCTGCAGCGCGAGCTCCTTTCGGGCATCCGCGGGCTCGAGCGCGCGCACATGATCCGTCCCGGCTACGCCGTCGAATACGACTTCGTCTTCCCCGAGCAGCTTCGCCTCTCGCTCGAGACGCTCGACGTGCCGGGTCTCTTCCTCGCGGGCCAGATCAACGGGACCTCGGGCTACGAGGAGGCCGCCGCGCAGGGCCTGTGCGCCGGGATCAACGCCGCGCGCGCCGTGCGGGGCGAGGAGCCCTTCGTCCTCGACCGCAGCGAGGCGTACGCCGCCGTGATGATCGACGACCTCACGAAGAAGGGCCTCGACGAGCCCTACCGCCTCTTCACCTCGCGCGCGGAGTACAGGCTGCTCCTCGGGGTCGACACCGTGCTCCCCCGCCTCGCGCCGCATGGACGGGCAGTGGGCCTGCTCGATGAGGCCGAGTACGAGGCGGCGATGCGGTCCGAGGAGCGCATCCGGAGCGCGGAGGCGAGCCTTCGCGGGCGCGTCGTGACTCCTTCCCGCGACACACTCGGACTTCTGGAGGAGGCGCTCGGAATCCGCATCGGCGAGCCGACCAGCCTGCACAAGCTGCTCCAGCGCCCCGATCTGGAGGCCGGCGGGGTCTTCTCGACCCTGGCCCCGGAGATCTCGGAGGCCCTTACGCGCGAGGAGCTCTCCGCGTTACTCTCTAGAATTAGATACGATGGTTACATCAAACGAGAGCTCGAGCGCATCGAGCGGCTGCGGCCGTTCGAGAGCCGGCCGATTCCGACGGGATTTCCCTACGCCTCGATCCCGGGGCTGTCCCGGGAGGTCGTCGAGAAGTGCGCGCGCCGCCGGCCGCGGACGGTCGGGGAGGCCTCACGCATTCCCGGCGTCACTCCCGCGGCGGTCGCGATAATCTCCGCGCATGTCGCAAAGGGCGCTGGAACCGCTTCCTCCGGAGCGATTCCAGGAGCTCCTGGCCGATAGCGCCGAGCACTTCGGTTATTCGAAGAAAGTCTCCTGGACCTCGCTCAGCCGGTATCTCTCCGAGCTGACGCGCTGGAGGCGGTCCATGAATCTGACGGGGGATCTCTCGCCCGAGGGCCTCGCCGATCACGCGATGGAGTCCGTGCTGGGGGCCAACCTAATTGTTCATGGTGCAAGGGTTATTGACGTTGGATCGGGGGCGGGGTTCCCGGGGCTTCCCATCGGCATCGTGCGTTCCGATGTCGCGATGAGCCTTCTCGAGCCGCGATCGAAGCGCGCGGCGTTCCTTCGCCACGTGGTTCGCGATCTGACGCTGCCCAACGTGCGCGTGATCGAAAGTCGGGCCGAGGAGGTCGGCGGGCAGACCTTCGATGTCGCGACAGTCCGCGCGGTCGGAAGCCCGGGGTCCTGGCTCCGCGAGTCGGACTTCCTTCGCGCGGGAGGCGCTCTGCTCGCCTGGACGACTGCGCCCGAGGAGCTCGATCGGGCTCTTGCCCCTCGATTCAGCCTCGAGAGCTGTCTCAACGTGCCAGGCTCCTCGCGCCGGGTCATCGCCCGGTATCGGTTGCTCTGATGATGTTCCACGTGGAACATCGCATCCCGGCGCCGGGCTCCCTGCCGCCTTGGGCCATAATCCGCCGCGCATGAGCCGAATCGTCGCCGTCGCGAATCAGAAGGGCGGCGTCGGCAAGACGACCACGGCGATCAACCTCGCAGCGGCGATAGCGGCCTTCGACAAGAAGGTCCTGCTTCTCGACCTCGACCCCCAGGCCAACGCGACCTCCGGTCTGGGCTTCTCCAAGCGCGAGGAGCTCACCACCTACCGAGGGCTCCTGAGCGGCGAGATGGGGCCGTCGATTCGCGAGAGCGGGTTCGCGAACCTCTGGGTGGCGCCATCCGGGAGGGACCTGGTCGGGGCGGAAATCGAGCTCGTCGGGCAGCCCGACCGCGAGTCGCGCCTTCGGTTCTCCCTGGGCAACGTCCGAAGCGCGTACGACCTGATCCTGATCGACTGTCCGCCATCGCTCTCGCTTCTGACCGTCAACGCCCTGGCCGCGGCCGATTCCGTCCTCGTGCCCATCCAGACCGAGTACTTCGCGCTGGAGGGCCTCTCCGAGCTCCTCGAGACGGTCGAGCGGGTCCGCGGCTCCTTCAACCCGCTCCTCGCCGTCGAAGGGATCGTCTTGACCATGTACGACGAGCGGACTAACCTCGGCAAACAGGTCGTCGAGGACATCCGCAGCCATCTCGGCGAGAAAGTGTTCGAAACCGTGATTCCGCGCAACGTGCGTCTTGGGGAGGCGCCTTCCTTCGGGAAGCCGGTGCTCGCCTACGACATCAAATCCAGGGGCGCCGAGGCCTATCTCGCCCTGGGGCGCGAGTTCCTGAAGAGGCGAGGTCTCTCGTGACCAACCGCAAGCCGGTTCTGGGACGTGGTCTCTCGGCGCTCTTGCCGGGCAAGGACGATGTTCCACGTGGAACGTCCCCCTCGTCTTCGCTTCAGGAGGTCGAGATCGCACGTCTGCGCCCGTCGCGCTTCCAGCCCCGGCGGGAGTTCGCCGACGCCGCGCTCGCCGAGCTCGCGAGCTCAATCCGGGAACAGGGGATCCTTCAGCCCATCGTGGTGGTCTCCCGGGGCGAAGACTTCGAGATCGTCGCCGGCGAGCGGCGTTGGCGGGCCGCGACGCTCGCGGGACTCCAGACCGTGCCAGTCACCATCCGTCAGAAGTCTTCCGACCGCGACATGCTCGAGGCGGCGCTCGTCGAGAACCTCCAGCGCGAGGACCTGAACGTCCTGGAGGCGGCGGAAGCCTACGCGCGGCTGCGCGAGGAGTTCGGCCTGACCCAGGAGGCGATCGCGGACCGGGTCGGCAAGGACCGCGCGACTATAGCTAACTCATTGAGAATATTGAAGTTATCTGCGCCAGTGCGTGAGAGGATCCGTTCCGGCGAGCTTTCCGGCGGCCACGCGAAGGCTCTCGTCGCGCTCGCCTCGACGGATGATCAGGAGCGGCTCGCCGAGGAGATCCTGCGGCGCGCGCTCTCGGTCCGGCAGACCGAGAAGCGGGTCGTCCAGCTCTCCGCCGGAGACCGGGTCCGTCACGAGAAGCGGCGGGATCCCTTCACCCGCGACGCCGAGGAGAAGCTGTCGCGCCGGCTCTCGGCGCGAGTGCGCATCGTGCGAAAGCGCCGCGGCGGACGCCTCGAGATCGGATTCGGATCGGAAGAAGAGCTCGTCGGCCTCTACGAGAGGCTCATCGGAAGGTCCTGAGATCTCAACCAACCCCAGGCCAGGAGGTCCCATGAAGGCACGCGGTGAAGGCGCCACGCTCAACGGGTTTCTCGACAAGGGCAGCCACCTGAAGGGTGAGCTCGTCTTCGAGGAGACCTTCCGCATCGACGGCCGGTTCGAGGGCCGGATCCCCGGCGGCAGCGAGCTGATCCTGGGCGATTCCGCCGAGGTCGACGCCGAGATCCACGTGGACCGCATCTCGATCAACGGTTCGCTCAAGGGCTCGGTGTTTGCCGCGGAGCGGATCGAGCTGCACTCGCATGCCCGGGTGACCGCGGATCTCCAGACGCCGCTTTTGCGGGTCGAGGAGGGCGCCTACTTCCAGGGCTCCTGCGACATGACGCCGGCTCCGGCGTCGCGCCTCGTGGAGATGCCGGCGACGCGGAAGTGACTCCGGCTCCTCTTTCAACGATCCGAGCCTCAGTCGTTTAGGAGCGCGGACCGGGCGACTCGACTCGGAACCGCGTCCTGTGCTATTGATCCGCGGTTTCGTCGCCGCAAAACCGAGGTCGAACCGTCTCCATGATTGGACTACCGAACGTCACGAGTCTCTACGTGATTCTTTGCTTCGGGATCAGTTACTGGATCCTGAAGCGATACCTCTTTGCCCCACTCTCCGCGATCCTCGAGGCGCGCGAGAACGAGGAGCGAACCGCCGAGGAGGCTTACGCCGAGAGCGTCAGACGCCTCGAGCGCGCCGTCGCAGTGGGAGAGGACAAGCTCTCCTCCGCGCGCCGGGATGCCCTGAGGACGCGCGAGGACCTGCGCGCGCAGGGCGCCGCCGTTCTCGAGAAGCGGCTCGCCGAGGCGCGCGCCGAGGCGACCCAGTCGATCGAGAAAGGCAGCCGCGAGATCCAGGCGCAGGCGGCGGAGACCGTGCGCTCGCTGCCCGAGCGCGCCGTCGGGCTCGCCCGGGAGCTCGCCGAGAAGGTTCTCGGGCGGAAGCTCGCGGCGTGATCCTCGCCCGGGTTCCGAACGCGATCCTCCTTCTTCTCCAGGAAGAGGGGCACGCCCCGGAGAGGTTCCTGGGGATTCCGCTGACCGTCTGGCAGCTCGTGAACCTGGTCCTGTTCCTGGCGGTCCTCATCTACTTCGTCGCCAAGCCGATGTCGGCGGCCTTCCGTGCCCGGCAGCTCGAGATCGAGAAGCGCGCGAAGGAGGCCGAGCACCGGCGGGCGGAGGTGGATCGCCTCGCGCGGGAGATCGAGGAGCGGACCGCGCGTCTGGAGCGTGAGATCGAGGAGATCCGCCGGCAGGGCGTCCAGGACGGGCAGAGCGCGCGCGAAGAGCTCGTGGCCCGCGCCGATGCCGAGGTCGAGCGGACGCGCAAGGAGGCCCAGGAGGAGATCGGTCGCCGGCTCGCGGAGGCGAAGGCGGAGCTGCGTCAGTCGGCCGCGGCCCTCACCGCCGAGCGCGCGTCCGAGATCCTGAAGCGCGAGATCAACGCCGACGACCGCCGCCGCCTCATCGACGACGGCGTCGGCCGGCTGAAGCAGGCGGACCGATGAGCTCGTTCACGCGTCCCTACGCGCGTGCGTTCGTCGAGGCCGCTCCCCGGGGCTACGACTTCGGCGCGTTCCTCGAGGCGGGCGACGCGATGGCGCACGCCTTCGAGACCAACCCGACGCTGCGCGCCTTCATGCTCGCCCCGAACGTCAAGCGGGACGCGAAGAAGGGGGCGATCCAGGAGCTCGCCAGGAAGTCGGGAATCGACGCGTACGGCACGCGCTTCCTCCTCGTGATGCTCCGGAACCACCGTCTGCTCGAGGCGGGCGCGGTCTTCCGGGCGCTGCGCGACTTGAACGACGAGATCCAGGGAGTCCTGCGCGTGCGCGTCACGGTGCCGGAGCCCCTGACCGACGGCGAGAAGAAGGCCATCCAGGACGCGCTCGCGGCGCGGACCGGGAAGGCGGTGAAGATGCAGATCGACTTGGATCCGACGCTGATCGGCGGCTTCGTCGCGCGGGCAGGATCCCGCGTGTTCGACGGATCGGTGACCTCGGCGATCCGCCGGTTCGAGGAGCAGGCGGGCCAGACAATGGGAGCGTGAGATGGAGATCAAGGCAGACGAGATCACGGCGATCCTGAAGCAGCAGCTCGCCGATTACGAGTCGACGATCGACGTGGCCGAGGTGGGCACCGTGCTGTCGGTCGGAGACGGCATCGCGCGCATCTACGGCCTGGACAAGGTCATGGCGGGCGAGCTCGTGGACTTCGGCCACGACATCTTCGGCCTCGCCCTGAACCTCGAGCAGGACCAGGTCGGCGTCGTCCTGCTCGGCGAATCGCAGCACGTCAAGGAGGGCCAGGAGGTCCGCCGGACGCGCCGCATCATCCAGGTGCCGGTGGGGCCCGCGCTCGTGGGCCGCGTCGTGGACGCCCTCGGCCGCCCCATCGACGACAAGGGACCGATCAAGTCCACGGAGTCCTATCCGACGGAGCGCATCGCTCCCGGAGTCATCGACCGGCAGGGCGTCAAGGAGCCCGTGCAGACCGGCATCAAGGCGATCGACGCCATGATTCCGATCGGCCGCGGCCAGCGCGAGCTCATCATCGGCGACCGCCAGACCGGCAAGACGGCCATCGCCCTCGACGCGATCATCAACCAGAAGGGCAAGGGGGTCGTCTGCATCTACGTCGTCATCGGGCAGAAGAAATCGACGGTCGCCCAGGTGGCCAAGACCCTCGAGGAGAACGGGGCGATGGCGCACACGATCATCGTCTCGGCGACCGCCTCGGACCCGGCGCCGATGCTCTACATCGCCCCGTACTCGGGCTGCGCAATGGGCGAATGGTTCCTCTACAACAAGCAGCACGCGCTGGTAATCTACGACGATCTCTCCAAGCACGCGGCGGCGTACCGCGAGATCTCGCTCCTCCTGCGGCGGCCGCCCGGCCGCGAGGCCTATCCCGGCGACGTCTTCTACCTGCACTCGCGCCTGCTCGAGCGCGCGGCGAAGCTCTCGGATCAGAACGGCGGAGGGTCGCTGACGGCGCTGCCGATCATCGAGACGCAGGCGGGCGACGTGTCGGCGTACATTCCGACCAACGTCATCTCGATCACGGACGGCCAGATCTACCTCGAGAACGACCTCTTCTACTCGGGCGTGCGCCCGGCGGTCAACGTCGGCATCTCGGTCTCGCGCGTCGGCGGCAACGCCCAGATCAAGGCGATGAAGCAGGTGGCCGGCACGCTGCGCCTCGACCTCGCGCAGTACCGCAACCTCGCGGCGTTCGCCCAATTCGGTTCGGATCTCGACAAGGCCTCTCAGGCGCAGCTCGCCCGGGGAGCCCGGATGGTCGAGCTCCTGAAGCAGCCGCAGTTCGCGCCGATGGACGTCGAGCTCCAGATCGTCTCGATCTACGCCGGCACCAAGGGCTTCTTCGACTCCCTGCCGACCGAGGACGTCGCCGATTTCGAGAAGGGGCTCCACGCGCACCTCAAGAGCAAATACAAGGAGGCCCTCCAGGCGATCGTCTCGACCGGGAAGCTCGAGAAGGCGACCGAGGAGACTCTCGGAAAGGCCATCCAGGAGTTCAAGGACCAGTTCGTCAAAGAGCACGTCAAGAAGGCGCCGGCCGCCGCGCCGGCCGAGGCCCCCCGGGAAGCGGCCAGGGAGAAGCCCGCGGCGCCGGCCGCCGCCGGAGCGAAGCACTAGGACTCCATGCCGAGCCTCATCGACATCCGCCGCCGGCTGCGGTCGGTCAAGAGCACGCAGCAGATCACCAAGGCCATGAAGATGGTGGCCGCCGCGAAGCTGCGCCGTGCGCAGGACCGGGTCGTCGGGGCGCGCCCCTACGCGAAGCTCCTCGGCGAGGTGATGCGCTCGGTCGCGGCGCACGCGGGCGAGGTCCGCCATCCGCTGCTCGGGGTGCGCGAGGAGAAGAGGGTCATCGTGATGGTCGTGGCGGGCGACCGCGGCCTCGCCGGCGCGTTCAACACCAACGTCCATCGGGCGACGTCGCAGCTCTTCGCCGCGCATCCGGAGTGGACCGAGGTGCGCATCCTTCCGGTCGGCAAGAAGGCGGTCGAGTACTGGCGGCGGCGCAAGACTCCGTTCACCGAGAAGACCTACCCCGGCCTCTTCAACAACCTCACGTATGCAGAGGCCCGGGAGATCGCGACGTTCCTGGCGCAGGAGTTCCTGGAGGAGCGCATCGACGCCGCCTACGTCGTCGTCAACGAATTCCGCTCGATCCTCTCGCAGGTGGTCCGCACGGCACGCCTCCTTCCGCTCGTCACGGAGGCGGCGGCGAAGGAGGGCGAGGAGAAGAACGCGAAGGACTCGACGCCCGACTATCTGTTCGAGCCGAACGCCGCGGCGATCCTCGCCTGGCTGCTCCCGCGCTACCTCGAGTTCACCGTGTACCGGGCTCTCGCGGAGTCGGCCGCGGCCGAGATGGGCGCGCGCATGACCGCGATGGACTCGGCCTCCAAGAACGCGGGCGAGATCATCGACAAGCTGACGCTGACCTACAACCGCGCGCGGCAGGCGCGTATCACGAAGGAACTGATCGAGATCGTCTCGGGCGCCGCGGCGCTCGAGTAGCGCATAACGTCAGAAGGGGAAATTCATGGCGGAACGAACCGAAGGCAGGGTCGTCGCGATCATCGGGCCGGTCCTGGACATCCAGTTCCCGGAGGGCAAGCTCCCGGCGATCTACAACGCGGTCCAGGTCGCCGACGAAGGCAAGGAGACCGGCGAGAAGATCGACGTCATCGCGGAGGTCGCGCAGCAGCTCGGCGAGAACGTGGTGCGGTGCGTCTCGATGAAGCCGACGGACGGAATGGTCCGCGGCATGAAGGCGTTCGATCAGGGCGGGCCGATCTCGGTCCCGGTGGGCCGGGAGACCCTGGGGCGCATCCTCAACGTGATCGGCGACGAGGTCGACGGCCTCGGGCCGGTCAAGTCCAAGGAGCGCTGGCCCATCCACCGCGATCCGCCGGCCTACGACGAGCAGGCGACCTCGGTCGAGATGTTCGAGACGGGGATCAAGGTCATCGACCTTCTCGAGCCGTACACGAAGGGCGGCAAGACGGGGCTCTTCGGCGGCGCCGGCGTCGGCAAGACCGTCATGATCCAGGAGCTCATCAACAACGTCGCCATGCACCACGGCGGCTACTCGGTGTTCTCCGGCGTGGGCGAACGCACTCGCGAGGGCAACGACCTCTACCACGAGATGATCGAGTCCGGCGTCATCACGCCGGGCGAGCCCGAGAAATCGAAGTGCTCGCTGATCTACGGGCAGATGACCGAGCCTCCGGGCGCGCGCCTGCGCGTCGGCCTGACCGGGCTGACCGTGGCCGAGTACTTCCGCGACACCGAGGGCAAGGACGTTCTGCTCTTCATCGACAACATCTTCCGCTTCACGCAGGCGGGCTCGGAGGTGTCGGCGCTGCTCGGCCGCATGCCCTCGGCCGTCGGCTACCAGCCCAACCTCGCGACCGAGATGGGAGAGCTGCAGGAGCGCATCACCTCGACCAAGAAGGGCTCGATCACGTCGGTCCAGGCCATCTACGTGCCGGCGGACGACCTGACCGACCCCGCCCCGGCCGCCGCGTTCGCGCATCTGGACGCCACGACGGTTCTCTCGCGGTCGATCTCCGAGATGGGCATCTATCCCGCGGTCGATCCCCTGGCCTCCACCTCCACGATCCTGTCCGAGCGCGTGGTCGGCGCGGAGCACTACAAGTGTGCCCGCGACGTCCAGGCGGTGCTCCAGAAGTACAAGGATCTCCAGGACATCATCGCGATCCTGGGCATCGACGAGCTCTCGGAGGAGGACAAGCTGACGGTCGCCCGCGCGCGCAAGGTCCAGCGCTTCCTCTCGCAGCCGTTCTTCGTCGCGCAGCAGTTCACGGGCCTCGAGGGCCGCTACGTCAAGATCGCCGACACGATCAAGGGCTTCCGCGAGATCGTCGACGGCAAGTGCGACGACATGCCCGAGCAGGCCTTCTACATGGTCGGCACGATCGAGGAAGCGCGCGAGAAGGCCGCACAGCTGGCGAAGGCGGCCTGAGGATCGCCATGGCGCTCCAGCTCACCGTCGTCACACCCGAGAGCAAGGTCGTCGAGACCGAGGCGGACGAGGTCCAGCTGCCCGGCTCCGAGGGCTACCTCGGTATCCTGCCGGGACACACGCCGCTGATCACGCTCCTGAAGACCGGCGTCCTCTCGTACCGCGGCGGCGGCCGCTCGGGCGCCCTGGCGGTCTCCGCCGGATTCGCCGAGATCGCGAACGACCGCGTCTCGGTCCTCGCCGATTCCGCCCAGGACGCCGCGCAGATCGACGCCGCCGGAGCCGAGCGCGAGCGCGCCAAGGCCGAGGAGGAGATGAAGACCGCGGGCGTCGACACGCTCGATCAGATTCGCAGAAGACTGGAGCTCGCCACCGCCCGGCTCGAAGTCTCCCGCCGCCCGGCCTAGGAATTTTCGATTTTAGGTTCTCGATTTTCGATCGGGACGGGGGAGACTCCGTACCGATGACCGACCCCACGCCCGACGCGGGCGACACCATCCCGCCGCAGTCCGAGTCCTCCGGCGGGTGGGCCGAGCGGCGGTTCCTCGCCGGGCCGCGCTCGCGCTGGAAGGAGCTCCTCTCCGTCCTCGAGTTCATGTGGGAATTCATCCGCGGCTTCCGGACGCTGCACTTCGTGGGGCCCTGCGTGACGGTCTTCGGCTCGGCGCGCTTCCTCGAAAACCACCCGTACTACAAGCTGACCCAGAGGATCGGCGCGGCGCTCGCCCGCATGGGCTTCACCGTGATGACCGGGGGAGGCCCCGGCCTGATGGAGGCGGCGAGCCGCGGCGCCAAGGAGGCGGGCGGCTACACGGTCGGCTGCAACATCGTCCTGCCCGAGGAGCAGAAGCTCAACCCCTACATCGACCGCTCGGTCTCCTTCGACCACTTCTTCGTGCGCAAGGTCATGCTCGTGAAGTACTCCTACGCGTTCGTGGTCATGCCGGGAGGCATCGGCACGATGGACGAGCTCTTCGAGGCGCTGACGCTGATCCAGACGCACAAGATCGACAACTTCCCCGTCGTGCTGATGGGGATCGAGTACTACCGGCCGCTGATGGCAGTCCTCGTCAAGATGGTCGCCGCGGGGACCATCTCCAACACCGACCTCGACCTGCTCCTCCTGACGGACTCGATCGAGGAGGCCGTCGCGCACATCGAGAGGCACGCCGTGAAGCCGTTCGGGCTCCACGCGGCGATGGAGCCCTCGGAGATCCTCGGAGAAGAAGGCACCCGGCCCGCCGACTCCCTCCCGAATCTCCGGTCCCGGATCGAAGAACGCTAGGGCCTGTACCCCGGCCCACGCAGCGCCTTGCCGGGGGCGGCCGCCGTGATCTTCCCCTGGTCCACGACGAGCACGCCGTTGACGGCGACGTAGGGCATCCCCTCGCTGTACTGGTTGGGCTTCTCGAAGGTCGCGCGTGCATTGACGGTGGCGGGATCGAAGACCGCGAGGTCCGCCCAGAAGCCCTCCTTGACGAGGCCGCGGTTCTCGAGGCCGGCGGCCTCGGCGGCGAAGGAGGTCATCTTGCGCACCGCCTCCTCGAGGCGCAGGACCTTCTCGTCGCGGACGTAGTAGCCCAGGATGCGCGTGGCCGATCCCCACCCGCGCGGGTGCGAGGTCTCCGCGCCGAACGGCCCGTCCGTCGCCTTGGCCTGCGAATCGGTGCAGAAGGACACGAGCGGCGATTGGAGCGCGGTGCGAACGTCCTTCTCGTCCATGATCGCGATGATGCAGTAGGCGTTGGCGCGGTCCGCGAGCACGATGTCGATGACGGCGTCGCGCGGATCCTTGTTGTCGGCCTTCGCGATCGCGGCGATGGTCTGGCCCTCGTACTTCTTGAGCTTGGGGTTCAGGACCTCGGCGACCCAGACGCCCTCCGCGCCGCCCGAGCCGAGCCACTGGTTCTCCCACTCCTTGGTCTGCTTGACCATGTCCTCCTTGACCCTCGCGCGCGTCTTCGGATCCGCGAGGCGCTTCAGGAGCGCGTCGCGCCCGCCTTCGCGCACCCATGGCGGCAGACACGCGTCGAGGCCGTTGGAGGCCCGGTTCCAGGGGTATTGGTTGGCGGCGACGTCGATGCCGCGGGCGCGCGCGTCCTCGATCTTCTTCAGGATCTCGGGCATGCGGCCGAAGTTGGACTTGTAGGCGGTCTTCAGGTGCCACACCTGCGCGCGGATCCCCGCCTCCTTCGAGATCCGGATGACCTCGTCCATCGAGGCGTCGATGCTGTCCGATTCGGAACGCTGATGCGTGAAGTACGCGCCGCCGTATTTGGCGGCGACCTTCGAGAGCGCGATCAGCTCCTCGGTGGAGGAGTAGATGTTGGGGATGTACTGCAGCGAGGAGGAGACGCCGAGCGCGCCCTCGCGCATGGCCTGATCCACGAGCGCCTCCATGCGCGCGAGCTCCTCCGCGGTCGCGGGCCGGTTCTCGCGGCCCACGACCATCGCGCGGATGCTGCCGGAGCCGACGAACGTGCCGAGGTTGATCGCGGTACCGCGACGCTCGAGCGTCTGGAAATATCCGGCGAGGGTCGTCCAGTCGGGCGTCACGCCGTACTTCGCGTACGCATCCTTCCCCTCGGCGATCATCTTCGCGTCGGTCGGCGCGATCGAGTCGCCCTCGCCCGTGACCTCGGTCGTGATCCCCTGGGTGATCTTCGAGGCGGCGCGCTTGTCGACGAGGACGTTGTACTCGGATTGGCCGAGCAGGTCGATGAAGCCCGGCGCGATCACGAGCCCCCGCGTGTCGATCGTGCGCTTCGCCGGCCGTCCGGTCAGGACGCCGACCTCCGCGATCCTTCCGTCGCGCACCCCGACGTCGGCCGCGAACCAGGGCGCGCCGGATCCGTCGACGACGCGCCCGCCCGTCAGGAGCAGATCGAACGGCGCCTCGGCGGGCGGGGAGAGGGCGAGAAGGCACACGGCGAGCGGGAGAGCGGCGATCAGCTTCTTCATGCGGCAACTCTATGCCGGTTCCCCGCCGTCCCGCTCCGTTCACGCTGCGTTCACGTCCCCGCGCATAGAGTTCTTGCATGCGGAGCCTTCTGGCCGCGCTGGCCCTCCTCGCCCTCGCCGCCGTCTCGCGCGCCGCCACTCCGACCAGGACCCCGACCCATTCCAAGAGCCACGGCTACTCCGTCGCGGGCGTGATCGTCCGCGTGGACGTCGCGGCGAAGACCTTCTCGGTGCAGTCCCAGACCGGCGCGGAGACGACGCTCGTGCGCACGAGCGCGACGCGCGTGCAGGGCGACGCCCTGAAGCCGGGGGACCGGGTCGCCGTCCGCTACATGGAGAAGGACGGGAAGAAGATCGCGACCTCCGTCAGGATCGAGCCCGTCTCCTCCGCCGCGGTAACCCCCACCGCCGCTCCGGCCGGCAGCCGCTGAAGGCGAGACGCCGGGTCCCCGGATCCGGCGGGGCCTAGCCCCTGACTCCGGCTTCCGTTTCCCTGAGCCGGCAGAAGAAGAGCTCGGTGTTCCGGATGCCGTTCTCGGGGAAGTCCTGCTTGGTGTACTCGACCGAGAAGCCGAGCTCGCGCAGCCGCTCGTCGAGGTCGATCCCGTAGGCGCGGTATGCCAGGGAGCGCCCGTCCACGGAGTTGGCGTTGCCGTGGTACTCGGGCTCCATCAGGTGGCGGTCGCGCGACGGATCGTCCGGATCGACGATCTCGACCCGGGTCATGGTCTGGCCGTTGCGGAAGTGCGGCACGGTGAACAGGTAGACGCCGCCCGGCCTGAGCACGCGCCGGATCTCGCGGTGCGCCCGGTCGTCCAGCCGCACGTGCTCCATGACGTCGCTCGTGACGACGACGTCGAAGCTCGAGTCGGGGAAGGTCAGATGCTCGAGGTTCTGATTCGTGGTGCGCTCTCCCAGGGGCTGCCCGGCCGCGAGCCCGGGGCGCAGCGTCGAGAGGTGGAGGTCGATCCAGGAACAGCGCGCGAGCCAGTCGGGGATCGGGTACGCGGAGGCGCCGGTCGAGAACGGGGTCTGCGTGTCGTAGACGGAGAGGCGGCGTCGGGCGCCCGCTCCGTCCGTCGAGAGCTCCGCGAGGCTCCTCGCGTCGACGCCGGCGAGCCTTCGGAACGCCTCGAGGAGGCCTCGCGCGATCGAGCGGTATCGGCTCGTGGCCAGGCAGTGCGCGCAGATCAGCGACTCGCGCGCGAGAGCGGGGTTCTCGCAGGAGAAGTGCGTGGACTCGCCGCAGATGTTGCAGACCCCCTGGCCGCCCCCCGGCGGCCCGGGAAGGGCCCCGCCGCCCTCGCCGCCCCGGAGCGCCGCGAGGACGACATCGGCCCGCGCGTCCCAGGAGTTCGCCCGGCCGAGCGCGCGCAGCCGATCGCGGAAGCCGGGATCCTTCCCCTTCGCCCGCGCCCGCGCGAGTGCCGCCGAGAACGCCGCGGCGTCGGCCGCGATCTCGACCTCGGGGAAGGCCTCGCACTCCGGCATCGGCGTCGTGACGACCGGTTTGCCTCCGGCGAAGTACTCGAAGAGCTTCAGCGGCGAGGTCGCGAGTGTGATCGGGTTGATCCGGAAAGGGATCGTGGCGACATCGAAGGATGCCAAGTACCCCGGCAGCGTCTCGTAGTCGCGCGGCCCCAGCCACAGGACGTTCTCGCGCTTCAGGAGCGGCTCGCGCGACAGGCTCCGGTCGAGCTCCTGGCCGATGAGGACGAAGCGCCAGTCCGGGTTCTCCCGCGCGACCGCGTCGAGAAGGGGCGCGTCGAACCAGCGCGCGAGCGCGCCGTAGTAGCCGGCGACCGGGCCTCCTCCGGCGAGGAAGCGCGAGAGGGACTCGTCCTTCGGCGGGACGGCCGGCGCGGCGAAACGCTCGTACTCGACGCCGTTGGGGACGTAGAGGGCGTCGGGACGCCGCTGCCGCGCCTGCTCGTGCAGCCTCCGCGCGACGCAGAGGACGAGCGTCGCGCCCTTCAGAGCCCGCGCGTGATTGCGGGCGAGCATCGTCGGGTCGTAGGGGAAGACCTCGAGGTCGTCGATCCAGTCGTAGATCAGGCGGGCGCCGGGGGGAAACGAGTCGGCCAGGTGCGCGTTGTAGGGAAACGCCCAGAGCAGGGGGTTCGGGATCGCGTGGAGCGTCTTCGGATCGCCGCGGAAGAGGAAGACGTTCTTCTCGACCTCGCGGAAGCCGTCGACCCGGTCGTCGGAGTTGCTGGAATCGAACACCACGAGATGGCCGCGCCGGGCGAGGACGCGCGCCAGGTGGTGCGGCCTCTGCACGAGAGAGATGTTCCAGCCGATCGACGGCAGGAAGACGACGGCGCCGCGGCTCGCGGCCGCGCGATCGATCACGTGCGCGAGCTGCGCGCCGAGGGAGTCCCCTGGCGCGGAGGGGCGCGGCGCGGGCGGCCGACCCCACTTCTCGGCGTACTTCTTCTTGTTCTCCGCGAAGAGGGCCAGGTACTCCTGCTGCGGCATCTTCCGAAACGACGCCATCTGCCAGTGATGGACGAACGCGTCGCGCGCGCACCGGATCGCGAGTCCCTTCTCCGCGACCCGGCGGCAGTAGTCGTCGTCCTCGAACATCCCGATGCCGAAGCGCTCGTCGAGCGGCCCGACCGCCTCGTAGACGCGGCGGGGCAGCGCCGCACAGAAGAGCGCGAGCATCGGCAGGGCGAACGTCTCGCCGTCGTGCGCTCGCACGTAGCCGCGCGCCCATCCCGGCAGATCCGCGAGGCCCGCGTAGCCGACCTCGACGCGCGCCTCGTTGGCGATCGCGTTGGTGACGGGCCCGACGAGCCCGAGCGACGGATCCTCCGCGAGGTGGCGGACGAGCGCCGTCAGCGCGCCCCGGGTCGTGACCGTGTCGTTGTTCAGGAGGACCAGGTAGTCGCCGGTGGCCGCGGCGAGACCGGCGTTGCAGGCCGCCGCGAATCCGCGATTCTCTCCCTGCTCGAGGACGCGCATCCGGGGCGCGAGCAAGCGCCGGTGCTCCTCGAGGAGCTCCCGGGTGCCGTCGGTCGACCCGTTGTCGACGACGATGAGCTCCCAGTTCGGCCACTCGGTCCTCGCGGCGAGGCTCTCGAGACAGACGCGGTTGAGCTCGCGGTTGTCGTAGGTCACGACGACCACGGAGAGCTTCGGGAAGAGGGCGGGGAGCTCCTCCGGGGGCCGCGGCTCGCTCAGGAGAGGCCAGGCCCGCCGCTCGCGCAGCCTCTCGGCGGCCGGCAGCCAGGCGGGATCCTCGACGAGCGTCAGGGTCGCGCCGAGCGACTCCTCGCGACGGAGCGTGTCGAGCGTCTCGAAGAGCGCCTCGTCGTTCGCCTCCTTCGCTTCACCCGATGCCGCGAGGGTGACCTCGGCGACACCGCCGGAACGCGACGCGATCGCGTAGGCGGGACCGTTCCGGCGAAATTCTCGGGCGACGCGATAGACGCGGTGTCCCGACTCGGCGAGACGGGACGCGAGGGCCGTGAGATCCCCTCCGGCGCCCGCGCGTGCGAGGACCACGACGTCGTGCCGGTTCTCGACCGCCGGAGCCGGCGCCGCGGCGGCGGCGGCGGGCGCGGGGTTCCTGCCGACCCAGTCCGAGCGGCCGGCGGAACCGCGCAGCGGCCTCACGAGCCGCGCGCCGAAGCGGCGCACGCGCCAGTAGAAGTTCGCAGCCGTCCAGAAGCGAGAGCGATGGATCTCGTGGAGCTCGTGACTCCTCCGTGCGAGCTCTTCCGAGAGGCGTGCCTGCTCGTCCCGAATCCGCTCGCGATAAGTCTCGAGGGCCGCGCGCGCCGCGCGAGCCTCTTCGAGACGATTCCCCTCGTGCGCGAGCGCCCGGCGGAGATCCTCGTTCTGCTGGGCGAGCCGCGAGGCGTAGTCGGTGTTCGCCTGGACAGTCCGCGCGAAGAGCTCGCGCTGGGCGGCGGTGACGGCCGGCGGCTCGAAGGGCTTCTCGAGGATCGAGGCCGTCGCCGTCAGGTCCGCCGAGGCGACGCGCGCGAGCTCCGCCGCCTCTTCCGAGAGCCGGGCCCTCAGGCCCTCTCCGGCGTCGAGCGCGCTCTCCATCCGGGCCTGGAGGCTCCATCCGGAGAGCGCCTCGAGCGGCTCGAAGAGAGAGAGGAGATTCAGCCGCTCGAAGAGCGACCGCACCTTCGGGTCGTAGCCGATGCCGACGAGCGGCACGGCGCCGGCGACGGCGAAGACGGCCGCGTGCAGCCGCATGGCGAGGACCAGGTCGCAGGAGGCGAGGAGGCCTCGCGTCTCGGAGGGAGAGAGAGGATCGGGAATCTCGACCGCGCGCGCGGCTGCTGTTGGCCCGAGGCGGCCCCTCACGCGCGCCGCGACACCGGCGTCGTCCTCGTCCGCGCGCGGGCTCTTCTGGAAGGGAACGAAGAGGAGGCTTCCGCCCGTCTTCTCGATCAGGCGATCGAGCGCGCCGGCGACCTCCGCCTCCCAGCGATCCGGGTCGGCGCCGAGCGTCCACGGACGCAACGCGACGGCGACGATCGGCGACGGTGAGGAACCGCCGGCCTCGACGCCCGCCTCCCGCAGCAGGTCCGCGGCGGAGCGCCGCGCGGGCGCCAGTGCGAACGCGGGGTCGGCGGAGACCGTGATCCGTTTCGCCTCGAGGCCCGATGCGACCAGGAGGTCGCGTGACGCCGCGTCGCGGACCGAGAGAAGGGAGGAGGCCTCGCACACGCCGCGCACCATCCTTCGGGCCTCGGGCGAGGCGAGAGGGCCGATGCCGAGCCCGACGAGCGCCAGCGGCTTTCCCTCGAGGGCCGCCAGGACGGCGGGTCCCGCGTAGAAGCTGATGCCGTAGTGGTCGGGCGTCAGGAGGCTCCCCGGATCGACGCCCCAGTGATCCTGGAAGAGGCCGCCTCCTCCGACGAGGACGAGGTCGCCGTCGCGGACGGCGCGGGAGATCGCGACGACGTCGCGCCAGGGGATCGCCTCGACGCCGTGGCGGCGCTGCGTGTCGGCGGGATCCCCCGAAATCACCACGGCGCGGGCCGACGGCGAATGCGCGTGCAGGCCGTTCAGGATGGCCGCGAGGATCGCCTCGTCGCCGGTGTTGCCGAAGCCGTAGTAGCCGGCGATGAGGACCACGGGCCGGCTCGCTGTCACCGCTGCAGTGTGACGCAGCCGGGATTCGTCGGCAACCGGGGAGCCGGCCGGTCCTCGGCGCGGCGGCGGAGCCGGGGGCGGGCGAGTCAGCCGCGGGCGGGGAGCGTCACGCGGAAGACCGCACCGCCGCCGGGATTCTCGCGGACCTCGATCGCTCCGCCGTGCGCCTCCACCACCTGCTCGACGATGGCGAGGCCGAGGCCGGAGCCCTGGGGGTTGCGCGCGCGCGCGTCGTCGAGCCGCACGAAGCGCTGGAAGATCCGCTCGCGATCGTCGGGAGCGATGCCGGGACCGTGGTCCGCGACCTCGAGGAAGACCCTCTCGTCCTCGGCGCCCACGCGGACCTCGACCATCGTGTCGGGTCTCGTGTAGATCACCGCGTTGGAGACGAGGTTGGACACGAGCCGCAGCAGCCCCGCCCGCTCGCCCCGGAGCCGGGCCTCGCCGTTCTTCGAGAACGCGCACACGACCCCGCGGTGATGACCCAGCGCCGCGGCGGCGAGGATCGCCTCCTCCGCGATCTCGGAGAGGTCGATCGGCTCGACGCGGCGGGGCGCGGCCGCGTCGCCGCGGGCGAGGTGGAGCAGGCCGTCGACCTCGCGCGCGACGCCGCGCGAGACCTCCGCGATCGTCTGGAGAGAGCGCTTGCGCTCGCCCTCGGTCGCCTCGGGGCGGAGGGCGTCGCTCGCCTCGCCGAGGAGGACCGCGGTCGGAGTCTTCAGCTCGTGCGCGGCGTCGGCGATCAGCCGCCGCTGCGCGGCGAACGCGCGCTCGAGCCGGTCGAAGAGGGAGTTGATGACCTTGGCGAGGCGGCGGAACTCCTCGCCGCCGGAGGAAACCCGGACCCGCCGCGAGAGGTCGGTCGCCTCGGCCTCCTCGGCGAGCCGCGTGACCTCCTCGACCGGACGGATCGCGCGATGGACGGCGAAGGCGAGGATCGTCGCGGTGCCGAGGAAGCCGACGAGCACCATCCCCGCGAGCGCCTGGTCGACGCGCGCGAGCCCGCGCATCGTCGGACCGATCCACCGGAATAGAACGAGCGTCGCCCCCTTCGCCTTGCCCTGGAGGTGCGTGACGAGGAACCGACAGATGCGGTTCTGGCTGCTGTAGGGCTCGACCGCGGTGTACGGGATCTCGGGGCGGTTTCGGTACGGCGCGAGCGTCACCTTGGCCTGCTCGGGGAGAAGGTTGCCCGTCAGCGCGACGGGGACCTCGCCGTTGAAGAGGATCGCCGAGTGGTTCGCGAGCCGGAACTCAAACGCGTTGGCCTCGAGGCCCGCCTTGAGCGCCTGACGCTCCTCCTCGGGCAGCCCGACGAGCTCGTAGTCCGAGCCGATCGCGATCGCGAGCGTGTCGAGCTCGCCGTCGATCTCCCGGAAGGCCATCCGGCGAATGAGGATCCGCGCGCCGAGCGCGAGCACGATCAGAAACGCGGCCGCCACGACGGCCGCCGAGAGGGCGAGGCGGGTGCGCGCGCGCTCGAAGCGCAGGAGCTTCATCGCAGCCGGTAGCCCATCCCGCGGAGCGTCTCGATGCGGGAGGGCTTGCCGCGCGTGTCGAGCTTGCGGCGCAGGCGCCCGACGAGGACGTCGATCGTGTTGGACATGGGCTCATCGCGCTCGCCCCACGCCTGCTCGAGGATCTCCTCGCGCGAGATCACGGCGCCCGGCGAGCGCATGAGGAGCTCGAGGATCGTGAACTCGCGCGAGGTCAGGCGCAACGCGTCCTCCCCGAGCCAGGCCTGGCGCTTCCCGGGATCGAGGCGCAGGTCGCCCGCCTTGAGCTCGCGCGGCGCGCGGACCTCGTTGCGGCGCAGCAGCGCTCGGGCGCGGGCGGTGAGGACCTCGAGCTCGAAGGGCTTGCCGAGGTAGTCGTCGGCGCCCTCGGAGAGGCCCTGGACCTCCTGGTCCGGGTCGTCCATGGCGGTCAGGACGAGGATCGAGTTGCGGAACGCGTTCGCCCGCGCGCGCCGGCAGACCTCGAGGCCGTCGCCGTCGGGGAGGCGGCGGTCGAGGACGAGCAGGTCGTAGCCGTGCAGCGAAATGAGCTCGTCGGCCTCGGCGATCGAGGAGGCCTCGTCGCACGCGAGCCCGATGCGCGTCAGGGCGCGCACGACGATCGAGCGGAGCCGCTCGTCGTCCTCCAGCACCAGGGCCCGCATCGCCGTCGCCTCCGCTGCGTTCGGGGTCTGCGCCGTGCGGCGCGGAGCGCCGCGCGCCGCACCGGTGGTCGGCTCGCCCAAGGGCTCGACCGACCGCCTGACCCCTCACTACGCTGCGGCTCCCGCGGCGCGAGGCCTCCTCCGCTTCCATCGCGGAGATTCCTCGCGCCGCGGACGATACCGACAGCGCCTCGGAAAGTCTAGACCGAGGCGACGGCTACCAGTTCAGGTTGAATGTCTTGACCAGGAACACCGCCATCTGGCCCCGGGTGTTCGGGTCGGTCGGGCAGTAGCGCAGGGGCGAGGTGCCGCAGCCCCCCGTGATCCCCATGTTGTAGAGCTCCATGATCCAGGGCTCGAACGGGTTTCCGTTCGCGACGTCGGAGAAGACCGTCGAGGCCGCCGGCGGCACGTGGCTCGATCCCTTCAGGGACTTCAGGAGGAAGACCGCCATCTGGTCGCGCGTCACGGTCTGGGTAGGGCAGTAGTTGCCGTTGCCGCATCCCGTGGTGATGCCCTGGCTCGCCAGCTCCTCGATCCAGTCCGCGGCGAAGTCGCCGACGTGCACGTCCCCGAAGACGGCGCCGGTCGCCGGCGGCGGCACGTGGCTCGCGCCGAGCTTCGACTTCAGGAGGAAGATCGCCATCTCCGCGCGTGTCACGGAGGCATCCGGGCAGTAGTTGCCGTTGCCACAGCCCACCGAGACGCCGACCCGGTAGAGCGTCTCGATCCAGTGGAAGAAGACGTGGCTCGTGGGCACGTCGCCGAAGGTGGGGATCGAGACGAGGCACGGCGCGGTGTTGATCTCCGGCATCATCTGCTCGTTGATGCAGCGCGCGTGGAAGAGAAACGAGACGTACTGCCAGCCGAGGAGGTGGCAGTAGCTCATGATCGTGCCGTTGCCGACCCCCGGATTCTCGACGGGGCCGCTGTAGCAGCCCGCCTCGCCGTTGTAGCAGTGGTCGATCGGCGGCGAGTAGCAGTGGGTGTGCTCTGAGCCGGAGTTGTGGCCCATCTCGTGGGCCGAGGCGTACTGATCCCAGAGCTGCAAAGGATAGGTCCCGTAGACCTGCGTCAACCCGTATCCGCCGCCCCAGTCGCTGTTGTAGGCGAAGTCCCCGGAGCAAAGGACGCCGATCCATGCGATGCCGCCGGAGACGGGGTGGCCGCTGAGGTAGTGCACGTAGGTGCGGGGGTAGCTTCCGGTGGGACGGTTCGCGTGCCACCAGTCGCCGAGCTGCAGGAGCTGGGTGAGCGTGTCGCCGCCCGTGTACGGATCCGTCGAGGTCCACACGTGCACGTCCGCGATCGTCAGGTGCATCGCGAGGTCGCGCTCGTAGACGACGTTGACGGCGCCGAAGAGCGTCAGGGCGTAGGCCGCGACCTGGGCCGGGTCGCTGCTGAAGTGCACGTAGAGCTGGTTGTCGGTCTCGATGCGCACGCTCGCCTGCTTGAAGCCCGCCGCCTCGGGAAGCTCCTCCGCCGGGAGGCTCGCGCTTCCGCTTCCCAACGTCGAGAGCGCTCCCGGGAGCGACTCGGCGTGGCAGGAGAAGGACCCGGAGATCGCCGCGGCGTTCAACGGGGACTCCGCGGAGCGCACGACGTAGTGGGCGCCGGACTCGTCCGGGCCGGCGTAGGTGTAGCCCGCGCTCGACTGGAGGTACGCCACGAGGGCGCCCTCCTGCGCGGCGACGTAGACGCGCGAGTCGGGCTCGCCGTCGATCACGCCGGAGAAGTGGACGATCGAGGGGAGGGGCAGGGTCCGCTCGCCGCCGGAGCCCGAGAGGCTGATCCGCGCGTTCGCCGCCGCGACCTCGAACCGGCGAAGGAGGAGCCGGCCGCGCACGCCGGGGGCGGTCGGGAACTCGTCGATCTCGACCCGTCGCGAAGTCGCCGCGCGGAGCGCCGAAAGCCCCGCCGCGTCGAAACGCAGGCCCTCCTGGCCCGGAGAGGCGAGGGCCGCCGCGTCGTGCGGCGAGACGATCGATCGCAGCGGGCTCGAAACGGTCGCCGCGGCCGCGGTCGACGCCGCGGCCAGGGCCACCGTTGCCAGGACGCAACAAAGAGTCAACCGCGTCCGCATCCGCAACCTCATGGGGTCTCCTCCCTTTGAAAGACGTCTCCCTGCCGGTCCCTGGATATCAAGAGTCGGGCCAGCGGGCGCGCCCCTCGAAGCATCGGGCCGTGAAGGGCTTGCGGCGGGTGATCCCTGTCACCTGACCCGCTTTGTCAGACGCGGCGAGGAAGAACTGACACGGAGCCGTCCGCCCCCCGTGGCGAGCCGGGCAATAATGCGCCCCCGGGAGGGACTCGCATGCCTGCGACGATTGCCGCGTTGGTCCTGCTCCTCGCGCCCGGGGCCGTGCCTCAGTCCGCGCCTCAGGCCGCGGATCGCCCGGTGCTGCGCTACGTGCCCAAGCACGAGGAGCTCAAGTACACCTTCGGCGGAGCGGCGCCCACGCACCACGTCGCGCCCGGGACGCGCATCGTCAGCTGGAGCGAAGACTGCTACGACGGCGGACTGAAGAGCGCGAGCCAGAAGCCGAGCGAGGTCCTCTTGCCCGGACACGACAACCCGCAGACCGGCCCGTTCTACGTGGACGGCGCGGAGCCGGGCGACACGCTCGCGATCCACATCGTGAAGCTCGAGCCGGCGCGGGACACCGCGTTCTCGGTCGCCTTTCCGGGATTCGGCGCGCTCAAGGGCACGGACAAGACCGCGATGCTCAACCCCGATCTGCCCGAGACGGTCTGGGCCTACCAGGTGGACCGCGCGCGCGGAGTCGCACGGAGCCGCTCGCAGGACGGGAACTTCTCCTGGGAGGTGCCGCTCGCACCGTTCCTCGGCTGCCTCGGCGTCGCGCCGGGCAACGCCGAGGTGCGCTCCACGATCGTCCCCGGAGACTTCGGCGGCAACATGGACTGCCCCGAGGTGCGGGCCGGGAACACGATCTACCTCGGCGTGCACGTGCCGGGCGGGCTGTTCTCCTTCGGCGACGGACACTTCGCGATGGGCGACGGCGAGATCATGGGCACGGCGATCGAGGGCGCGATGAATGTGGAGCTCACGGTCGATCTCATCAAAAAGCGCACGACGCCGTGGCCGAGGATCGAGAACGAGGAGTGGATCATGTCGCTCGGCGCCGCGCGGCCGCTCGAGGACGCGGCGCGCATCGCCTACAAGGATATGGTTCAGTGGGTCGTGGAGCTGACGGGGATGCCGATGCTCGACGCCTACGAGTTCGTCTCGCAGAATGCGAAGGCGCCGATCGTCGAGCTGGTGGATCCCGAATACACGGTGCTCGTCAAGATCCCGAAGGCGCGCCTTCCGAAGAGAGGAGCCGTGCAGTGAAAGAAACGCAGAGAAAGATCCTGAAGCGCGTCCTGATCGGCCTCGCGGCCGTGATCGTCCTCGCCGTCGGCGGGATGACCTACATGATCGGCGGCCCGCGCAACCTGATCGGCATGCTGAAGTACGACCAGCGCCAGGAGGGCTCCCTCAAAGTCGGCGACCGCGCCCCGGACGTGACGCTCTTCGCCCTCGACGGCACGACTCCGGTCAAGCTGTCGAGCGAGCTCGGCGGGAAGCCGACGGTGATCGTCTTCGGCAGCTTCACCTGACCGCCGTTCCGACGCTCGGTCGAGCGTGTCGAGAGCATCCGGAAGCGCTACGGCGATCGCGTGCGGTTCGTGACGCTCTACATCAAGGAGGCGCATCCGCTGGACGAGTGGCAGATGGAGTCGAACGAGAAGGAGAGCGTCTGCTATCCGCAGCCGACGAACCTCGCGCAGCGCGTCCGGATCGCCAACGACTTCGTGAAGCGTTTCCACTACGCGATGCCGCTCTACGTCGACCCGATCGAGAACCCCGCCAACGCGGCCTACGCCGGATGGCCCGAGCGCTTCTACATCGTCGACGAGGCGGGCACGATCGTCTACAAGGGCAAGCCGGGTCCCTTCGGCTATCACCCCGAGGAGGTCGAGGCCTGGCTCGCGAAGCGGTTCCCCGAGGCGGCGGCGTCTACGGGAGGAGCGCCGTCCTGACGGGCGGCGCCTAGAGAGTCCGGAACTCGTTGCGCCGCCGGTAGAGGTAGATCAGGATCGCGACGTTGACCGCGAGGAGCAGGTAGCGACGCACGCTTCCCGGCCGCTTCGCGATCTCGACGATCTCCGGCGGGATGCCGAGCGCGGTCAGCACGATCGTGAAGTAGGTCGCCCACCAGACCCGCGCCGCGAGGAGCGAGCCCTCCGCCGCGAAGACGAGACTGATCAGGATCGACGCCGCGCCGATCGCCTCCACCTGGCGGGCGGTCAGCGCGTCGAGCACCTTGGAGACGTCCTGCACGACCCGGCTGCGTTCCGTGACTCCCAGATACCGGGCGAGCTCGAGAGCCCCCGAGTGGCGGGGGAGGAGCGCGACCCGCAGCGCGACGAGCCCGATCAGAAGGAACGCGGCGAACTTGAGGTACTTGAAGACGATGATCCCGATGAACCCCGGAGTCAGCTTCGGGCGCGGGCTGGTCGAGGTCGAGGTCATGGGGAGCGGAGTTTCCCACATAGAATCCCGGAAAGAATCCAATGACCATCCCGGCTGGCGCGCGGCTCGGGGCCTACGAGGTGATCGCTCCCCTCGGCGCTGGAGGCATGGGAGAGGTCTATCGGGCCCGCGACACGCGGCTGGGCCGCGAGGTGGCGCTCAAGGTCCTCCCCGAATCGCTCGCGTCCGACCGCGACCGCCTCTCGCGCTTCGAGCAGGAGGCGCGCTCGGCCTCCGCGTTGAACCACCCGAACATCGTCACGATCCACGAGATCGGGCGGGAGGGCGACGTTCCCTTCATCGCCATGGAGCTCGTCGACGGAAAGACCCTGCGCGAGCTGGTCGTCTCCGGGCCGATGCCCGTCAAGAGGATCCTGGGGATCGCCGCGCAGATCGCCGAGGGGTTGGCCAAGGCGCACGGCGCCGGCATCGTCCACCGGGACCTGAAGCCCGAGAACGTCATGGTCTCGAAGGACGCCTTCGTCAAGCTGCTCGACTTCGGCCTCGCGAAGCTGACCGAACCGGAGTCCGGCGAGGCCTCCGCGATGCCGACGCTCGCGCATCCGGAGACGCGGCCGGGGACCGTGATGGGAACGGTCGGCTACATGTCGCCGGAGCAGGCCTCTGGCGAGCCGCTCGACTTCCGCTCCGATCAGTTCTCGGTGGGCTCGATGCTGTACGAGATGGCCACGGGCCAGAGGGCGTTCGGCCGCAAGACCGCGGCCGAGACCATGTCCGCGATCATCCGCGACGAGCCCGAGCCGGTCGCGAGGCTCCGGCCGGACTTCCCGGTCGCGGTACGCTGGATCCTGGACCGCTGTCTCGCCAAGGAGCCCGACGAGCGCTATGCCTCGACCCGCGACCTCGCGCGCGATCTGGCCGGCCTGCGGGACCACCTCTCGGAGGCCTCGAGCGGCGCCGAGGCGCTCCTCGCCTCTCCGCCCAGGAGGCGATCCGGTTCTCGCTGGATCGCGGCGGCCCTGGCGCTGGCCGCCGCCGCCGGTGTGGTGGGCTGGCTGCTCGCACGGGAAACGAGCACGACGACGTCGGCGGCGCCGACGTTCCGGCGCCTGAGCTTCCTGCGCGGCGGGATCGGCAACGCGCGCTTCGCCCCCGGCGGTCGAACCGTCGTCTATGGTGCATTCCCGGCAGGCGAGCGGGGCGTCCGACTGTTCCTGACCCAGCTCGAGAGCTCCGAGTCCAGGCCCTTCGATTTCCGGGGAGACATTCTCTCCATATCGAAGACCGGGGAGCTCGCGATCTGGCAGGCCCAAGAACTCTCCGATTCCGGAACGCTCGCCGTCGTCCCCATGACGGGAGGAGCGCCGCGGCCGCTGATCGACAAAGTCCTCTGGGCCGGCGCGGATTGGGATCCGATCGGAAAGGACCTCGCGGTCATGCGCGGCCAGCCTTTCTCCCTCGAGTTCCCCATCGGAACCGTGCTCGTCAAGGGAATCGGGGAAGGCTCCTTTCGTTTCTCACCGGACGGGCGCCAGATCGCCTTCTGGAGACGGGAGCGGGGCCAGTGGGCGCTCGGCGTAGTCGACCGCCGCGGCCACGCGGTAAAGACGATCGTCTCCGGATGGGCCGGCGCGGCCGGCATTCCGGGATGGAGGGCGGACGGTCAGGAACTGTGGTTCACGGGTGCGAAGGCGGGTGGGGCGAACTCGCTCTGGGCGACGAGCCTCGCCGGGAAGCCGCGCCAGCTCGTGCGGGTGCCCGGGAATCTCGAGCTCTACGACGTCTCCTCCGGCGGCCGCGCGCTCGTGGGGCATCACACGCTCATTCGATCCCTTCGCGGGCTCGCTCCCGGTGGAACCGCCGAGCGCGAGCTGGCCTGGCTCGACAGCTCGCTGCCCGCCGACCTGTCCGCCGACGGCACGACGGTCCTGATCACCGAGGACGGCGAGGGCGCCGGCGCCGGCCCGGCGGTCTACCTCCGCACGACCGATGGCGCTCCCGCGATCCGAATTGCCGAGGGAGAGGGGGTCGCGCTCTCGCCCGACAAGAATTGGGCACTGGTCCGACGCGAGCAAGGCGGGCGGCAGAGCTTCGTCCTCGTGCCGACCGGTGCGGGCCAGCCGAGACCTCTCGACTTTCCGGGTCTCAGCGTCGGCGAGGGAGCGTTCACGCCGGACGGCATGCGGATCGTCTTCGACGCCTCCGATCCCGGAGGATCCCGCGGCATCTATGTCGCCGGTCTGGCAGGCGAGAAGCCCCGGAGCATCGGGCCACCCGGCTGCACGCTCATTGGCTTCTCCAGCCAGGTCTCCCCGGACGGCCGCCGTGTGGGCGCCACCCGCGAGGGCAAGTTTCTCGTGCTCTCCCTGGAGGGTTCCGGGAAGCCGCTCGAGCTTCCCGGTCTTTCTTTGGACAGGGAATGGGTCACACAATGGACTCCGGACTCGCGATCGCTCTACGTCATCGTCATCGGCAGCCGGCCCCTCTCGGTGGATCTCTACGACGTCCAGACCGGCAAGAGGAGCCCGTGGAGGCAGATCCCGCTCGATGAGCCATCCAGCCAGATTCGCCTGCACATGACCCCCGACGGGCGGGCCTATGTGCTTGGCTCGAGGGCCGTCTTCTCCGAGCTCTACCTCGTCGAAGGCCTGCGCTGAGCGGCTTTCCTCGACCCCCGAGGGGGCGTATGCTCGCCGGGCAATCGCGGAGGGTTCCATGATTTCGAGCACCCGCCGTCTCGCCTTTCGGCTCTTCCTCGGCGCCGGCCTGGTGAGCGCTGCGCTTCCGGCGGCGACCTACCTGCCGATGTCGGATACCGATCTGGTGCATCTCGCGCCGATCATCGTCCGGGCCGAGCTCGTCGATCAAACGGTTCGGGTCGACCGGGTCGGGGGCGTGGACCTTCCGTTCACGATCGCGACGCTTCACGTGCTCGAGACCTTCAAGGGAGATTCGGGCGAGGAGACGATCCGCGTCCGCCTTCCGGGCGGGACGGTCGGCTCCTGGGCCTGGGCGTTGCCCGGAACGCCCGCGTTTTCGGGCGGCGGCGAGTTCGTCGTCATGCTCGACACGATCGGGGACGGATCGGGCGAGCGGCGGCTGAGCGAGTTCGGTCTCGCCAAGTTCGACCTCGTCTACGACGAGTCGGGTAGGCGCTTCGCGGTGCGTCCGACGTTCTCGCCGGAGGCGGACGTGCAGCTCTCGAGGCTCTCGGGGCCTCTGCAGGCGGCGGCGACGGGCGACGGGACTTCCGTGTGGTCGCGCGATGCCGAGTCGTTTCTGGCGGCGCTGCGCCTCGTGAGACGCGGCGAGGGAATGCCGCCGGTCGCGTATGCCTCGCCGTCGGGAGGCTTCCTGAAGGCGTCGCCGGCCGCGTCGTCCGCATCCGTCCGCACCAAGTGGGGCGACATCGGTGGCTTCGAGCCGACCTCGGACGCGCTGTTTCGGTGGTTCTGGGAGCTGGTGAACGGTCCCTCACCGGCGGCGACGGCGACCGTCTCGGGGACGCAGTCCAACCTCGCCAGCGACGACGTGTGTAACCAGGACTCGAGCTGTTACGTGACCAACGCCGTCACGCAGTGGCACGGCGTCCCGTCGACGAACGTCATGATCACCGGGCCGGCCGGATCGGGGAATCTCCAGTACAACCTGGACGCCGCGGAGAGCCAGGACGGCGGGGTCGCGTGGAACACGCCGTTCGGTTGCCAGGGCGGCACGATCGGCCTCGGCGGCCCCTCCCCGTCGCCCTCGGCGCCGGATTACCGGGGCGATACGAACTACTACAAGATCACGGCCGGCACCGTGAACATGCGCAAGAGCGGGTGCGCGAACGCGAAATACTCGGGAAAGGTCTTCAAGAGCGCGCTCCTCCACGAGACCGGCCACGCGCTCGGCCTGGGCCACCCTGGCACGGATCCGGCCCACAGCGAGGCCACCAGCCTGCACAGCACCACGGCGTCCACAGACTGGGCGACCGCCGTGATGCACTGGTCGATTCCCCCCGCGAACCCCTCGACGCCGCAGACCGACGACATCCAGGCGATGCAATTTCTCTACGGCACGACGCTGGTCGGCATGGCCCCGGCCGCGAATTTCAGCGTATCGGCCTCTCCGAGCGCGGGCTCGGCGACGACCTTCACGGACACTTCGATGAACGCGCCGACCGGCTGGTACTGGGACTTCGGCGATGGAAGCTCGTCCTCGGATCAGAACCCGGTGCACATCTTCGCGGCCGCCGGCAACTACTCCGTCAAGCTCTCCGCCGGAAACATGAGCGGGACCGGCGTCGCCACCAAGAACGTCGCCGTCGCCCAGGGCGGCGGGCCCGCGGGCCCGTGCACGCCCAACGACACGACGCTGTGTCTCTCCGGAAGCCGCTTCAAGGTGACCGCGACCTTCCAGAAGCCCAACGACATCGTCCGCAACGCGCACGCGGTGTCGCTGACGGGGAACACGGGCTACTTCTGGTTCTTCGACAACACCAACGTGGAAGTGGTGACCAAGGTCCTGCCCTTCTGCTCGGATCCATTCAACTCCATCTGGGTGTTCGCGGCCGGACTGACCAATGTGCTGGTGGACATCACGTACTTCGACACCAAGACGAGCACGACGGTCGTCAAGCACAACCCTCAGGGAACGGCGTTCGTCGCGATCCAGGACACGTCGGCGTTCAAGACCTGTCCGTAACGCGGGCGGGGGCGAGCCCCGCCCCTACGTCTTCCGGGGAGCCCGCAGGCTCCGCCCGGTGAGCCGGCGCGCCGCCTCGCGGAGCGTCGCCTCGGTCTTCGCGAAGTTGACGCGGATCTGGCTCCGTCCGCCGCCGCCGCCTCGGGAGGCATAGAAGCTCGACCCCGGCACGGCCGTGACTCCGACCCTGCGCGCCAGGAAATCGACCAGCTCCCAGTCGTCCTTCCAGCCGAGCGGCGCGCCGTCCACCATGACGTAGTACGCCCCCTCCGGCGTCGCGAACGCGAACCCGGCGGCGCGGAGGACATCGAGGAGGATCGCGCGCCGCCGCGCGTAGGCGCGCCGCAGATCCTCGTAGTAGCTCTCCGGCAGCGCGAGAGCGACGCGGCCCGCATCCTGGAAGGCGGTCGGCGCGCAGATCGTCAGATAGTCGTGGACCTTGCGGACGAGCGCCGTGAGAGGCGCCGCCGCCACGGCCCAGCCGACGCGCCAACCGGTCACGGCGTAGGTCTTCCCGAGCCCCGAGAGCGTGACCGTTCGGTCCTCCATGCCCGACAGCGAGCCCAGGCTGACGTGGCGATGACCGTCGAACCAGATGTGCTCGTAGATCTCGTCGGTCACGGCGATGACGCCGTGGAGCTGGCAGAGCCGCGCGATCTCCGAGAGCTCCGCCTGCGAGAAGACCCGGCCCGAAGGATTCGCGGGAGTGTTGACGAAGACGATCCGCGTGCGGGGCGTCATCGCCCGCGCGAGGGCGGCGGGGTCCAGCCGAAAGTCGGGACGCGTGAGAGAAACGAACTTCGGCACGACGCCGGCCAGCCGGCAGGCCGGAACGTAATTCTCGTACCAGGGCTCGAGCACGATGGCCTCGTCTCCGGGCTCCGTGAGGCCGAGGACCGCGGAGGCGACGGCCTCCGACACGCCGCAGGTCACCGTGATCTCCGTCTCCGGGTCGGACGCGATGCCGTTCACGCGCCGTGTCTTCTCGGCGATCGCCTCGCGAAAGGCGGGCAGTCCCCAGGTGAACCCGTACTGGTGGTTCTCGGAGCGGCGGATCGCCTCGGCGAGCGCGTTCGAGAGAGCGGGCGGCGGATCGAAGTCCGGAAGCCCCTGCGCGAGGTTGACTCCGCCGACCTCGGCGTGGAGGCGCGTCATCTCGCGGATGACGGACTCCTGGAAGGGCGCGGTGCGTCGGGAGAGGCGTCGGATTCTCGGGGTGCGCTTGCGAGTCGTTCTCATCGGGCCTTCTCGTCGCCGTCGTCGTCGTCTTCTTCTTCGGCTCGGCGACGGAGGTGACAGACTAGATCAAGTGAATCGGCAGGCGAGCGCGCATCTCGGCCACCTTCACAGCGGCCTCTCCGCGGTCGAATACTTCACGTTCGGCTTCGGGACGATGGTCGGCGTGGGCTGGGTCGTCCTCATGGACGACTGGCTGGCGCGCGGCGGACCCGCCGGGGCGCTCCTCGGCTTCGTGGCGGGCGGCCTGCTCCTCCTCCCCGTCGCGCGTACCTACGGCCGCATGGTCGTTCGCATCCAGGACGCCGGCGCCGAGATCGCCTACACGGAGGGTGTCTTCCCGCCCGCGGTCGGGTTCGCCGCCGCATGGACGATGGTTCTCGCCTACGCCATCGTCTGCCCGTGGGAGGCGGTCGCGGTGGGGAACCTGCTCGCCAGGCTGTTTCCGGCCATGAACGGGGCGCCCCTCTACACGATCGCCGGAAAGACGATCACCGCGCCGCGGCTCCTCGCCGGTCTCCTCCTGACGGGCGTCGTCGCCGCGGTCAACACGGTCGGCATCCGGATCTCCGGGATCTTCCAGAACGTCCTGACCTTCGGGCTGCTCGCGCTCTTCGCCGCGTTCACCGGCCTGGGACTCCTGCGCGGCGATTCGAACCGGCTCGAGCCGCTCTTCGCGCGCCCCGGAACCGGCGGCGCGGTCCTCTCGATCCTGCTCGTCCTGCAGATCGTTCCCTACTTCCTGACCGGTTTCGAGTCGATCGGCAAGGAGTCCGAGGAGGCCCGTAAAGGCTTCGATCCCAAGGGTTTCGAACGGCTCATCCCGCTGGCGCTCGTCTCCGGAATCCTCTTCTACGGGTCGATCATCCTGGCGGTCACGCTCGTGTTCCCCTGGAGGGAGCTCGTGGAGGGGCACCTGGGAACCGAGGCCGCCTTCGAACGCGCCTTTTCCTCGCGGGCGATCGCGCGGGTGATCCTCTTCGCCGCGCTGCTGTCGCTGATCAAGATCTTCAACGGGAACTTCGTGGCGTCGACGCGCCTTCTCTTCGGCATCGGCCGGCGCGGCCTGGTCCACCCGTGGCTCGCGCGGGTCCACCCGCGGTTCGGGACGCCGACCCTCGCGGTCGTGCTCATGACGGTGCTGACCGCCGTGGCGGCCTTCCTGGGAGACGCGCTGCTCGTGCCCGTCACCGAGGTGGGCTCGCTCGCGGTCGCGGTCGGATGGCTCGCGACGTGCGCGGCCTTTCTCTTCCACGAGAGGCGCGATCCGGCGCACGGCTCCTCGCGCGGCGCCGTGCTCGAGGCGTCCGCCGGAGCCGCCGTCTCCGCGGCGATCGTGGTCATGAAAGTCCTCCCGGCCGTTCCGGGCAGCTTCTCCCGATCCGAGTGGATCGCCTTCGCGTTCTGGTGCGGACTCGGCGCGCTCTTCTGGGGGACGAGGCCGCGCGCGGAGGCCGCGCGTCGCGTGCGAAGCTGACACCGCGCCGAGGAGGTGCTAGAATTTCTCGACCTGACGCGGCTCCGCCGAGCGGGTCCTGGTTCGTAGGAGGATTCAGCATGGTGGGACGGGGCAGAGACCAGCACCAGCCAGAGCCTTGGGCCTTCGACGGACGCTCCATCGTCAACGCGAGTGGCTGGATTCTGGGCAAGACGATCTTCGAGGCGGACGCCCGGCGCATCGTCGCGGCGATCAACGACGTGCTGGCGATCCCGACGGCGGCGCTGGAGGCCGGGTTCATCCGCGAGATCCTGGTGCCGCGGCCCGAGACTTCCGGGGAGGTTCGGATCCGCATCCACTCCGTCCCCGTCACCGCGGATCCCGCCGAGTTCTTCATCCACGACCGGCGGATCGGCGAGCGCCGGCAGGGCGATCGGCGGCGGGGAGACCGCCGCAGGGCAGTGGCCCCCAGCCCGCGGATCTTCTCCCTCGCGGACGGACTGACCGACTAGGCGCACGCAGGCGCGCCGCTCATCGCTCTTGCGCCCTCGGGCGCGCGCGCCTCAGTGCGTCGTCGAGCGCTTCTGCCGGAGGGCCGAGGCCATGGTCGACGGGCTCGCCCCCGGATTGACAACCACCTTTCCCGTCATCGCGCTCTGGTGGACGTCGCAGAAGTACTTGTACGTGCCGCTCTGCGTGAACGTGTACGTATAGGAGAACGGCGCCGAGTGCGTGCCGGCGGACCAGACCCCCGCGGGCGTGCAGCCGCCGCCGTACCCTTCCGGATGCACGTTTCCGTAAGGGTTCCCGCCGCCCCCGCTGACGCACGAGCCGGAGTCCGAGCCGTGCATGAGATCACCCTCCCAGACCCAGTTCACCGTGTCGCCGACGTTGATCGTCGTGGTGTTGTTGCCGCTGACGTCGTCGACGAAGTTGGTCCCGCCGCGTCCGACGTGCACGACGCGGGTCTGCGGCGCGGTCGCCTGCGCCGGCGGGTCGGCCGAGCCCGAGACGAAGATGGGGTCGGTCGTGTTGTTGTCGATGACCGCCGCGTAGGAGAAGACTGCGGTCGCCGAGGTCGCCACGATGGTGGCGTTCGTCGTCGCGGTCGAGCCGACGCCCGCGGCGCCGAAGATGTTGTTGACTTGCGCCCCGGAGTGGGCGCCCACCGTCTGGATGATGGCGCTCCCGATCGGCGCGCCGCCGTCGAAGATCTGGAACGTCACCGACGCGGGTATGGCGTTCTCGTTATAGAACCCGGCGTTGGTGCGGAACCCGGCGCCCGTCCCGGCATTGCGGATCGAGGTGAGAACAGACGTCGTAAGCGCCTTCGAGGAGTCGACGCCTGCGATGAACATGCCGACCGTGGGCACCGGCGTCGTCGAGTAGAGGCGGCTCGTTACGACCAGCTGGCCCTCGTTTCCGTTGAAGTCGAACTCCACGCCCCCGGCCGAGTTGGACGATCCGAAGGCGTTCGCGACCATGTCGTCGTAGGCCTTGGACTGGCGCGGCGCGAGATTGATCGTGATCTGGGGCAGTCCGCCGGGGCAGCTGATGAAGCAGCGATACGTCGCGGTGACGGTGAGGCTCGTCGAGTACGACGTGTTGAAGACCCGCACGTCCGAGAAGAACGGATTCAGGCCCTGGACGGAGGCGACCGCCGGTAGGACCACCTCCTCTGCCTGGAGGCCGGCCGCAACGAGGACGAAGACAACCGCGAGTAGGGTCTTGCGCATGGCGATCTTTCCGGCAGTCCCGCCGGCTCCCTCGGAGAGCCTATGGCCCGGCGGCTCTCCGGAAGGGCCCGTTTAGGAAGGGCTTAGGCGGCGGAGCGCCCCAGGGCCCCTCAAGGAAGCCTGGCCTCGCCGGTTTTCGGGTCGAAGCGGCTGCCCGCCGGGAGCACGCTCAGCCGTACGCCCTCTGCCCCCAGGGACTTGGCCGTGGGCGGCGTGATGCGGGCGCTCCGGGCGTCGAAGACGACGGCGACGCTCGCGCCGAGCACGCGCCAGCTCCCGTCGGGCGACACCTCGAGGGCGGTCGACTCGTCGATGCCCACTCCGACGCGCTCCGGATGCTCGAGGACCACGGAGAGCAGCCGGTTGTTGCGCCGCCGCCTCACGAAGTGCTGGTCCACGATCGCGCCCGGGATCAGGTCGAACCCGTCCACGGTCGCAACGTCGTCGCGCGCGATCGTGATCCACGCGTCCGGCGAGTCCTTCGCGAGCGGCCGGTCGCCGCCGGGCTTCTTCTCGTCGCCGGTGATCATCGGAGAGGACATCACGGCCGCGCCCGCCGACGTCCCGCCGACCACGGCGCCGGCGCGGAACCGCTCCTTGATCGCCCCCTCGGTCCGCGTTCCCCGCAGCGCCCCCGTCAGGCGCACCTGGTCTCCGCCGCCGAACCAGATTCCGGTGACGCCCTCGAGACGTTTCGCCGCGGCTTCCGTATCCGCCTGCTCGTGTGTCAGGACGATACGTTCGGCGCTCGCGCCGAGCTTGCGGAAGTCCTCGGTCAGCTCGATTCCCGCGTCCGCATCCTCCGAGGCCATCGGGAACACGGCGATGCGAGCCTGGCCTGCGCCGGCGAGCGCGACGAAGCGCTGGAGGATCGCGTCGGGAATCGGTCCGCCGCCCACGATCAGGAGATGCCCGCGAGCGGAGTTTGCCGACGGCGGGGCCGAGGCTGCGGCGGGAGTCGCCGGCGACGATGCGCACGCGGCCAACCGAAAGAGAAGCACGGCGGCGAGGCCGACACGCAGGGAAACAAGACGCAAGAAGTTCATGAAGTCTCTCCTGACTCCAGGTCACCCGGAGACGATCGCGCTCGCCGCGTACACGATTTTGAATCGCGAGAGCGGCGTCCCGCCGAGACGATTGTGCTGGATCTGTCCGCCGTAAACCGCGATAGCATAACGGCAACGATCACCCGGACGTTTCGCCGATTCGAATCGAGGTGCTTGGCGCGAATGGATCGAAGGATTCAAAGCGACCCCGAGACCCAAGCTCACATTTGAGGAGGTTGTCTATGTGGAGATCCTTCTTGGCTCGAGTGCTCATCTGGTTCGTGGCGCTCGCCGGGCTTGGACTCTACGCGACCGCCCAGACCAACACCGGTAACGTCTACGGCACGGTGACCGACGAGCAGGGCTCGGCGCTTCCGGGCGGCACGGCTCAGCTGACCGGTCCCGCCGCGCCGCAGACGACGACGGTCGACGCCGGCGGGCAGTTCCGCTTCCTCAAGGTTCCGCCCGGCAAGTACTCCGTCATCGTGACGATGCCCGGCTTCACGACCGTGACGCAGGAAAATGTCATCGTCGTTCTCGGCAGGAGCTCCAACGTCGAGATCAAGATGCGGATCTCGAACGTCCAGGAGAACGTGGTCGTCTCCGGCGCGACGCCGCTCATCGACACGCGCAAGGTGGAGACCGGCGCGACCTTCTCGCACGACGAGCTGACCGAGATCCCGACCGCGCGCAACGTATGGAACCTGATCCAACAGGTCCCCGGCGTTCAGGTCGACACGGTCGACGTCGCCGGCGCGGCCTCCGCGGTGACGGGCGGCCCGGACTTCATCACCAAGGGTTCGGGCAACGTCTCCTACAAGGTCGACGGCTCGACGATCACCGACAACACGTACGGCGCCCCCTTCAACCGCCAGAACGGCGGAACGAACACGTTCTTCGACTTCGACACGTTCCAGAACGTCGAGATCGCGACCGGAGGCTCACTGCTCGAGCAGGAGAACTCCGGCGTCACGATCAACGTCGTGACCAAGCGCGGCACCAACGAGCTCAAGGGCTCGGCCCGCTACAACTACGCGTCGCACAGCTGGCAGTCCGACAATCGCTCCCAGGAGGCGATCGATCAGGGGTTCAACACGAACCAGATCCGCTACATCCGGGAGTGGGGCGCCGAAGTCGGCGGCCCGATCGTCAAGGACAAGCTCTGGCTGTGGGCGGCCGGTTCGCGCCAGGACATCTCGACCCTGCCGACCCAGGTGGACACGGAGTCGACGACGGCCGCGCAGACCGTCAAGCTCCTACCGTGGAACGCGAAGCTGAACTGGCAGGTCGTGGACTCGAACGCGCTCAACCTCTTCTACCAGCGCAGCGACCGGACCGAGGACGGGCACATCTCGAGCGCCGACGTCACGCGCCGTCCGCCGGAGACGCGGACGGAGCGGCTCATCCCGACCGACTTCTACAAGATCGAGGACAACCACGTCTTCTCCTCCGACCTCTTCGCCTCCATCTTCCTGAACTACCAGAACGTGCACTATTCGGACTTCCCGCCGAATCCGAACACGCAGATCGACTTCTACGCCGACGACACGCATCCGAACGGCGCCTGGCACAACTCCTGGTTCACGTACCTCGCCAAGGACCCGCAGAAGCAGGCCAACCTGAGCGTCTCGAAGTTCTTCACGACGGGAAGCCTCAACCACGAGCTGAAGGTCGGATTCAATTACCGCCAGCAGATCGCGGACTCGACCACCGGCCTGCCCGGCGATCACATCTGGGGCTACGAGTACTCGTACTCGTCGGCGACGGCGCTGATCTCGCGCGGCGTCCGCACGGTCTTCAAGACGGAGTTCTGGACCGGGACGATCGGCGACACGATCACGATGGGCAACCTCACGCTCAATGCCGGCGTCCGCTACGACATCCAGCGCGGCCGCAACCTCCCGGGCACCTCGTTCGCGAATCCGACGTATCCGGATCTGCTGCCGCAGGTCGAGTACCACGGCGCGCCGAACTGGCAGTTCAACTACCAGAACTGGCAGCCTCGCGCCTCGGCCAGCTACGCGATGGGGGACAAGAAGGAGACGATCCTGCGGGCCTCCTACGGCCGCTTCGCCGACCAGCTGGGCTTCGTCAGCTACTACGGCAGCGGCGTGCCGATCTCGAACGGCTACTACTACTACTGGACCGACACGAACCGGAACCACCACGTCGACCCCGGAGAGTTCGACATCAACGATCCCTTGGGCCGCTTCTACAACGGCATCGACCCCGCGGTCCTGCCCAACGTGCCCAACAAGATCGCGCCCGGTTACACGACGCCGGTCACGGACGAGTTCACGCTCGGCGCGGACCACCAGATCACCAACGACTTTGCGGTCTCGGGCACCTTCACGTACCGATATACGAAGGACCTGCAGGACACGATCCAACAGGGCACCGACGCCTCGACGTACGAGTTCCTGGACAACGCAACGGGAAGTTTCACGATCAATGGAGTCAACCACGACTTCAGCGAGCCCTTCTACGGGCTGACGCTGTCGGATTCTCCGAGCGGCGTCCTGCTCTACAACCGGCCGGGAGCCCACCAGCGATACCTGGGCGCCGACCTCTCGGTCGTCAAACGCCTGTCGCACAACTGGATGATGCGGGCGAGCTTCGGCTGGAACGATTTCCGACAATTCGTCGGGCCCGAATCGGTCAAGGATCCCAACAACCTCTGGGCGCTGGGCGGCCAGAACACGAACGACACGCTCGCCGTCGGCTACTCCTCGAAGGCGTACCTCTTCATCAACAGCCACTGGCAGTTCAACGTCACGGGGCTGTACCAGTTCCCGCTCGGAATCAACCTCGGGGCCAACTTCTTCGGGCGGCAGGGGTATCCGTTCCTGCCGTACGTGCGTGCGTCGACGCATGACGTCGCGGCCAACCGCCCGCAGCTGCTCATCGGAAAGGTCGGGGACTTCCGGCTGGACAATCTCTATCAGCTCGATCTGCGTCTGGAGAAGGCGTTCCAGATAGGACCGGTCACCGTGACGCCGGCGGCGGAGGTCTTCAACGTCATCAATTCGTCGACGGTCCTCCAGAGATACTCGCGCGTCGGGACCTACAACAACGGCGAGTTCTCCACGGACGATGCGTTCTACACGATCCAGGAGACGCAGAGCCCACGGATCCTCCGATTGGGCATTCGAATGTCCTTCTGAAACGAGCCTGTTCTTCGAGGGGCCCGTCCAGGGAATTCTGGGCGGGCCCTTCCGCTTTTCGGGTCGGATGATCGCTCGGATGCACAGACGATCCGGCCCGATTCTCGCGGCCGCCCTGTTGCTGCTGCCGATGATGGGCGCAGCCTGCCGGAAGTCCGAGGAGCACGCGGGCTCGACGGCCTCCGCCGCGCCCCCGCCCACGGCGCGCCCGCGGGTCTCACGCGACGTCGTCCTCATCACGATCGACACGCTGCGCTACGACGCGACCAGCTTCGACGGCAACCCTCGCGGCACGACGCCCAACCTCGATCGCTTCGCGGCGGAGGGACGCGTCTTCCGCGCGGCGCACTCGCACAACGTCATCACGCTGCCGTCGCACTCGAACATCCTGACGGGGATGTTCCCGTATCAGCACGGCGTGCGGGAGAACGCCGGCTTCCGGCTGAGCCCCCACACGCCGACCGTCGCCACGCGCCTCAAGGCGCGCGGCTACGTGACCGGCGCGTTCGTCGGCGCCTTCGTGCTCGACTCGCGCTACGGGCTCAACCACGACTTCGACGTCTACGACGAGCTCTATCGCCACCTCGACGAGCAGCTCGACTTCAACATCCAGCAGGCGCGCGCCGAGGACGTCGTCAAGGCGGCGCTCGAGTGGTTCCGCGCGCAGGCGTCGAGTGGAAAGCCGCGGTTCATGTGGGTCCACGTCTACGATCCGCATGCGCCGTACGAGCCGCCGGCGCCTTACCGTGAGCAATACAAGGACGACCTGTACCTCGGCGAGGTGGCCTACACGGACGCCGCGCTCGCGCCGCTGCTCGCGGAGGTCCGGGCGGATCCCACGCATCCGCTCCTCGTCGTGACCGGCGATCACGGCGAGGCGCGCGGCGACCACGGCGAGCTGACGCACGGTCTCTTCTGCTACGAGGCGACGCTGCACATCCCGCTGTTCATCTGGGGCGACGTCGTCCCTCGCGGAGAGGACCCGACGCCCGCGCGCCACGTGGACATCCTGCCCACGATCCTCGATGCGATCGGCGAGGCGAAGCCGGAGGAGCTGCACGGGCAGTCGCTGCTCAATCCGAGGCGAGGCGAGGGCGAGAGCTACTTCGAGGCCCTCTCCGCGTCGTTCAACCGCGGCTGGGCTCCGCTGCGCGGGCTCATGAACGGCGGACAGAAGTACATCGACCTGCCGATCCCCGAGCTCTACGACCTCCCGTCCGATCTCAGGGAGGCGAACAACCTCGCGCCGGGCCGGCCGGATCCGCTGCGCCGTCTGCGCAAGCGGCTCCTCGAGCTGCCCATGGCGATCAACGAGCGCGGCACGATCGGGTCCGAGGAGGCGGCGCGCCTGCGGAGCCTCGGCTATCTCGCGGGCTCCGTCGAGAAGAAGGACAACTACGGTCCCGCCGACGATCCGAAGACGCTGATCGCGGTGGACCAGAAGATCCACCAGGTCATCGACCTCCAGGAGCAGAAGAAGTTCGACGAGGCGATCGTGGTCGCGCGGCAGATCGTGGCCGAGAACCCGAAGATGAAGATGGGTTACATCCACCTCGCCGTGGTGCAGCAGGCGAAGGGCGACCAGAAGGGCGCGCTGAAGACCTACGAGGCCGCGGTGGCGCACGACGCGGGCGGCGAGAGCCTGGACCGGCGCCGGGCCCTCCTCCTGTCGGAGCTCGGCCGTCCCAAGGACGCGGTCAAGGTCCTCGAGGTCTACAAGGAGAGCGACGATCCCGAGACCATGAACGCGCTCGGGATCGCGTTGACGGACGCGGGCCGGGCGGCCGACGCGCTTCCGGTATTCGCGCGGGCGCTCGAGGTCGATCCCTCGAACTCGCAGGCCTACCAGAACACGGGGATCGCTCTGCTCAAGCTCGACCGGCCCGAGGAGGCGCGCAAGAACCTGGAGCAGGCGCTCACGCTCGGGAAGAAGCACACGCGGGCTTGGAACGCGCTCGGCGTCGCCTGGATGAATCTCGACCAGCCCGAGAAGGCGATCCAGGCCTGGCAGCGCTGCGTCGAGCTGAACCCCGACCAGTTCGACGCGCTGTACAACATCGGCCGCGTGGCGGGCCGGCTGGGCGACTGGAAGACGGCGCGCTCGGCGCTCGAGCGGTTCGTGGCCAACGCGCCGCCGGCGGAATACCGAAAGGACATCGCGGAGGTCCGCTCCGCGCTGGAGGACATGAAGCGGCACGGAGTCTAGGGCATCTTGGATTCTTGATCCTGGATGGATTCGGAATGGGGGAGGGAACGTGCGAAGAATCGCCGGTGTCCTGGTTCTCGGCTGTCTGCTCGTCCTGTCCGCGTGCACCACTCATCCCGCACCCGCGCCCGCACAGGCCGCCGGCGGCGCGGCGAAGTCGATCCTGATCTCCGGCGCCCGGGTCGCGGACGGCACGGGTGCGCCGCTTCGGGCGGCGGACGTGCGGATCGAGGGAGACGCGATCGCCGCGGTGGGCGCTCCCGGTTCGCTCCCCGCCCGGCCGGGCGAGAAGGTGGTTCCCGGCAAGGGGCTCGTGCTCGCGCCCGGCTTCATCGACGTGCACAACCACTCGACCGGCGGTCTCAAGCGCGATCAGGCGGCCGAGACGCAGGTGTCGCAGGGCATCACGACGCTGGTCCTCGGGCCCGACGGCGACTCGCCCTGGCCCATCGGCGAATACCTCCAGGCCCGACGTAACGATCCGCCCGCGGTCAACGTCATGACGATGGTGGGGCACGAGACCGTGCGCAGCCTCGTCATGGACAAGGACTACAAGCGGGAGGCCCGGCCCGAGGAGGTCGCGAAGATGGCCGCGCTCGTCGAGCAGGGGATGAAGGAGGGAGCGATCGGCGTGTCCTCGGGCCTCGAGTACGACGTGGGCAGCTACGGGTCGACCGACGAGCTGGTCGCGCTCTGCAAGGCATCCGCGCCGTACGGCGGCTTCTACATGACCCACGTGCGCGACGAGGCGGACAAGGCCTTCGAGGCCTTCGCCGAGGCGATCGCGATCTCCGAGCGCGCCGGCGTTCCGCTCGACATTTCCCACATCAAGCTCGCAACCGTCGGCGTCTGGAACAGGGCCGACGAGGCCGTCACGCTGATCGATCGCGCGCGCGCGAAGGGCGACGACGTCACCGCGGATTGCTATCCGTACGAGGCCTGGCATTCGGATCTCTACACCCTCGTTCCGAACAAGCAGTACTTCGACAAGGAGAGCGTCGACCGAGGCCTGCACGATGTGGGCGGGCCCGCGAACATCACGGTCACGGCGTGCCAGGCGCATCCGTCCTACGCGGGCCGCAACCTCGAGCAGATCGCCACCGCGGAGGGAATCACGGCGACCGAGCTCTTCATGAAGATCATCAAGGATGGCGGTGCGGACGTCATCGGTCACACCATGCTCGAGCCCGACGTGCTGACCTTCTACCGCCAGCCCTGGGTCATGGTCGCGAGCGACGGCGGCATCGGGTCGGACCATCCGCGCGGGGCCGGCACCTTCCCCCGCGTCCTCGGGAGGTTCGTGCGCGAGAAGAAGCTCTTCCCGCTCGAGGAGGCGATCCGCAAGATGACCTCGCTGCCGGCGCGCCGCGTGAGCCTGACGGATCGCGGAAAGGTTGCTCCGGGGATGAAGGCCGACCTCGTGTTGTTCGACCCGGCGACGGTGATCGACCGCTCGAGCTTCGAGGAGCCCAGGAAGCTCGCCGAAGGAATCGTCTGGGTGGCGGTGAACGGCCAGGCGGTGTGGGAGGACGGGAAGCCGACCGGCGCCCGTCCCGGCCGCGTGCTGACGGGCAAGGGCGCCAGGTGATTCGGGTTCTCGGATTTTGGATCTTGGATTCGGCGACGCATTAAGATCCTGCCACCCATGACGAACCGTTTCCGTTGGATCGTGTGCGCACTGGTCGCATGCCTGCTCTCCGCGGCCGCGGCGCGAGCCGCGGTGGCGGTTCCCGCGATCACCGAGCCCGAGTTCGACGGCCAGATGATCAGCCCCTACGACGTCCACATGGTGGCCGGCCCCTTCGTCGGTTCGCCGGGCGAGAGCCACGTCTGCAGCGACTGGGAGCTCCGCAACACCAACACGAACGAGCTCGTCTGGTCGGCCTCGTGCGTCCAGGCCACGCTTGCGGTCCACATCCACCTCGGCGACGGCCAGTTCGCCGGCTCCCTCTCCGGAAAGCACGAGCTGGCGCCCGGCACCGGCTATACCCTGCGCGTGCGATTCCTCGGCGACGCGCCTCCGCCCGACACGGACTGGAGCGGCTGGGCGACGCGGCCCTTCATGACCGCGTCGGCGAGCGCAATTCAGCCGCTGATCCTCT
>Ga0268264_10000577_pt1 | contig 44402 bp, 82 predicted proteins | sample KBSSwiS32_FD_190357 | JGI IMG/M metagenome (GOLD analysis project Ga0268264, IMG submission 190357) | Switchgrass rhizosphere microbial communities from Kellogg Biological Station, Michigan, USA - KBS Switchgrass S3-2 (SPAdes) (version 2) | ecosystem: Host-associated > Plants > Roots >... | reverse complement strand
CGAGCATCAGGTCATCACGCGGATCCCCGGCGGTCCACTCCAACCCCGCCCGGAGTTTTCCCTGTGCGAGCGTCAACGGCTCCACGAGCGGCACGAGCGGATCGACCACGCGGACCGAGACCGCATGCGGGGCCGTCAAGCGGCTCCCAGTCGACGCCCAGAAGGGGGGCTGGAGGAAGCTCACGCGGACCGTGTCCGTTTCTTCGGATCGCCGCGATAGGTGGCCGAGGTGAACGAGCCCGGCGGCAACGTCGCCTGGACCTGGTCGGCCACGAGCGGCCCGCTGACGGTCTGGTCCGCGGCGGCATCCCGCGCCGGCATCTGCACGACGACGACCGGCCCACTGTCCGCCGTACACGCGGTGTGCGCCACGCCGCAGATCGGGCACGGGCCGGGGTCGAATCTCACGTCGTCCTCACGAGCATCGTCAACACCTGCACCTTGTTCACCCGCACATACACATCGGCGTCCCAGACGGACGACGAGCGGCCGTCAAAGACCAATCCCCGCTTGAAGAACACCGCGTGCTGGCCGCCGTCACTGGATTCCGCGCGGAGGATGCCGCTCCCCTCCTCCAGGTCATCCAGATCGAACCGCCGTTTCTCGACGAGCACCACGCCGCGCGTCTTCGCCGCCCGCTTCAACTCCGCCCAACACGCGCCCTGTTCCAACACGCGGGGCACGACGGCGGCGATCGTGACCAAGGCCTCCGAGTACGTCACCCCGAGGCACATCGCGAAGGCCGACACCGTGCAATCGCCGAGATGCCCTTCCCGCTGGGCGACGAACCGGACGATCGGTTGGTCGTCCATGGCGCCCGCCGTCAGTCGCGCGGTCGCCCCAGCCTTGCCAGGTCCTGTGGGTGCGCCGGCTGGATGCGGGCCGCCGCGGCGGCCGCGGCCTGCCCCTTGATCACGTCGCGCGCGACCTCGAGCATCCCGTAGGCTTGCAGCGGCTGCACTTGCGCGGCCACCTGCACCTGCCCCGCGTCGTCCAGGGTGATGAGAATCTGCGCGACGATCTGCGGCATCACGGCGCCTGCACCAGGGTGTAGTCGAGGACCACGTCGAGGTTCGTCATCACCGTCATGGCCGAGCCCACCGTGATCACCGTGACCCCGGTGTTGACGTCGAGGGGGGCGAACGAGGCGCCGTCGGCCAAGCACACGATCGAGGCGGTGCCGGCCGTCGCGAACGGCGACCCCGCGCGCAGGACCGTGCTCTGCGTCAAGCCCGCCACCGCCGCGACGAAGAGTTGGACGGGGGCCGCCGCGCGCGTGCCGATGACGTTGACCGAGGTGCCGGTGGTCGCCGCGCCGCCGATCGCGATCAGCTTGCAATCACACAGCGCGTAGATGAAGCCGGCCACGGCCGGTAACAGCGTGAACCCGGCGTTGAGCTGCGCGAGTGTGACGCGGAGGCGCAGCGCCCGCAGGGTGGCCCGGAGGCTGTCCTCGGAGAAAAATCGATTTTCGGTCGGGTCGTAGCGTGCCGTATTCGGCATGGACCTGCTCCCTCTCTGAAACTGAGACCGGGCGGCGCCGCGCAGACAGGCCCGCGCGGGCGCCGCGTCGGTGGTGTGGTGGCTTACCCCTCGATCACGAACGCCAGGTCGACGTCGAGGTTCGTCATCACCGTCATGGCCGAGCCCACCGTGATCACCGTGATCGCCGTGTTGACGTCCAGCGGCGTAAAGGACGCGCCGTCCGCCAACGTGGTGAGCGACTCGGCGCCGGCCGTCGCGAAGGGCGTGCCGACGACATTGCGCACGCTCTGCGTGAGGCGCGCGATCGCCGCGACGAAGAGCTGCACGGGTGCCGCCGCGCGCGTGCCGATGATGTTGACGGAGGTGCCGGTGGTCGCCGCGCCGCCGATCGCCGTCAAGCAACAGCTAACGAGGCGATAGTTGCGGCCGGCAATCGCGGCCAGCAGGGTGAACCCGGCATTGAGCTGGGCCAGGGTGACGCGCGTGCGCAGTGAATAGAGCACCGGGACCGCAGCGCCCGCGTAGTCGCTCTGAACGATTCCGCCGTCGGCTCGAGCTGGCATGTCGATCTCCTTCTCCTGAGAAACACGAGGAAGAGACCCGGGCGAATCCGGGTCTCTTCAGGTTGACTAGTTGAGGCCCGTGACCGTCCCGAACGCCGCCGGTCGATACACCGCCAAGGCGCCGCGTTCCTCGCAGCGGATGGCCACGAGGTTCTTCACGAAGAAGTCCATGTGCGCGTTGCTCGCCTCGACGCGCACGCCGCCCTTGCGGAAGAACTGCGCGCACTGCCGGAAGGCGCCGACGAGGCCGGTGTTCGCCACGATCGACGGCGTGACGGCGACGGGATAGCCCCAGAGCTGCGCCGGCTGCGCGGTCGCCCAGGGTCCGGATCCGAGGTAGTTGCCCGCGGCGTTTTTCGTGAGCTGGATCGTCTGCCAGTTGGCCGGGTTCATGACGAGCCCGTCGGGCTGGATGAAGATCGTCGAGGCGATGGTCGTGATCTGCTTGAAGAACGCATCGGCGTTGGTGTCCGCGCCGCGCGCCTGCGCCGCGGTGAGGCCGACGCGCTGCAGGATCCCGCGCATGTTCGGCAGGGTGCCGCTGCCGTTGAGCAGCTGGTCCTCTTCCGCGATCGACAGGCCGAGGCGGAGCCGCGCGTCGACGTAGGACTGGCTGGCGGGAAAGTCCTCCAGCATTTCTTCCGTGATCGGCAGCCAGTGCGCGATCTTCGTCACGGGGTCGGTGACCTGCGCGAAGATGAGCGTGGATTCCGGTTTCGCCCCGCCCTCGAGCACCGCCGCGGCGGCGTTGGTGAAGGTCGTTTCCTTCATGTAGGTGATCGAGTTGGAATCGGTCGTGCCCGGCGCGATCAGATCCGCCACGGTCAGGCGCTTGAAGAGCAGCGGGAGCACCCCCGGCTGGTAATCAGTGACGATCAGCGGCCCGCCCGATCCCGCGCTTGTGTCGAGCGTGGTCGCGTGCAGTTCCACCATCGGCGACAGCCAGGCCGAGCTCGAGCGATGCCCGTTCGCCTTGATGAAGGCCTGCCACTGGGGGTTGTCGACGAGCTGCTGGCCCATCGATTTCCGGACCTGGGGGGTGAGCCCGCCGCCGACCGGGCGATCCGCCAGGCCCGCGGTGAGCTTGGCGATCTCCGCCGACAGCGCGGCGTCGTTCGCGTGCCCGTCGAGGCGGGCTTTGATGGCTTTGCCCTGATCGAGCAGCCCCTGGATCGCGGCTTTCTCCTCCGCGGTCATCAGGCGCCCTGTGACTTCCGGGGTCGTGGCGGTCGCCGCGGTCACGACGGTCTCCGCGCAGGCGGTCATCGTCGCGTCCATCAGGGCCTTGACTTTGGCGCTGGTGGCTTTCAGATCGGTTTCAAGTTGTGCGGTGTTCATCGGGGGTCTGCTTTCTACAAGTCGAGTTCGAGCAGCGCGCGGGTGACCGCGTTCTGCCACTGCGCGTCCGAGCGCGGCTCCTGGCTGGTGGCCGGTGACGGCTCCTGCAGCGTGGCCGCGATCGTCGTGTCGAGGAGGAGGTGCGCCGCGTGGTGGTCCGCGTGGTGGGGCGAGTCGGTGAGGAGACGCTGGAGCGTGTCGTCGAGCGTCGCGATGCGGTCGATCATGCCGATCGCCTTCGCCTCGGCCGCGCCGTAGACGTGGGCTTGCCACTCGTGCTTCACGCGATCGGCGGTCATGCCGGCGCCGCGGCCTTTGACCACCGTCGCGACAAACTGATCGAAGGCCTGATTGACGAGCCCATCCATGCGCGCGCGGGCCTCGAGGCTCAGGGGTTCCGAGTCGTTGCCGTCGACCTTGCCGGTGCCGGCGGAGATGTAGGTGCGCTTGACGCCGAGCTGCTTGAGCTGCGCCGAGAGGTCGTCGTGCATCGCGTACGTGCCGATTCCTCCGACGTGCGCGGAGGTCGACGCGACGATCTCGGTCGCGGCGGCCGACAGCTGATACGCGGCGGAGCCCATCTGGTAGTTGGCGACGGCGATCACCGGTTTCTTCGCGCGGGCCTTCAGCACTTCGGCGGCGAATTCGGGATTGCCGGCCACGCTGCCGCCCGGCGAATTCACGTCGAGCACGATGTTGCGGACGGCGGGGTCGGCGACGGCTTCGCGGAGCTGCCCGGTGAGCTGCTCGTACGAGGTCCCGCCCGACATCGAGCTGAACAGGTTCATGCGCGGCGCGAGGAGGCCGTAGACCGGGATCACGGCGACACTGCCCACGCGCGGCTGCGGGAGATTCTTTCGATTGACGAGCGCGGCCTCGATCGTCGCCTGGTCCAGGTCGAGGCCCGCGATCCGGTGCGCGAGGATGCCGGCGATCACGCTCAACATCTCCGGCAGGACCGACCACGGGTGCAAGATCGCGAAGCTGAGGACGTGGTCGTAGGAACCCTTCATGCGGCCTCCAGGAGCAGGAGCACCCACTCGTCGTCTGCGACGTTCTGTATCCCGCGGCCGACCACCTGGCCGACCGCCGATCGCCTCGAGACGCCGAGTGGGGCCGTGTGTGCGGACCCCGAGGCCTGCACCTGGCCGACCGCCGATCGCAGGGCGAGACCCGCGGGCGCGGCCGTCGCGTCGATCGCGGCGTCGATCGCGCGCGGCCCTGCCCACCGGCGCGCGGATGGGCGTCGTCGTCCGGGCTGTCCGGTTCCACTGACGACCACCGGCGCGGCGTCGAACGCGAGGCCCTGGCCGACGGAGGCGACCATCTCGACGCCGAGCGGGGAGGCGGTCGCGTCGAGCGCATCCCCGGACGCGGTGACTTGCCCAATCGCGGTAAGTACTGCGACGCCCAGGGGTTCGGCGCGTCCCTCCCCGTGCGCGAGCGCCGTGCCGACACTGCTGAGCGCGGACACGCCGACCGCGGACAGGCGCGCGTCGCCCTGGACGACAGGCCCGCCCACCGAGGCCACGGCGGAGACCCCGGCCGGACTCGCCAGCGCGGCCCCGGTCGCGATCGCCGTGCCGAGGCTGCTGCCCGCCTGGAGGCCGCTGGGGGCCGCCAGCGCGCCGCCGCTGGCGACGCTGGCGCCGATCGCACTCGCGGCCGAGACGCCGGCCGCCGAGACGGTCGCGTCGCCGGTGGCGCTGACCGATCCGACCGCGCTCAAGGCCGAAACCCCGGCGACCGCCACGAGCGCGTTGGCCGTGGCGTCCCGGAGCGTGGTCAGGAACGACTGAATGGGATTGCGATCCTTTGCCGTATTCGGAACGCCGGGGATGACGTTGAGGGCCTGCATCTCCTTAGTTCCTGGAAAAGATGTACGCGTAGATGGTTTGCAGGGACGGGGCACCGGTCGTCCCGCCGAGCGTCGTGTTGATCTCGACGCCGCCGAGCGCGGTGGCATCGATCGTCGACACGATCGTGCCGCCGAACGGAATCACCGTCCCGGTCCCGGGCGTCGCGATCGTCCCCTGACAACAGAACTTGCCGCTGAGGAACGCCTTCGATGCGCCGCCGACGCCGATAAACGTGAACACGAGCTCCGCCTCGAGCGTCCACGGGAGCGCGGCCATGACGGGCAACAGTTGCGCGGGACTGGCGCCCATGACCACGGTGTTGCACTTCGGGGTGATCACGAGCGTGCACGTCGCGACGCTCATCGTGATGAGCCCGCCGGCCTTGACGACGTAAATCTTGCCGGCCTTGGCATCGTTGGCGTAGATCGGCGTCCACGAGGCCATCGGCCACAAGGGCACGATCGTGGTCGTCGAATACGCGGCCGGCGCCGTGATCGGCGGATCGATGAAGGGTCCGTCTTGAAACAGTTGGCGACCCATCAGGCGATCCTCACGAGGCCCGCGGCCGCGGTCGGCGCCGGCAGGGCGACGGTGAAATTCCCGGTGGTCGAGACGATGTCGCCGCCGAAGTCGAGGACCGCGACGGCTTTGTTCGCGCGCGTGACGTTGTAGATGAGCGCGCCGCGCGCGGTGATGGTGGCCGCCGGCCAGACCGGATCGGTCGTCCAGTCCAGAATCCCGGTGTCGGTGTCGAGGGTGACGCTGAAGCCGACGAGCGTGAGGCCGCCCGCGACATAGCCGGCGCCGACGACTTCATTGGTCGCGCTGTAGACGGTCGTCGCTTTCGACAGCGCCGCGGCGGCGACGTAGAGCGCGATCTTGTAGACGTCCGCGGCCAGGTGGATGCCTTGCAGGATTTCCGTCTTGAAGCTGTTGGCGACCGCGGCGGTGATCGCCACTTAGACGGTCTCCACGACGTCCGCGCCGGTGACCGCGCCGGTCGCATCGCGCTGGACGGTGATCGTTTTGGTCCCCGCTTTGTCGGTGACCGAGATCGGGACGGTCACGGTGAGCGCGAACGGCTGCAGGGGCGCGGGGTCCGGGTCGGGCCGGTGCTCGAGCGCGAGGACCCGCGCGTCCAGGGCTTCCGCCTCGAGCTCGGCGAGCGTGTGGGTATTCGCCGCCTGGGCGCGGCCCGTTTCGTCGACGTGCGTGACGGCCGAGAGGTCCGTCGCGAGCTCACGGTTCCACCGATCGAGGTCGGCGGCAAACGCGGCCGGCCGATCCGTCTGGGGCACGCGCGCGAGTCGCTGGCGCTGCCGGGCGCGCGTCGCCTGCAGCAGCGGCGCGATCGCGGTCGCGTCGGTCGAGTCGTCGGGGGTGTCCCCTGGCCGCGTCATCATCGGCGCCGGCTGGTCGCGGGGATGCGCGGTCGCATCGGACGGGCCGCCCTGTTGCGGGGCCACGGTATCCAGATCCGGATCGTCGATACGCGGCAGGTTGCGGATCGCGCGGCCTTCGTTGACCGTCATGATCGGCCGCCCGATCGCCATTTGGAGCGACTGCGCTTGCTCTTCGAAGCTGCCCGCCATCTTGGCTTCGATGTTGAACTCCAGGTACACCTGGTCCTGGTCCTCGCACTCGACGAGGAGCTGGCGGTGGAGTTCCTGCCGAATCCATTCGAACCACGGCCCGAGGCAATCCTGGTACAGGTTCTTGTGCTGCTCTTTGATGTTGGAAAACGTCGCGTGCTCGAGGATGCCGACGAACGGCTGGGGAATCTGGTAGACGGCCGCGCAGACTTCTCGGCGCAGTTTCCCGCCCGCGGTGTACTCGGAGTCCTTCGCGGAGAAGGAGCCCTGAGTGTAGGTCTCCCCTTCCTGCAGGAGCATCGTGACGCTCTTGCCGCCGTACTGGGCTTGGAATTGCTCGCGCCAGTCGGCTGCCTGCTCTTTGCTGTAGCGTTTGACTTCCTTCGGACGCGTGATGAAGCCCGGCGCGCGCGAGGCGTTGCGCCAGAACCCTTCGCGATGGTCGCCCGCGGCCGCTTCTTCCGCGAGGATCCGTCGCAAGGTTTCGAGTGGTGAAATGCCCCGCTTGTACCCGGCGAAGTAGACGATCTCGGACGGCGCGAACCGCTTCTCGCGGCCGTTCGACGTCCAGACAAACTCGGTCGGCAGGAGCCCGCCCTCGACGCGCATGTCCTCAGGCGGCAGCGCCACGAGCCCGATCGCGTCCCGGCCGTCGGCGCCTCTATAGCGCACCTTCAGCCAAAACGCCCGGTAGTAAATCCCGAGGTCATGGATCAGGTCCTCGAGCAGGCGGTACCGCACGGTCGCGGGGTTCGGCTTGCCGAGCCAGGTGATGAGATCGTGATCCGCCAGGCGCACGCGGTCGGTGTCCGACACGCGGCGAAAGGCTTGGGGCGCGACGTGCGCGATGTTGCGCGCGAGGAACTCGACGCAGATCCGGACGTTCGGCTGCGATTTGAAAATCTGCAAGTAGGTCTGACAGTCGTCGTAGAGGTGGACGCTCCCACTGGACGTCTGCCAGCTCGGCGTGGGCGTCGTCAGGGCCTGGAGCCCGTCAAAGGTCCGGACGATCACGAGAGGACCTGCGTGTACGCGAGGTTCGATCGGTGCAGCAGGACGTCGCCGGGAATCTTCACGGGGGGGAGGCCCGACTTCAGGCCCGAGGCGTCCTTGAGCGTCAACCAGCCCCCGCGATAGCTCCAGAGGATCCCTTCGAAGGCCTCCGTCGGATCGGAGCACAGATTGACGATCACCCGCTGATGCAGACACGGCGGACGCCAGAACAAGCACCAGCGCAAGAAGGTTGCCCACAAGTCAGATCGAGGGTGACAGGCGCCGCCGATCGCGGGGGGTTTGTCGATGTTTATTGCGGGCGCCGGGTGAACAGCACGCGCCGGATGATCTCGGGCACCGTCACGTCCTTGCCCTCGGTGCGGGTCAGCCGCTGCGCCCGCCTCGAGTACACGTCGTATTGCTTCGACGGCAGCGTCACGCCGACTTCGATCGAGGTATCGTCGTCGTCAATCCGCGGCCGGCCGGGGTGGGTCCGTTTCATGTCAAACGCTCCGCCGACGTTTGAATCTGAAAGTTCTTGACTTTCATCAGGCGGCCACCACGAGCGGGCCATCGGACGGCGTGTCATCACCCCGGTTCCGGTCCATCCGATCGATCGCATTGACCAGCGCGGCCGCGCCGTCGACCTTTTCGGTGCTGAGGTCCTTGGAGATTTTGTAGTTGCCGGCTGCGTCGAGCTCGACCACGACGTTCCCGATGCACCACCGCAAGATCGGATGGCCGTCGTGGCGCAGGCGCTTCGAGAGAATGGACGTCTCGAGGGATTTGGTCGGCGCCGTGAGGGACGCGAAGCCCTGCCGGATCGGGACCATCGGTAACCCGTCCTGCAGACACCGGGAGACCAGGTCGGTCGCGTTCCAGGGGTCGTACGGAATCTCGAGCACGTCGAACTCGGTGGCCCAGCGGTGGAGGTGGTACCGCACGTACTCGTAGTCGGTGACCGGGCCCGGCGTGGCGATCAGAATGTCCGGGCCCATCGTCACCCACAGGTCGTACGGCACGCGGTCCCGGTTCACTCGTGCGTGGATGTTGGCGGCCGGGATGAAGAACTGCGCGAGCACATCGAAGCCGGCGCCGGTGTCGTCCGGGAAGGTGGCCACCGTCGCCGTCAAATCCTTCGTGGAGCTGAGATCGACGCCGACGTAGCACCGGCGGCCTTTCAACCGGGCGCGATACTCGGCCGTCGTCATGCGGCGGCGTCCACGACACAACACGCATCCCAGGCCGCGAGCGACACCCAGCGTTCGGCGCTCTCCGTCCATTGGTTGCAATACAGCCGGCGGAAGGTCATCTCGAGCGCGGGGATTTCCTGGGCGCGGGCGCAGAGAATCTGGAGATCCTCGAGACTGCGGAAATCGCCGAGCGCGGGATTGCACGCCCGCTGCGCGCGTTCCTCGCGCCAGTCCGCCTCGATCGGCATCTCGTACACGATCGGGAGGAAGGTGGGATCGAGCGCGGGAGTCTCCTGCACCTTCTTCGCGTGTTGGTACAACTCCCACAAGATCGAGTGGCGGTCGTAGCCCGCCGTCGAGATCGCAATCAAGAGCGGCTGGTCTCTGGCGCCCATCGACGTCGTGAGCACATCGAACAGATCTCGATTCGGCGCCGCGTGCAGCTCGTCGTAAATGATCCGCGACGCGTTGAACCCGTGTTTGCTGTACGCCTCGGCCGAGATCGCGCGATAGATCGTCCCGCTCTTCCGGTGCGTCATCCGGAGTTTCGACGTGACGATGTCGACCTCGGCCAGCAGTTCGGGGTCGTTGCGAATCATCTGCTCGGCGACGTTGAAGACGATGGCCGCTTGTTCGGTGTCCGCGGCGCAGGAGTACACTTCCCCGCCGATCTCCCCGTCGAACATCAAGCCATCGACCGCGAAGGTCGCCGCGAGCTCGGACTTGCCGTTCTTCCGCGGCATCATGAGTAAGCACGTGCGGTACTGCCGCAGGCCGTTGCGCTTCGTCTTGAACAGCGGCCGGACGATGTCGTGCTCCTGCCACGGGCGGAGATTGAAGGGTTGCCCCGCGAACGGGCCTTTCGTGTGCGTCAGGCGATTGATGATCGCGACCTTGCGATCAGAGCCCGCGTTGGGTCTCATGTGAGCAATCCAGCCCACTTACTCACGACGGCGGCGGCCGTCGGCGCCTCCGCGAGCGGCTTCCCGAACGGCGAGAGACAGAAGTCCTTCATCCACGTGGCGACGCGGTGCATCAGGCCCCGGTGATTGGGGCCCCCCGCGGACGCCGGCGAGGCCGACAACGCGCGTTCCTGGACGACGGCCCGGCACAACATGACAAACGCGGCCGACGTCGCCGGCGTCAACGTGCGTGCGGCGAGGGCGGACGGCGCGAGCTCGTGCCAGATGGCCAGGGCCAGGGCGCGCGCCGTCAGTTCGTCGACCTTGGCCTGGATCTCCGCGATCTGCGGGTTGGGATCCCCGGGCCCCACGTGCTCGTGGAGAAACACGAGCTCCGCGACGAGCGTCGCGAGCTGCGCGGGCGTGCCCTGGAGTTCGACGGGCGGGTCCATGGTCGCCGCCGGCGCGATCGCGGGCGCGGCCCCGCGCGCCGAAGGCCGGAGCACCCGCAGCTTGCCCTTCTGCCCGGACCCGACGCGCTTGCCGCCGCTCCCTCGACCGCCCATGAGCTAGATCCTTAAAAAACAGAAGTTTTGAAAGCCCCGCAAAGCTGCGCGGCGGCCCGTGCGGTTTCCCGGCGCCTACACTTACAGCGATCGCGAAGCCCCCCCCGCCCTGTGGACGCAATGACTTGCGGCGTTCGACGCGTCGCGCATCTGGATGTCAAGGACAATCGATCGCTCCCATTGATGGCCGTGGTCGTCACGAGGCTCACCCCTTCGCGGTGTTACACGAGACGCACAAGCTCTGGTGATTGCGCGGGTCCATCAACGACCCGCCAGAGGCGAGCGACACGATGTGATCGACGACGCGCGCCTTGACCGTCAGCCCTCGACGCACGCAGCGACTGTGTTCAGGGTGGAGCTGTCCATCGCCACGCATCCCGCACCAGGGGAAGCGCACGAGCCAAGCCTTCGCGTACGTCGCCCACTCGTGCGTGTAGCCACGGAGGAGCGACGAGGGGCGTAGATGCTGGAGACAGCGGCCTTTGTACGTGGCGCGCTGCGGACAGCGGGGGTGCGTACAGTACCGAGGCGGGGCCAGGGCCATCAGTCGACCGTCTCTGCTGGTTGATCAGGCGTCTTGAGTCTCGTCGCGCGTCGCACACTGAAGTGCCCACTCGCATCGCGCGGCGCCGCCGTCTTGCGGAACGCGTTGCGCAGACCATGGGGCTGGATGCCGCGCTGCTGCTCGTCGTCCTTCTTCGCATCGAAGCAGTCGAGGCAGAGACCTTGCGTGTTCTCGAGGTCCTCGGTGCCACCGACTTGCAAGGGCAGGATGTGCACACGAATCGTCGCGCGGATCTGTCGGCCGTCAGCTTCGCAGGAGACGCACCAGGGCGATCGCGCGAAGAGGTCTCGCCGCGCGCGTTGCAGGGCACGCCCGCGCAGACGACCATCACGCGTCGCCATTAGCGCAGACCTCCGACGATCAGCCCCAGCACCAGGCCGACGAGCCCGAATACCCAGAGCGGGACGGATCGATCGCGTCGCACGGGCGCGCGCCAATCCCGGAGGCCGTCGTCGTCCGTGAACGGAATCATCAGACGGCGTGTCCCGGGACCGGCGCGGGGTGCAGGAGATCGGCGACGCGTCGACAGTCTGCATGCGGACAGACGGTCCAGCGATCGGCGTGCGGATGATCAGCGGCCGTGAGGTGCAGTTTGGCGATCGTGTGACGCAGCACCACGATGTAGCGGGCGTTCCGTTCGGCGGCGCGTTCGAGGAGCTCGTTCCGGAGTTCGAGGACCGGGAGCGGGACGGAGTACCGGAGCATGACGTTACGCCGTCCTCTTCAGCGAGGCTTTCGCCATACGCAACTTTTCAGGACGGACGGAAGAAGAAGAAGAAGCCGTGTCGCGCGGAGACAGCACGGGTTGACCGCGAGGATTCCAGTCCGCCGCGTCAACCTCGGCGAGGGGTGACACGCGGCGATCGTGACGATCGACAAAACGCTGCTGACGGGCGAGTGCGCGCGCGAGACTCTCGGCGGTGTGACGCGTCTTGATCAGCGGGACGGCCAGGCGAGAGGGCGCATCGATCGACGCGAACACCCTCGGCATGCAGGATCCTTTTCAGTTGTCCGGATGACCGGCGCGACGGTCGTGGGTCGTTGCAATCTGGCCTCTTCCCGAACCCAGTTCCCAACGAGTTGCCCTGACATTCCTCAGCCCACGGGAGACTGATGACGGCGCCGGGTAGGTTCTAGCTTGACCAGAAAACCGTCCCGTCCCGGCCGGTCGGTGCGCCTAGTAGCACGCCGTCGTGTCTAGTAGTGCAGGCCCACCGTTTAGAATGCGAAGAGAGGCCGCACTATTTCAGAACCACACCGAATGCCGATCGATCCCCTCCTGCCGCAGCTGCACTTGCCGCGCATGTTGGAAGTGCACGAAATCGCCTACCTCATGAAATGCAGTCATGAAACCGTCCGCCGGTTGATCCGCACGCGCCAGCTCGCCGCCCATCGGCTAGGTCAGCAGTGGCGTGTCACGGTGGATGACCTGCAGCTGTTTCTCGCCGCGCAACGGGTCGAGCGGGCGGCGCACGACGGCCCGCGCGAATCGACGATCCGACCGGTGCATGCGGCGGTGAATCGATCATGAAGTCCTGGCATCTCACCGCGCGTCCGGGGCTCAGTCTCCGCGATCGGCTGCGTCTGCTCGTGGGCGTGCCGCTCTACGTGCGGTTCACGAGTCCCGATGGACACTGCCACGCGGCGTGTTCGCTGTCGGCGGTCGTCCAGCGCGACTGGCCCGACGAGGACTGCCCCCGTCGTCTCACCGCCGAGCAACACAGCACGCGATGGTGAAAGCCGAGTGGGAACGGCGCTATACGGGACCGGGGCCGATCCACGACCCGGTGTTCGCGCGGGCCGAGTGCGTGTTTACCTACTGCCCGACGGTCCATGCGTGCATCGGGGTCTGCGCCCATCCGGCGGCTGCGGAGACGAAGTGACCGGCGCTCGGGCCCGACGTCGCGCGTGCCGGCTGGCCCCGACGTTCGCGGATCGGTGGTTCCTCTTCCGCCTGCGCGGCTACCGCCCTCGGACCTGGGGGCAATGGTGGGTGGACGTGTACTATCTGCTGCGAGGATGAAGGGAGTGTCCTATGTCTGTGCGCGCGAAGGTCACATGTGAAGACATCGTCGGGAATGCGGTGACGTTCCGAACGGTCTACGAAGGCGACGTCTCGAAGGATACCGAGAACGCGCGGTTCACCACGGCGACGCCCTGGGGGGAGATCAAGCTCGGCATCGACAATCCCGCCGCGCTCAAACAGTTCGCGCGGGGCAAGTCGTACTACGTCGATTTCACGCCAGCCGACTAGCCCATGACCCGACGTGAGGCGATTGCCGCCCTGATGACCCTGCCGGTGGCGACCGTGAAAGTGGCCGAGGTCAAGCCGGATGACGTCCTCGTGATTCAGTGCGAACAGTGGCTCTCGCTGGACGCGAAAGCCCGGATGTCCACCGTCATGTCGACCGTCTGGCCGGGACGTCGGGTGATCGTACTCGATGGCGGCTCGACGTTGCAGATTGCGCGAGGATGACTCAATGACGCCACTCACGACGATGACCGTCCATGTCGACACGTCGGATCTCGATACGGCGATCAAAAAGGCCCGGACGCTGCTCGAGCTCCAGGAGCGCGTCCATGTCAGTGGGTCGATCACCGGCCCCGCCGTTGTGGCCGCCGGACTCGCGCTGTCCGGTCACCCGCGAAAAGTCACGCGACGGGGCCTCTTGGGATTGGGATGGCTCAGCCCCTGATGCGCTGCTTCACCGATGCCCAATTGAAACTCGGGATCACCGCCGTGCTCGAGGGGCACGATCGCTGTGCACTCTGCGGGCAGACGCGCGGCGCCCGCGATCGCCCGCCCCATGAAGCGGCCCACCCCTTCGTCGCCCCCGATCCGTTCGACCTGTTCCTGTCCTCCGCGCGCGAAACAGAGCCCGATGACGTGGCGCCTGGGGAACGGGACCACGAGTAAATGATCACCCTCGAAGCCCAGACGATCTACGTGGAGATTCAACGGTTGTACAAGCAGCTCGAACGCCTCCCGTGTCCCGAGCGACCCGCCAAAGGATCGCACACCGGGGGCCCGCAGTACGAGGCGCTGATCATTGAGATCCGGACGTTGAGTGATCGGTACCGGGCCCTGACGACGGAGGACGATCCGAAGATGCAGACCTCGACGTCGCCGTGGCGCGCGGCCGATCGCTGACACCCGCTTTAGCGACAGGATCTCCGCGGACTCCTCATCGAGGTGGCGCCGTCATTTATTCGTATTCGGCATCGCGTGTGACCTCCGTTTGCCGACGGGCTACGGCTTCTAACGTGGACTGAATCACCCGCCATTGTCGCGGGGGAATCTTCAGCGCGTCCCGGAGGCCATCTGTCGTCATCGCCAGCCGAGCCAACTCGTTGTTGCTAAACCGCAGCACACGAGCGCGTATCCTTTTGTCCATCCCGTTCCAGAGGATCGCGCGTAGCGAGAAGTTTCGCCGTAGGCTTTTCGTCGCTCGCGATGGATCGGCGGTCTTAGCGGTCATCGATCACCTTGGATTCTTCATTGCTTGGTGCCCGCACTCACCGGCCCCGTCTCACAGACGAACAGGAACAGGTTCGCCGCGGCGTGCAGCGCCCGCGAGGCCATCTGAAATTCCAGGGACAGCGGCCCGATCGTTTCGGCGTCCGCCAGAATCGCGTCCGCGGCGGCGATGTGTGCGGCGAGTATGACGACGTTCGGCACGGCGCCCCGCTCCATCGCCGCCGTGCCGCGGGCGGCCACCTCAGCGACTTCGCGGGGGGAGTACTTGCGATCGAGCATCATCGTCGATCACCTCCTACGTCACCCAGGGCGGCGAGCTGCTCGGCGAGTTGGTTCGTCTCGGCCTGCACGTAGTCGAGCGTTTTGTATGTGGCGCCGGGATAGTGGACCGAGTCGAACGTCGATGTCGCCAGTCTGCTGCCTATGTGCCGCAGCCGCGCGTCCATCCCCGGCATGATGTCCCACGCGTGCCCGCAGTCAAACCCGAACCACCACACGTTGTCCGGTTCGCCGGGTTTCGGGACGTGACAGATGCCCATCACGCCGTCGTCGCGATGCTGACAGGCGTTGGCGTAGGTCAGGCCGCCGTGCACCTCGACGTCGACGTGGTCGTACCCCTGCCCGTGCAGCGGGTGGCCCTGTGCGACGGCCGCGTAGCCGCACCAACTGCCGTGATGATTCCGCAGCGCGAGACACGGCAACCCCGCATGCTCCCACTCCACGCGATCGGGTTCGGTCTGCCAAGGGCCGTCCCCCCAGGTCGATTTATCGATCGTCGGGTCGTTCGTATCGACAGTCATCGTTCATCACCCCTTGCCGAGATTTACGCGGAGGACTGGAGGACTCGCGAAGCGGGCCTGAGTGCCTCCGCGCGCCTGGATCGTCGTCGTGCTTCCTTCAATGCGGCAGATCCCCCAGACCCGCCTGGGCTCGAATGATGTCCTTCACCACTTCCAACAAGCCGTAGAGGAAGGTGGTGTTCTGGGCCTGGGGGCCGGTGCCCTCGATGGTGACGTGCCCTTGATCGTCGTGGGTGATCACCAACTTCGCGAGGATCTGGCTCACTGGGTGCCTTTCGTCTTGGCGAAGTAGAGGGCCGCTTCTCGCCGGGTTTCCTCGGTGATGGCGATCACGGGTTCCTCCGTGCTGTCCATGATCGCGATAGCCGCGCAGTACGCGCAGAGCTTCACCAGGTCCTGGGGCACATGGGGCCGATGCACGATGGACCGCCCGCAGTCGGCACAGAGGGTCGTCACGTCATCCGCGAAATACCGGCGCGCGAGCAGACGAGGATTCGGCGTTCAGGCATTCAGCGCGCCTTCTTCCGCTTCGGAGTCGACGCCACTCGCGCTTGATACTTCTCCGCCGCGTCGAGGACCGGGAGCAGGTTCTTGCGAATCGAGGCCGCAATCTCGGCGTTCGTGTGCCCGTCGTGAATCGACGTCAGCCGATACGACCCGCCGCCCTCGAACCAGATGTGACAATCCCACGCCCCGCGCTTTTTCGTTCCTCTTGGCATTCAGAGCGCCTCCAGATCCTTCCGTCGAGTCTTCCTTCCGGGGGTGCGCCGCTCCACCTCGGCGTCGGCGCCGTAGCGGGCTTTCGCGAACCCACGCGCGTCCCGCTCATGTTGAAAACACGCGACAATCTCGCCATCCGCGACAACCCGCCACGGCAGCACCGACGCGCTGAACGGGCGATGCCACGCTCGATTCTGCGCTCGCCGAGCGATCTCGGCCTCAAGCAGAGACGCGTACACCCGCCGGCCCATTCAGAGCGCCTCGAGATCCTTCCTGCGTATCTTCCACCCGCGATCCTTCTCCGCCTTGAGTGTCCCGTTGTGAATCTTCCGGAGCAGGTAGGTCCGACTCCAGCCGGACGCGGCGACCGCTTCATCGAGGGTCAGGACGGGTCTCTCCGACACGCTTTCCGCCACTGGCGGTGATGGCGGAGACTGGAGACGTGAGCACAGCAGCGCAAAAAACCGAGCGATCGGGTCGTCGCCGGGCTTCGATGTGAGCAGCACACGGGTATCAATTGATACCCCTGATGGGCCTGAGAGCTCTCGCCCATGCCCGTTCCCATTCCCGACCGCCGGTAAAACGAACGGCGGAGGCTCAGGATGGCGCTCTGTGGCGATTCGAGCGACGTCGTCAGGGTGATAGACCACCACCGGCGGCGAGCCCGCCTGAGGCCGCAGGCGCGATTCCAACTTGCGAGCCCTCGCCAGCCGTTCGATCGTCCGGGTCGAACAGCCGATCCGGGTGGCCGCGTCCGTGATCGACAACCAGTCTGAGAGATCAGTCTCCGCCATCAGGTCTCCGACAGTGGCGGACAGTTCCACGTGGAAGCAGACATCAGGACTTCACCTTGGCGGCGAGCTGCTCGCGCGACAGACCCACCCACCAACTCGGGCGCGTGGTCACTTCGATCCCTCGGGTTCGTGCGGGGTCAGGAGCTTCGGCATTTTGCCGTCCTTGTACGCCAGGGCGATGATCGGGGTGAGGATCTCCGCCACGGTCGCGTCGTTCGGCATCACGATCTGGCCGAGGAACGCGTGTTCGAACGTCTCGATGGAGTTCTCCACCGATTCGAGCTTCGCTTTGATCACCAGGAGGAGGGCTCGCCAGCGCTGGCGCTCCGCCCGTTCGAAGCGCACGCCGTCGCCCATCTTCTTCCGGTCCGGCAGGGCGATCACGAACCGGACGATCCGGTCGTGCAGGCGGAACTGGACGCGCGCGGAGAGTTGCTCGTAATCGACCGCCGTCCCGTACTGCCGCGCCTTGTGTTTTTCGAGGAGCCGCTCGATCTCCATGCGACTTTGCGGCACGGGAACTTTGGTTGTGGCTGCGAACATCAGACTCCCTCGCGGCTTTCCGACAGAGCACACAGAGCAGGCCCCGCGTCTGGAGATACACCCAATCCTGTTCGACCTCGCGCGTTTGCGGCCCCATTAACACGGCGAGACGATGGCCGCAGTCGAGCGTGATGTCCCACCACCCCGGGCGCCCGTTCGTCGGCCGCACTTTGACGGCGAGGCGGTTGAATGGCGACACGCGGCCCATGATTCATCCCGGCGGCAATTCCCCGATCGTGTTACAGCACGGAAAATACAGCTTCCCGGGCTGGGTTTTCGAAGCCCGCGCGCCGGTCCGGTGACACGTCGGACAGCGGGCACTCGTGATCTTCACCCGGTCGGCCAGGGTCTTCGGGAGTTGCATCATCGACCGCTTGCCGGCCCGTTTGAGCCCCAACTTCTCGTTGATGGAGGTCATAGATAATTCTCAAGACGACGACGGGGTTCAGTCTTCATCGTCCTCACTCGGCCACACTTCAATGTGGACATCACCGATTTCGTTCATCAACGTCGCAACAGCCGGCATCGTCTCATCGATGAGTCCGGCCTTGTTCAACATGCGCAACGCCTGATACGCACCCAGGAAGAACATCGCCTTCTGAATCGCCATCGTGTTGTCGTCGACTGTGTCATTCTCGGCCGCCGCCGCGGCCCACACGCCGTGTTCGTACTCGGTCCAGAACGCGATCAAACTGTCGTGGTCCGGTTGGGCCATTGGCCTGCCTCCTGGCGCAGTTGACCTGAAATTAATCGGCGGGCCGTGCGTCAGGAGGCGCACCCTTCGGGCTGCAGACCCTAGCCCGCCGAACTGAGTCGCGACGCATCATCCGTATTTTTGGCGCGGCTTGTCGGTCACGAACACGACGCGCGCGCCGGGCTGTACGTGATCGACTGCCGCGCGCAGTACGTCGTGATAGTGCTTCTCGATGAACGTCGCGTGGGCGTCGGACTCCGCCGCGACTTCGAGGATGTCGCCGGTCAACTGCACGAGGATGGACTTCGAGAACCAGGTGTAGAACGTGTGACGGTCCACCAGGGATTCGAGGTGTCGGAGGACTTGCGCCCAGACATCCGGGGCGTCGGCGGCCTCCTGCCATTGAAGACTCACCTCCCGCGCCAGATAGTTCGCTTTGTGCTTCAGCGCGAAGAGTCCGCGGTCGGTACACCGGACGGCAATCCACCACCGGTTACTCCCGACGACGCCGTCAGTGGTCGTCGTCCAGAGCAACACAGCCATCGCCTGCAATAAGTCGAGTGGGCGCCCGTGGTCGAGGAGGGCCCGCACGATCGGCTCGTCCCTCGGCCGGTCGAGCGCGTAGACGGCGCCGCCGTTGAACTGCGGGAACGTGGCCATCCACCACGTCAGGAAGGTGTGCACGTCGCGCGCGCGCGCGTCTTCTTCTGCTTGTTCGTACGTCCGTTCCGGATCCGGATCTTTCTTCGATCGTACGTACGTAGAAGAAGCGTCTTCAGTGATCGGTACCCCTTGGGGGAGCGCGGAACGTGTGACAGATCGCCACACGTTGGCCCAACGTGTGACAAATCGCCATACGTTGCCGGTCAACGTGTGACAGATTGACATACGTACGACGGCCCAACGTGTGACAGATCGCCACACGTTGATCGCTGTTTCTTCGTACGAGCGCGGTGGATCGAAGAGTGTCGGCGCGGGCTCGGTCAACTCCTGACGCGTCCGAGCTCGACGCGGCGCCGCGCCAACCAGCGGCAACGGCGCCGCCGCGATCGGCCGGACGCCGGCCACCAGTAGGAGTTCGTACCGCGCGATGATGCCCCGTCCGCCATCCACCACTCGAATCGCTCCGATCTCAATCAGGACGTCCAACCACCGGAAGACCGTCCGTCGATGTTGCCAAGCCTTTGCCGCCAAGTCGTCGACGGTGATCATGCCCGTCGTCGTCTGTCCTTCAGGGATGAGCTCAGCGATCGCTTTTAAGAGCGCGCGCCCGCCCGCTTTCACCTTCGGGTGCGCGTACGCGGCCACGGCGTCAAATGCGGACTGACTCACGAGACGCTTCCAGCCATCGGCGATCGACTCCGCGAAAGAGAGAGTCAGGGACCCCGCCGCGCTGGAATCACGGCCGGGTCCGTCACCCTGAGGTTGCTAGCGACTTACTCAACTGTCCTGTCGTCGCGGCGTCCTTCTGCCCCATGGACTTCCACGACGTGTGTCTGTAAGGCCTTCGTGAGAAAGAGATCGACGTCGTCGGGGTCATCGCCGGTCATCGACGCGGCCCACCCACAGTACTGACACTGCACGACACACCGGAGGCGATCGCCGCGGGCGTGGTCGATGGTCATGACTTACTCGTCCTCGTCGCGATCGTCGCCGTCTTCCTCAAGGTCCCGGTCCTCGTCGTCTTCGCCTTCGTCGTCCGCGTCGAGATCGTCGTCGTCGGGTTCGTTGTCGTCGAGATCAGGATCGGGGTCCATTACAAAGACTCCGAAGAAGATTTAGTGACGCGCGTAGGCGGCGTTCCTGGAAGTTGGGCATGGGGATCCACCGCGTTTATCGATGGGGGTGGTTCCGTCGCCTGTGAGACTGACCGCGCGAGCCTCGTGTACTCCGGCGCATGGCCACAACAGGGACAGGGCGCACCGCGCATCAGGCGCCAGTAGGAGATGCCGTCGTCGCGGTCCTTCAGAATCGGCACGCCCGCTAATTCCAAGGCTTCAAGATCGCGCCGGATCGTGCGCTGGCCGTAGCCCGTCTCCGTCGCGAGCTTCGACAACGGCAGCCAGCCACACGAGCGCAGCAAGGCGATCAGGTGCCAGTGTCGCCTCGTCATCGTGACGCGCCGCTGCTGATATCTCACATCACCCCTTGCCGTTCCCTGCGGTACCGCATCCTGCGGACTCCCCGCGTCTGCCTCCGCGCGCCGCCTGATCGTCGTGCTCGTTTTCTTCTTTCATCCTCCGCCTCCCTCCGCCGCTTGGAGGACCTTCCGCGCTTCCTTGGTCCAGTCCCGGAGATCTAAGTGGGTGTCGGGGTCGTTGATGATCTCGAACGCTTCGCGCAGCAGTTGCAGGAGGACTGGATCCCCCGCCGGTTTCAACCCCACGTGCTGATTGAATTTCTCGAGCACGAACGACCGGATCGACAAGAGCGCGTCTTCATGCACCGGTCCCCAGGGGAAGGATTCCGCATACACCCGGAGCTGGATCAAGAGGGCATCGACGTCCAAGGCGAAGGCGAGGCGGGCATCGGCCGTCAGTTGCTGGACTTGGGAGGCGGGATCGGCGAGCCGGAGACGATCAGGCATGCCCTCTGGTCAAAAATCGGCGTTGGTTAACATCAGAATTCTTATGGGACACGACGCGATCGAATTTCCGAACGATCCCGCGCCCTTGCGCTTCGCGATCGCGCAGCGTTCAGAGGGGGCGAAAGTCGCGGCAGGATCCGGAGCTGCGCGCCGAACATGGCGAGTTGTCGCGGCCCGGTCGTCCGGCGCCGCCGCCGCGAGGGCCGGACCGTCACGAGCGTCGCGACCGCGCGCTTTTTGACCAGCGCGAGCACGTCATCCTCCCGAAAGAGAAATTGCCCAGAGCGCGTCCGCTCGTACGGCAGGTGCCCACGGCGGACGAGATCCCGGACCCCGCCGGCACTCACACGCAAGGCCCGTTTCGCGTCGACGGTCGTCAACCAGAGGCGTGCGGGCTCCGGCTGCGCCTGCCACAAACGGTCGTACTGTGCGCGAATGTCTGGTACTTGACGGACAGAACTGTTCGGGCTGACTATGGTAGAGCTAAGCATGGCGTTCGGCCTTTCCCCGAAGGTCATGTAGGCCGGTCGCTGCCTGCACCAGCGCACCGGCCTGTTCTTTTTAGGCGACGGCCTCCGCGACGTCTTCGACCGCCCGGCGCAGTTCCCGCAGTAAGCGTTGCACCCGCGCCTTCGGATCGGTATTCCCGAAGGCCTCCGCGAGCGCGCGGCACACACTCGCCTTCGCCGCGAGGTCGCACAGTTCCAACCGTTCGAACTTGAATTTGCCGCTATCGAGATCGCGACAGAGCTGCCCCTGGTCCATCTCGCCCATCTCGTACGCCGCGGCTTTGAAGCTCCCGTAGTGTCGGAGGAGCGCATCTTTCACAATCATGGTCATGGCGATTGACCGGGCTTGACCGCCGTAGCTCTCGGTCGTCGGGCGCGGTTCAACGCCGTCAGGACGCTTGACTTCCATCGGGGGCAACGGGGTTTGAGAATGCGGAGCCATGGGGGTCAGGCCGGGGACGGCAGACGGGCGGCGTGCTCGGCGATCTCCGCCTCGAACGTCTCGGTGCACGTGGGGCAGATCCCGTGGGAGGTCGACGCGTCCGGCGTCCCGGCGCGGAGGACCACCTGACACCAGCCGCACACGATCCAGAGGACGGGCGTCATGCCGTCCGCCGATGTGAGGCAAACGATCGCGGCTGTCCCCACTGGCCGTCGGCGTAGCGATCGACGAGGTCGGCGCGGTACCGGACCATCCGGCCGATGCGCGGCTTCAGTTCTTCGAGCATCGGGAGCTGCCCGGCTTTGCGGAGATGGAAAAAGGTCCGCCGGTTGATGGTGAGAATGGCGCACACCTCGACGATCGTGTACGCGCGTTTGAGGCTCATGACGCGAGCGCCACGGGAAAGAGATCCTCAGGCTTGCGGCGCAACGCCCGACACAGGCGGGTGACCAGGTAGTGCGACGGGCGTTTGATCTTGTCGTTCTCGAGCGCCGAGATCGTGGCTTGCGGCACGGCGACGAGCCGCGCCAGTTGGCTCTGGCTGAGGTCGGCCTCCTCGCGGGCCTTTTTGAGTCTGTTCACGCTGTGCAGCGTACTGCACGGGGTGTGCAGTTGTCAATTCTAGATGTGCATCATTCAGTACATTTTGTTAAGTCTTCACATTGCTCATAGTTACGGCCCCCGCGAGTGATAGCGTCGATCGCCGTGCGCACCCACGAGGTCGTGCGGCGACGGATCGCCATCCTGCTCTTCGAACGCGGCATCATGAAACATCGGTTTGCGGCCGCTGCCGCGCGCACGCCGCCGTGGGTGCCGATGTTCCTGCGCGGCGACCGGCCCTTTCCCTTCGATCGCATCGACGAAGTCGCGACGTTTTTCCAACACAGCCCCGAAGCGCTGATCGCCCCGTTGACGGACGAGGACGTGAAACGGTCCGCGGAGGCGCTGCGACAATTGCGTCGGGTGCGTGTGTCCAGATCGGACACGGCCACCGGGATTCCACGCGACTTTGTTACGAATTCGAGCGGCCGGGCTCTTGCTCCCCCAGTAGGACGCCCTGGCCAAACTGATTCCGTTCCCGTCACACCCCGCGGCCGCGTACGCGCTGGCCTTATCGGCCAGGTGGGAACGCGTGAGCAAAACGAAACCGTGGCTCCGCCCCCGCGAGCCCGAACGCCTCGGCAACCTACTCCAGCGGCTCGCCGACAAGCGGCCCTCGCTCGTGCTCGTGATCGAAAGTCTCGTCGCTGACATCGTCACTGAACTCGATGGCCCCGCCTAATGCCCCGCCGCCGGAAAAACCTGCGCCCCTGGAAAGGCGGCTGGCAGGCCTACACCGAGGTCCACGGCCGCACGCGCGCGGAGAGCTTCCGCGAGCGGCCGACCGCCACGGCGCTCCGCGCCTGGCTGAAGAAAACCCGAGACACCCCGCCCGCCCCGACCCCCGCCAAGGACGCCCGCGGATCCTTCGGCGCCGACGTGACCGGCTATCTCACGCGGGTCACCGCACTCGTCACCTACGCGCAACGCGCGACGCATCTCGGGCTGTGGCTCCACGCCCTGGGTCGCGATCGGCCGCGCCGGGGGATCACGACCGCCGACGTCGATCGCGTGCTGCAAGGGTGGCTGCTGGCCGGCCTGGCGCCCGGCACGGTGAAGAAACGCCGCATGGCGCTGCTGTCGCTGTGGAACACGCTCGACGGGAAGGACGCGCCGAATCCGGTCCGTGCGAGTACTGCGCCGCGCGACCCGAAACCCGAAGCGCGGGGGCTGTCGTACGAGACGATCCAGCGCGTGCTCGACGTGATGCCGCCGAGCGCGGGCAAGTTGCGCATCACCGTGCTCGCCTGGACAGGCCTGCCGCCGGGACTCCTCGCGAAGGTCCAGCCGGACGACCTGAACCTCCCCGCCAAGACGCTGCGCGTGCGCCCCAGACGCAAAGGCGCAGGGGTGGAGGCCCGAACCTTGCCGCTGCTGCCGCAAGCCGTGGCAGCCTTCCAGGCGTTCCACGCGGCCAACGCCTACGGCCCCTACAGCCTCCCGTCGCTCAATCAGGTGTTCGTGCGCGCGTGCCGGCGGACCGTGCCGCCGGTGCCCGGCGTCAGCTTGTACGATCTGCGGCACTCGTTCCTGACGATGCTCTATCGGGTCACGAAGGATCTCGCGACGGTCGCCCGCTTCGCGCTGCACGCCAACGTCGCGATGTCGGCTCGGTACGCGCTCGGGGCGATGCAGGAGGTCGACCGGGCGGCCGCGGAATTGGCGGGACAGGCCCTGTCCCCGCCCACGACCACGAGTAACATGCCTGAACAGAAGTAGTTAGATGGTGAGAATCAGCCCATCATAAGCCAGCAACACCGAAAGCGCGGCATCGCGTAACTGCCTCAGAACATTCGGCCAGCGCGCGATCGTGGGCGCCGTGTCTCAGTCGATGACGAGTGCAAAAAGGACACGCCCGATGCCAGAGCGCGAGCGGGTCAGGCCTGTCCCGCCCCCCTGTCCCACTGCGCCACCCCCGCACACTACCGCTCACCGGCCGACCTGACCGATACACCAGCTAGTCAGTCCTGCCTGCTGACCTCTTCGCTGCCCCACGCGCGATCCCGGGGCGTATGCAAGGTTCTAACATCATGGCGTCCTTCGTCCTCCGCAAGATCGATCCCGACTTCTGGGCGCGTGTCCAAACGAAAGCCGCGGCCCAAGGCGTGAGTATCAAAGCGCTGATGCTCGAGCTCCTGGCGAAATGGCTCGCGGTCCCGGCGATCGTCCTGGCCGTGCTCGTGCTGAGCGCGTGTGCGCCCTCGCCGACCGATCCGACGTCGACGTCGAGTACGCAACAAACCCGCACACCCACCGCGATCACGATGACCGGCGGCACGACGACGGCGTCTCATCAGGCGCTCTTCGATTTCCAGGTGACCGACGCGACCGGCGGCGTCTCCGGGATCGTCGTGACGCTGGCGACCACGGCCGGCACGTTGAACGCGCGAATCGTGACGACGGGGACCGATGGCCGCGGGCAAGCGATCCTCACGACGCTGGACGATGCGACCGTGACGGCCCGGACCGGGACGCTCAGTACCACCGCCGAGGGGATCGCCTTCGTCGGATCCACGCCACCGCCGCCGTTTCTGCCCCCGCCGCCGGTGCTGAGCTGTCCGACGACGCCGTCCCTCTGCCCGGTCGTGCCGACGTGTCCCACGACGCCGTCGATGTGCCCGATCCCGCCCGCGGTGCACGTGGCCCTGACCTGTACGCCCCTGGTCCACGGCAGCCCGACCCCCTGCAACGTCAACGTGACCTGGGGGACGTCGTTCGTGCCGGTGACGCAGATCACCGAGGTCGTCTGGAATTGGGGCGATGGGTTGACGAACAGCGGGTCGAGTCCCGTCCTGGCCCATCCCTACGCGAACGCCGGGAGCTACACGGTGTTCGTGACCGTGACGATCAGCAGCTCGAGCTTGGGCCCCCAGACGGGCTCGACCACGATGACGCTCACGATCCTGTAGCGGGTGTACACTCTCCAGCCGTACGACACGTTTCGCCGTACGGTTGGAGGTTTCATATGTTGCTCGCCCTCGCGAAGAAGCTCCTGGCCGGCGCCGCCAAACCCGACTACGGCAATCTGCCCGTCGGCACCCTCACCTCCAGCGACGAGTACGCCCAACTCCACTACGGCGACGTGGACGGGATCGATGGGGTGACCCGAACCGTCGAGATCGATCGGACCGGGAACATGGTGGGCTTCAGTCCCGTCGAGCGCTGCATCGACCGGCGCACGGGGGAGATTGCTTGGATTCCGACCGCACTGGTCGTGAATCTACGGACGTCGCCCTTCCCGTTTGTGGACGGCGGCACGACGCGCACGGCCCGACGGCGGTAAGACGGTCTGAGCGGTGCTCGATCGGGTCAGCCGCTGGGATCCCGCGTGAGGCTCCGGCGCGGGAGGCGATGCCGATCGACCCGCTCGGAAATCTCTGATGACGTGGCTCGCGTTCGGCCTCGTGCTGCTCGTGGCGTGTGCGGCCAGCTATGTCGCAGGCGCCGTGACGGCCTATCGGATCGCGATGGAGGTCTGGGCCCAGCACGAGCGGACGCACGACCGCGGCTGGCCGACGAGGCCCCGCCCCTACCCGCCGCCCCCGCGTCCGCCGCGCGATTTGGATCCCGCGGCGTGACAGGGCAGGTCACACCGTAGAATGGAAGCACCAAGCTAACACCAAGGGGCGCAAAGGCCGGTCGAGCCGGCACGTGAGTCATACCAGTTCCGGACAGTCCGAGCGGTAAACCGGAACCTCTGATCGGGGAATGCTTCGTGGCGGAAGAACCCCGACAAATGCGGGGCGAGCTCGGGACGTGGCGCCTAACATGACAGAGCCGTCGACTGCGCCACCAGAGGCGGCTCGCTTTCCCAAACGGTGCTGCTGCCGGAAACGCCCGCGCCGCTGGTGCATCGACCACTACATCAAACGGTTCGGCAGGGAGACAGATGAGCGGTGTACAGATCGTGAGTGAATTGGCCGAGCGCATTACCCGATTGTTTGATGACGTGGGCGCGTCCCAGGTGGAGCGGTTATGTGCGCTCGACATGGCGCGGGCGTTAGTGCCCGTCAGCGTCGCGTCTATTTCTGCGCGTTCGCAAGACGATGTATCTGCTGCTGAATCTGATTGAGCGCATTGGTGACGTTCCTGAGTTCTTGGAGGATTTGGAGGGCGATAGCGTCTGTCATGCGGCCGAGCTTAACGGATGAGAAATGGCCTTTCAACAACTAATCACCCGCGTCACAGCTTCACGAACGTCACCGGGAAATTGCCGTTGATGTAGCGTCCCCCGTCTGAGCCTCTGAAGAACACGGTCCCTTCGATCCGATAGACGTTGGTGGTGACGGCGACGTGATTTGCGTACGAGAGTGTCACCCCGTTCCTGACATCGGTGCGCGTCGTTTTGTTACTGCGACTTTCGATGTGGTGGGCTTCGGCGCGCAGCGGATCCAGGCTCCGAGTACTTCTCACCTTCAGGCCCGTTTTTCGATCCTTCCACTGGTCCCGGTCCTTCACTTTTCGAGCCCAGTCTCTCAGCTGCTTCGCGTCGAGCAACCGTGCGGCTTTGTTCGCGATGGCCCGATCGAGCGTCGTGCCGAGTTGATCTTTCCGTTTCGCGCGGGGGACGGCTTGGACTTGCGCGAGGGTTTGGAGCCGGGCGATCTTGTTGTTCACCCCCGTTTGAATGGGGGTTGACCCCGGCCCTGCCTGAAGCTCGGGTGTCGCGGCGCTGGGATGATTATTGTTATTAGTATTTCCGGGCCGCAACGTCGTCTCCAGGCGATCAGCCAGCTCTTGTAACTCTCGGGCGGAGGTCGTGAGGGCGTGGAGGCGATCGGCGGCGGTCACGACTTGGTCTCGCGCGTGCCCGGCGTTCCCGTGTTGGAATCCCCATGGGGATCTACCGCGGCGGATAACCGGGCAGTTTCGGGGCCGATGACCACGATGCCGCAGACGAACGACTCGCCGCACTTCGGACAGTCCGCGCAGACGTCGATGTCCCCGTGTTTCTTTTTGAGTTGTTCGAGGCGGGCGACGGCCTGAGAAATCTTCATCAGCGTCCCTCCGCTTTCGCGATCACCTTGCGCGCAAACTCGGCGCTCGGATAGTGCGTCGACACGTTCACGTCCGCGCAGAGTTCCTCGTTGAACTTCAGGAGGCGTCGGCAGGCGTCGAGCAACTCTGGCGCGGCGGCAATGAGTCGGGCGTCCGCGGCGTCCACGCTTCTGGTGGTCGCCGTCCATTTCGCCAGCCGACAGATCATCGCCTGCGTGGGGCCGAAGACTTCCCATTGGCCGCTGGTGACTAATTCGCAGCGCCACGGTCCCGGTGTATGAGAGTTCACGCGACCCCCTTGATCTTGGTCAGGTCCACCGCCAACACCGCTTTAGCCATCCGCTTCAACTCCATGGCCGTCGCCCACTCGTCACGTCGTTGGGCGCACGGGCCGCACCAGACACAGCTATCGAATTCCGATCGATACCACGGTTGCCCGCAGTCGTGGCATTCAGCATTCGCCTCGCCGTCGGCCGGGCCGTTCAGGCCTTCGTAATAATCGGCGTCGGAATCAAAGCTCACTTGGTCCCTTCAGGTGTCACGGGAGTCACGACGCGTCTTGGCCGGGCGTCTTTCCGGAACGCCTCGCGTTCGGCTTCGAACTCGGCCTCCCACGCGGCGATCTCGTCGGGTGTCACGTTCACGGACGTCCCGAAGGTGGACACGAAGCCGTAGAGATACTTGGTCGACGGACTGTTCATAACTCCTCAGTTCTCAGGGTCACCGGTTGATTCGCCAGGGCGATGATCACCAACGATCGATCGAAGGCCGTCAGAAACGTCAGCGTCTGCACGGTGCCGGACGGATGCGTGATGACCAGGGCAAACATCACGCCGCCTGCCGTTCCAGCTTGATCGCGCAGGTTGGACAGATGCCATGCGACACCCCCTGGTGCCGCGGGTCCGTCCGATCGAACGCAGGGCACCAGGGGCAGGCGCAGAGGACGGGCGGCGCATCGGTGAGGCGGGCGAGGACGGCGGGAAGCATCGGGAGCCTTTGCTGTGGTGGCAAGGCTCCCAGGTAGAATCTGGCAGCCCGCTTGACCGTTACGGCGGTTGACGGGTTAGGCGTCGGTCGGTGCTCGTAACACTGACCGGCGCCGGTTGCTGCTCGACTTACAGCGGCGGACGGTTGTCGCGCATGGAGCGGACTTCGGCGCTCAACTGGATCACGAGCCCTTCGAGACGATGGACGGTTTCGCGGAGATCCTCGTGCTCGTCTTTTGCGGCCAGGGCGGCATCCGTCACGCGCACGAGCGCCGCGCCCGCCAGATGGACCTCCGTGCTCGCCGCCATCAGATGTTGCGCGGCGGCTTTGAGGTCTTCGAACACCGGGCGGAAGGAATCGGCCATGTCTAGAAGTGTAGTCCTTGACGGCTAAGGTGTCAAGCAGATACGATAGCGGCCGATGCCGAAACTCTCCGACGAAATGCGGGCCTATTTGGGGAAGCTGGGCACGGCCGGCGGGAAGCAAGCCGCCGCGAATATGACCGCCGCGCAGCGGAAAGCGCGGGCCACCAAAGCCTCGAAAGCCGCCGCCCTCGCCCGGACGAAGAAGAAGAAAGCCCGCGATGCCTGACCTGATCGGCGCGTCCTTGGCGTGCCCGGCGTGCGGGTCGCGTCAAGGCTCCGAGGTGACCGATTCCCGGGTGGACGGGGAGGGCGTGCGGATTCGCCGGCGGCGGCAATGCCTCGGCTGTCACGCGCGCTTTACGACTTACGAAATGGCCTTCGACCCGGCGGTGTTCTTCGATCAACGCCAGCGGGCGAAGCTCGTCGCCGCGGAGTTGCGGGAGATGGCACACGCGTTGGAGGTGTGGTGATGCCTGAGTCCCCCGACTTCGATCAGATCGCGCTGAGTCTCATCGAGTGCGCCGAACACGGGCGCCTCCACGCCGAGACGCAGAGCAAAGCGGTGACACAAGTGGCGCTCGTCGAGCAGCTCCGTCAGGTCTGGAACGCCCGCGGCGCCGCGGACTTGACCGCGCTGGAATACATCATCGGGAAATTGGGCGACACGATGGACCCTGATAACGCGCGGGTGTTTGTCTCAGACGCGCTCCGGAGCTTGGATCGGTGACATCAGGGGTCGCGGCGCATCAGGGAATCGTCACCGTGCGCGGGGTGAGGACCTCGCGCGTACAGCCGTACGCATTCGACGCGAGAATCGAGAGTGGATACGTCCCCGCCATCGACGGGAGCCGGAACCACACCCCGGCCAATTTCGTCAGATTGGCGCCGTCCATCGTTTCGAGGTTCGCGCCCTTGGTCCGGACGGCGACGTGCGTAATGGGCGAGGCCGACGCGAGTTGGAAATCCAGCCGCGCGTTCGATCCCGCCCCGCCGCTCCCGGTCTTCTGCAACGCCGTCGGAAAGATCGCGATCGACTGACTGCCGAGCGGCGGCGTACAGGCCGGATCCACATCCGGCGGCATCTCGCGACTGATTTCGTTGCTGTACAGACTCACGAGCGCGCCCGTGTAGGCAATCACGGCGAAGTAGTAGACCTGCCCCGGCACCAAGTCGGGCACCGTGGCCTGCAGGACATTCCCGACGTCGATCGTCGTCGTGTAGGTGCGCGACGCCGGCCCCACGAGCACGCGATAGCCCGCCGCGGTGGGCGACGCCTCCCACGCCATCGTGACACTGGCCGCCGAGCCCAGCGTGCCGAGGCTGAGCCAAGCGACCAGGGTCCAGAGGATTCGCATTAGGCCGCGGCCGGGGTATTCGCGACCGCCAGATCCGCGAGCTCCTGGGCGTTCGCCGCGTTGAGCGCGGTCGCCGCTTGGATCTCGTCGACGAGCCGCCGCACTTCGGCGGGGTTGTTGGCCGCGAGGGCGTCGGCGAGCTGCTGCGCGAGGGACGCCATCTGCGCGTTCTGCCCCTCGACCAGCGTCTTGATCGCGCGGACGATGTTGGTTTCGCTTTCGACGCTCGTCTTGAGCGCCGCGGACGCGGCGGCGAGATCGGTGAGTGAGGTCATCTGTTGTCGCTCCTGCGCCTGGATGGCGCGTAGTCGGATGAGGATGTCGTCGAGCTGCTCGGCCATCCGGTCCAAGCGCCCCTCGTCGTGGTCACGGACATAGAGATGCACGCTCATCGTCCTGGCTCCCTTCATTGCAGCGGCCGGGCCGTGGGCGGCGTCGACGGGAGCTGCGTCCCAAACGGCGCGGGCGTGTAGATCGCGGGTTCGGGTCGCCGGTTCAGGAACAGTACCACGGTGACGAGCACGCTCCCGATCAGGAGCAGGGAGAGCACCAGCCCGATCCCCGCGACGAGCATCTTCGCGCCGTCGCTCATCCCTTCGATCTTCCCCGACGTGACATCCCGCGAGGCCATGAGTCGGCGCATTTCGACGGCGAGTTGTTCGATCTGCGGATCCGCGACCGTGCTCCGGCCCTGGCCGATGTTGACAATCTTCTCGAGGGCGGCGAGCCGTTCCATCATCGGGCTGACAATCCGATCGGTCTGATTCGCGATCGTCGTCGCCGTCGTCGTCACTTGGTTGCGCAAGGTTTCCGCGGTCGCCGTCGCCGTTGCCGCCAGCGTTTGAATGGCCGCGAGGGACTGCGCCGCCGCCGTACTCACCGCCGCGACGTCGGTCGCCCGAATCGCGTCCAGCCGCTTGGCTTCACTCTCCCGCGCGTCCTTGGCGTGCATGTCCCGGAGCGTCGCCACCTCCTCGATCGCCTCCAGGCCCCGTTCCACGCGCAGAATCTTTTCATCGAGCAACTGCGATTGCAGTTCGCTCATGTCATCGATCCGCTGCACCGCGGCTTCGGTCAGATCCTTGACATTCTCGGTTGGGTCCACGACCGGGCCGCCCAAGAAATCGACGCCCAGCCCGTGCCCGGAGTGCCCTGCGCGGTCAGACGCCCGCCGACGGTACGGGATGCGTCGGGATTCAGACGAGTTGGATCGGGCCATAGTCCTTAGTCCGTCAACAGCGGAGCGGGAGGTTCCAGCTTCGGGACCCTGACGACGGCCATCTCCCCCGGCGCAATCAGCGCCACCGGCCGGCTTGTGATATAGCGCAAGACCAAACTCATTCCACCCTCTAACATCAATACGGTGGGCATCCACGTCAGCGGAATGAGGGCGAGCGTGGTCGGCAACGACAAAAACCCCAACACGATCGTGATCGCGCCGGCCACAGCCGTCTTCGACGTGAAGATCGAGACGGCCCAGGTATTGACATAAACCTTACTCATGCGACCCCGTCCCCGCCGAGGCGCTGCAGTTCGAGCGTGATGGCCGCATCGAGCGCCTGGGACGCCGTCGGATCGTCGAGCACGGTCGATCCCCACATGAGGTTAATCTCGCGTAGGGCCGAGAGGAGCGCGATCCACTCGGCATCGATCACCTGACGCAGCGCGGCGAACACCCACTCTCGCGCCCCGGTCTGCTGGATCACCGTCGCCGCGAGCACCCGCCCGGCGTGTTCCATCTCGACGAGCCGGCGTTTCATCGCCGGATACGTCTCGTCGAGAAAATTCGGCGCGGCCACTTCCGCCACGAGCGCGCATCGTGCGCTCAGCGAGGCGGCCTCCCAGTTCGACGTGTGCTCAGAGTCCGCCATCTACTTCCCCGCCCCGTACTCGTAGACCCCGGTCTCGGTGGCCGGCAGCGCAATCCAGACGACGTTCGATCGTTCCCGTACGGACGTCACCGAGCCGACGCCGCGCGCATTCCCCGCGGAGAGAAAGAACCCGACAACCTCCCTGGCGTGGAGGGTGTGCCGCGCGAGCGACCCCCATCGGTCGCTATAGACATAGGCGGCCTGCCAGTTCGACAACAGCGGCGCCCCGGTCCACGGTCGGCCCGTCCACATCTGCGTGAACCCGCTGGTCGCCCACGCCGGCTCCGACTGCACCACCACCCACATCGTGTATTGAACGATGCCGCCCCCCCATCCCGGCGGCATGTAGTCCGGCCACGTCTGTTGCCCCGAGAACGTGAACTGCATCCCGTCGGCCCCCGGCGCCAGCACGAGCCGGGTGATCGTCGTGGTGATCGGCCACTGGGCAATATCCGAGGGCGAGTTGTAAACGGCGACGCCCGCGAGATCCGTCGGATGGCCGGCGGGGTCGGCCGGCGGCACGACCACGACAACCGGCGGCATCACGACCGGCGGCACGACGACGATCGGCGGGATGCGCTGCAGCTCGAGATCGCCCATCTCAGACGTGAGGGGATCGAGCACCCGGGTGACCGCGACGAAGCCCTCCGCCTCGACGCGCACCTCACGGGCCAGTCCGAGGTACGACGTGGGAATGGTGAACAGGAGCCGGTGATCGCGGTAGACGTACGGGACGGGCGGCTGACCAGGGGCGAGGAGCAGCGTCGCCATGAGCTTCGGGATGTCCTGCCGATCGCCGGCCGACACGACGGTGAGTTGGCCCACAAACGTCGCCGGCGGCACAACGACAATCGGCGGCGGTCGGACCGGCGAGACCGTGAGGAGGCCACAGCCGGACAGGCACAGGGCGGTGACGATCAGCGTGAGTCGGGTCAATCGGGGCATGGTCATCAGGGTCCTTTACAGCGTCGCCGCCTTCGCGCGAATCGCGGCGAGGGCTTGGCCAGGTGTCCGAGGCGGCAGCGGGACCGGCAGGGCGGCCCGCAGGAGATTGATCTCGTCGATGAGCGCGAGGATGAAGGCCTTCTCCCCGATCGGCATCGCGTCGATCCACGCTTGGGCGGCGAGTTGGGGCGTCCCCGCGGGCGCCGTGTCGATCACGGTCTGCGCCGCGGTGATGTCGGCCGGGGTCCACGCCGCGGCGCGCTTCACGACGTAGTGCTGCGGGTCGATCATCCGCACGCCGCTCTCGGGCGCGAGGGCGCGCAGCGCGAGGAGCAGGCCCGGCAGATCCGGGACCGTCGTGCGCGCGCTGGTGACGGTGAGATACGCGGCCATCAGGCCACCCCCACTTCAATCCCGCCGTAGACCGACGTCGTATTCGTGGCGGCGCCCCACGTCGCGAAACTTCTCTTGACGATGCGGACGAAATTCGACGAGGGATCCATTTGGACGAACGCGTCGACGAGCACCGAGTTGTCCTGCGCCCAGGACACCGTGCCGGGAAAGGATCCGGCGCCCGTGGTCACCAGGTAGCCGCCCCACGCGCCATTGAGAATCTTCAAATCGGTCGCGGGCGTGCCGCCGACCGTGGTCGTGTCCAGCATGAACTGGAGACTCAGCCGCTTGCCGCGCAGCCACCACCGCTGACTCGTCACGTCCCCCGCGGCGAGGGTCCACGTCATCGCGCCGCTCCCGACGTAATTCCCGGCCGCGAAGGTCGGCGTGATCCAGTCGCCCTGCTCGTGCGCGACGAGCTGCCAGGTCGTCCCGTCGTACTGATAGGTGATCCAGCCGCCCGGCGCGATCGGCGTGGACCCTGACGTGGCGGCGTTCGTGAACTTGTTCCCCGCCGAGGACAAGCCGCTCTGATACAGGAAGTACGCGACCTTCGTCCCGGTATTGCGGACCGTGACGCGCTGCCCCGCGATCCCGCCGGCGAGCCCACTGACCGTCGCATCACTTGCGCCCGCCCAGGTGATCAGCGTGTGGCCGTCGAGCCCCGGCGCCCAGTTATTCACGGCGCCCGTGTCGGTGCGCGCCACGACGACGCCCATAAGTAAGGCTTGGACTTCGGCCTTGTCCATCTGGGTGCCGGTGAGGTTGTCGCCGGGGTCGTTGACGAGATTATTGAGGGTGACACTCATGAATTCGTCGTCACTTCCCGACCGGTCGCGGTCTGCGCCAACCGCCGGAGCAGGTCATCGAGCGAAAATCTCACACTGCTCGCCGTCACACTGAACCGCGGTAGGACCCCTGGACTCTGATCGATCTGATCGATCGTCACCGACTGAATCATCAGCGTCTGGTGGATCGACGGCGTCGTGACGTTGAACACGACGGGCTTCCCGGATTTCGTTTTCGGATCGCGACAGGCGTAGGTCACGGTCACGATCGGATAGGCGAACTGGAGCAGGTCGGCATCGCAGCGCGCCTTGAGCGAGACTTCCCCGCGGCGTTCGTCCACGATGATCGGCCCCTCGATCACCCCGTCACTCACCCGGCCTTGCGCCAGGTCGAGCGCGATCCGGGCGGCTTGCGCGGTGAGGTCATCCCGTTGCACCCAGAGATTGACCGGGTCGCCTTTGGGCATCGCCACCACGATCCCCGTGACGCCGGTGAGCGCGGGCACGGGCACCGCGGGCTGTCCATAGAGCACCGTCGTCGTAATCGCGCCCGGTCCGGTGGCCGGAATCCCCGTCAGCGTGTTCCCGGTGAAGCCGGTGTACCGCACGATCTGGCCGCCGCCGAGCAGCAGCCAGCCGCCCGTCGCACTGAAGGGCGCCACGCCCGCGGTGAGGAGGGACGACGATCCCGCGTTCACCTGGCCGGCGACCGTCGTCAGCCCCGACGTATCGGTGACCGGAGCATTCGCGCCGAGACTCCCGTCCGCGGTGACGTCGGTGACGCCGACCGTCGCGGTGTTGTTGGCGATCGTCTGCTGGAGCTTCAGTTGCGATCCGTCGACGACCGTCCGATAGATCTTCCGGCTCGTGGTGCCCGTCGGCCCGAGTGCGATGCCACTAAGATCCACCTGCGCGGCCGTCGCCGTGTTGACCGTCGGCACGTTCGCCCCGAGCCCGGCGTCCGCCGTGCCGTCGGTGTAGGCCGTCGTCGTGTTGTCGGCGATCGTCGTCAGGAGCTTGAGTTGCGCGGTGGCCGCGGCCGTCTCGCCGGCCGGCGTCAAGGGTTGCGTCGCCGTGCGATAGACCTTCCGATTCGTCACGCCCGTCGGCCCGATCAGGATCGATCCCAGGACGCAGGTGAGGCCGGTGATCTGACTGATGACCCGCACGGGACTCTGGAGCGTTTCCCCGGCCGCGGTGACGTACGTGACCGCGTAGCCGGTATAGCCACTCACCTGCCCGCCGCCGCTCGTGAACCCGGTATTGAGCGGCGCCGTCGTGGGCGGCGGCAAGCCGCCCGTCGTCACCGAGGCAATCGGACTCGGCAAGGTTTCCCCGGCCCCGGTCACGGCGGTGTACGCGTATTGATAGACGCCCGTCCCCAACCCGGCGCCTGGCGCCAGTGTCAGGAGGGGTGCGACACTCGGCGCGGCCCCCGGCCCAATCTGCGAGCCCCCGGTGCCGAGTTGGATCCCGGTGTAGGTCAGCCGCTGCGTGAGACTAATCGCCCGCCCGCCGGCCGGATTGAACATCACGGCGTTGACGATCGGCACGATCGTTTCCCCGATGGCGACATCACTGAGGGCTGCTTCCCCGTGCCCCTTGCCGTAACTGCGCGTCCGCAACTGCGAGTCATCACTGACCACGGTGATCGGGGGATCGTTGAGGAACCGCCCCGGCGTGTCATCGATCGTGTCGGGCAATTCCGCGGCATCGGTCGTGAACAGGTACGCGATCCCGTCTTCGAATTTGAAATACCCGCCGACGAGCGTCGCGAGTTGCCCGAAGCAGCCGTTCATCCCTTCACTGCCGTCGAAGTTCACCGAGACGTTCGGGAGCGCGGCTTGAATGCCGGCCGTCGAAAACGCCGGCGCGAACGTCGTGATCAGCGCCTGCGCGATCGTCGTGGCGCTCGTCGTCGTCCAGGTCCCAAACGGCCGTTTCTGATTCGCGCGCGCGGTGTCATCGATCGCACTGCAGGGCCACACCCGTTGCGCGGGTTTGCCTTCGTAACTGAGGCCGACGGTCTGGAGCTCCCCACTGAAGAGGACCCGCGGCGTGTCGCTGTTGATCGTGACGCGGAGCGCCTGGCCGCCGATCGGCGCCGTGCCTTGCGCGGTCAACTCGCATTTATTCGGTGCGTCGTTGAGGATGTCCTGAATCGTGAACCCGGCTTTGCGGACCCGCGTCGGGGATGTCAGGTTCTGGGCATCGAGCCCCGCCAGGGTGATCCGGGCTTTCGTCACGCGCCGCGCCGTCAACGCCGCGGGCCGATACCCGAGCCTGAAATTCCCGAGGCGCAGATTCGGGCCGAGGATCGCGGGTTGCAGGGGCATCAGGCGCCGCCCACCTTCGTCCCGGCTTTCACGGTCTTCATGATTTCTGCGGACACCTGCCGCGCGACGTCCGCCGCCGTCCCGTTCACGTAGATGTGATTCACAACCGACGCGCTCGACGACGACGCACTCCCGTAGCCGGTGACGTGTCCCCCGCCGGTTGGGGGCGGCATGGACGGTCCCCCCGTCAACACGAATCCGGCATCGCGAAACGCTTTCGCGATCGCCTCTTCCGCGGCCAGGGCTTGCGCGGCGGTCCCGGCATACGCCTGCATCTGAAACGACAGCGCTTGGACCGACGCCGCGGCCTTGTCGTGGGCCGCGGTGGTCTGCAGGACGGCGAGATAGGCTTTCTCCGACGCGACCGCTTCCGCTTCGAGCGAGGCCACGTACGTGTGCTGGAGGACGGTTTCCTGCGCCGTCTGGGAGATGCCCGCCTGCTTGGCGGCGTGCAACTTCGCGAGGGCAACTTCGAGCGTCCCCAGGGCGGTGACCTGTCCCGCGAGCGCGCCGGACGCGTCCAGGCCCTGCGCCTTGTTCAACTGGACCTGGGCGTCGAATTCGGCTTTCACGGCGGCGTTGACCTGGCCGAGATGGGTGAGCATCGCGGCCGTCGCCGTCGCATCTTCCTCCCCGACCTTTTTGATTTGTCCCGCGGTCTTGCCGTACAACTCCGCCACATCCCCCACGGCCGCCCCGAGCTTCAGCCAGGTGACGATCGACGCCTTTGTGAGGGGATCGATCGTTTCCGTCGTGGCTTTCAAATCGACGAGCCGCGACCAGGTCGCCCGGTACTTGTCGGCGACGTCCGCTTGGGCGAAGGCGAGTTTCTTCGCGTCCTCGGCGCTGGCTTTCATCGACGCCTGGTGCTCCCGGTCCTTGTCGATCACCGCTGACACCGAGGCTTCCGTAATCCCGAGCGCCTTCGCGATCGCCGACACGCTCTCGTGGAGCTTGTGGCCGACGAGGATCAATTCAGATTGCTCTGCCGTGACGCTGTGGACGCTCGTCTGCAAATTCGACAACTCGGTCCGAAACCGCCCGGCGCGCATCTCGGACGTGTTCAGGCTGTCCTGAAAGCGTTGGTTCTCCGCGGCATTGATGGCCATCGCTTCCGTGAAGCTCGTGATCTCCCGGCCGGCCGTCTTCGTCGCCTTCGCCAGGACGTCGGCTTTCGCGCCCGCCGCTTGCCCCACGGCATCGCCCCAGCCAAGCATCTTCGCCGTCGCGTTGCCGATGGCGACATCCAGATGGAGCCAGTCGTTGACCCAGCCGCCGATCTTCACGCCCACCATGAAGGCCGCAAACGAGAGCCCGGCCGTCGTCAGCAACCCCAGCTCCGTCCCGCTTTTCCCGGCCGCCTCCCCAAGTTCGATCACCGCGCGGATCTCGGGGCCCATGTGGACCCCCGACACCTGCAGGGCGCTGTCGAAGCTGCGCAACGACGAGCTGAGCGTGCCGACTTGGGGCGCCGTGCCGGCCGACGCCGTGGTCAGCTGATCGAGCGCGGCCGCGGTCTGCACGCTCTTCGCCTCGACCTTGTCGAGCGCCGCGGTCGCCCCGGCGACGGCAGGCTGGAACTGGTCGAAATTCGCTTCAAAGGTGGCAACAGGCACCGGCTTACTCGTCTCCTTCGTCGTCGGGTGGATCGATCGCGTCGTGGTCGAACACGTCGTCGTCTGACTCGTCGTCGACCCGTGTCAGTAGCTTCTGCTCGATCAGGTGCTCGACGATCACCTGGTACTCGTCGACGTCTAACGCGGCAACATCTCGGTAGCGGAGGGCGCCTCCACTGGCGCGACTGATGGCGAAGTCACTGATGATGTGGGCTCGCCAGTCGGGGTCTTTTTTTTAGCGTCGCGTTCGGCCTTCATCGCGAGCTCGTGCGCTTCGATCGCCCGCAGGATTTCGGTGTAGCGTTCCGGTGAGATCGCATCGATCGCCGCTTCGACGACGTCCGGCGCCTGCCGGGCGATCGGGATCGTGGCGCCCGTGGCGTCCTTCAGCGACCAGTCGAGCAGGAACGCGAGGATCTTCGCGACGCCCGCTTCGAACAGATCCACCCCCACGCCGCCGTCGGTCGTGCCCCGTTTCGCCATGCGCCGGTTCTCGCCGGCGTTCAGGCGCTGCTTGACGCGCAGCCAATGCCCGTCCGAGATCTGGAGCGTCTTCGTGTCCGGGGCGACGACGTCTGACTCGTGCTGCTCCATCTATTGCTCCGGCGGCCCGAGCCGCGCGACGAGTTTCAAATTAACGACGTCGATCGATTCGATGCCCCAAGCCCAGAACCCGTCGTGTGCCCCCTCGCGCGGGGCCGTGAAGAGCAACGGCGTCTGCCGACACATGAACGCATCCGCCCGCGTGAGCGTGCCGCGGAGCGTCCACTGTCCCTGCACCTGGCCAATCTGCCAGGCGCGCAGGACGGCCGCGGGCCGATAGCCCCACAAAATCGAGGCGTCGGTCCCGCGGATCCGGAGATGGTCGAACACGACGTCCTACGGCGCTTCGACCCAGGGCCCGGCGGCCTTGAACGTCGACGTCACCTTCGGGGCGCCCTTCGCGCTGCAGTCGATGTCGGCATCCAGGTACGCCAGCCCGCTGAACTTGAAGGTCGGCTCCGTGGAATTCGGCGCGAGCTCCAGGAGGCCCGGCGTCGCGGCCGCGGTCGCCAGGAAGAGGTTGACGTTCGAGGCATTCCAGAACCCGCCCAGCGAGCCCGAGCAATCGCGCATCCCCGGCACGAACACGAGGTTGGTGTCGCCGAAGCAGGTCACGTCCTCATAGGCCGTTTTCAGGCTCAGCTTCCAGGTGTTGAGCGAGATGAGAAGGACCGGCGTGATGCCCGCCGGGTCGTATTTGATCGTGCCGTAGCGCCCTGATTTGATCGCCATGTGCTTCCACTGCCCTTTCGGATCGAGTTCCCGGTCGGCCGTCGGCGGTGCTTACGCGCTCGTCCCGATGACGACGAGGTCGAAGATCACGCTCGTGCCCGCCCCGCTGTTGTCCACGCGCAGGAGATCGCCGGTGCCCGGCGTCACGGTGCCCAGCCCGGCGAGCGCGGGCGTGGCGCGCATGAAGATTTCGCCCGGCGTGATGCCGAACCCGTCGCTGGCCGCCAGAAACCACGGCACGCCGTTCGCCGCCGGGCGGGTCAGGTTGACGTTGTTCACGTTCAACGCCGACGCCTTGATGAGGACCGCTTTGATCTTCACCATCGTGCAGGCGAGGCCGAAGGGATCGAGGACGACGCCGGCGAGGTCGATGTCCAGGCCGGCACTCGGCGCGAGCGTGATCTGCGCCGGCGCGTAGATCTTGTCGGCCTGCCCGAGCCCGATCCCCGTGACGAGCGGCGCCGCCCAGGCGAGGTTGATCGGAAACGTCGGCGTGCCGCCCTGCACGGGCGTGCCCGTCAGGGTGGAGACGAGCTGCAGTTGGAGGGTCGGCGTGTCGAGCGGCATGTGAGAAACTCCTTGTGTTCCGAATTACGTCAGCGCTTGCTGGACGCGATAGCGCCCGCCGCGATGACTCCAGCGAATCGCACTGTCGACCGCGTCCACTTCCGTCAGCCGGATCCGCGATTCCCGGTGCATCGCCATGGGCGTGTAGCCGGCGACGGTCAAGACCTGGTCGTGCAGCACGACCTGAATCCGCGCGGCCGCGGCCTTGATGTTCTTCACGGTCACGGTCGACAGCTCGACGGCTTTCACCAGATAGAGCGCGTCCTCGAACGCCGTGCCGCCGAAGGTGTCTTCGTCGATCTCATCGGCGAGCGAGACGATCACGAACTGCGTCTGCCCCGCCGGCCCTTCATCCACGTACACGCCCCCGGGCATGAGCGCCGTGAGCGTGGCATCGGCGGCCAACTTGTCGATGAGCGCCTGATCGATCGCGCTGCTATCCGGCATCGGTGACCTTCGTCGCCCCGTGGCGGAGGACCATCGCGGTGAGCTGCTCGGTCAACGTCCGACGCGCGCGTTCAATCCGCGGGACGAACACATGCAGTGCCGGCATGCGCCCGGTGAGATGCTTCACGCCGTTGACGGTGACGTACTGCCGCGCCTCACTCCCGTTCTCGACAATCGCCGCGAGCTTCGACGGGTTCTTCACCACGACGCTGACGACGAGGCCTTTCTTCACGAGCGGGGTGACGGTCGTCTGTCGCCCCAGATCCCCCGTCAGCCTCGGATAGGCGTGCGCGATCTCCTCTTTCACCGCCGTCCCGATCGTTTCGACGAGTTGCCCGGCTTCCGCGGCGCAGGCTTCCGGCATCTGCGCGAGGTCGGCCTTATATTCCGCGAGGCCGGTCCAGCGCACGCTCATGACGCCGCCTCCCGATCCTCGAACAAGGGCCCGAGCGCGAGTAACTCTCCCGCCGAGATGGGTGAGTCGCCGAGCATCTCCAGCGTCACCGGTCCCCAGGGGATCTCCACGGGCACCGCGGCCAGTTCAGTCGCCTTCGTCACGAAGGACGCAAACGCCTCGGTGTTCGGCTCGATCACGAAGCTCCCATCGTCTGTCGCCGTCCCCAGATCACGGATCAACGCGTCCCGTTCCGTGTGGAAGTGCTTCGTCTCGATCGCCACGAGCTGGGCCAGCTTCTTCAGGTGGTACGCAGACTTCGCGGAGAGCTTCAAGGCACAGATCGGCCCGAGCGCGGCTTCGGCCTGGACCAGCGCACCGAGGGTCGTGGCAATCACCATCCGAGCACCACCTTCCACGCCGCCGCAATCGCGATCTCGCCCGCCGGCGAGGGATGCACGCCTTCGAGCGTGTTCGTCGCGCCGTCGTCCGATCCCTTGTAGTAGATCCGCTCGTCGGTGCCGACGAAGACGTTCGCGCGGGACGCCACGAGCGTATCGACCCAGCCCGCCATGAAATCGGCGTTGACATTCATCGTGCGCATCCAGGGTTTCGTCACGTAGATCGGCGCCGTGGCCCAGCGGGCGCGAATCGCGTCGAGAATCACGAGGTACGCCGGGATCCAGGTCGCCGCGCCATAGCCGTTAGTGCTGTAGTTCCCCATGTCATTGACCCCCCAGTTCAGGAGGATCGTCGGCGTCTCCGCGATCGCGGGCACGGCCAGCAACATCGTGGCGATGATCGACGTCACCGAGAGCACGTTCGTGCCGCCAACGGCTTGGTTCAGCAGCGTCCACGGGCGCGGCGTCACTGATTCACGCAGCCGATCGGGCCACAGCTTCCCGGCGGTTTTGCTGTCGCCAAAGAACAGCAGCCAGGGGCGCTGGCCGAGGGTCGTCGTCCCCACGCCGCTGCGCGTCGTGGTGCCGCTTCCCGCAATCACGGTGCTGGGCATTAGCTGATCGCCGTCACAATGCCGTTGACCACGGTGATCGAGGTCACGGGTCCTGCGCCTTTACTCGCGCCCGCGACGCCGCTCACCGAGTACCCGAGCGCGTCAACCGTCGCGTAGCCGGACTGTGAGCGTGGACGCACTTTGAGCACGCTATCCGTCCCGAAATCCAAGCCGACGCCGGCGCTGTTCGCGTTGTTCCGCAATGTCACCTGGCCATCGGCCACGAGATTGATCTGCGTCCCATTCGCATTGCTCCGGAACGTCGGGCTGTTCACCTGCGAAGACGCGTTGAACGAGACGCCCCCCACGTTGCCCGCGCTGGACACCGTCACCGGATAGGTGACGGCGGCGCCGTTGATCGAACTCCCGAACTTCAGCAGTCCACTCGGGGTCGTGCCGCTCACCGGGACCGATTCAAGGACCCAGTCATCCGTGTTGTCGACCGCCGTCGCCGTCGTATTCCAGACGTGCGATCGGAACCGAAGCCGCGGCGACTGCTGCACCGGGACGCCGGCCGTCGAGAGCGTGTCGTTCGCGACGACGAGGCCATCGGTGGACGTCACCGCGATCGCATCCGCGCCCGACCAGAGCGCCGCGTTACCCGTCTGCGCGCGCGTGCGCACTTTCAGGATCCCGTCGGTCGCCATATCGAGGCCAATGCCCGTCCCCAGGTTTTGCACCGTGAGGTTGAGTTGCCCGTTCGCCGGACTGGCGATCGCGGAGCGGCTCGACCACGTATAGGAGGAGCCGTTCGGCAGGGACACGTTGAACCCCGGCGTGAACGTCGACAGGGTCGCGACGATGCCGGCACTGGAGATCGTGAGTGGATAGGTGGCCGCCGCGCCGTTCAGCGAGACGCCGAACTTCAGGAGGCCGCTCGGCGTGGCGCCGCTAATCGGCACGGACTCCAGCCACCAATCGAGGGTGTTATCCGCCGCCGTCGCCGTGGTATTCCAGACATGCGCACGGACGCGCAGTCGCGGGCTTTGCTGCACCGGGACACCGGCCGTCGCCAGCGTGTCATTTGCCAGAACGCCCCCGTCGGTCGAGAGCACCTCGATCCCGTTGACGGAGGTGGCCACAATGCCGGCCAGCGCCAACCCGCCGTTGAAGGTCTGCAACCCCGCCCAGGTGCCCGGCACGCTGGATGTCATTAACGTCGGCGTGAGGCGCAAGACTTCGGTGAGCACGCTCGGCGCGGCATCGGTCGCCACCGAGAAGGCCATGTAGGTCGGCACGCGCGTCGCCGCGATCGTCCCGGTACTGAGGACATCGATCGACGCCATCTGCAGGTAATTCGCGGAGTCGTAGCCGCTGAAGCGCACGCGCCCGAGCACATCCCCGGTCACGATCGTCGTGGGCGCCGCTTCCGTGCCGCGTGCTTTGCGTAGATGAATGCGGGCCGCGGTCGCGTCGGTCGAGTACTGCGCGGACATCAGGCCCCGCGGATCCGCCGCCGAGGACGTCGCGAAGTAGCCCTCGACGCCGCCGGGCGCGATCGCCCCGCCGACTTTCAGCGTGGCGAGTTGGCCGATCGTCGTGAGCGCCGCGGACCCCGCCCACGTCGACAGCGCCGTATTCTCGACGAGGTTCAACCCGAGGGTCGTCTTGAGGGTCGTGGGACTCGTCCACGCGGCGCCCGTCGCGGAGGCGGCGGATCGCACCACGATCTCCCCGTCGTTGCCCGCCGAGAACAACCGCGCCGCATTCCAGGCCGACGGCTGCAGCTTCGTCGCGTCAGGCCCGTCCAAGTACGGGGAGAAAAACGCCGGTTTCAGGAGGACGTCAGCCATTTAGAACGTCCCTGCCTGCAGCCACGCCGGATCGACACTGATCCAGCCGGGCTGCGCCCACGCGTAGTCATTCACGAGGGCCGCGCCGAGCAGCTCGACCGCGACGAGCTCCATCTCGACCCGCCGTTCGTCCGGACTCCCGCCGCCGGTCACGTGGAACACGCGGCCTCGATAGATCAGCCGGGTCTCGGTCGTCACCTGCGGATGGAACGGCCCTTTGACGATGTGGGTGGCCGTCGAGAGCACGGTGCCCGCCGCGAGGCGTTCGAGATCCTTGGCCGTCGCGGGGCTGAGTTTCAGGAAGAGGTGCGCGGGATCGAGATCGACGTACGCGTGCGTGAAGCCGCCGTCCCCGTCCGGCATGGCGGGTCCAGGGTTCTGGAGCTGCACCCAGCACATCGACCGATCGGCAATGGACGTCTTCGGCCCGATCATGGAACCACGACCGGGACATAGCTACTGATGAGGTCGTCGTAGCCCTGGGGCACCGCCGCGAGCGCCTCGGGACTCGCGAGATCGCGCCCGAGCGTCGCGTAGTGCGCGGTCAGGAGCCCGACGGCCTGCACGAGCAAGGGCGCCTCGGCGGTGAGCGCCGCGACCGTCGGCCAACCAGAGACAATCCGCAACACATACGGCTGGAACGGTCTGAGGTCGGTCGGCCACGCGCCGCCCAGCGCCAGGCCCAAGCGGCCGCTCGCCAGGTCGACGACGTAGGTAGCCGGGTCGACCACGTGATCGACGCCGGCGGAATCGGTATAGGTCAGCGAGGTCACGGACTGGAGCGGCGTTGATTGCGCCGGCAGCGTGAGCACCCCGCTGATCGCATCGAAGAACACGTCGCGCGTCTGGAGCGGCAGCGCGAGCCCGGTATCCTGCTCGACTTTCGATCGCGCAGCCGAGATAAACCCGAGCATCAGGTCATCACGCGGATCCCCGGCGGTCCACTCCAACCCCGCCCGGAGTTTTCCCTGTGCGAGCGTCAACGGCTCCACGAGCGGCACGAGCGGATCGACCACGCGGACCGAGACCGCATG
>Ga0268264_10000576_pt1 | contig 44482 bp, 38 predicted proteins | sample KBSSwiS32_FD_190357 | JGI IMG/M metagenome (GOLD analysis project Ga0268264, IMG submission 190357) | Switchgrass rhizosphere microbial communities from Kellogg Biological Station, Michigan, USA - KBS Switchgrass S3-2 (SPAdes) (version 2) | ecosystem: Host-associated > Plants > Roots >... | reverse complement strand
AGGCACTCGATGAGCATCGCCACGCCGGCCGGCCCGTAGCCCTCGTAGGTGATCGTCTGGTAGTCCGCCCCGCCGGTCTCGGCACCGGAGCCGCGCTTGACCGCACGGTCGATGTTGTCGTTGGGGACCGAGGACTTCTTGGCCTTCTGGATCGCGTCGTAGAGCGTCGGGTTGCCGGCCGGGTCTCCCCCGCCCATCCGCGCCGCCACCTCGACGTTCTTGATGAGCTTGGCGAACATCTTGCCGCGACGGGCGTCGATCACGGCCTTCTTGTGCTTCGTGGTCGCCCACTTGGAGTGGCCCGACATGGCGCTACCTCTTCCTGCTACGCGTACGTCTGCTGGGCGACGAGCTCGACGAACATCTCGTGGATCCGGGAGCCGCCACCCACCTCGGGGTGGAACGACGTCGCCATCAGCGGCCCCTGACGGACCGCGACGATCCTACCTGCGGCCGGCCCGGTCTCCACGGTGGCGAGCACCTCCACCCCGGATCCGACCGACTCCACCCAGGGCGCGCGGATGAAGACGGCGTGCACCAGCTCCGGCACGCCGGTGACGTGGACGTCCTCCTCGAAGGAGTCGACCTGGCGGCCGAAGGCGTTGCGCCGCACGGTGATGTCGAGCCCGCCGAGCGTCTCCTGCCCCACCACCCCGTCGAGCACCCGGTCGGCGAGCAGGATCATCCCGGCGCAGGTGCCGAACGCCGGCATCCCCCCAGCGATCCGCTCGCGAAGTGGCTCGACCAGGTCGAAGATCCGGGCCAGCCGGATCATCGTGGTCGACTCGCCGCCGGGCAGCACCAGCCCGGCGACCCCCGCCAGCTCGGCCGGACGGCGTACGGCGATCGACGGCACCCCCAGCGACGTCAGCAGCCGCAGATGCTCGCGGACGTCACCCTGGAGGGCCAGGACGCCGATCGTTGGAGGCTGCGACATGCCCCGATCGTAGGAAGGGCCCCGGCGCGGTCAGTCGGCGGGCGTGTCGGTCCTCGAACGGCGGCGCCGCGCGGCCCGGTGCAGACCGGCCGCGAGCGCGACCGCGATGATCAGGAACACCGGCGCGAGCTCCAGGTGCGCACCAGGCACCAGCAAGGTCTCCATCTCGTCTCCAGCCCCTCGTGGCTCCCCGTCGATCCGGTCTCCGACCGGATGACCACTGGTACCCATTGGACGCCATCGGGAGGGTGCCGGATCCGGTTTCGGGGTGCGGTTCAGCCGTTCGGCGGGCCGGGTCTGTCCGGACGTACGCCGGATCACCCGGACGCACCCTAGGGGCCCTGGGGTCCTCACGGGCCGCCCACGGCGGGCCAGGACTACTGGCCGGCGCTGTTGTGGGCGCTCGCCGTGCCCGAGCTGAGCACGGAGCTGTAGATCGCGACCTCGTCGAGGGAGCCGACCAGGTAGTTGGCGCCCGACTGGATCCGCCCGAAGTTGAGGTAGGCCGGTGCGGTCAGCGAAGCGGTGCTGGCGCCGGTGGCGGTGCCGGCGGCCGCGCCGTCGATGTAGAGGGCCAGCGCGCCGGTGGCCTTGGTGCGCGTGAAGACGACGTGATGCCAGGCGCCGTTGTTGTAGCCGCCGCTGGTCGACACGATGGACACGTCCGGCGTGCCGATGCCGGCGACCACCTTGCCGTCGGACCGCAACGAGACGCCGAAGTCGTTGGTGGAGCCGCTGACCTCACCGTCGACCAGCCCCGCGCCTCCCCACCACTGGGCGTTGGTGCCGATGCCCTGGGTCGACTTGAACCAGAACTCGATCGAGAAGTCGTCGGAGATCTGCCGCGCGACCGAGGTGAAGTCGTTGCTCCCGTCGAACGTTGCAGCGGTGTTGGCGTCACCGTTGATCGCGCCGGTGGTGCCCAGCGTGACGCCGCCCAGATAGGTCCCGGTGTTGGTGCCCTTGGAGTCGGCGGCCGGTGGCGTGATCTGGAAGTTGTCGAGCTGGTAGCCGGTCGTGTCGGTGTCGGTCGTCTGAGCTCCGGTGCCGAGCAGGATCCCGCCCCTGCCTGCCGCAGTGATCGACGAGTCCGTCACCGACACCTTCTCCACGCCGTCCACGACCAGCTTGATCGTGGTGCCGCTCATCGCCAGCGACACCCGGTACGTCGAACCTGCGGTCAGCGTCTGGCCGGCCCCGCCGAGGTAGCTCCAGCCGTTGTTGACCACGCTGAACATCGACCACGACTGGCTGACCTGCTCATAGCGGACGTAGTAGTAGGTGCCGAACGCGCTGCTGGGGTCCACGCGCCCGACGAGACCGGCCATGTCGCCGCTGAGGGTCGAGGCGACGTAGAGGTCCGCCCCGACGGTGTAGTCGGCACTGGCCGGGACCGCGGAGGCGTAGTAGAACGCCGTGGTCGAGGTCCCGTTCTTGCGGAGCCGTCCCGCTGAGGTGAGCACCGCGTTGGCGTCGGAGAAGCCGTAGGTGGTCCAGGACGCGGCGGTCTCGCCCGTGTGGCTCTGCAGTGTTGTACCGGCCGTTCCGGTCATCGAGTCCGCGGAGGTGACCGCCTCCCCGAGCCGGTAGTAGTTCAGGAGCCCCGCGGTCGCCAGGACCGTGGCGAGGTAGTTGGCCGAGACCTTCACGACGTTGGCACTGGTGGCCGTCGTGGTGTTGCCGACGTTGTCGGAGACGACGTACTGGTACATGTAACAGCTGCCCGAGGTCACCGTGTCGGTGAACGGACTGGTCGGGTTGGTGCCGCCGCTGACGGTCGCGAAGGCTCCGTAGCTGCCGCACGTGGTGCCGGTCAGGGTTGCCGAGGCCCGCTGGAGCAGGCGGGTGCCGAGGCCCGAGCCGCCGTCCGTCCCGGCGGTGAAGCTGACGCTGACCGAGGTGCTGGTCTGGGTGGTGTTGGCGTAGGTCACGGTGCCGGAGCTCGGCGCGGTGTCGTCGGCGGTCATCGTGAAGGCGCCGTTGCCCGAGGCCAGGCCGGCGTTGTTGGTCGCCGTCACATTCTTCGTGCCCGGTGCGGCCGGGCTCCCGGACCAGCTGTAGGTGTTCACGCCGAGCGAGCCCGGTGTCGAGGTCCAGTTGGTGCCCAGGGAGGGGAAGGTGTAGCTGGCGATGCCCGCGGCCGCGTCGGTCGCCGTGGCGGTCGCCGTGAACGAGCCCGGCGTCGCGGCCGATCGGTAGTAGACCGTGGAGCCGCTGCCGGGCCACCAGGTGTTGGTGAACGCCGAGAAGGCGAGGGTCGGTGCGGCGGGTGCGGTGCTGTCGACCTTGATGTTGGGGCTGGTGTACGTCGTCGCGTTGCCGAGGGCGTCGCTGACGACGTACTGGTAGCTGTAGCACGCCTGGTCTGAGACCGTGTCGCTCAGCGGTGTGGCCGGGTCGGTCGCGACCAGGGTGTAGCTGCCGTAGCTGCCGCAGGTGCCGTTGGTGAGGGTCGCGGTGGCCCGCAGGACCTGGTTGCCCGAGCCGGCGAGCCCGCTCGGGTCGGTGCCCTTGGCCAGGGCCAGGCTCAGCGAGGTCGAGGTGGAGTAGCGCGACCCGGTGCCGACCAGACCGGTGGCGTCGACCGAGCCGCCGGTCGGGCCGGTGCCGTCGACGCCGGCGGCGGTCCCGAGCTGGTAGTGCTCGGTGACGGTCGCCTGGCTCAGCACCGAGGTGTAGAACGAGACCTCGTCGATCGAGCCGTTGAAGTAGCCACCGGAGTTGGCGTCGCCCGGGTTGACCACCGCGCCGATGCTGAAACCGTAGGAGTCCATGACGGTCGCCCGGGTCGCGGCCTGGGTGGGCAGGGCGACGCCGTCGATGTAGAGCGTCAACGTGGTCCCGTTGTAGGTCAGCACCACCTGGTGCCAGGCCCCGTTGTTGACCGCCGAGGGCATCGTGAAGATCTTGTCGTTCCCGTTGCCCCATCCCCAGGCGTCCATGGTGGCGCCGCCGGCCTCGATCCAGAGCCCGAACTCCTGGGTGCTGGCCAGGCTGCCGTAGTCCCACAGCACCTGACGTGCCGAGCTGGTGGTCTTGAACCACGCCTCCACCGAGCGCGACGCCGAGCCGACAGGGAACCCCGTGGTGCCGGTCATCTGCACGTAGTCGTTGACCCCGTCGAAGCTGGCGGCCGTGTCGGTCGACGCGGCGATGGCGCCGGTGACCCCGCGGGTCACGCCGTTGACGTAGCCGCCGTGGTTGGTGCTCTTGCTGTCCTGGGCGCGATAGGTCGTGGTCACCGAGAAGTTGTCGAGGTGGATGCCGGTCGTGTTGCTCTTGCCCGTGTTGGTGCCACCGGACTCGCGGTCCCCGTCCATCAGACCGGCCTTGCCCGACGCTGTGATCGAGGAGTCTGTCGCGGAAGCCTTCAGCACACCGTCGACGTAGAGCTTGATCGAGCTGCCGATCATCTCGAACTTGAGGTGGTAGGACTGCCCGACGGTCAGGGTCTGCCCGGTCACATAGTCGAGGTAGTACAGGTAGCCGCCGTAGTACATGGCCAGGTTCCAGCTGCCGTCGAACTGCTCCCACCTGGCCAGGTAGTAGGTGTTGGCCGAGGTGAGCCTGCCGACCAGCCCGATCATGTCGCCGCTCAGCGTCGACTTCAGCACCACGTCGGCCTCGACGGTGTAGTCGGCGTTGACGGGGGTGAGGGAGGCGGTGTTGAGGGTGTAGCCGCCGGACCCGCTGGCGCGGTAGACCCGGCCGGTGTCGCTGATGGCCTCGTCGGCCGTCCCGCTCTGCCTGGTCCAGCTGGCGGCCAGCTCCCCGGTGTGCGCGGTGAGGAGGGTCCCGGCGGTGCCGGTGAACGTGTCCGACGCGATCTGGGCCGAGCTCGCGTCATCGCCGAGCCGCCACTGGCTCAGCAGTCCGCTCGTCCCGCTGACCGCACCGGCGTAGCTCACCTTCACCACGTTGGCGCTGGTCGCGATGTCCTGGTTGCCGACCCGGTCGGTGACCACGTAGCGGTACTGGTAGCAGCCGACCGCCAGGGAGCTGTCGACGTACGGCGAGGTGGGGCTGTCGGCCCCGATGTTGCTGAAGCTGCTGAAGGTGCCGCAGCTGCCGCCGCTCTGCGTGGCCTGGGCGCGCTGGAGCTGCCGGGTCGCGATCCCGGAGGCGCTGTCGGTGCCGGCGGTGAAGCTGATGCTGGCCGACTGGGCCGAGGCGAAGCCGTCGGCGTAGGTGATGGTGCCGGCGGTCGGTGCGGTGGAGTCGTTGGCGAACGTCAGGTTGGTGACCGCGGCGTTGGCGGCAACGTCGCGGCCGGTGACCGCCTCGCCCGGACCGCTGGTGGTGCCGGCCGTCCAGCTGAACGTGTTGGACACGTAGGGGCCGCCGGAAGGGGTCGAGACGGTCGACGGCGTGTGCGTCCACCCGGTCGTCGTGCCGGTCAGCGCGGCCGTGCTGCTGCTCGCCGGTCCAGAGCCGGCGTCGGACACGGCGTTGGTCAGACTCAGGCTGCCGGCAGCGGTGCCACGGTAGTAGAGGGTGGTCCCGCTCAGGTAGGCGCCGCCGGTGACCGAGGAGAGGCTGATCGAGCTGGTCGGTGCGGTCCCGTCGACGGTGACCGTGGCGCTCTTCGCACTCTCCGCGCCCTGCCAGTTGGTGGCGAACACCGGGGTGACGGTGTACTTCCACGAGCCGTCCGGGACGTTGCTCTCCACACAGGAGGTGGCGGCGACCGTGCCGGTGCAGGCCGAGAGGATGGTCTGGACGACCAGCGTGCTCGCGTTGTAGCGCTTGACCAGGTAGCCGCCGACGGCGGTGCCGGTGGCCAGGGTGCTGGCCGACCAGGTCACGGTCACCGTCGAGCCGACGGCACTGGCCGACGGCGTGGCGCCCGCGTTGACGCTGGTGGCGGCCGCCGCGCCGGTGCCGCCGGTCGTCGAGGTCCCGCTCCAGTACGCCCACGAGGTCGTGCTCGCCAGGGTCAGCACGACCGTGCCGGCGATGACCGACAGGGGCCGCCTCACGACGCGACCCGAAGGTAGACGGTGAACGACGCGCCCTGGCAGGCGTTCGCCGCCGCCGTCCCCATGGACAGCGCGTTGGTCAGCGTCACCGACAGCGTCGCGTTCGCGTTCACCGTCCAGCCGCTGCCGCCGTTGGTCTGGGTCGCCAGCGAGAGCTGGCCGAGCCCGCAGCCGCTGTGCCCGCCGTCGACTGCGAAGCCGGAGGTGCCCTGGGAGGTGTCGAGGGCCAGCGAGCCGATCCTGATCCGGGCCGCGTTGGTGTTCGTCACCGTGAGCACCACGTCGGCCTGACCGCCGGGGTAGAGCTGGGCGGTCGGCGTACCGGGGCTCAGGCTCATCGCCGAGACGGTCGCGGTGCTCGCTGACGAGGACCCGCTGCCGGTGCCGCGGAGGTATCCGTACGCGGCACCGGCAGCGAGGAGGACGCCCCCGCAGGCGAGCGGGACGACGAACCTCCGTCTGCCCCGCACCCCCCGTCGCCTCATCCTCTCCCCGTTCTCCTCTCTCATGTCGCCGACCTCCGCGCCGGTCGGGCGCGGTAGCGCAGCGTGAGAGAGGCGCCCTTGCAGCCGTCCTGGTTGACCGGACGGTTGTTCATGGTCAGTTGGGGCAAGTCCTGGTGTGGCACGCCGAGCTCGACCAGCTCGACGTAGCGCCCCGCCGGCACCCGCAGTACGCCGGGCCGCATCTGCTGCACCTGGAAGTCCGCCGCCGAGCACGGGTGCGCGGCGTCGGCGTTGGGAGCAGCGATGCCGACGATGGACACGGTGACCCTCCGGAGGAAGACAACGCGCGGGAAGGGGTTGGCCAGGCCGATCTCGATCGGGACCGAGACACCCGGGGAGAGGCGTTCGCCGACCGCCCCGGAGATGCGCAGCCGGACGCCTCGGTGGTGGTGCCCCACCCACACCGAGTCATGGGATCCGTAGGCCCGCACCGGGGCCAGCCGCGCGGCCGCACCCGGCAGCTCGCCGGTGAGGACCAGCGCGAGGAGGGGGAGCAACAGCGTCTGCCTGCGTGGCCGTGCCATGGCGTGCACCTCCCCGTGCTGGCTCCTAGGCGGCCTGCTTCCTGCGCGGTCTCAGCTCAGCTGATGGCGTAGGCCAGGTTGACGGTGGCGCCCTTGCAGGCGTCCTGGTTGGTCGCGGCCTTGTCGTTGAACGCGAGAGTGGCGCCCGTCCACGAGCCCTTGCCGTTACCCGTAGGCACCTCTGCGCCGACAGACATCGTGGCGTTGCTCAGCGTGTAGTCGGTCGCGTCGCAGGTGCCAGCGGGTGCGCCACCGGCCTTGACGACCGAGGAGATGCTCACCGTCACCGACGTGACGTAGACCGGGCCGGCGTTCGGGTTGTCGAAGTTCCCCGACAGGGTCTGCGCCGACCCGCCCGGAGCCAGGCCCGTGACGGTGCTGGTCTGGTTGACGGTCAGGGTGGTCCCTGTGCCGGTGTCCGCCGTCCCGGTGCCGGAACCGCCGGCGGTCCAGTACGCGATGGCCGCGCCGCCGGCCATGACGAGACCGACCGCGAGCACGACGACCTTGATCGTGCGCTTCTTGTTGTTGTTCGTCTCTGCCACAGTAGGCATGACTTTTCCCCTCTCCCGTGAAGTTCACGGAGCCCCCAAACGTGCCGGATCGTCTGTCGACGCCGGTCAACTAGTGGCATCGACGGCACGCCGAGAGGGGTGAAGCATTGTTACCGTCCTGAGGACGTAAACGGCCGGACTCTGGCCGATCGGTCACGGCCGATGGCCCGTTGTGACCAGGCGCCGCGGGATCACCCAGGTCCCGCGGCCGGTGTGGAGGCGGGCGGCTACCAGCCGCGTTCGGCGAGCCGGTGGGGCTGCGGGATCTCCTCGACGTTGATGCCGACCATGGCCTCGCCGAGACCACGGGAGACCTTGGCGACCACGTCGGGGTCGTCGTGGAACGTGGTGGCCTTGACGATGGCCTCCGCGCGCTGCGCGGGGTTGCCGGACTTGAAGATGCCCGAGCCGACGAAGACCCCCTCGGCGCCGAGCTGCATCATCATCGCCGCGTCCGCGGGGGTCGCGATGCCGCCGGCGGTGAAGAGCACGACGGGCAGCTTGCCGCGCGCCGCGACCTCCTTGACCAGGTCGTAGGGGGCCTGCAGCTCCTTGGCCGCGACGTAGAGCTCGTCGTCCTCCAACGCGCCGAGCCGCCGGATCTCGCGGCGGATGGTGCGCATGTGGGTCACCGCGTTGGACACGTCGCCGGTGCCGGCCTCGCCCTTGGAGCGGATCATCGCCGCGCCCTCGGTGATCCGGCGCAGCGCCTCGCCGAGGTTGGTCGCGCCGCACACGAACGGCACCGTGAACGCCCACTTGTCGATGTGGTTGGCGTAGTCGGCCGGCGTGAGCACCTCGGACTCGTCGACGTAGTCGACGCCCAGGCTCTGCAGCACCTGCGCCTCGGCGAAGTGGCCGATCCGGGCCTTGGCCATCACCGGGATCGAGACCGCCTCGATGATCGAGTCGATCATGTCGGGGTCGCTCATCCGGGAGACGCCGCCCTGGGCGCGGATGTCGGCGGGGACCCGCTCGAGGGCCATCACGGCGACCGCGCCGGCGTCCTCGGCGATCTTGGCCTGCTCGGCGGTGACCACGTCCATGATCACGCCGCCCTTGAGCATCTCGGCCATCCCGCGCTTCACGCGCGTGGTGCCGGTGACGGGTGCTTCGTGGATGTCCTCGGGGTGCTGCTCAGCCATGCTCCGAGTCTAGGTCTGAGGGGCCTCCGATGCCGATTCGGTAGTCGCTGCCGCCAGCGCCTGGCGGCGCACCTTGAGGATGCGCTGCACCACGGTGACGGTGCTGAGCACCGCGACGACCCACAGCGCGACCTCGTAGAGGATGGGCAGGTCCAGGACGTCGCCGAAGAACGTCGGCACCAGCAGCCCGACCAGCCGGTCGGGACGCTCGGCGAGCCCGGTCTTGGCGTCGAAGCCGAGCTGCTCGCCCTTGCTCCGCGCGTACGACGTCACCGAGCCCATCGCCAGGCAGACCAGGGAGAGCACCAGGTAGAGGTGGTCGTGGGCCTGCCAGGCGAAGAACAGCGCCATCCCACCGAACAGCGCCGCGTCGGCGATCCGGTCGAGCGTCGAGTCCAAGAACGCGCCGAAGGTGTCGGTGCGGCCTATCTTGCGGGCCATCGCCCCGTCGATCAGGTCGCTGAAGACGAACGCCGTCACCACCACCACGCCCTGCCAGAGCCATCCCTGCGGGAAGCAGACGAGCGCGCCCGCCGCGACGCCCAGGGTGCCGACCAGCGTCACGACATCGGGGCTGATGCCGAGCCTGATGAACAGGTTGATGAACGGCAGCAGGACTTTGCCCTGCCAGAAGGCCTTGAACCGGTCGAGCATGGTGAGCGAAGGCTAGTCGGCCGCCGGGTCGGGACGGCACCTGGGGCGTACTGTCGGCATCACGGAGCCACTCAGGCAACCGCTATCGAGAGATCCCGCATGAGCGACAAGTCGCCGCGCCAGAACAAGTCCGCCAAGTCCGGGAAGTCGATCAAGGAGAAACGCGCCGACAAGCGCGCCAAGACCGACTCCAGCGCCCACAGCTCGATGGAGGAGCTCGTCACGAAGAAGAAACGCTGACGGCGTACGCCGGCGCCCGCTGAGCCCGGTGAGCCCGCGCGGGCTCAGCCTCGCTCAGACGAGCTCGGGCAGGTGCAGCCGCGCCACGACCAGCTCGAACTCGCCCACGGCGGTGTAGTCGACGTCGACGAACTCCGCCATCCGCAGCCGGTTCGCCTCGGCCCGCGCTCGGCTGGCCACCATCGTCGCCAGCGAGTCGAACGTCGTCGTCCCGCAGACGGTCCCGCGCTCCCGGTCGACGAACATGCTGACGCTGCAGAAGCCCGTCGCCTCGCTGATGCTCGGCAGGGTCATGGTGCGGTACCAGTGCAGCAGAGCCTCGACGTCGGAGGTGCGGGCCCAGGTGATGCGGCAGGCCGCCAGGGCGAACGCGTCGTGGTCGCGGTGCATCATCGCGACCTCCCAGTCCTCGATGCTCACCTCGCCCCCCATCAGGGCAGCGGCCTCGGCGCGGTACGGCGCCATCGCCGCCCTCGTCGCGTCGAGCGCCTCCCGCGTCTCCCACGCGCTGGTGGTGATGAGCCGTTGGGAGGTGCGGTCGACGACGAGCGACATGCCTACGCAGCCGAGCCTCGTCAGCTCCGGCATGGCGTCGTCGCGGACAAATGCGATGGCCCTGTCGACGCCTCGGTCGATGCCTCGGTCGGTGCCTTGGTCGATGCCTCGGTCGATGGTGCTTGGGACGGTCCCCGAGATGGTGACGGATCGAGCGAACATGGTGGGAGCCTCTCGCGGGAGGCACGGGCCCGGTTGCACCGCGCCACCAGCCACGATCCTCGCGCCGCCCCTAGGTGGCAATGGTGCGAACGGGTCAGCCCGTCCAGGCGTCGGCGAGCAGCTGGCGGGTGTCGGACAGGAGCTCCGGCAGGGTCTTGGTACGGCCGATGATCGGCATGAAGTTCTGGTCGCCGGGCCAGCGCGGCACCACGTGCTGGTGCAGGTGCGCGGCGATGCCGGCGCCGGCGATGTGGCCCTGGTTCATGCCGATGTTGAAGCCGGCCGCTCCCGACGTCGACCGGATGACCGTCATCGCGCGCTTGGTCAACGCGGCGATCTCGGCCACCTCCTCGTCGGTGGTCTCGGTGTAGTCGGCGATGTGCCGGTAGGGGCAGACCATCAGGTGACCGGGCGCGTAGGGGTAGAGGTTGAGCACGGCGTACGCCGTCGCACCGCGCGCCACGACCAGCCCCTCCGCGTCGGTCAGGTCCGGGATCCGGCAGAACGGGCACTCCCCCGACGTCGCGTCGGCGGGCTTGTTCTCACCCCGGATGTAGGCCATCCGGTGCGGTGTCCACAGCCGGTCGAGGTCGTCGGCCTGGCCCACCCCGGCCTGGAAGACCGGCGCGTCGACACCCGCATCCGTGCTGGTCGAGCCCGCACCCGCGTCTGGGCTCACCCGGCCGTCCCGTCGAACGCCGCCTCCAGGAGTGCCTCGACCGGCAGGTGCGGGTCCAGCTCCACGCCACGGTGCCCGGCCATGCCCGCGATCTGCAGCCAGACCGCCTCGGTCACCAGCTCGACGAACTGCTCCCTCGACGGCCGCCGCTCGGGCAGGGAGAGCCAGCGCCGCGTCGAGGTGAACACGGCACCGACCAGCCCGAAGACCAGCGGGTCCAGCGCCGCCACGTCGTCGTCGTCGAGCCGCACGTGCAGCACCTCGACGCCGACGCTGATCAGGTCCTCGATCTGGCCGGCTATCTGCTGGATCGCCCGCTCCATCTGTCCCTGCCCCGCGCCGGGTGGGTCCTGCTGGGCGAACTCGTGCAGGCTCGGGTGCTCGCTGGCCCAGCCGACGTAGGCAGAGACGATCCGGCGGATGATGTCGACCGGGGTGCCCTCGAATGACAGCGCGGGCACCAGCTCCGCGCGCAGCAGCTCCAGCGCCCGGCCCTGGACGGCGGCGTCGAGGTCGGCGCGGTCGGCGAAGTGCCGGTAGACCACGGTCCGGCTCAGCCCGGCCCGGTCGGCGATCTGCTGGACGTGCACCTCGGCCCCCGGCGGGGCGTCGGCGAGCACCCTGATGGCGGCGTCGAGGATGTGCTGGCGGCGTGCCTGGTTGTGGCTGTCCCACCGCAGCTGTCGCCCGTCGGTCTTGCCCGCCATGACGTCAGCCTACGGTGGCCCAGCTCCTGGCCCAGCGCGCCGCGACTGCGAACCTCTCCGAGTGCGACCTCGACGCCCTCGGTCGTCGAGGAGGTCGCGCAGGGCTCGGTCGTCGAAGAGCTCGCGCAGCGACCGTCACAGCGCGGCGACCCGGGGCTGGTGCTCGATCCAACCCCAGCCCGGACTCCCAGGTCTCGCGACAGGCGCTGCGCGCCTTCCTCGACCACCCGAGGCCGCCTCGATATCGGGTCGCTCCGACCGCCCGCGAGGGCTAGCGTCGAGCCGCCGGGCGAGGGCCGTCCGCGCATCAGACAGGGAGCACCGGGATGCGCCGCAGCTACGGATCGATCGCAGTCACCCATCCGATCGCACCGAAGGCCGCCCATGTCCGACCGCACCCTCAACCTGGGGATCCTGGCGCACGTCGACGCCGGTAAGACCACCCTCACCGAACGACTCCTCTACGAGACCGGGGCCACCCGGCACCTCGGCCGGGTCGACCACGGCGACACGACCACCGACTCCGACTCCATCGAGCGCCGCCGCGGCATCACGATCCGCACGGCGGTCGCCACGCTGAGCCTGCCGTCGGCCGACGGGCCGGTGAAGGTCAACCTCATCGACACCCCCGGCCACGCCGACTTCGTCGCCGAGGTCGAGCGCGCCCTCGCCGTGCTCGACGGCGCGGTGCTGGTCGTGTCGGCGGTCGAGGGCGTTCAGGCCCAGACCCGGGTGCTGATCCGAACCCTGGAGCGGCTCGGCCTCCCGTTCCTGGTCTTCGCCAACAAGATGGACCGGGCGGGCGCCTCGCTCGAGCGCACCCTCGACGCGCTCCGCGAGGAGCTGCCCGGGGCCGTGGTGCCGCTCGCCGACTCACCGACCGGCCCAGTGTCCGTCGAGGAGGTGCTGGACGCGGTCGCGCCGTGGGACGACCGGCTGCTGCGCGAGTACGTCGACGGCGCGCGGCCGCCGGACACGCAGCGCGTCCTGGTGACGCTGGCCGAGCAGGCCCGGCTCGGGCACCTGCACCCGGTGCTGGCCGGGGCCGCGCTGGCCGGGACCGGGGTCCCCGAGATGCTGGCCGCGATCACGACGTACCTCCCGACGTCGCGCGGCGACGCGGATCGGTCGCTGCACGCGACGGTGTTCAAGATCGACCGCGACGCCGACGGCCACCGCGTGGCCTACCTGCGGCTGCACGACGGGCGCCTCGCCTCCCGCGACCACGTGACCGTGCACCGCCGGCCGGCCACGGGCGCGGTGGTGTGCCACGAGGCCCGGGCCTTCGAGGTCCGCACCTTCGAGCGGGGCGCCGAGACCCGTCCCGGTCCGGCCGAGGCCGGTGACATCGCGACCGTCGTCGGCCTCGGCGACGTCGCCATCGGCGACCAGCTCGGCCGCTGGGACGCCGCGCGCGGGGGACGGCAGTTCCCGCCACCGGGGCTCGAGTCGGTGGTGCGGCCGCGTGACCCGGGCGCGCGGATCGCGCTGTTCGGTGCGCTGCAGCAGCTCTCGGAGCAGGACCCGCTCATCGACGCCAGGCTCGACGGAGTCGACGAGGAGATCACGGTGAGCATCTACGGCGAGATCCAGAAGGAGGTCCTCGCGGCACGGCTGGAGACCGAGTACGCCGTCACGGCCGAGTTCCTGCCCACCCGGACCGTGCACGTCGAACGGGTCTCGGGGTCGGGTGACGGCTACGCCCGGACCACCATGGGCAACGCCTCGCTGGGGCTGCGGCTGGGTCCGGCGCCGGCGGGATCCGGCCTCGACTACGCCCTGGGCGAGGGCGTCGAGCGCGGCTACCTGCTGCCGTCGTTCCACGTGGCCATCGAGGAGGCGCTCGCCCGCGAGCTCGGCGAGGGGCTGCACGGCTGGCGGATCGCCGACCTGCGGGTGCGGGTGACCCACTCGCGCTTCCACGCGCCCACCCCGTCGGCCGGCGAGTTCCGGCGGCTGACCCACCTCGCGTTCCGGCAGGCCCTCGCTCGGGCCGGCACGGCGGTGTGCGCGCCGGTCAGCAGCTTCGAGCTGGTGGTGCCGCCCGAGTCGCTGACCGTGGTGCTCTCGATGCTGGTCGGCGTCGGCGCCACTCCCGAGCCCGTCGAGGTCGGCGCGGTCCGCTGCGTCGTGACCGGCACCATGCCGACGGGCGAGGTCGCCGCGTTCGAGCGCCGGCTGCCCGACCTGACGTCGGGGCGCGGTGTACTGCTGACCCGCCCCGCCGGCCACGTCCCGGTGCGCGGCGCGCCGCCCGAACGGCGGCGCGTCAGAGCTGGGTGAAGTAGTCGCCCAGCTCGGTCTCGGTGCCCGGGCAGGTGATGTCGACGTCCCGCCCGCTCTCGACCCACTGAGCGAGCGCCGCCACGCCCCCCTGGATCAGCCAGTCGCTGCCGCAGCGGCTCAGCGCCTCGGCCTGGGAGGTCTTGCCGGCCGCGCGCCACTCCGGCAGCCCGAGGCTCAGGTCACCCACCACCGAGGCCCACAGGTGAGGAGTGGAGTAGACCCCGACCCGGTAGCCCGCGTCGGCGTAGCCCTGGGCGGCACCGACCACCACCTCGGCGTTGGCGGTGGTGTCGGTGCTCCAGTCGTAGAAGGGCACGTGCTCGATGTCGAGCCAGACGATCGGCGGGTCGAGGCCGGCGCTGGTCATCGACGCGATGTTGAACTGTGCCTGCGCGTAGCCGGCCTCCCGCAGCCCGCCGTACTGCTGCTGGGTCGCCTCGTCGGGCCAGCTGATGACGGAGTACGCCGCGACCAGCAGCTTGCGCTCCTTGACCCAGGCGACCTGGTCGGCCAGGCACGGGTTCGCGTGGAACCCCGGCCCGTTGGTGAGGCCGACGATCACGTACGCCGCATCGTCGGCCGGCATCGGCGCACCCGTCGAGATCTTGTGCGGGATGCCCATCCCCGCCGGGCACTGCGGCCACGACACGTCGCCGCCGACGAGCCCGGGCGCGCCAGGCGGGAGCGGCTGCCCCATCCCGCTGGCCTCCGACTGGGCGGCCGAGGCCAGCGACTGCGCCGCTGAGGCGAGGTCCGGGTCGAGGCCGCCGTTCGCGGTCGCCGTCGGCGCCGTCGACGGGTTGTTGGTGGGGGTCGGCCGTGCTGACGGCTCGTCCGGCGTACCGCCGCAGCCCGCACCCAGGAGCACCGCCGCGGCGGCCCAGGCCCCGGCGGCGCGGATCACTCCTTCTCCCACACCGAGACGTGCGACTCGCTCTCGGACGAGTACGGGGTCCGGTCCCACCACTCCCAGCGCTCGCGCAGCCGCATCCCGGCCAGGCGGGCCATCAGGTCGAGCTCGGCGGGCCAGGCGTAGCGGAACGGGACCGAGTTGCGGCGGTAGTGGCCGTCCTCGGTGCGGGTGTAGTGGTGCGACCACATCAGCTGGGTGACCGGGTCGTACTCGTCGATGCCGTGGTGCTCGTCGGTGTGGCTGAAGACCCGGAACCAGCCGTCCGCCTGGGCGCGCAGCAGCCCCGGCACCCCGGTCTCGACCACGAAGCAGCCGCCGGGCCGCAGGTGTCGCGCGGCGTTGGCGAAGGTCGCGACCTGGCCCTCCTGGGTGGCGAGGTTGCCGATGGTGTTGAAGACCAGGTAGACGAGGTCAAACTCGCCCTCGAGGCCGACGCCGGCCAGCGCGGTGCCGAAGTCGCCGATCTCGACCGGGATCGCGGCCCCGCCCGGCTTGGCGCGCAGCCGGGCCACCATCGCCTCGGAGAGGTCGATGCCGTGCACCTCGACGCCACGCGCGGCCAGCGGCAGCGCAACCCGCCCGGTCCCGATCGCGAGCTCGAGCGCCCGGCCGCCCTCCCCCGCGAGCTCGGCGAGGAAGCCGGACTCCATCGCCAGATGGGCCTCGGAGAACCGGACGTCGGAGTCGTCGTCGTACGCCGCCGCCACGTGCTCCCCGAAGAAGTCCGGCAGCTCGCTCATACCTGCTCGCGCGACTCCACGGCGGCGACCACCCGGGCGATGGCGTCCTCGACCGAGACCCCGTTGTCCTGGTGGCCGTCGCGGTAGCGGAACGAGACCGCGCCGGCGGCCACGTCGTCGTCGCCCGCGATCATCATGAACGGCACCTTCTGGAGCTGGGCGTTGCGGATCTTCTTCTGCATCCGGTCGTCGGAGTCGTCGACCTCGACGCGGACGCCGGCCTTGGTCAGTAGTCGGGCGACGTCGTAGAGGTAGTCGTTGTGCCGCTCGGCGATCGGGATCCCCTGCACCTGCACGGGCGAGAGCCAGGGCGGGAACGCTCCGGCGTAGTGCTCGACGAGCACGCCGAGAAACCGCTCGATCGAGCCGAACTTGGCGGAGTGGATCATCACCGGCTGCTGGCGGGTGCCGTCGGCCGCCTGGTACTCCAGCCCGAACCGCTCCGGCTGGTTGAAGTCGTACTGGATGGTCGAGAGCTGCCAGGTGCGGCCGATCGCGTCCTTGGCCTGGACCGAGATCTTCGGGCCGTAGAACGCCGCCCCGCCCGGGTCGGGCACCAGGTCGAGCCCGGACTCGTCCGCGGCCTCCTGGAGGACGGCGGTCGCGGTCGCCCACTGCTCCTCGGTGCCGATGAACTTGTCGGGCTTGGAGTCGTCGCGGGTCGACAGCTCGAGGTAGAAGTCGTCGAGCCCGAAGTCGCGGAACAGCCCGAGGCAGAAGTTGAGCAGGTGCTTGATCTCGGCGTTGGCCTGCTCGGGGGTGACGTAGGAGTGCGAGTCGTCCTGGGTCATCCCGCGCACCCGGGTCAGCCCGTGCACCACGCCCGACTTCTCGTAGCGGTAGACGCCGCCGAACTCGAAGAGCCGCAGCGGCAGCTCGCGGTAGGAGCGGCCGCGCGAGGCGTAGATCAGGTTGTGCATCGGGCAGCTCATCGCCTTGAGCTGGTACTTCGCGCCCTCGAGCTCCATCGGCGGATACATGGTGTCGGCGTAGTAGGGCAGGTGGCCGGAGGTGTGGAACAGCCCGTCCTTGGAGATGTGCGGGGTGCCGACGTAGGAGAAGCCCTCCTCGATGTGCCGCCGTCGGACGTAGTCCTCCATCTCCCGCTTGATCACGCCGCCCTTGGGGTGGAAGACCACGAGCCCGGAGCCGAGCTCGTCGGGGAAGGAGTAGAGGTCGAGGTCGCGGCCGAGCTTGCGGTGGTCGCGGCGCTCGGCCTCCTCGAGCCGGTGCAGGTGCTCCTCGAGCGCCTCTTTGGACTCCCAGGCGGTGCCGTAGATGCGCTGGAGCTGCTTGTTCTTCTCGTCACCGCGCCAGTACGCCGCGGCCGAGCGCATCAGCTTGAACGCCGGGATCCGCTTGGTGGTCGGCAGGTGCGGGCCGCGGCACAGGTCGCTCCAGGCGACCTCGCCGTCGCGGCGGATGTTGTCGTAGATGGTGAGCTCGCCGGCGCCGACCTCGGCGCTGGCCCCTTCGGCGGCATCCTCGGCCTTGCCTGCGCCCTTGAGCCCGATCAGCTCGACCTTGTAGGGCTCGTCCTCGAGCTCATGCAGCGCATCGTGGTCGGTGGTGACCCGCCGGGAGAACCGCTGGCCCTCCTTGATGATCTTGCGCATCCGGGTCTCGATCTTCTCGAGGTCCGCTGGGTTGAACGGGGTCTCGACGTCGAAGTCGTAGTAGAACCCGTCGCGGATCGGCGGCCCGATGCCGAGCTTGGCCTCCGGGAAGAGGTCCTGGACCGCCTGCGCCATCACGTGCGCGGTGGAGTGCCGCAGGATGTCGTGGCCGTCGGGGCTGTCGATCACCACGCCCTCGACCTCGTCGCCGTCCTGGAGCTCGTAGGAGAGGTCCTTCAGCGCGCCGTTCACGCGCGCGGCGATGACGTCCTCGTCGTCGCGGAACGGCTCCCAGGCCCTGGTGCCCGTCGTGACCGCCACGTCCTGACGCTCACCGGCGTGGACGAGGGCGATCTTGAGGTCGGACATGCCCTCGATCGTAACGACGCGTGCCGCGGGGCCGCCCGTGGGTTTCGGTTGTGATGGGGGCGACCGACGGTGATCGGCTTCACCGCCAGTCGAAGTACTCCCGGAAGATCCGTCGCTGCGCCACCCCGGCCTCGCGGAAGCCCTGCTGCAGGCTGGTGACCATCGCCTCCGGGCCGCACATGAACACCGACAGCTCCGCGGGGTCCGCCTCGGCAGCCCGCAGGGCCGACTCGACCGTGAGCCGGCCGGCCTCCCGGGTCCGGACCACGTGCAGCCGCACCTGCGGATGGCGCTCGGTGATCTCCGTGATCTCCGCCTCGTACGGCGCCTCGCCAGGGACCGAGTAGAAGAAGTCGACCCGTCCCGGTGGGCGGTGATGGTCGAGCGAGCGCAGCCAGCTCAGGAACGGCGTCACGCCCACTCCTCCCGCCACCCAGATCTGGTGCTCGGTGCTGCCCTTGGCGTGCGTGAAGCCGCCGTGGGGTCCGCTGAGCACCGCCGGCATCCCGGGCCGCACGGTGTCCTGGAGGTGGCTGGTGTAGTCGCCGAGCGCCTTGACGGTCACCCGCACGTCGGGCTCGGCCGGGCTGCTCGCCAGCGTGAAGGGGTGCCGGTGCCAGCCGTCCTTCGACTCCAGGTGCAGCATCGCGAACTGCCCGGGCGCGTAGAAGAACGGCTTGCCGAGCGGACGGAGCACGATCTCGGTGAGCCCCTCCCCCACCTCGTGCACCTCGCGGACCTGGTAGTCGCGCAGCCCGTGGCCGCGGCGAGCCAGCAGCTCGCGGTAGAAGTAGAAGGCCAGGCCGATGGCCGTGGTCACGACGTAGGTCCAGCGCAGCACGGGTGCATCGGGGAACGCCGTGGCATCGACCAGGCCGTGCGCGAACCCGATGGCCAGGAACAGCCCGGTGGTCCGGTGCAGGTCGCGCCAGATCTCGTAGTCGCCGATCAGCCGCGAGAGCCAGCGCACCGATGGCCACTCGTGGACCGCCTCGACCAGCCGGCGCCCGGGCGCGGGCACGACCGAGCGCCAGCGGGGCAGGATCGCCCACACCACCAGCGCGACCAGGCCCACGGTCGCCACCACGCCCGCCGGCCCCGCCCAACCCGGCGAGCCGCCGTCGCCGTGCGACATCAGGATGTGCGGCAGCACCAGCACGATGCCGGCGATCGCCAGCCTGCGGTGCCACACGGCCGCCTTGTCGATGCCGTCGAAGTAGACGTCCACCCAGGGCAGCGTGCTGACCAGGACGATCGCCAGGGCCAGCAGCAGGACCGCCTCGGCGCCGGCGAGCTGGCCGACGTAGGACGCCGTGTCCTCGCCCGCGGGACGCGCCACCAGCCACAGCAGCGCCTCGGCGACCGCGATCGCCACGACCACGACGGGTCCGAGGTGCCGGACCCGCGACGTCGCCCAGAAGACCTGCTCGACGACGTGCTCACCCCGGGTCGACGACACGCGAGCGGGCAGGGTCACGGCAGCCTCCTCGTGCAGCACGACGAGACCGACGCTACGTGCCCGACGGCGGGCCCGCGAGAGGCCGAGGTCCCGCGCGGCCGCCGCCAACGTCCCCGCCAAGAGGCTCACGCAGCGCCGTCGGCGACCGTCCCGGGCACGAGGCCCAACGTCAGGTCGCAACCGGGCGCGGACGGTACGCCGAAGAACCAGCCCTGGCCGAGATGGACGCCCAGCTCGGTCAGCCGCTGCCACTGGGCCGCGGTCTCGACCCCTTCCGCGCAGATCCGCGCACCGACGGTGTCACCCCAGGTGCACAGCGACTGGATCGCGGCGCGGTGGTAGTCGAGGTCCAGGTGGTGGACCAGCGAGATGTCGATCTTCACCAGGTCGGGCCGCAGCATCAGGACGCGGTCGAGGTTGGAGAACCCGCTCCCCCAGTCGTCGACGGCGACGAGTGCGCCCAGCCCGCGCAGCCGCTCGACCTCCTCATGGAGCCCGGCCGAGGGCTCGCTGTCGCTGAGCTCGGTGAACTCCAGGACCACCCCGGTCAGGTCCCCGCTCAGGGCCTCGCGCACCGGCTCGGTCTCGATCCCGTCGAGGCTGACGTTGAGGGTGATCATCAGCCCGGCCGGGCGTACGGCCAGGGCGGCGTTGATCGCCGCCGCCTCCAGCAGCGGCCAGCTGCCGTCCACCCGGGCGGCCGCGAACACCGAAGCCGGGTCCCCGTCGGGGAACCGGCTCAGCGCCTCGACGGCGACCGTCTCGCCCGAGGCGAGGTCGACGATCGGCTGCAGCACGATCTCGGGCACCAGCCGTGCCGGGGAGTTCCGGTCGAACGCCAGGCAGACCCGGTTGCGGCCGGTGCTCTTCGCCGTGTACATCGCCATGTCGGCGGCCGAGAGCAGGGCGGCCGGATCGGTGTCGATGTCCCAGGCGGCGACGCCCGCGGAGAACGTCTGCCCGTTGGGCGTCGCGCGCAGGAGTGCGAGGACCCGCTGCTGGGCCTGCAGGGCGGACTGCCCGGGGAAGAGGACGACGAACTCCTCCCCGCCGTACCTGGCCAGCATCTCCTCGCCCGACAGCAGGTCGGTCCACGCCGCGGCGGCCTCGCGGAGCAGCAGGTCGCCGGCGAGGTGCCCGTGGGTGTCGTTGTAGCTCTTGAACCGGTCGAGGTCGAGCAGCGCCAGGCTGAGCGGCGTGCGCTCGTCGCGTGCGATCTGGCAGGCCCGCGAGAGCTCGAAGTCGAGGGTGCGGCGGTTGGGCACGCCGGTGAGGGCGTCGGAGCGGGCCAGCGCGGCGAGCTGCACCGCCTGACCACGCACCACCGAGAGCAGCCCGGCCATGCGGGCCAGGACCAGCGCCGAGAGCACGATCGAGCCCAGTGCGATCAGCACCGCCGAGACGCCGCCGTCGAGGTCGTCGAGGAGCAGCGTGACCCCCGGCAGCAGCAGCCCCATCGTCAGCACGACCATCCGCTTGGTCGGGTCCGCGAGGTCCTCGCGGCCCGGCGCCGGCTCGGCGAGGCTCCGCAGCGAGGGCGACCAGGCGGCGCCGGCGATCAGCACGTAGGAGCCGAGCCAGAGCAGGTCGTTGAGCGGCCACGAGACGACGCTGCCGCTCACGAGCGCGGTGAAGTTGTACCAGACGTCGGCGGCCAGCGTCATGGTCAGCGCCGCGCCGAGGAGCTTGAACGCGGACGTGCGGGCGCCCGGTGTCGTCCACAGCCGGGCGAGGATCCCCAGCAGCAGGATGTCGGCGACGGGGTACGCCGCGCTGGTGAGCTTGCCCGCGAGCGACAGGCTGGAGTCGCCGGCGATCGGCGAGATCAGGAAGACTCCGGCCACCACCGCGGTGCCCGCCGCCAGGATCGCGGCGTCGAGGAGGGCGGGGAGGTCGCTCCCGGAACCCCGGCGCCGGACGATGACCACCAGTCCGGCCCCCAGCAGCCCGTAGGAGCCCACGTAGACGGCGTCGGAGGGGGCGGGGTAGGCCGTCACGTCGAGCAGGGTGTGCTCGACCATGAACTGCAGGTCGCCCAGGACCCAGCCGAGGAACCCGCCGAGCACCAGCGCCCAGCCACCCGGCCGCGGTCGCCCGGCGCGCAGCAGCCCGACGAACGCGGTCGCCATGCAGACCAGGCCGATGACCGGGTTCACGACGTCGCGCAGCGTGCCGGTCGGCACGAAGGCGTAGACCAGCACCGGCACCGTGAGCACCCCCATCACCACGAAGGGGTGGCGGTGCGCCGGGGACGGCGTGGACGACGGCGCCGTCGTCGTCGCGCTCGCCCCCGTGTCCCGACCCGAACCGCGTCGTGGTCTGGACATGCCCTGTCTCCCGTCGTCCACCTCCGCCTCGTCGACGACCGTGCGCCGACGCCCCGAGCGGCGATGTCTTGCCCCCTGTTCAGGGCCTACTCGGCACCTGGGCGGTGGACCTGAGGAGTTCGCGCGGGTTTCCCGCCGGCCTCAGCCGACCTTGAGGTCGGCCTTCGTCTCGTCCTCGGTCGAGGTGTCGCTGTCGGCGTCGGCCCTGTTGTCGGGCAACGCGTCGGCTTCCGGGTCGACCTTCGGGACGGTCGACCGGCCCGGGTCGACCGGCTCGGGCGTCGGCTCGGGCGTCGGCTCGTAGGCGGGCCGCGAGGCCATGAGCAGCAGGCAGAAGACCACCACGGCGACCGAGGCACCGGCGACGATCAGCAGCGGGTCGAGCGTGGCAGCGGTCGTGGCCGGTACGACGGTCGGGGTGGCGCCCGGGGTGGTCGTCGCGGCCGGCGGGGCGGCGGCCGTCGTCGTGGTGGCGTCGTGGTGACCCTTCCCCGGGGCGTGGGTCTCGTGGGTGGGTCCGGCGGTGGTCTGGCCCGTGGTCTGAGCCGTGGTGGGGGCGGCTGTCGGTGCGCTGGCGGTCACGCTGACCGAGGCGCGCATGTCCGGGTGCACGCTGCAGATGTAGGAGTAGCTGCCCGCGGTGGTGAAGGTGTGGCTCCAGCTCTCGCCCTTGCCGAGCATCGGCGAGTGGAAGGCCGCTGGGCCGCTGGTGACGTAGACGTCGTGCTCGACGGTGTCGTAGTTGGTCCAGGTGACGGTGTCGCCCTGCTTGATGCTCAGCCCGCTGGGGCCGTAGGCGTACTGCTGGATCCTCACCTGGTGGGTGGCCGCCTGCGCGGGTGAGGCCGCGAGCAGGGCGAGGCCGGCGAACAGCGCGCCGAGCACGGGCACGAGCACTGGCACGAGCAGGGCTGCTGTCAGCGCCCGGGCGCCTCGACGGGTGGGCTGGGACGGGGTGGGTGCGGTCATGGACCTGCGCCTCCGGACTGGTTCGGCTGGGGATACTGGGCGACGCGGTGGTCCGACCGATTGCGACTCGGCCGGACCACCGCGCCTCGTGGGCTCGGCTGCTAACAGGAGCTCACGTCGGTGCCGGCGAGCGGCCGGATCATGTCCGCGATCATCACGGTGTGCGTGAGCGCGTACCGGTCGACGTTCAGTGCGTCCGCCGCCTGCTGACCCGGTGAGGTCTCCAGGTGCGCGGAGTAGACGTGCTGCAAGAACACGTCCAGCGCCTGGCTGCTGCCTCCGATGAGCGGCTCGACCATGTGCTCGACCAGGACCATGTGTGTCTGCGCGTACTGGTCGACGTTGAGCGCGTCGGCGAGCTGCTGGCCGGGCGAGGTCTCCAGGTGCGCGGCGTAGAAGTGCTGCATGAACGCGTAGACGGCCGCGTTGAGGCCCACGCACGAGTCCGACGGCGGCGGCATCGGGGTCGGGGTGGGCGTCGGGGTCGGCGTGGGAGTCGGCGTCGGCGTCGGAGTCGGCGTCGGAGTCGGCGTCGGAGTCGGCGTCGGCGTCGGAGTCGGCGTCGGAGTCGGAGTCGGAGTCGGCGTCGGCGTCGGAGTAGGCGTCGGGGCACCGGTGACCGTGACACTCGCCGTCATGTCGGGGTGTACGGCGCAGTAGTAGCTGTAGGTCCCTGCCGTGGTGAAGGTGTAGGAGTAGGACTGGCCCTTCTGCAGGTTGCCGGAGCTGAACTTCACCGGCCCGCTGCTCACGGTCACCGTGTGCGGTGCCGTGTCCATGTTGGTCCAGGTCACGGTGTCGCCGACCGCCACCGTCAGGGACGCCGGCGAGAAGGCGTAGTTCTGGATCATGACGGTCTTGGTGGCCTTCTGCGGGGCGGCCACCGTACGGGCGGCGGGCGGCTTCACCGACGACGCCGACAGGCCGAGCGTGTCGACCGGTGCCGCGCCGCTGGCCTTCAGCCCCGCCATGCACAAGACGGCCACGACCACCGCGGCGACGGCCACGACCGAGAGCAACCTCCTGTCCCGAGTCGCAGATGTCCCCATGCCGGTCGGGTGACCGGTCAGTTTCGAACTCATCGAGCTTCTCCTCTGGTTGTGGATCGTCCGGAGTGCCCGCCGATTGCGACTCGGCCGGACCTCCGTGGGCCTGGCTCGGTCAGCAGGAGCTCAGGTCGGTGCCGACCAGCGGCGCGATCATGTCGGCGACCATCACGGTGTGCGTGAGGACGTACTGGTCGACCGCGAGCGCGTCCGCGGCCTGCTGGCCGGGCGAGGTCTCCAGGTGTGCGGCGTAGACGTGCGCCATGAAGACCTCGACCGCCGCGGTGCTGCCGCCGACGAGCGGCTTGAGCATGTTCTCGACGAGCACCGTGTGGGTCAGCGCGTACTGGTCGAGGGAGAGCGCGTCGGCCGCCTGCTGGCCGGGCGAGGTCTCGAGGTGCGCGGCGTAGAAGTGCTGCATGAAGGCGTCGACGGCCGCGTTGAGACCGGTGCACGAGTCGCTCGGCATCGGCATGGTCGCCGCGGCGGCGGTCGAGGTCGCCACCACGGTGCGGCCGCCGTTGTGGTGCGCGGCCCGACGGGGCGATGCGATGCGCAGGGCCAGCGGCCGGGTGGGCGCGGCGCGGTGGCTCACCGACGTCGTACGGCGCGCGGGCGCTGGGGCGCTGACGCGTCGCGGTGCCGCCGCGGTGCGGGCCGCGGGTGGCGCCGCGACGTCGCTGGTGACCACGTGTGCGGCCGCCGGGACGGCCGAGGACGGGGCCAGCATGAACGCCGACACCGCGGCGCCGGCGCCGGCGACCGAGGCGACGGTGGCCAGGCCACGCCGGCGCAGCCGATCGCGGTCCGGTGGCGAGGTGGGAGGACCCGAGGACGGGGCCGCTGACGGGGAGGGAGCGGTACTCATCTGAGGTGTTTCCTTTCCAGTTGTCGGAACTGCGGGTTGGAACAGGTCTGCTCACACCCCCGGACTCGACGTGGCCAGCACGCTGGCCGCCCCGAGGACGGCGGCGACGAGCAGGGTCTCTGCGGCGACGGAGGTCGCGATGGAGCGCACGGCGTTGCCGCCGCGGTCGACGTGGCTTCCGGCGAGGGCCCGGTCGACCCAGCGCTTGCTGCCCAGCGCGGCGAGCAGCACCGCGACGAACAGCGAGAGCTTGACCACCAGCACCCGGCTGTAGTGGGTGGACCAGAAGTCGTCGATCGGGCCTATCACCTGCCAGACCAGGATCAGCCCGGAGGCCACGACCATGGCCACCGAGACCTGGGCGACCCTCGAGAACCTCGGCACCACCTGCTCGAGCTCCTCGAGCCGGCGGCGCGGCAGCACGCCGACGGTCAGCACCACGAGGCCGCCGACCCAGGCGCTCACGGCCGTGAGGTGCAGCAGGTCGGCCACGGCGCCGAGGAACGGCTTGGCCGCCTCGCTCGCGTGGGCGTTCATGCTCGTGCAGCGGACCATCCCGAGGGCGACGACGACGGCTCCGGTGCGCCAGGGCAGGCGGCGTACGCCGGGTGGCCCGCCCTGGACGGCGCCGACCACGACCACGGCCGCGAGCAGCCACAGCAGCACCAGGGCGGCGTAGACCCGCCCGAAGTCCGCGGTGAGCACGGCGGTCAGCGTCTGCGCCCCGTCCGTGCGCCAGACGGCGATGGCGAGCTCGCCCGCGGCGGACAGGCCGCCGGCGATGACCGCCACGAACAGCACGGTCCTGGTGCGGGTGTCCTGGGCACCGGCGGGCCACAGCAGCGAGACGAAGAACAGGCCACCGATCAGAACGGCCATCGCGAGGTAGCCGACCGTCCGGGTGCCGACCTGCACCTGCTCGAGGTAGCGCGGTCCGGACGGCGCGCCCGGCCCCGCGAGGGTGTCGGCGCGGTCGACGCTCCCGGAGCGGCGTACATGGAAGGTCAGGGCTCCCTCGGTCTGGTGGCCGTCCTCGACGTCGATCGCCGTCCAGTGCAGCACCACCGTCCTCGCGGCCCTGAGGCCGCTCAGGTCGAGGCCGACCGCGCTCGGCATACCGGGCACCGCCTCGTCCGGCAGCACCTCGCCGTCGGCGGTCACGGTCACGTCCTTCGGCGCGATCTCCTCGCTGAACACCAGCTTCGCCTGGGCCGGGAGCTTGTCGAGCCTGGCGCCCTCGGCGGGGTTGGAGCGTTCGAGCTCGGTGTGCGCCTGGGCGGGCGTGGCGAGCAGCAGCAGCGCCGCGCTCCAGATCGGCACCAGCGCGAGCGCCGCGGCGAGCCGCGTCCTGAGCAACGGGCTCATGGCGTCGCCCCCGAGGTCGGGGCCAACGCCGCGCCGCAGCACTGCGGGCCGAGCGCGGTCCCGACTGCGCACGAGAGCGGACCGGGTGTCGCGCCGGGGGTCGGCGGGGCGGCCACTGGTCCGAGGATCGAGGCGGCGAGCGCCTCGCCCAGCACGGTCGTGATCGGTGCCACGATCGGCCCGACCACCGGGCCGACGACCGGCACCTCACCGACGACGCCGCCCGCGCAGTCGCCGGCCGTCTGGTCGGTGGGCGCTGCGGTTGGGCCGGTCGACGGCTGGTTCGTGGGATCGCTGGTGGGGCTGGTCGTCGGCGTGGAGGTCGGCTCGGTCGTGGGCTCGCTCGTGGGGCTGGCGCTGGGCACCGGCTCGGTCGGCACGGGGTAGTCGTGCGACGCCGGTGCGCCGCCCATCGGCATCGGCGCGGCCGGCAGGCCGGCGGGCGGGGCCACCACGGGCGCCGCGGCCTCGGCCTGCGTCGTGGCCGGCACCGTGGGCTGCACCTGCGCCACGGACGGCGTCCCTGCCGTGACACCGAGCCCGGAGGCGTAGCCGAGCACCACGACCACGGTGCCGGCCAGGGCGGCGGCCACGGCGGCCTCGCGCCGGCCGACGGTCATGGACAGCGATGAGGTCACGCATTCCTCCCGAGAGGTTGGATGACACCAACCCTGTCCAGCCCGGTCGCGAAGGCCGTTAAGGCGAGATGAAAGGCCAACGTCGAGGCGCGCACAGCAACCAGCGCGCGGGTGAGCCGTTCCTTACGGCCCCGCAACCGCGGCGTACGCCGGCACTCCCGGCGACGGGCGGGGAAGTCGCCCGTGTTTCACCCAGGTCTCAGCACGCCCGTCAGGGCTTCCCAACCGCCGTGGACCGCAGGATGCTCGACCCCATGACGGACACCCCTCCGGCCGCCGGCCCCCCGGCGAGCAAGAGCATGACCATCCCGCTCGTGGCGTTCGCCGCCGGCGCCGCGATCGCCGTGCTGATCGGCGTCTTCGGCCGGGTCCACGACCCGTCGCTCGACCACACCACGAGCCTGGGCTTCCACACGGTCATCCAGATGAAGGTCGTGCTGACGACTGTGATCGGGGTGCTGGTGCTCTTCCAGCTGTTCGGCGCGCTGGTGCTCTACGGCAAGCTGCCGGTGCACGCTCCCTCGTGGCTCGGCAAGGCCCACCGCGCGTCCGGCGCGACCGCGCTGGTGCTCGCCGTCTTCGTCGCCTACCACTGCCTGTGGGCGCTGGGCCTGGAGTACGGCCACTTCTCCGACGGCGAGAAGGTGGGCACCCGCACGGTGGTGCACGGCGTGCTCGGGTGCGCGGTCTTCGGTGCCGCCGCTGTCAAGGTCGCCGCCGTGCGCGCGAAGCGGGCGCCGGGCTGGTTCCTGCCGGTCGCCGGCGGGCTGCTGTTCACGCTGTTCGTCGCAGCGATCCTGACCTCGGCGGTCTGGTACTACGCCAACTACGGACTGCCCGACTCCAACGGCTACTAGCCCTACCTGCGGCGCTGGAGCCGCTGCATCTCGTGGGCCACCTGGGCCTCGGTGAAGTCACCGCGCCAGACGTCCCAGGCGTTCATCACCACGCCGATCCCCCACCCGAGCATCGGGAAGACCGGCCAGAAGAAGCCGCCGTCCGAGGTCATCGCCCAGATCACCACGATCGTGGTGTTCACGAGCGTGTAGACCAGCAGGTGGCCGAAGAACGCACGCTTCTTCTTGAGCTGTTCGACGGCGCGCTCACGCAGCTCCGTCACGGGGGCCTGGGTCATCTGAGGTCACTCCCCTCCTCTGGTGCTGCCTCCAGCCTCCTCCCGCTGAGCGCCGTGCGTCAGGGACGGAGGGACCCTCGGCGACGGACCTTCGGCACTGCCCCGCGGGGACCGGGCTGCCTAGGTTCGAAGCAGAGTCGAAGGGGGTCGTCATGGCCAGGCGACTGGTGGTGCTGGGTGCCGGGACCGCCGGCACGATGATCGTCAACAAGCTGCGGCGCAGGCTGCCGCAGCCCGAGTGGGAGATCACGGTCGTCGACCGTGACGACGTCCACCCCTACCAGCCGGGCTACCTGTTCCTGCCGTTCGGGACGTACGACGCGGAGCAGCTCTCGCGGCCGCGGCACGACTTCGTGCCCGAGGGGGTCGACCTTCTCGTCGGCGAGATCGACCGGGTCGACCCGACCGAGCAGACCGTGCTCCTGGCCGACGGCCGCTCGCTCGACTACGACTACCTGGTCATCGCGACCGGCACCTCACCGCGGCCCGACCAGACCCCCGGCATGCTCGGTGAGCAGTGGCGGCGCACCATCTTCGACTTCTACACCCTCGAGGGCGCGCAGGCGCTGGCAACCGCGCTGTCGACGTTCGACCACGGCCGTCTGGTCGTGCACATCACCGAGCTGCCGATCAAGTGCCCGGTGGCGCCGCTGGAGTTCACCTTCCTCGCCGAGGCGTGGCTGCGCGAGCGCGGCCTGCGCGACCGGGTCGAGCTGGTCTTCGTGACCCCGCTGCCCGGCGCGTTCACCAAGCCGGTTGCCTCCGCCCACCTGGGCGGCCTGCTGACCGAGCGCAAGGTCGCCGTCGAGACCGACTTCATGGTCGAGCACATCGACAACGAGCGCCGGTGCCTGGTCTCCTACGACGAGCGGGAGGTGCCCTTCGACCTGCTGGTCACCGTCCCGCTCAACATGGGCGCCGACTTCGTGGCCCGCTCCGGGCTGGGCGACGAGCTCAACTACGTGCCGGTCGACAAGCACACCTTCCTCAGCGGCGCGCACGACAACATCTTCGCGATCGGCGACGCCGCCGACCTGCCGACGTCCAAGGCCGGCTCGGTGGCGCACTTCTCGGTGGAGATCTTCGTCGAGAACTTCCTCGAGCACGTCGAGGGCCGGCCGATGTCGCACTCCTTCGACGGCCACGCCAACTGCTTCATCGAGTCCGGTGACGGCAAGGCGATGCTGATCGACTTCAACTACGACACCGAGCCGCTGACCGGCAGCTATCCGCTGCCGTACGCCGGCCCGCTGGGGCTGCTCAAGGAGACCCGGGCCAACCACCTTGGCAAGCTGGCCTTCCGCTGGGTCTACTGGAACCTCCTGCTCCCCGGCCGGCCGATCCCGCTGCCCGCCCACATGTCCATGGCCGGCAAGCACCCGGCCGACGCTCCCACCGGATCCATCGAGCCCTTCACGAAGGAGCAGCCATGACCACCGCCACGCTTGCCGGGCACGAGTTCCACGTCAACGAGGAGGGGTTCCTCACCGTCCCCGCCGAGTGGACCGAGGAGCTGGGCGCCGCCCTCGCGGCCCGGATCGGCATCGAGATGACCGAGGCGCACTGGGAGGTGATCCGGTTCCTGCGGGACGACTTCGCCCAGACCGGTGAGACCGCGACCCTGCGGCGGGTCCAGAGCCGCAGCGGCGTACCCGTCAAGGAGCTGTTCGCGCTGTTCCCGCAGAAGCCGGCCAAGAAGATGGCCTACATCGCGGGGCTGCCCAAGCCGCACGGCTGCGTCTGAGACCACGACATCCACGAGGAGGCCAGCATGACCACTATCACCGACGCGACGCCGGCACCGGCCGTCGTACCCAGCTTCGACAACCCCGCGAGCGAGGGCCGCAAGCTCGCGATCATCTGCTCCAAGGGCAACCTCGACATGGCCTACCCGGGGCTGATCCTCGCCAACGCCGCCCTGGGCGAGGGCGTCGAGACCCACCTGTTCTTCACCTTCTGGGGCTTCGACATGATCACCAAGGCGACCATGGGTGACCTGAAGTTCACGATGCTCGGCAACACGGCGACGCACATGCCCCAAGGCCTGGGCGGCCTGCCCGGGATGACCGCGATGGCCACCACGAAGTTGAAGAAGGCGATCGCCGACCTCGACGTCCCCGAGGTGCCGGAGTTCCTCGAGCAGATCGTCGCCTCCGGCGGCCACCTGTGGGCCTGCCGGATGTCGGCGGACATGAACCACCTGACCGAGGACGACCTCTACGACGAGGTCGAAGGCATCATCAACGCCAGCGACTTCATCGAGCTGACCGAGGGGGCGCAGCTGCTGTTCATCTGACCCGGGATCTCACGACCCCCGAGACCCCGGGGAGAGCACCAGGACCCGCCGATGTCGGCGGGTCCCGGTGTCTCCAGCGTGTCCTAGGGTCAGTGCCAGACCTTGACGTAGTCCACGTCCATCGAGGCCGGCAACGGCGCGGTGCCGGTGTAGGAGTTGTCGGCGGTCCCGAGCGCTTGGGTCAGGTTGAGGATGTACTTCTTCATGAAGGCGGGGTCGCCCGAGGTGTTGAGCAGGCAGCTGCTGCCGTTGACGTACGCCTCGATCGAGGTTGCCGTCCACACCAACGTGTAGGTGTTCCACACCCCCCTCTCGGCGCGGCAGTCCCAGGAGGTGTTCAGCCCCGGGACCGGACCCCCGTTGTCGCGGGGGGTGTAGTGCAGGAACGGGATGCCCAGCCCCGGATACCTCGAGTAGGTCTCGACGATGTCGATCTCCCCTGTGAGGGGCCAGGACCCGGTCACTCCCTCGCGGTCGTCGGGCCACAGCCACCACGACTCCTGCAGGCCCGGCTGGTCGGTCTTGGTGGTCCTGAACCGGGCTTCGAAACGGCCGTACTGCTGGCTGAAGAGGTGGTAGGTGCTGACCATGCCGCCGCCGTACGACGTCGTCTGCAGCGGGAGCACGTCCCCGCAGGGGCGCGGCGGGTCCATCCGTTGCAGCATGAGGTGCAGGGCGCCACCGCTGACCGAGATGAGCGAGGGGTCGTCGTAGTAGCAGGCATAGGCACCGCTGAGGTAGTTGCCGGTGGAGAACACGGTCTGCGGCACCCACTTGGTGCGGTCCAGGGCCGTTCCGTCGAAGTCGTCGTTGAAGGTGCACGTCCACGGGGTGCCGTCCTTCTTGAGCGGCTGAGGGCCGCAGGCGTCGGTCGGCGTACGCGCGGGGAGCAGCCGCTGCTTGCTGTGCACGCTCCCGACGACCGCCCGCACGGTCTGCGCGTCGTCGAGCAGCGGGAGCGTCGCCCGGAACGAGTGGTGGTGGACCCTGACGGCGCGCACCTTCTTCCAGCGCTTCCCCTGCTTGCGCTGGATGACGACCTTGGGTGCGTCCAGGGCCACCCGGCCCTTCAGGGTGGCGTGCTGGCCGTCGACCCCGGGAACGCCGAGACTGACGGGCCGGCTGGCGGCAGACGCGGGGGCGACCACCACCATCGATGAGAGGAGCAATGCAATGGTGAGAAGTTTGGAAGGCGTGATCATGAGGCCTCCAGAGGCCGAATCCACTGAAGTGATGAAGGACTGTCGGTCCGACCGACAGCCAAGGCCCCCCAGACAGTCAACGCGCGATACCCCGGGGGGTTACGGAGGGCACTACGAGCGCAGGACCGCGCGGGAGCCTTCGTCGGAGTAGCCTCCCCCCGCAAGGGAGGTTGTCCGATGTTCCAATGGCTGTGGCCCCTGCGAGTAGAAGCCCGCAGGGCGCTGGGAGTCGGGTTCGCGCTTGCTGCCGTCATCGCCGCAACCACGAGCAACGGGATGGGCATCGCGTCGCTCGGTGCAGCGGCGCTGGTCGCTCTCGCTGCGCAGTACGGCGGCCGGTTCGCAGACCACCCGACCAAGCCGTAGCGTTGGCCGCCGGCGGTCCGGGCCGATGGCCCGGGGCGCACAGGAACCGCGGCGGGTATCCGAGTGAGTGTCCCGACGGGCCCGTTTGTGCCCGGGTGGATCCGTGAAGGCGGCGAAGTTCAGGGCGCCTTTGTCATGGGGTCCAGGGGTCTGCCAGGGTGAGGCCGCTATCGAACATCGGCAGGGAGTCGGGGCTCTTCATGGTCACGAACGTTCAATGGAGGATCGCAGCGGTCACCGCCGCGCTGCTCGCGGTCGGCGGCGGCGCGGTGGCGCTCGGGCCCGGCGCCTCGGATGTCGCAGCCGCGAGCTCGGGAGCCCCAGCGGCAACCGTTGCGGTGCAGGCGACGAAGGCCGACGAGGCGCCCCTGGCGCGCAGGATCAAGCCGGGGAAGAAGTACACCGGTATGGCGACTTTCTATGACGCGAACGGGGCCGCGGGGGCTTGTTCGTACGATGCCGGTACCGAGGTCATGACCGCGGCCATGAACACCTACGACTACGACACGGCGAACGCTTGTGGCGACTACGTCAAGGTCACGGGGGTCAAGAACGGCAAGTCGATCATCGTCCGGATCACCAATCTGTGCCCTGGATCGTGCCGCTTGCACCAGCTCGACCTGAACCCCTTGGCCTTTGACAAGCTCGACGATCGTCAGGCGGGCGAGACTCCCATCACCTGGAAGCTCCTGAGCCCCAAGAAGGCCGCCGCCGGCATCTCGCTTCGGTACAAGGTCGGGTCGAGCCAATATTGGTGCGGGATCCAGGTGATCGACCACCGGAATCCGGTCGCCCGGCTTTCGGTCAAGTACATGGGCAAGTGGATGCGCCTCGAGCGCACCGACTACAACTACTTCCTCTCCCCCCAGGGCCATGGGTGCGGAAAGAAGGTCAAGGTGACCGACATCTACGGTCAGGCGCTCACGATTCGAGCCCTGAAGATCTTGCCTGATGTCACCCAGGCCACGAAGAAACAGTTCAAGAGGCACTGACGTCAAGCACCCAGGGCGACTGTCTCAACGAGCCTGGGCGAGAGGTTGTTGTCGAGAAGCAGCCTCACAGCTAGGTCCAGGAGGAAAAGGGCCTGTGCCTGCGGAAACTCGGGTGGGCGATACTGGGTTCGAACCAGTGACCTCTTCGGTGTGAACGAAGCGCGCTACCACTGCGCCAATCGCCCCGGTGTTGCTGTTCTTGCGGTCGCCAAGGCTAGCCCATCATGAGATGTCCTCCAGCATCGAGGCCTCGTGGTCTCGCCAGGCCCCCTGAGCCGCCTTCGTGACCGGCCCGGGGACTGGTAGCTCGAGGTCGTCCCAGTGGCTGACCGGCTGCACGTCGCGGGTGGTCGAGGCGAGGAACACCTCGCTCGCGTCCTGGATGACCTCGATCGGCTCGTCGACCTCCCGGCCGCCGTACCACTCCAGCACCAGCGCCCTGGTCACCCCGGCCAGGCAGCCGCTTTCCAGGGAGGGCGTCCGCAGCTCGCCGTCAACGACGTAGAAGACGTTCGAGCCCGTGCCCTCGCACAGGTGCCCGGCGAGGTTGGCCATCACCGCCTCCCCCGCGCCTCGCTCATTGGCGTACGCAAGCATGACCACGTTCTCGCCGTACGACGTGGTCTTGAGCCCGGCCAGCGCCCCCCGCTCGTTCCGCGGCCACGGCACCGTCGCCACCCGGCTCGACTCGACCGCTTCGGCCAGCGGCGCCGCCACGACGACCAGCGTCGGCGGCGCGTCCCCCCGCCCACTGCCCAGCGGTGCCGGCCCCCCGGTGTAGGTGATCCGGATCCGGCTGAGCGGCTCCTGGGTCCCGGCCAAGACCTCGGCGACCCCGCGGCGTACCTCCGCCAGGTCGGGCTCCGGCAGCCCCAGCCCCGCCGCGCTCGCCGTGAGCCGCTCCAGGTGCCGCTCCAGCGCGAACGGGCTCCCCTGGACGGCCTTGACCGCCTCGAACACCCCGTCCCCCACCGTCAGCCCGTGGTCGCTCACCGCCACCGCCGGACCGGCCGGGTCCTCGAGCAGTTGTCCGTTCACCCACGCACGCACCCGGGCATCCTTCCACCGCGCCGCGGACACGCCCCAGGTGTCCCTCAAGTTTGTAGCGCGCAGCGCATCGGCTAAGGTTCTGACGCACTTCAAGCACGGGAAACCGGGCTCGAAGGCAGGCGGACGTAGCTCAGTTGGTAGAGCGCAACCTTGCCAAGGTTGAGGTCGCGAGTTCGAGCCTCGTCGTCCGCTCGGAGCGGGTCTCGGCAGACCCATCCACCGGTGGGTTGGCCGAGAGGCGAGGCAACGGACTGCAAATCCGTGTACACGGGTTCAAATCCCGTACCCACCTCGAACAACTCCATCGGGCGATTGGCGCAGTGGTAGCGCGCTTCCTTGACACGGAAGAGGTCACTGGTTCAAACCCAGTATCGCCCACCAGGTTTCCGCAGGTCAGAGGCTGGTTTCAGACGCTCTCGAAGGCATGGGGAACATTCGGGGAACTCATGTTCCCGATGTTCCCCGGCCATCGGCGCCATCTGCCGAACCTTTTCGATTATGTTCCCCGGCCATGCTGTAGCCGGTGACCGCGCGCCCGCGAAGCGCCCGTCAGGCCCTCGGGAACGCAGCAGCCAGCCGATCCCGGACACTCGCCAAGTCAACCTCTCCCTCTGACTCGGCGAGGATCTTGCTCAGTCGACGCGGCGACACCACCCGTACGTCGCGCGTGCTGAAGAACGCGCCGACCAGTGGCCAGTCGGCCTCGACAAAGCACAACACTCCCTCCACTGAGACGTCCTCGTCCCCGAGGGCCGCACGAACCCGCTCGACCTGGCCAAGCACGCCGTCGACCAGCTTCGTCCGATCCCGGCCGCCGACCATCAACCTGTCAACGCGCGGCCGAAGGATGCCGCCCTCGATCCGCACCTCCGGCCGCTGACCGACGTAGCGCTTCGCGTCCACCACGAACACCCCGCCAGCCGTCACGACCAAGTGGTCGATGTTGGCCTTCGTCCCACGGATGCGCCGGTCGTGCAGGACAAGGAGACCCTCCGAGGTCTGCTCATCGAGTCTCGCGCCCAGGGTGACCTCGCCTTTGCGGCCCGACTCCCACGTCCTTGTGCTCTGCGGGTCGTCGGAGAGCGCAAGGATCAGACCTCCGAGCTTCGGATGCCTGGCGCGGATCCGCTCTTCACGCTTGGCCTTGCGCCACTCGTACTCTCGCGCCGCCGAGGCGCCGGCAACTCCAGCGTCCAGGACGGTCGGCTCCACACCCATCTCGAGCTCGCTCCGGAGCTTCTCCAGATCCGCAGCGGTCGGGCACGCAACGCACCGGACCGACTTCGAGGCGCGCTCGTAGACGGCATCCTCGCGAGCGGCGAGCTCAACTCCGCAGATACGACAGGCGCCCGGGTAGCGGAGCTTCATCCGCTCGCCGCTTGCTGTCTCAGCAGGCTCCATCCACGCCCTCCACGTCGGGTCGTCAGACCGTAGCGAGCCAGCTCGACTTGAGCAGCCGAATCGCGAAGGCGCTACCCCAGCGCGGCGGGTTGGCCGTCAACTGGCTGCGGAAGGGTCCCGTTCCGGCCTTCGCGGCATAGCCTGTTGCCCGCTATGACCAACGGTGACGACGCACCACGCCTCGCGGCGGAGCAGCGCGCCCGGATGCTCATCGACCGGCAGCTCGCCGACGCGGGTTGGTCGGTGCAGGACAAGAGGGGCCTGAACCTGTTTGCCGCCCAGGGAGTCGCTGTGCGGGAGTCGGTCATGTCGGCCGGCCACGGTCGGGCCGACTACCTGTTGTACGTCGACAAGTCGGCCGTGGGCGTGATCGAGGCCAAGCCGGAGGGCACTCCCCTCTCCGGTGTGGAGTGGCAGTCGGCGATGTACGCCGAGGGCCTCCCCGCCGAGGTACGGCTCAAGGCGCTCACGGTGGACAGCCGGCTGCCGTTCGTGTTCGAGGCATCGGGCACCGAAACTCACTTCACCAACGGCTACGACCCCGAACCGCGAGCACGCAGAGTTTTCGCCTTCCCGAAGCCTTCGACCCTGGCCCGGACCCTGCGAGACGCCGAGACCGATCCCCAGGCCCCGACCTGGCGCGCCAAGGTCCGCGCGATGCCCGCACTCGACACCGCTCCCCTTCGGCCCGCGCAGATCGACGCGATTGTCGGTGTCGAGCGGAGCCTCTCCGAGCTGCGGTTCAAGCGCAGCCTCGTCCAGATGGCGACCGGCGCCGGGAAGACCTACGCCGCCGTCACTCAGTCCTATCGCTTGCTCAAGCACGGCGGCTTCAACCGCGTCCTGTTCCTGGTCGACCGCAACAACCTCGCCGACCAGACGCTGGCGGAGTTCCAGAACTACCGCGCTCCCGACGATGGTCGCCGGTTCACGGAGATCTACAACGTCGACAAGCTCAGCAGTGCGGGCATGCTCGGCTCGTCCAGCGTGGTCATCTCGACGATCCAGCGAGTCTTCAAGGTCCTGTGCCACGAAGACGTGACTACAGAGGACGACCCCGGGCTGGACCGTTTCGTGCCCGACGGGCCGGTGACGGTCTCCTACAATCCCGAACTGCCGCCGGAGACCTTCGACCTGGTGATCGTGGACGAGGCGCACCGCTCGATATACGGCGTGTGGCGAGGCGTGCTGGACTACTTCGACGCCCACATCATTGGCCTCACCGCCACACCAGGGAAGCAGACGTTTGGGTTCTTCGAGCAGAACCTCGTCTCCGAGTACACCTACCCGCAGTCGGTCGTCGACAACGTGAACGTCGACTTCGACATCTACCGGATCCGCACTGAGATCAGCGAGCAGGGATCGGTGATAGAAGCCGGAACGATCGTGCCCAAGGTCGACCGCCGCACCCGCGCCGAACGCCTGGAGGCGTTGGACGAGGACCTGGAGTACAGCTCCGGCCAACTCGACCGGGCGGTCACCAGCAAGTCGCAGATCCGCACCGTGCTGGAGACGTTTCGCGACCGGTTGTTCACCGAGATCTTCCCCGGCCGCTCGACGGTCCCGAAGACCTTGATCTTCGCCAAGGACGACGCCCACGCCGAGGAGATCGTGACCACGGTCCGGGAGGTGTTCGGCAAGGGCAACGACTTCGCCGCCAAGATCACCTACAACGCCCGCGACCCCAAGCGCCAGCTCCAAGCGTTGCGTACCAGCCCCACCCTGCGCATCGCGGTCACCGTCGACATGATCGCCACTGGCACCGACGTGAAGCCGCTCGAGTCCGTGTTCTTCATGCGCGACGTCCGATCGGCGCAGTACTTCGAGCAGATGAAGGGCCGCGGCGCCCGCACCATCCCGGCCGCTGACTTCCAGGCGGTCACCCCTGACGCGTCCTCCAAGACTCGCTTCGTCATCGTGGACGCCGTCGGGGTCACCGAGCACGACTTCGTCGAACCACCGCTCAACCGGGACAAATCGATACCGCTCAAGAAGCTGCTCGACAAGGCGGCCGCGCTCACCCTCACCGAGGACGAGACTGCCACGCTCGCTTCACGGCTGGCCAAGCTCGAGCTCGAGCTCACCCAGGCTGAACGCGACGAGCTCGACTCAGTCGCTGGCCAACCCGTGCGCGAGCTCGTGCGGCGGCTGGTCGATGCCGTTGACCCCGAGACCCAAGCCAAGCAGGTCGAGGCCAATCCGTCGGCTAAGCCAGTCGAGACCATCCAGGCGATGCTCGACAACGCGATCGAGCCGATTGCTGCGAACCCAGACCTGCGGAACCGCATCCTCGAGCTGCGGGCCACCCACGACCGCACCATCGACGAGGTCTCCCGCGACACCCTGATCGATGCCCACGGCCTCGTCGACACCAGCCGCGCCAAGAGCGTCGTGGAGTCGTGGAGCGCCTACCTCAACGAGCACCGCGACGAGATCACCGCCATCCAACTCCTCGGCGAGGCCCGCGACTCGAAGGCGGCGCACAGGGTGTCCTTCAACGACATCCAGGAGCTCGCCGACCGGATCGCCCGGCCGCCGTACAACTGGACCCCTGACTTCATCTGGGACGCCTACGTCGCCATCGAGGCGCCAAATGTCCGGCGCAGCCCGGCGCACACCCTGACCGACCTGGTGTCCCTGGTCCGCTATACCGTCGGCGCGGACGACGAACTGGTCCCCTACGCCGACCTCGTCCGGGAGCGGTACGCCGCCTGGCTCGCCCAGCAGGAACAGGCCGGTGCGACATTCACCGAAGCCGAGAGATGGTGGCTGGACCGCATGGTCTCGGTCATCGCCTCCTCCGCCGGCATCAGTGCATCTGACCTCGATGACGCTCCTTTCACAGAGCGCGGCGGCACTGACGGTGCTCTCCGCGACCTCGGCGATCGCGCCGCAAACCTCATCGACGAGTTGAATGCGGAGCTGACCGCGTGACATGGCCGGTCGTGCCACTCGGCGAGGTTGCCGCAACGGCATTGGGAAAGATGCTCGACAGGGGTAGGACGAAGGGGCATCCCTACGTTCCCTACCTGAGGAACGTCAATGTCCAGTGGGGTCGGATCGACACACACGACCTGTTAACGATGGAAATGGCTGACGAAGATCGCGAGCGATTCGCAGTCCGAGAGGGTGACCTACTCGTCTGCGAGGGAGGGGAGATCGGCCGCTGCGCGATCTGGCAGGGCCGGAGCGACTATCTCGCCTTCCAGAAGGCACTTCACCGTGTTCGCCCTGGCGACGCGCTCGATGCTCGGTTCCTGCGGTACGTCCTCGAACACCACGCCCGCAACGGGGCGCTGGCCAAACTTGCCACCGGATCTACCATCGCGCACCTGCCGCAGCAGCAACTCCGCCGTGTCCCTGTTCCCCTCCCAACCGTCGAAGAGCAGCGTCGAATCGTGGACCTACTCGAAGACCACCTCTCGCGCCTCAACGCGGCCGACGAGTACGTCCGGACCGCACGCTTGCGCTTAAAGAGAATGATCAAATCGATCCTCGTCGACCTCATCCCTGATGTAGCCGATTACCCCGAGTCCTGGCAGCGCGTCACAGTGGTAGACGCGGGATCGGTCGAGTTGGGCCGCCAGCGACACCCGGATTGGCACCGCGGACCCAATATGAAGCCGTACCTCCGCGTTGCCAACGTCTTTGAGGATCGGATCGACACCGACGATGTGATGACGATGCACTGGCCCGACGCGACGTTCGACCGGTTCAGGCTGCATCCCGGAGATGTCCTGCTCAACGAGGGGCAAACGCCGGACCTGCTGGGCAGGCCTGCCATCTATCGCGGCGATCCCCCGGAGGCGGCATTCACCAATAGTCTGATGCGGTTCAGGGCCCACGATGGTGTCCTCCCGGAGTTCGCACTTCTGGTCTTCCGACGCCACATGCACGCCGGTCGCTTCAAGCGCGAGGCCCGAATCACCACCAACATCGCTCACTTGTCCGCATCTCGGCTCAAACCAGTCGAGTTCCCAATCCCTCCGATAGAAGACCAAGAGCGAATCGTCGCTACGGCCACGGAAAGACTGGACGCTGTGAAGTTGCTTGAAATCGAAGTGCTGCGCGCCAACCGTCGGATGCCAGCCCTGCGCCGGACGCTACTGGCAGAAGCCTTCTCCGGACGCCTGACCCAATCACATATGGCGATCACGTGATCGGTCGCACTCGCACGCAATCAGTGACCAAACAGGTTCTTGGGGAAGGCATCTGATCGATGGTCGTCGCACGAGAGACATCCCTCCAGGAGCTGTTGGAGGGCACGAAGCAGTACCAGGTACCGCTGTATCAGCGCACGTACTCGTGGAAGCGCGCACAGCTGGAGCGCCTCTGGGAGGACCTACTCAAGCTCGCCGAGGATCGTAAGGATGACAACACAGTTACTCACTTCATCGGCTCGCTGGTCCTGGCCCCATCGCCGAACAACGGCCCCGCCGGGGTGCAAGAGTTTCTGGTCGTCGATGGTCAACAGCGACTCACAACGCTGACCTTGCTGCTGACGGCAATCCGTGACCACCGAAGAGAGCACGAGCACCCCGAGCACTTCGACCGGATCAACGAGCAGTACCTCACCAACAAGTGGAAGACCGGGGATCTTCGTCTCAAACTGCTACCCACCCAAGCCGACCGCGAGAACTATCAGGCCGCCATCGACGCCGCACCTACGGCCGGCGGCGCAGACTCCATCGGGGAGGCATACCGATTCTTTCGGGGTGCCCTAGTCGAGGCCGACGCTCCCGACGATGAATTCGACATCGAACGGATCGAGGATGCCGCCATCTCGGGGCTTTCCCTCGTGAGTGTCACCTCACAGCCTGGCGACAACGCCCACCGCATCTTCGAATCGCTCAACAACACCGGCCTGAAGCTCACCCAAGGCGACCTCCTGCGGAACTACCTGTTCATGCGCCTGCCGACGCAAGCAGACGCCGTCTACCAGAGTCTGTGGCTCCCGCTTCAGAATGAGCTGTCAGCCGAGGAGCTCGAACTGCTGTTCTGGCTCGACCTTGTACAAGAAGATCCCAAGATCACCCAGTCCGAGACCTACGCACGTCAGCAGGCGCGGCTTGATCGACTCAAGTCAGAAGAGGAAATCAGGGCTGAGATCGAACGGTTCGCACGACTGGGACGGCTGCTTCGCCTCATCCGCACTCCGAGTCGGGAAGCGGACCCCGCGCTTCAACTCAGGCTCACGCGTCTAAAGGTGTGGGGCACCACAACGGTGTCGCCGCTATTGCTGCACCTCCTTGATCGACGCGACAAGGGCACCATCTCAACCGAGACGGTCGCACAGTGCCTCCTGTACGTGGAGAGCTACTTGGTGCGGCGACTACTGATCGGCCGTGCCACGGCCGGTATCAACCGCACCTTGTTGGGGGCGGTTCCAGACGTTGCCGGGCAGGACGACGTCGCGACGGCCCTGCACCGTTACCTGTCGGTGGGCCGAAAGTATTACGCCACCGACGCCGACGTCGCGACAGCGGTCACCACAGTGCCCTTCTTCCACAACGGCCGATCCAACCAACGCAAGCTCGTGTTGCAGTGGCTCGAGGAGTCCTACGCGAGCAAGGAGCCGGTGGACCCAAAGAGCCTCACCATCGAGCATGTCCTTCCACAGACACCGACTGATGCGTGGCGTGCAGAGCTCACCCCAGATCTCGGCGACAACGAGACCTTCGAGGAGCTGCACCAAGCGCTGCAGCACACGCTGGGCAACCTCACTCTGACTGGATACAACTCCTCACTGAGCAATAGCCCCTTCGCGGCCAAGAAAGGACTGCTGGCGAAAAGCGGGCTGCGGATGAACCAAGAGATTGCCGCGGTCGACAGGTGGGGAAAGCCCGCTGTGCTCGACCGTGCGAAGTCCCTCGCCCAGCGGATCGCGACGATCTGGCCCGCGCCTCTCGAGGTGCCCAACGAGCCGGAGCTGGCTCCAGCATGGGAACTCCTGGCAAGGGCTGTCGCCGAACTCCCGCCGGGCGCATGGACATCGTACGGTGACCTCGCCGCGCTAATTGGTAGCCATCCAGTCCCCGTCGGCGTGCATATCGCCAACTACCCGATCGACAACGGACACAGAGTCATGCAATCGGGGGGCACAATCTCACCGGGTTTTCGATGGTACGAGCCCGACCGCGACGACGACCCCGTCGAGGTGCTGAAGTCCGAGGGCGTCGAGTTCGACGACCAAGGGCGGGCAAACCCAGCCCAGCGCTTCACAGCCGACGACCTGGCCAGACTCCTCGGCGAGGACTCCCCCGACGTCCCAGGCGAGCTGCTCATCCCGGCCGGTCAGGATGGAGAGTTGCGCGACAAGTTCGTCATCCAGCTATCGGAGGGCACCAGCCCTGCCACGACTCAGGCGATGCTGTCGCTCGTCACCACGTGGACCGGACTCGGCGGCGAGGTCACATATGGCAGAGCGAACCAAACGTCCTGCTTCCTGGGCTTGCGATTCGAGCAGCTGGACTCCATCTGGATGGCCGTGATCTACCCGACCGGATTCGTCGAGATTGTGTTCCAGTGGCTCGCTCCTCGACCGCCGTTCGACGACATCCGTATCCGGGATGAACTACGCCAGCGGCTCAACCAGATACCGGGGATCGACATACCGGCCGCAAAGCTGGCCCTTCGCCCCAGCATCCGCGCCGATCTCTTCACCAACGACAGCGCGCTCCAGCGATTCGCAGAGACGAGTGCGTGGTTCCTCGATCGGGCCCGGTCGAATAGCCGCTCCCAGGACGAGGCGCATGCGGATGTCTGACTCGCGGCGGCTAGTCGACAAGCTGTGGTTGTACTGCAACGTCCTGCGTGACGACGGCGTTGGAGTCATCGAGTACACCGAGCAACTGACCTACCTGTTGTTCCTGAAGGTGGCGCACGAACGGGGGACGCGAGCACTCAATCCGCAGCAGATTGTGCCGGCCGAATTCTCCTGGCAGCGGCTGCTCGATGCAGAGGGTACGCAGCTGGAGGTCACCTATACCGAGATCCTTGTCGGCCTCGCGCAGCAGCCGGGCACCCTGGGCACGATCTTCCGGAAGGCGCAAAACCGGATTCAGGATCCCGCCAAGCTCAAGCGGCTCATCGTCGATCTGATCGACCAGGAGAACTGGTCCGCGTCCGGCACCGACCTGAAGGGCGATGCCTATGAAGAGCTGCTCTCCAAGGGAGCGTCCGACAAGGGGTCGGGGGCGGGGCAGTACTTCACCCCGCGTGACCTGATCGCCGGGATCGTCGACGTGATCGACCCCCAACCCAGTGACACGGTGGTCGACCCGGCCTGCGGCACCGGCGGCTTCCTGCTTGTTGCCCACGAGCATGCTGCCCGCTACGCCGAGAACCTCACGCCCACTGAGCGTGCGCACCTGCGCGACGATTTCTCGTCCGGTTACGAGCTCGTCGACGGCACCGCCCGGTTGGCAGCAATGAACCTGCTGCTGCACGGCATCGGCACGCCGGATGGTGACTCACTCATCGAGGTGCGCGATGCCCTGACCGCCGATCCGGGTCAACGCTGGTCCGTCGTGCTCTCCAACCCTCCGTTCGGCCGCAAGTCTGCGCTGACGATGGTCGGCGCCGATGGTCGCGAGGTGCGGGAGGACCGCGAGATCGAGCGCCAGGACTTCGTCGTCACGACGAGCAACAAGCAGCTCAACTTCGTCCAGCACATCATGACGATCCTCGACATCAACGGACGCGCCGCGGTCGTACTCCCCGACAACGTTCTCTTCGAGGGAGGGGCCGGCGAGACCCTGCGCAAGAAGTTGCTGGCCGACTTCGACCTGCACACAATGCTGCGACTGCCGACCGGCATCTTCTACGCCCAAGGCGTGAAGGCCAACGTTCTGTTCTTCGACAAGAGACCTGCCGCCGAGCAGCCCTGGACTCAACGCCTTTGGGTCTACGATCTGCGCACCAACCAGCACTTCACACTCAAGCAGAACCCACTGCGACGCCATCACCTGGACGACTTCATCGCCTCCTACCTGCCCGGCAAGGACCGCTCCGAGCGGGTCGAGTCCGAGCAGTGGAAGTCGTTCACATACGACGAGCTGGTCGCCCGGGACAAGACCAACCTCGACATCATCTGGCTACGAGACGAGTCGCTGGAGGACACTGACAGCCTTCCCGCGCCCGAGATCATTGCACGCGAGATCGTCGAGGACCTCACCGCCGCCCTGGTCGAGTTTGAGGCGGTCGCGGCAGCGCTTGAGAGTCGCGGCAACGTCGACACGGAGTAGCGGATGACCAAGGCTGGGGCCCGCGCTGACGCATTGAACGCGCTCCTCGGCGCCGCAGGGTGGGCGTCAACGCCGCCACCGCCGCGCCCTCGGATCTGCGACCTCACACCGGACGGCCTCTCCCGGATCAGGCAGATCTACGACGACCTGGCGGGGATCCCGGAGCAGTTCGAGCACGCCCGTCCGGGGAGTTTCGACCTGGCATTCGACACGGGAGACGGAAAGCTCATCGTCGAACTGGACGAGGAACAGCACTTCAACCGCTACCGAACGATCACGTTGTCGAGGCCGTGGGCTGCGCAACTTCCATGGACGACGACGTATGTGGCCTACTCCGCGGCGCACGAAGCGCAGCTCGTCCGCCGTTGGAGGAGTGGCCGCCGCTGGACGAACGAGTCGGCCCCGCGCTTCTTCGGAGTGGCCTCCCCGCCGGGCGACTTCTCAGGAGCCGGCGCTCCCAGGTGGCGACAGCGTGCCTTCTACGACGCGGTCAAAGACCTGATGCCCGCCATCCGCCTGGCCCGTGTGTCAGTGCACGATGAGCTCGAGGGCAGAGCGCTGAACGTGATCTTGAGAAGCGGCGATCTCACGACTGCCGCACTGGTTCGCGCTCACGTCGAAGCGCGGGCACACACCTGGCCGAGCGGCTGAGAAGCAACACCGCAGCTCAGGCCCACCGCTTTAGTTGTTCGCTGAAACCGACACCGATTGCCACTGCCTCAACGACTTCCCAGGCCGTCACCTGCGCCGCCTTTGACGACGACTGACGACCCCACACTCCACACGTCACACCGGCCGCGAAGGCCTTCAAATTCGAGCGGCACGCATGCTACGAAGGTCCGTAGATCGGTCCGCCCACCTGGGCGGGCCGAGCGTCATTTCCAGGCTAGTTGACGTGCAGTGACGGGCGGTGATGAGGGATGCACGGTGGGGTCAAGTTCTACCGCGGCTCGGCCGGCGCGGCACGCTCCTACGTCGAGGCCGACCGGTCCCGCGTCGATGACTACTACCTCGCCGAAGGCACCGGCGTCGCGACCAGGTACGTCGCCACCACTCCCCTAGCGGCGACGGAGCGCGGCGTCGCCGCAGTTCAGGACGGGGGAACGCTCGACGGCGACGCCTACGAGCGATGGGTCGCCGGGCACGACATCGAGACCGGTGCACCTAAGGGCAGGCTCCGCACCGATGAGCGCGGACTACGGTTCGTCGAGATCGTGGTCAACGGCCCAAAGACCTGGTCCCTCGCCGCGACCCTGCACCCGGAGATCGCCGCTGCCTACGACGCCGCCCAGGACCGGGCCGCGGTCGAGATCATCGGCTGGCTCGCCGAGCACACCACCACCCGGGTCGGGCCCCGCGGCCGGCAGGTGCAGGTCCCGGTCGAGCAGCTCGAGGCGGCGGTGGTGCGGCACTACACCTCCCGCGCCGGAGACCCGCACCGCCACCTCCACCTGCAGATCAACGCCCGCGTCTTCGCCGCCGGCGCCTGGCGAGGGCTGCACTCGGTCGGAGTGGTGGACAGCATCGAGGCCATCAACGGGATCGGCCAAGCCGCC
>Ga0268264_10000574_pt1 | contig 44531 bp, 49 predicted proteins | sample KBSSwiS32_FD_190357 | JGI IMG/M metagenome (GOLD analysis project Ga0268264, IMG submission 190357) | Switchgrass rhizosphere microbial communities from Kellogg Biological Station, Michigan, USA - KBS Switchgrass S3-2 (SPAdes) (version 2) | ecosystem: Host-associated > Plants > Roots >... | reverse complement strand
ATGCTGCAAATTGCACTCGATGATTCTTATCAACAATTTATTATTGCCATTGCGCACAGTCGCAAACTCAATTTGAACAACGCATCCCAATGGGCAGATGGGCGCTTGTTCAATGGCCATCAAGCACACCTTCTTGGTCTCATCGATGAGATTGGTTCAATGCAAAATGCAATTCGCATCTTGAAAGAGAAAGCATTGATCGAAGGCGAGATTGAATGGGTAACGCCAACGGTACTGACAACTTGGTGGGACTTCTTTTCAGGCTCATCATCTGAATCGCTGTCTGAAAGTATGGCGAATGTGATGTGCTCGCAGATTGAAAAACGATACAATATGGCGCGAACGTTTTAAATTCGCACTTATAAAAATAAAAGAGGCATGTTTCGGCATGCCTCTTTTTGTTTGAATCTCTTACGCTTTCTCAACCACACATGCTATGCATACCTCTATAAGGAGTATGTATATGAAAAAGAAATCGCTGCCATTAGCCAAAGTTTATCAACTGCTTGAACCGGGACCGGTGATCATGGTCACCACCAAATCCGCCAAAGGTAAACCAAATATCATGACTATGACCTGGCAGATGATGGTTGATTTTGTGCCGCCGATTCTTGCATTTGTGATGAGTGAGGATAATTATTCATTCAAAGCGCTGAAGGCAACCAAAGAGTGTGTGATTAATATTCCCGCTGCCGATCTTGTGAAAACAGCGGTGGCCATTGGCGAATGTTCCGGATCGAAGGTGGATAAATTTAAAAAATTTAATCTCACGCCAGAAAAAGCATCGCTGGTGAAAGCACCTTTGATTGGCGAATGCTTTGCGAATTTAGAATGCAAAGTGATCGATATGAAGATGGCAAAGAAATATAACATCTTTATTTTGGAAGTGGTCAAAGCATGGATCACCACATCAAAGAAACGTCAGCGCATGCTTCATCATTGCGGCAATGGCCTTTTCACCATTGATGGCAAAACTGTCAAACTTCCTTTTAGCAAAAAATAGCGATTAAAGAAAAAGAGCGAAGCATGCACAAGCACACTTCGCTCTTTTTTTATTTCTGAATGATCTTACGCTTTATCAATTGCGTAGAGCACGCCCATCAAGCCAATGATAGGCAGCAGTATCTTGTTATATTTATTTTTATAATGCGCCTGATGCTGAGCAGATCCATAGGCCTCATTAAAGCGGGTCGCTTCCGCCGCGCAGCCTGCTGCGTTCACGAATGTCACCGTGCCGCGCGCATTCACCTGCACATTCTTCGCATCAAAAATAAAATTAATCGCTTCTTGCCAAGTATAATTCATTTTATTCTTATAGATCTCTTTGAATTCTTCCTTGGAAGCATAGCGATCGGGGAAATAACAATAACGATAGACAACATCCACCGGCATTGCTGCGCGAAATGCGAGTCCTTCTTCTCTCAATTTTCCAAATTGATGCACCATATCGAGTGCAGTGATAATCTCGGTGAGATCTGTTTGGCTTATTCCTGATGATGCAAGATCGGCACACTTGTCTGCTACAAATGTTTTCGATAGAGGAATGAGCCCTCGCTTATTCGTTGGATCATTCTTCATCTGAAGAAAGTTAGTATGTGCAGCTTCGAATAATTGGGGAAATATCCATTGCCGTTCTGCTGCGTAGAGACCAAAAGTTGCGTGCAACACGAGCAGACTCAAGGTGATTTTTGATGTAGTAGTCATAACAGACTCCCTGTTGAAAAAATGGATAAGTGATTATCGATGGGAGAGTGTAGCACTAGTTTTATTGAATGTCAGGATCTTAACAATGTGCCCGATCGAGAACTAAGCAATAATCCAGTTTCTCAAAATCACAGAGCGGCTTGACCTGCACCAGATGATGCAACCCTTCGGTGCGCACTGCTGCAACACTGCCAAGCGCAAAACCTTGTGGGAACACAAGCCCTTTTCCGCTGGAGATAATCAGATCGCCCTCTTTGATTTCGCTCAGATGGCTCACATGCTCGAGCGTTGTGCATCCCGCATCGCCACAACCAACATGTATTCCCTGCGCCTGCGTTTCTGGGCAATAAGAAGCAACCTTGCACGCCTTATCACTCACCAACTGCACGCGGGAATACCACGGAAATACTTCGATAATTTTGCCCACAAGCATGGTATCCACAATCACGAGCATATCTTTTGCAATGCCATCGCGTGAGCCAAGATCAATCAGCAGCGACTGATCATTCTGCTCAAGGTTGCGAGAAATAACTTGCGCAACTTGTGCATGCTCCGTGTGATACCGCTCTTTGAATTTGAGCGTTTCGGCAATATCGGAGGCATAATTTTTTGTTGATTGCTGTACCACAACACGAGAAAGCAGTAATTTATTTTTTAATTGTTCATGCGCAAGATCGCGCTTGAGATGTGCAACGGTACGATTTTCGTGGGCCCAATCGATTGCTGGCTCAACCACTTTTTTACGTATAGAGAGAACAGGATATATCAGACAAGAAGAAACACCATTGAGGAAACTTTGTGCATGACCGGTATAGAACGCCGCAACAAGCAATGCGCTTGATCCAAGACCCAATCCAATGCTTCGTATGCTTCCAACTGTCCACTTTTTTTTTGGCTTACGCACTCTTCGGCTCCAAATAATCTATCAACTTTTTTTTCACTTCATCATGAGACTCTGAAATCACCAAGTCTTGCCGGAGCAGCGATGCTCCTTGACTGCCCTTGATGTAGAATGGCAGATGCTTACGAAAAGCATATAACCCACGATCACCATAATAGGCAATCATAAGATCTAAATGTTTGATTGCATATTTGAGCATCAACTCATTGCTCACCGCATAAGGGCGGCCTTGAGAATTTTCATACAGCTCCTGCAACTTCCATGGCTTTGACCAAATGCCGCGACCGATCAAATAACCATCCGCGCCCGTTTGCTCATAGACCATTTTTGCCGTTGCCCAATTGACCACGCCACCTGAGACAATAATCGGAACCGACACTGCCTTTTTGACCTGCGCCACAAGGGGGTAATCTGGTCGACCTTCAAACTTTTGGGTTTGCAACCGGGGATGGACAGCAATCGCATCGACGCCGCAATCCTGGAGCAATTTTGCCACCTCTATGGCATTCTGCTCTTTGAACCCTGCGCGAATTTTCACCGTGAAGGGAATATTGGGAACATGGGCACGAATGCGCCGCACCACAAATTCAAGACGGGCAAGATCGGCCATGAGGGCCGAACCAGATCCAGAACCGACCACGTTTTTTGCGGGGCAGCCCACATTGAGATCGATCAGATCAACACCACGTTCCAAAATTTTCTCGCAGGCTTTTTCGATACATTCAAGTTTGTTGGCAGCAATTTGATAATTGAGCGGCCGTTCGAACTGTTCAAATTTGAGCGCCTTATCACCCGCTTTATCATTGGCAACACACGCCACATGGCGCATTTCGGTATAGAGCAACTCATCTTTTGAGAAGTCGCGTACTAATTGCCGGAATGGCGAATCAGTGATCCCATCTAAGGGGCCACCTATAAAACGGGGAAATGATCGATTGCCGATTTTGATCTGTTCTTGCCAAAAGCTCACAAAAAGCCTCCAATAACCAAATAATGCTTATTTTTAGTATACGGTATTATCGCAATGAGGTTAATACGAACGGTAATTTTTTTTGTCGATTCCATCCCTTAGGGAACTATTCTTGACAATGGAGATCGAGAAATCGTACCGTTTGCTTCGTTAGGCTCATTAATGGGGAGATCACCCATGATAAAAAAAGTCATACTTTTGGCACTATGGACCGCCTCCAGTGTTGCGATGCAAACAACTGAAGAAACATATTCCACTTCACTTTTAGATGAAAACTCACGCTGCTCACGAAGCACCTCCGCAGAAGATTTTTTTGCCGATATGGAACAGGTGGCAGCTTTGAACCAAAAGCATCAGGAAGATCATTGGCAAAGTCGACTCAGAGATATTCAAGATGCGCAGCTTTCTACCGACAATAAAGTTGCCGCAGGCAAACTGATTCCTCAATTTCTGGCTGCTGTCAAAGCAGGATCAGAACAAGAATGGGGAGAACAGTATCATGCAGCAGTCAAATCTGCATTGATTAATCAGGAATTGCTTAAACAAATTAAACCAGGAGCTTCTAGAAGCTCCAAGAAAGTTGGTTTGCTCGAAACGCCACGCCACCCAATTATCAGCATCATACGCATTGTTCAGAGAAGAGATAATACATTGCCGCCATACACCGATTTTTGTATCGACTCAGAAATAAGCGGTTTTTGGTTGTCTCACCAGGGAGATCGACTGACTATCGCAACAGAAGATAAGCAGCTACACATATGGTCCCTCAATCCCACATTTGCCAAACCAGCATGGTGCACAACAACCAAGACTCTTGAAGATCCAATTCAACCGATCAAATCTCGCAGCTGTGGTCAAAAAATAGTTGAAATCGTCATGGGCATATTCTTTCCTTCACGCGACTTATAAGATCAAACTTAAAATTGATACGAAAGTGCAAACGAAGGAGCGCCCCGCTCATTCATCGATAATCCAAAACTGAACTGATCATTCAATCGCGTATCGACCAATTTGTTTGCGGCAATCGCATAGAGCGTGCCCAGTCCCGCCCCGGCAACCATTTGTGATAGATAGTGACGATTACAATTCAGAAAGGTGACACCGATCGCAGCAGCCAGCACCCCAAGCGGCACTCCCGCTCTCAGGCCATAGCGCATACCGAACATGACGGCCATATAAGTCGCTTCCGCAACGTGACCAGAAGGAAATCCGCCAAATGCACGGCGTCTGCAATCAAACCTTTCATTCCATGGCCGTTTAGAAAGTCCCCATTGGAATGATTTCAAAAGATCTTTCCCAAAAATAACAAACGGAAAACCGATAAGAAAGATCCGCGAACTCTCGCGCAATTCTTAGTTGCGGGTTGTCAGATAGCTCAGACCAAAGAAAGTGATTGGCACCCCAATGGATTTTTCTGCAAAATCATGCGACCAGCGAGGAAATTGATTTTCATTTTTGTGATGGTGATTATCATGAAACATACTTTGCAACCGTTCATCAACCATGCGAGAAAAAATATAAAAAGGGAAAATACCGGTAATCACCTTGAAAGAATCCCAGGTGAATAAATTGACATTCAAGCGTATGGCATCGCCTGCAAGGCCGCCGATATAGTTGCCTAGATCTTGCACTTTATGGTGAGGATGAAGAGCAGCTCGATCAGCACGCTTTTCTTTCGCACGCGCATTGCGAATTCGCGCTTGCGCAGAAATATTGAGAATGTCCTCCTGCGGTTCAAGCAGTTCATCATCTTGCGATGCACTAGTGCGCACCATTGATTCTTCTGATTTTTGTGTGATTTGTTCAGACTCTTCAGCCATGAGGCCGAAGCACACTACGAGTGCCATAATAGGCACGTAGGTTCCCCTTTGTACGGCCATGCTCCCCACCCCTACTAAAAACTGTTACATGTCCCGTCCCTACACCCCAGATTAAAGAAAAAGCGGACAACAACACAAGAGTTGCTATCCGCTCAATTTTGCAAAGTATTAAAAATCCGAAAGACTGTTCCTAGAAACCTTCTGGGTGTTTCATGTGCCACTCAGTTTTTTGCTCGTAGGCATGCGCAGCCTGCAAGATGAGTGATTCAGAAAGATGTGGGCCAACAAGTTGCATCCCTATCGGCAAATTGTTTTTAGTGAATCCGCACGGAATAGAAATCGCCGGAATTCCAGCTAAATTCATCGAACAGGTAAAGTAGTCCTGCAAGTCCATTTGCAATTTATCCACATCAAACGCGCCAAACTTGAATGCCGGCATTGGATGCGTTGGCATGATCAAGAGATCAACATCTTTGAATGTTTCGACAAACTCACGGCGAATTAATCGCTGCACCACTTTCGCATTTTGGTAGAAGGCATCCGCATGACCGGTGGACAACACATAGTTACCAACCAAAATACGGGATCGAACTTCTGGACCAAAACCATCATGGCGTGTATTCAAATACATATCGGATAATGTTTGTGCATCTTTATCACGCAACCCATAGCGCACGCCATCGAAACGGCTGAGGTTTGATGCTGCTTCCGCGCGACTCAAAATAAAATAAGCCGCCGCTGCATAATCGAGCGTTGGCAATGCAACACGCGTAATCTGTGCACCAAGCGATTCATAGGTGGCGATCGCTTCTTCGATTGCGGAGACAATTTCAGGATCCATGCCTTCAGCGTCAAGAGCATTGCCCACCACACCGATGCGCAGTCCTTTAGGCAACTCATCTTTCAAAAGAGATGTATAATCTTTTTTCTCGACAAACAATGAAGATGAATCTTTCGTATCATGACCTGCTATTTCTGAAAGAACGAGCGCAGTGTCATACACGGTGCGAGAGAAAATACCAATCTGATCAAGTGATGAACCATAAGCCACGAGCCCATAGCGCGAAACAAGACCATAGGTTGTCTTATAACCGATGATGCCGCAAAATGCTGCCGGCTGCCGCACAGAACCGCCCGTATCAGAACCGAGGGCCCAGGGAGCCAATCCTGCTGCAACCGCTGCGGCAGAACCGCCACTCGATCCGCCTGGAACGCGAGAGACATCCCACGGGTTTTTGGTCAACCCATATGCAGATGTTTCGGTTGAGCTGCCCATGGCAAATTCATCCATATTGGTGCGGCCCATCAAGAGTGCACCAGAACTTTTCAGCCGCTCGATTGCCGTTGCATCGTGTACTGCTTTGAAATCTTGTAGAATTTTTGAAGCGCAGGTCAAATTTTGACAATTGATCGAAATATTATCTTTTACCAGACCAGGAATTCCGGCAAGCGGCCCTTGTTGGTTAGATGCAGACATAACAGAATTTTTATCAAAAACTTCAAGTGTTGAATTAATAATGGGATCGAACTTTTTGTATCGTTCGATGAAAAAATCGAGCAACTGGCTCGGCGATACGACTTTATCATGCAGCTTGGCGCGCAGCTCAGAAATAGTTGCAAAGGCTAGCGAATTCATAGATGTATCCTATTTGTTCTCAAGAATAGCCGGAACCACGAAGAAACTGCCCTCACGCTCTGGCGCTTGTGCAAGAATAGGTTCTGGATCTTTTGTAATCACAACATCTTCACGAAACACATTAACCGCCCTCACTGCAGGTTCTTCTATTTCTGCAGCAACTTCAGTCACTCGTTGGGCATAGCTCAAAACTTGCTCAAGCTGCTCAATCATTGATTGAATTTCATTTTCTGCGATACCAAGATTCGACATGCGAGCAATTTTAAGAACTTCCTCGCGAGAAACTTTTGTCATATTCCCCTCAGATTCAAACAACAGGCGCTTTCCATTTTCCGCTACGGAAGCGTCTAATATAAAACCAACTCATAACCGCATTACTCAAATAAAATGAGCCATACACCATCACAAATTTCGTTACTGGATCAGCAATAGGCATATGGGATAAAATGTATGAAGCAGGGATAAAGAAAAAGATTGTGGCTAACAAACGAACAACCATGACGGTACGCACGTTGCCTGACCCCCGTAATGCCCCGGCAAGTATTAACTGTAACACATCAAAAAAGGCAAGTACACTGATGATCGGGAAGGCTTGCGCGGCGAAATCGGTGAAGTCGCCCTTCTTATCAAAAATGCTGATAATCGGTTTGGGAAACATGGCAAAAAGTATCAAGGTACAAAACACTAACAGTGAGCATAGGAACACCATTTTCTTAATGTTGACCTTAATGTTGTCCCACTTTTCTGCCCCAACATCGTTACTCACCAGAAACGTAATAACTTGCGCCCCTGCTATCGCTGGCAAAATTGCGAACCGCTCCATATCCTGCACCACACAAAATGATGCGGTTGCACAGGTTCCCAACGAACAAAACATTTTGCATAGCCAGATATAGGCCCACGCCATGGTCGCTTTATCGAGAATCACCGGCCAGCTCGTGGAGAATAGATGTTTCACATATTTCCACTCAAAGCCGCCAAATAAACTGACCATATATTTTTTATTATCTTTGGCGAAATAGATGTAGCCCATCACGAGGGAAAGCATGATCGCATATTCTAAAATAGAGGCATAGGCAGATCCGGTCAGGCCAAGTTCTGGAAAGCCAAATTTACCAAAAATGAGTGCATAATCGAAAAAGATAAAGGCGATAGTTCCCAACACAAACACTGCCATCGGAACTTTAGTATTTTTTATACCGCGTAAAAACCCAATCATGGCAGAACAGACAAAACTGAGCAGGACACCACAGGCACGTAAGCGTAAGAATGGCACGCCGATCTCGATCATCTGGTCACTGACGCCATACCAACGATATAAAGTGCCGGCACCAAGATATAAAATGGCTGCCAAGCTGATACCGATAAAGCAGGTAGACCAAAAAGCATCACGGACCACTTTTCCAACTTCGGGATATTCTTTGCGCCCATTGAGTTGTCCAGTCAAAATAACAGTACCCACCATGAAGGCTTCCGCTGCTTTAAGCAATAGATGAATGAGCTGTTTGGTGACGCCCAGGGTGGCATAGGTGGATGTTGATTTGAGTTGCCCGATAAAGGCCGCATCCAACCAAAAAGGAAGAGAAGTTAATAAGAGTGCCGTAACAAATTCAGGCGAAAGATACCGCAATATAGTGCGAAAACTTTCACCGTGTTCACCTTCCGTGATACCGGACAGATAACTTTTCATTAAATTTTTTTTCATGCCGCGCTCCTTGCCTATGCCAAGGCCTGCTGAAAGTATAATCTCTTCTTGAATACATGAAGCAGGCATATTGGCAATTTTATCATAAAAAAGCTTTTTTATGCAGCGTTATGCATAGGTACCGTGTGGGACACTCATGCGCTCTACTGCTCCTTAAAAATAACAATCTTTCTTTCTTTGTCTCCCACACTATAGGGGATCTCTTTTTCAAACCACTTCGCTTCTTCCGGCTCTATGGCCCAATTTGCTGATGCCCAATAGAAAAGGCGCGCCTTCCGATAGGGGCTATTGTGTGCTCGGAACATGCGTACAAGTTCGTCTGGTCGGAGCGAGGCGCGAGCGCACACCGCATCGATGGGATATTCGGTCGAGCGCAAAAAGGTTCGCCAATCAAGATCGATAACTTCGATACGATCTTCCATGCCCAGCTCTTTGGCAACCAGACGCAAAAAGTTCACCTTCTTGCCTACGATTTCAATCAAGAGAACGCGCAGATGGGGATACGCAATCGCAAGTGGTATACCAGGAAGGCCGCCCCCGGAACCCACATCGCAAATCATCTGCAATGCATTCAGATCGCACGCTTTGCTGAGCGCCAATGAATCGGCAAAATGATAGTTAATAACATCGGGAACATCGGTGATTGCGGTCAGATTAATCCGCTGATTCCACTCGATCAAAAGTTCTAAATAATGGGCAAATTGTTCTGCTTGCCGTTCAGACAAGGCATGCTGTTTGATAAATGAGTGCCATATATGTGTGTGCTGATCAATTAATTTCTGGTTATTCATCTTCGTATTTATCTTCACTGTCAGAGAATAGTAGCTCTAAAATAAGTTATTTTGCTAGGTTACTAAGTAAAGAGGAAAATGAGTCATAAATCAACCGGATGGGGAAGGGAAATGAATAAAAAGTATACCATCGTCGCCTGCTTGCTCCTTTTTGGATCGAGCATACATGCCGCAGCGCGCATCAATTTATACCTGGAAAATTATCCACTCTCGCCAGAAAAAGCGCAGAAGATGGTGGATAATTTGGATCGACCACACAAAATAGAACAATACAAATTAGAAGGACAATTCGATCACCAACCGAAAGTTGGGATCATGGCAACCTATGCAGGATTTCTCGATGTCTCAAATGTTAATGGTCTGCTGACATTCCCACGCAAACATACCGAAGCTGAGGTCCTACTCGTCATCACAACGGAAATGGAACCGGAATTTATGTTTGGCACTACGATCCACCATTGGAGATTGAAAGAATCAGAGCCGCAAGCATTTTTCAAAATCGTACGGGACTATGATAAAGACAGCGAGACTTTCTTTTGGAACACAACCGAAGCGACCGCGCCCGAAAATAATATTCTCCCCGCTGATTCGCTCGTGATTTTTGCACGACCAAAAGATGTATATGTTCCAACCGGAATCACCACCACAGATAATCGGGAGAATCTGACGCTCCCATCGGTCTACATCAAAAAAGGTGCGGATGTTATCGACAACGCATTATTCGTTTTGAGAATCAGCAGCTTCTTGCGCCCAATCGAGATTATCTATAAACCAGAAGCAAAACGGTATCAGGATCAGCTAATCGGCTAGAAATTTTTTAACCAGACAAAACCCCTGTCATGTGTTGCCGAAAAATGACAGGAGTTTCTTTTTTCTTGCACGCGATTTTCTCAAATCTTTACGCGAGTTCGCTCACATCATGCGCACCACTTTCGCGCATTCCTGCGCCAGTAATCTCCACAAAATCTCCATTGCCGCGCAACTCTTCCAGAGTGATCACCCCACAATAACTCATACCAGAGCGCAGCCCACCAAGCAACTGATTAATAGTTTCCGCAACAGGACCTTTGTATGGCTTCATTGCTTCCACACCTTCTGGCACATAATCAGTTTTATTACCCTTTTTATCTTTGCGATTCCAATTGGTAACGAATGATGCCATGCCACGAACAATTTTAAACTTTTTGCCATTTTTGGTGAAGGGAATTCCGGGAGATTCATCCGTGCCAGCAAGAATGCTGCCGAGCATAATAGTCGAAGCACCTGCCGCAATCGCTTTGGTGACATCGCCCGATTGTTTGATCCCACCATCCGCAATGATCGGAATATTATATTTGTCTGCTTCGCGCGCGCAATCAATCACCGCAGAAAGTTGTGGAAATCCGCACCCGGTGACAATGCGCGTGATGCAAATAGAACCAGGACCAACGCCAACTTTGACCGCATCGGCACCCGCCTCAATCAAGCGGCGCGTTCCTTCGGCAGTGGCAACATTGCCTGCGATAACATCCACATTTGGAAATAACGCTTTTATCTGCTTGAGGGCATCAACCGCCAAACTTGAATCGCCATGGGCAATATCGATAACCAACACATCAACACCCGCTTTGATCAATGCAGCAGCGCGATCAAGGTAATCATCATTCACGCCGATTGCAGCGCCAACCAATAAGCGGCCATAACTATCCACCGAGGCATGGGGGTACTCAGCTTTGATATAAATATCCTTGCTCGTGATGAGGCCTGCGATAGTTCCATCTTCATGGACGAGCGGTAATTTTTCAATGCGATGCTCCAGCAATAATTTTTTTGCATCTGCAACGGAAATATCGGGAGAGCCAACAATAAGTTTTTCTCGCGGCGTCATAAGTTCGAAAACAGGTGTGTCTTGTTGCGGCCGGAATCGAATATCACGTTGCGTCAAAATACCACGCAAAATGCGATCTTCACCCGCAACTAAAAATCCACTCATCCCCTTTTCTTCCATTAAATCGCGCACATCAGCAACTGTTGCATCTGGAGCTATGGTTAAGGGAGATTCGATTTTTGCACTGCGGAATCGCTTCACTTTTTGCACTTCTTCAACTTGGCGTTCAATTGAATTGAAGCGGTGGATGATACCAATGCCTCCATGCTGCGCCATCGCAATGGCCATCGGCGCTTCGGTGATAGTATCCATGTTTGCACTAATCAGAGGATTCGATAGAGAAATATTTTTTGTCAGACGCGCTTTGGTTGAAACTAATTTGCGAGAACTCACCGTGGAATGTTTTGGAATGAGCAAAACATCATCATAACTCAGACCCTTGGTGATAGTGACCTCTGCATGCAAAGGGAAAAAGCAACCAGTGGCAATAATAACACTCAAATATGGTGCATTCATAAACGACTCCTTGTATAAAGCAAAACCGCATTATGATACATATATTTCTTCGGGAGCGCAAAGTATGATTTTGTTAAGGCTTATTTTGCAAACTGTTGATCGAACAGTTCCTTGATTTCCCACACTTGGGTTATATCAAATGGACCTTTGTCATCACGGTATCCCATGATGCGTGGAAAGCGCAGCGCCATGCCAAGTTGCTCATTGGTTTTGCCTGCGGCGTGTAGCGGGGACATCGTAATTTCATCGGCACGAATTACGCACACAATGTCTGGCGAAACCCACACATCTGGATGCAATTCTTTCGCGCAGATCACATTGTTTGGTTTGTGGGGCACTGCAATCGCATCGCATTTTTTCTTGAGCTCTATCCATTCCGCATCTTTGAGTCCGGTGCCAATTTTTGCAACCGTTTCAAAGCGATCTTCTTTTTTGTTATAGACGCCCACGAGGAATGCGCCGATGCCAAATGAAGCACGTTTGCCCTTGCCGGCATAATATCCGAGAATCACGCAATCGATTGTATCATCAAGTTGGCCTTCTTCATGCCGCTTTAATTTGATCCAGTTGAAGTTCCGCTTGCCCGGCTGATACATAGAATCAGCACGTTTAACAACCAAGCCTTCCAATCCTGAATCAATATTTTTCAGGAAATAATCTTCCAGCTGTTGTGCGGTAGTAATTTCCATCTCTTCAATTGGCTGCACATCATCATTGTTAAATTTTTTAAATAATGAGAGGAGCACATCTCTGCGATGCTCATGCGTTTCACTCATCAACTCTTTGCCGTTCAAATAGAGAATATCGAAAATAAAAAGCTTGAGCGGAAATTCCGTGATCGCTTCTTCGATGCCATGTTTACGTTTTCGTTTCACTGTTTCCTGGAATGGCAAAAAACTTCCGGTATTTGGATCATAGGAAATTGCTTCGCCTTCGCAGATGAGTGTTTCAACTGGCAGATCAGAAAGATCTTTCACCAAATCTGGAAACATGGCCGACATATCTTGCAAGTTGCGTGAATAGAAATGAATTTCTGGTTCTTTTTTTGTTTTGTTCAGATGAACTTGCAAACGAAAGCCATCCAACTTGGGCTGCGCAACACAGTGGCCAATTTTTTCCACAATCGCTTTTGCCGTGGGTAACCGTTCTGCTGCTGCTGGCCGAATTGGCACGCCAATTTTAACATGCATATCGCTCACGGCCTCAACGCCTCTATTTTTGAGCACGAAGGCGATGTAGCCAATATCTGCGCAAACATTATAGGCATCTTCAAGAATGCCATGGAGCGATTTGTCGCCTCTCTTCATCCAGGAGAGTGAATCAATAATGGTCATGTCCGAAAAACCAAGACGCAATTTGCCAATGACCATGCGCACCACATATTTTGCTTCATCGGGCGTGAGTTGCAACATTAATTTTTTCAGCGCTTCTGCTTTGATATCTTGTGATCCGATGCCGCCCATTTTTTCAATATCGCACAGTGCATTATAGACATCTTCAACAGAGAGCGTGCTTTGCTTTCGCCATGAACCGGTTGCAAGCACGGAACCAAAATCGCCCTCTTTTTTGGTCAGCTTAGTCACATCTGCATCAGAGATATCCAATAAGTTCGCAATGATAGGAATGAGACTTTTTTCAGCAACATTAAATTGTGTACCAATGTGGGGTGGATGCAATTTGCCGAGCGAGATGGTGCAAATAATAGAAGCTTCAGATGGCGTTGCTTGGGCCAACAGATCGGCAAAAAGTTGTGTTATGACCAAGCGGCCACTTGCCTGTTCAATGTTATCGAAAACGGATGTAACAGTAGAAAATTTTAATCCAGACGACATACGAGCTCCACACATTAATGAGCGGCCATACTATTCACTCAGCACGCGCGATTCAACTTCGGTGACGCTTATTAAATTCAGCGATACATTGCTTGTTATACTGATATGCAGAAAAAAGAGATAGGAAAATAGTTATCGCGAGGAAGATTGCCTCGGTACCATTCCACCGAAATGCTCCCGAAAAACCCAACTGCTGCACAGGATTTAAAATAATTATCGTGATGGTCATCATCTGAAATGCAGTTTTTACTTTTCCCCAATAAGAAACGGGGATCGAAAAGTTATGCTCAAGCGCAAGCTGACGCAGACCCATCATAAAAATTTCTCGTCCAATCAAAAGGACCACCCAATAAAAATAAATTTTGTGAGCTGCCTGCAATGCAATCAACACTGAATAAACAAGGAACTTGTCCGCTATCGGATCGAGGGCACGCCCAAGGGCGGTTTCCTGCCGAAATTTGCGGGCTAAATACCCATCAAGAAAATCGGTGAACGAGAATATAACAAATAAAAGAGCCAATGCTGCATTGATCCAAAATACATTCAAGGGAAGAAAGTAGACCAAGAGAATCGGCAAAACGAGTGGGGATAAAATAAGACGGAATAGGGTGAGAAGTGTGGGGATATTAAAAAGACCTTGACGATCTTGCATGAGAACCTTGATTAAGATTGGTAGCGACGCAGGGACTCGAACCCCGGACCTACGGATTATGATTCCGCCGCTCTAACCAGCTGAGCTACGTCGCCACGCATTTCACATTAAAAGTATACTAAAAACTTAGTTTTTTCACACTAAAATTTTCAAAAACAAATTTAAAAATAGCCTTCAAGAAGAAGAGCCCGGTAATCAAGGTAGAACCAATGCCAAGCATCATAGTTACCGCGAATCCCTGAATAGGGCCAGTACCAAACCAGTAGAGCACCGCGCCTACGATAAAGGTGGTAATGTTTGCGTCTATGATCACCATTGCGGCCCCAGAGAATCCTCGGTTCACCGCTTCTTTGACATTAACGCCCTGGCTCATGAGCTCTCTGATCTCTTCATAGATCAGGATGGAGGCATCGATAGCCATACCCACAGTCAGAACCATACCGGCAATACCAGGCAAAGTCAGCGTTGCACCAAACCATGCCATACCCAATAAGACAATCAATAAGTTATAGATCAAAGTAACGAAGGCAAATAGGCCGGGAAGACGATAGTAGAACAAGCTGAATACCAATAAGAGCAACATGCCTACTACACACGAAGTGATCCCCTGGCGAATTGCTTCATGACCCAATGAAGGACCAATCTGGCGTTCTTCTTCAAAAGTCACGGGTGCCACAAACGCGCCTGATTTGAGCAAGAGCGCAAGCTCTTTTGTTTCATCAGGAGAGAAGCGACCACTAATTTGACCATCGGTGCGAATTGCTGAATTGATGTTTGCCGATTGGATGATCACATCATCAAGTACAATAGCCAATTGACGGCCAATGTTCCGGCTGGTCAAATCGAAGAAGCGTTGGCCACCTTCATCTGATAAGCGGAAGGAAACAACTGGCTGAACACCAGAATCTCCACCGATTCCTGCAAATGCATCCTTGAGATATTTGCCCGTAATCTCTGGATATTTAGTGACGAGATAGAAACCTTCGCGCTTATCGCGGCCGGGTAGGATCTCTTTATCACCAGGCAAATCGCCATCAAATTCATACAAAATATCTTCGCGAGTCGGTGCATATTTTTCTACTAAACGAAAGTCTAATTGCGCCGCGCGGCCAATCATATTCTTCGCTTGCTGAGGATCAGACACATCTGGCATCTCAACAATGATATTTTCGCCTTGGGAAGAGATTGGAATATCCGCAACGCCAAGTCTGTTAACACGAGTACGCAACACTTCAATATTGCGTGCTACCGCATCAACTTTAATTTCTTTAATTTTCGCATCTGAATAACTGAGACGAATTTCTTTCTCTTGCACTTTTTGATTAAAATCAGGGAATTCAGTCTTAATGTAAGATGCCGCTGATTGAGTGTCTTGCAGAGAATCGAAGGTCAAAATAATTTCGTTCTTTTCTATGCGATGGGAATCAACACGAATATCTTGCGTTGAGCGAAGACGAGATTCAATAGATTGGAAATTATCAATAAGGTTAGATTCGATCGCTTTGTCTGTTTGGACATGTAGGGTAAGGAATGTGCCCCCAACCAAATCGATACCAAAATGCAGTTTCTGCCGGAGAGGCATTAGGAAATAGACCCCTAATCCTGCCAACACGAGCCAAATAGTTAGTTCCGACAAAAGTAATCGTCGCGCAGAGATGTTCATGCACAGCTCCTAGAAAGATATGTAATTTGCCAATTTTTTCTCACCTTTTTTGGTCCCCAATCTGCGATTGGGGGCCCCGTAATATCGAGCTTCGTCGAATTATTGCGGGCTTCTCTTTTGTTCCAATCTCAAAGACTGGCCCGCCAGGCATTTGCTGCCGGCAAATGACTGGTGCCGAAGAGGGGACTCGAACCCCTACGAGTTTCCTCACGGCCCCCTCAAGACCGCGTGTCTACCAGTTTCACCACTTCGGCACTAAAAAAGAGATTTCATGGAGAAAAGCGTACCAGTTCCGCGAGATTTGGCAACTTTTTCCCTGTAATTCATATAGTTATCCTGAAGGGGTTACTCCGCTAGACAGGCTGGTGCCCCTTATAGGCTCTTTATGCCCTGTTCTGGTGCTAGATTTTCTCCTAGTCTCTGAACCTGGAAAACAGGGTATTTCGGCCCGTTTTTTGACTCCTGAGAGCCATTTAGAGTAGGCTATAGAGAGAAGGTTAGTAGGCTCTTTATAATTAGGGGGATATGATGAAGAAGCTACTTATGTTGTTACTGTTGATTCCAGCTTTGGCATCAGCAGAGTGCGTCAACGGTGTGTGTGGTCTCAAAGCAAAAAGACAGGTAGTGCAAACACCTGCTGCAGACCAAGCTCAAGCACAATGCAATTGTAACAAGAGACGATGCAACAAATGTAACGCAAGAAAGCGTGCAGCCAATAAACAAACTCGCGCTTGTGCCAGATGTTATAAAAATAAAAAATAAAAAAAGGGGTCGGTGTTTAACCGGCCCCTTTTTTTGCCCTTTTTCAAGCAGGCTCTAATATCTATTCTTCTACGTCTTCCTCAACCTCGCTGCCACCACCAAAAATAAGGTCGTATGGCCAGCGAATGATTCCCCAAATAGAGCTGAAGAATGATCCAATCGCAGAAAATATCGAGCTGAAAAACCCGCCCGACACTTCTTCCTCTTCTTCCTGCTCACCTGTTCGTGAAACAGATCCCTTTGTGATCCGCTCAACTTGCAGTTTTAAATCAATGCCCTTTTCTTTGAGGGCTACCGCTGAATGCTGCACACGTTCAACTTGCTCGCGTACCGTTTTTACCAATTGTTCAAAATGGGGTGCGAAGCTCGTATCGATATATGTTTTTATATCTTTAATGTTGCGGCCCGCAGTATCAACTTGATAATAAAGTTCACGTGCTTTTGTATCGTCCAACACACGCGCAATTTCTTTGAATGCCTGCCATGCTTCGCTATCATAACCACGCACGCGATTGATTTGCTCCATCAGCTGCGAAAGTGCATCATCGATATCACGATCCAACTGATTAATTGCCATCACATCTTTGTGCATCTGTTCAATCATCTCACCTTCTTGGTGGATGGCACTCAGAGTCGCGCGTTCATTTACATCGAGCGCACCTTTATCTTGACGCTCTTTCTCTAATGTTTGAACCAATTGATCAAGCAACATTTGCAATTCGCCTTGGCTCAATCCAATACCAATATAGAATGGATCGAGAACCGATTTATCAACATCATTACGCAAGGAGAAAAGACCCATACGTGATTCAAAAATTGATTGAACAATACCACGAATTTTTTCGTATTTTTGTTCAGCACGTTCCCACCAAATTCGCTTGAAGAGCCAGTTGCCTTGCGGACTATCAAGATCAACGGTATCGATCCCTTCGATTTCCGGAAGTGGTTCTTCACCACCTTCTGCGGGCATAGCAACGGCTGCGTCAGATTCCACTGGTGCACTCATGTCTGGCGCTTCAGACTGCGGTGCCTGTGCTGGTTCTGCACTTGGCGCTGCGCTTGGTTCTGCGACTGGTTCAGGTGCAGGCGCAGGTTGTTCAACCGGCTGCTCAACAACCGTTTCCTGCATCATCACTTCTTGTGCAGGTTCTTGCACAGGTTCTGGTGCAGGCTCTGGCGACGGTGGATTGGCAAGAGGCTGTTCCATCTCGATATTAAAATCTTCCTCTGCAGCAACATCCGGAGATGCTTGCTCATCCTGTTGTGCAAGCACACTCACAAAACAACCAAGGCCCAGAATTAATATGATCTTCTTCATCGCACTCCTTTGAATCACCGTATTATAAGTTTTCCGCAAGATCTTTCAGCTCATCCATCAACGCATTTGATAACTCTTTTGCGTCTGCAGATGTGTAGCTCCAGCGTACACCACTTTCAACTTTTGTGAGCACTGAACGATCGCTTTTGATATCGATAATATCAATACGAACAACGTTCATCAATGGATGCACTGATGATGGCGCGCGAACAACTCCGGCACGACCAAGGACACTATAGGCAACATTATTTTCATCGAGGAAGCAGAGCATGATTTTTTTCTGCCACACCATATTGTGATAACCAATATGATCTTTGTGGATAGAAATCAAAATACTTTCAAGCCCTTTTGGATACACGCATTGAAGCGGAGTTGTGTGTGGCAACCCTTTTTCAGAAAATGTCGCCAAGACCGCTACCGTTTTTCCTGCTTTCAGCACTTCTACCAAATCTTCAGGTAACTTAACTCCGACATGCTTTGCCATGTGCAAACTCCATATTCAACAATTAATAGACAATTTTTAAACTTTTCAATTTCTCAACATCACGCCACTACGAAGACAATTGCATAATTACTTGATTCTCTAATGCTAAACCCGCAGGTGTCAGGCGCAATTGGCCATTAGCATCGGTTAGTAATTTTTGCTCTCGTAGCTGCGTAATTGCTCGTGCAATATTCACACGCTCCCCAGAATCCAACCCCTCCATAATTGCTTCAGACCTCACTCCCTCTCTTCTGCGAAGCCCAAGCATGATGCGTTCAAGCCGCACTTGTTGGGGAGTTAATTCTTCAGAAAAAGCAATTATCGATTTCTCTTGTTCAACGCCATGCATATATTTCATCAAATTTTGTTCGTTCTGGAATCGCCGCATGCCATCAAACGAACACGCTCCTAGGCCAAATGCATAATACGGTTTTCGCTCCCAATACATAGTATTGTGACGAGATTCATATCCTGGCTTTGCAAAATTTGATAATTCATATTGCTCAAATCCATGCTCTTGCAAAAAATCTCGCGACCAATAATACAAATCTACCACTGCATCATCTGCAGGCAGCGTAACCGTATTCTTTTTTACCTGAAAATATAATTGCGTATTTTCATGTATGGTTAAAAAATACATCGAAAGATGTTTAATCGGCCAAGTCACGACCTCCTCAAGTAAATCCTTCCATTCACTTTCGGACACTTCCGGTAGACCCAAAATTAAATCCACTGAGAGATTGTCAAAGTAGTCTTTCGCGTTATTAAGCAAAAAATATACTTGGTCTGCCGTTTGATGGCGATTCATCTTTTGAAGGACGCCATCTTTGAGGCTCTGGACCCCTATGCTTAAGCGATTAATTCCTACTTCTTTCCAAACCTTCAGTTGATCAAGAGAAACGGTCCCCGGATTAACCTCTATGGTTATTTCTATGTCCTTATCAAAAAGGAACATACCCTCTAGTGTACCAAACATGTCAAGTAGCAGCGGGTTTGGATAGGTACTTGGCGTTCCACCACCAAAGAAAATAGTTTTCAATAACGGTTTTTGGCCCGTTTTCGCAATCAGATCAGTTATCTCTTTTTTGAGCACTTCATGGTAACGCCCCATAAATTGGTCGTGTGATGCCAGCGCCACAAAGGGGCAAAAATGGCACCGATAGGGACAAAATGGCCAATGGATATAGACTGAGTGCGCAGTGGCACTCGTGTCAAAGTGCAGCAAGAAAACCCCCTAAAAAATTATGCCTTCGATTTTGCCGCCGGAATGGTCCGTTGGATAATAGACTCGCACAATGTTATATGTGCACGACTTTGCTCTTTGAGCGCATCCTGATTGGCAAATTTAATCAAAAAACCACCATTCACCACCGCAGAAACATCTTCGAGAACATCCTGCGGGAAAAATTTTTCTTTCAAATAGGCGAGCAATTCAGTATCTGTTTTGCCACGCGTGTCATAATTATATCGTTCTGCAAAATAATCTTTGAGAATGTCTGTCAGCGAACAATATATTTTCTTCGTTCCCTCACGCGTTTGACGCGTTTGGTCCGGCAATGCATGCAATGCTTTGCACAAGCGCAATGCCTTTTGCCATGGCAGCTCTTTCACGAGACGCCTTTTCCACCAGCGAATAATTACTACCAGCAGAAGCAGTGCAATCACTGCTGCACATGAACAAGCAAGCACAAAAAACCATGTTGTTTGCCAAAATGGAATATGCCATGTGCTATAAATCCCGTAGAGATTTTTTTCATCTAATTGTAGTTCTGTCATGCCCCACTCCTAATAGCGCATACGGCGTCGGAAAAAACGAACGATATCACCAACACAATGTTCGCGCCTACTGACATCCAACACATCAACCCCATATCGCTTGAATAACGTATTTTGCGATTCAAGGCGAGTGGCAAGCAATGCAGAAATATTTTTTGCCTTACGCGCCCGTGCATCAATAAGCACTTCTTGCCCCGTCTCTAAATCCTGCGCGGTCAAAAAACCAACGTCTGGCATTGCGCGTTCATTATCAACCAGACATCGCAATGCAACCAAATCATACATGTTAGAAACAACAGGCAGATAGGTTTGGAAATTTTCATCAATAAAATCTGATATCAAAAAAGCAACGCTATCACGCCGCTTCAATTGCGCAAGCTGTTTGAGAACATGCTCAATAGACGTTCCCGTGCGTGCGGGTTGTGCTCCAAAGAGCGCTTCCAAAATAGCACGCGCATGGCTGCGCCCACGGCCTGGCGGAATATATTGCTCAACTTGGTCGGAAAATAAAATAAGTGCAACGTTGTCGTTCCCATAGGTTGCAACAAGCGCAAGCACTCCCGCTATTTCCGCCATGAGATCTGCTTTGCTTTCCTCATGATCACCAAATTGTCGCGAGGCGGAAATGTCAACCGCAAGCACAATCGTTCTACTGCGTTCTTCGGTATATTGCTTGACCAACAATTTGTCCATGCGCGCTGACGCATTCCAATCAATGAAACGCACATCATCGCCCTGCACATACTCTCGTATTTGGTCAAACTCAAGCCCCGTTCCCTTGACTGCAGAACGAGTATCGCCCACGAGAGCGCCGCTTAATAGTCGCCGCGTAAAAATTTCTATGTGCCTAATTTTTCGTCGCACATCATCAGATAATGTTGTTCGCTTCATCTTTGCCCGTTATTACACGTCAAATAATGCTTCTTTTTTCAAAACATCTGGAATAGCAATGGTGCCATCTTCCTGCTGATAGGTCTCCATAATTGCAACGATCAAACGTGGCAATGCGAGAGATGAACAGTTGAGCGTGTGCACCAAGTGTGCTTTACTATCAGGCGTATCTTTGTAGCGAATCAGACCGCGTCGCGATTGAAAATCGGTGCAGTTGCTGCAAGAAGAAACTTCATAATATTCCTTTTGCCCAGGAAGCCAGACTTCAATATCATAGGTTTTTGCAGACTGGAAGGAACAATCCTGCCCTGCCAACAAAGAAACGCGATAGTGCAATCCAAGCTTTTTCAAAATAGCCTCGCTGCATTCAAGCATGCGCTCCTGCTCTTTTGGAGAATTTTCAGGCTTACATATCGTAAAGAGCTCAACTTTTTCAAACTGATGAATACGAATCAAACCGCGCTCGGTTGAGCCATAGCCGCCCGCCTCACGCCGGAAACAACTTGTCCATGATGTCATGCGAATGGGCAATTCTGCGCCGGGAATAATTTCATTGCGATAAATATTTGTTAATCCAACTTCTGATGTTGGCGATAGATAGAGATCATCCGCAGGCATCGTGTAGACCTGGTCTCTAAATTTGGGAAAATTTCCTGACGTTTCGAGCGATGCCTCATTGACCAATGCTGGTGGCAACACTGGCTCAAAGCCATACTGCATGTTATTTTTGAGCATGAACATGGTCAGCGCATACTGCAACTTAACCGCATCTTTTTTGAAAATAACAAAGTTACTACCCACCACTTTTGCAGCGGTTTCGAAATCGAGCCAGCCAAGTTTTTCTGCGAGCTCAACATGATTTTTTGGTTCGAATGAGAATTTTTTCTTGGTACCAAACTCGCGGACAACCGTATTAGATTCTTTGTTGCCGGATGGCACATCATCAGATGGGAGATTCGGACAGGTTAGATAGAGCGCCTTGAAAGCTTGCTCTGTCTCATCAAGTTCCTGCTCCTTAATTTTGAGCAATTTGCCAACTTCGATCGATTCAGCACGGAGCGCATCGGTGATGCCACCCTTTGCTTTCGCGGCAAGTTCATTTTTTTTATGCCGCAATTCTTCAACGTGTTGGCGCACTGCGCGGCTCTCATTATCGAGCCTGATCAGCTGTGCAACATCGAATTGAGGATCTTTTTTCTGAATGCGAGCCGTTATTTCTTGCGGGGCCTGACGCAATAAATTCAAATCTATCATGCTCTGCTCCGGCCTAGTTGCCGTCTCGTTTTGGGTTATTCATTAAACCGCGTATTGAAACCTTATTAGAATACCCCAAAATAAGCCTGATGAAAAGATACAAAAGAAAGCAGGGCTGTCGTAAAACAGCCCTGCTCTATCGGGTAAAAATTTTCCCTATGGTCGAAGCTTTTCGCTTGGATTACCCAACTCGAACAGCTTTTACCACTTCTCGCAAGTTTTTACCTGCTTTAAAGCGAGGTACTGTAACTGCTGGAAGATTGATACGTTCTTTAGTCGAAGGATTGATACCTTTACGAGCTGGTCGACGAGACAACCAGAACGCACCAAAGCCAGTAAGAGATACTTTCTCACCTTTTTTGAGGGTACGACCCACAACTCGAATCAACGAATCGATAACGCGTGTTACGTCTTTCTTGCTGAATGCGGTTTCTTCGCTCAGCTCGTTGATTAATTCGCTCTTGTTCATCATCTGCTCCTTACACAAATAAGGGTTAGTAAAACACTGCTACTTCTATTACTGAAAACACTCGCTTTTTGCGGCTTTCTGAGTAAGATATAGTAATTTTGGTCTACCTTGTCAACTAGAACCGCACAAAAATGAAAAAATAATCATAAAGTTTTTCTTTAAAAAAACTACTCATTTCTAAGGATGAACTATGCTCACCGACACTCATTGTCACATCAATGTGATGGTAAAAAAAAGTTTTGACGCGCCGCTAACAATCGCCGAAATAAAATCTGCAGCACCCATCATCCATGACGCACAAAAACATGGTGTGACGATAATTATCAATGTGGGCACTAGTGCAATTGAAAGTGAAAATTGCGTTGCGCTCGCGCGAGAATATCCATCGCTCTATGCGACTGTTGGCATTCATCCAAATGATTGCACCGCAACATGGCAGAAAGATTTTGCACATATTAAAAAATTAGTTGCGCAGAAAGAAGAAAATAAAATTGTTGGTATTGGCGAATGTGGTATCGATCGCCACTATCCTGGCTATGATTTGCAACGGCAAAATGATGCCTTTCGCGCACAGATCGATTTGGCACTCGAACACAATCTTGGCCTCGTAGTGCATTCACGTGATGCGTATGATGAAACATTGCGCACGCTGGAAGAATATAAAGGCCAGATTAAGAAAGCCACCATGCATTGCTTTTCGTATGACCAAGCATTTGCAGATGAAGCAATTGCGATGGGATTCTTTATCGGCATTGATGCACCAATCACCTATCCGAAAAACGACGCCTTACGAAATGTTGTAAAAAGCCTGGATTTAAGGCACATTGTATTGGAAACGGATGCACCATTTTTGCCACCGCAAGAATTTCGTGGCAAACAAAATCATCCAAAATATCTCGCGATCGTTGCACAATGCATTTCGGAATTAAAAAAAGAATCGGTAGAATCTGTAGCACAACAGACAACAAAAAACGCAAAGCTCTTATTCGGTTTGGAATGATGAATATACGATCCCTTTTTCTTTTACTTTTTTTTGCACATCACAATGTTTGGGCTATGGACTATTCAAGCGGCCAACTATCCAACCCAGCTGCCGCAGCATCCAAAATTAAATTAGTTCCTGAGAGCTATACACGCATTAGAGAATGGGCGATTGCTGAAAAAGAACGGCGTGCTCAAACAGCTGCCACAAATATAGCGATCGCAGAAATGCCAGCGCAGATTGAAGAAGAAGAAGCGGTTATGCTTCCAGCTCTTACCACAGATTCTATTCAGAAATCGGCCGCTACCCAATTGGCAACTACGGTCAGGGCAACATCTCCTGCACAACAAAAGCAACAGAATAGGAAGAAAAAGAAAAAAAAGAAAAAAGGCTCCACAGAAGACCTTGATGCCCTCCTAGCAGCGCAAGCAGAAAAAGATGCGCAACAACGGCCCAAATCGCTTTTGCGTTCTTCCCCAAACACAAATGATCAAACTATCACGCTCGATCCTGAAAGGGATTTCCTTGCGGATAATTTTCTCACTCAAATAAAACTCGCAGACGCCACATGCATTGCCTGCAAAAAAATACTATGTAGAAACAGGCACCATTCTACAAGAACTGGCACGGTTAAGCACCCATCTCAAGATAGAGATTTAGAGTTCACCAGACTGCTCAGTGGGCCCATCTCGCTTCATGATGCACAAGACGGATGGAAGTTCGTAGCACGACCGCACGGGGATAGTTGGAAGCTCACCTTTAATCAGGGCTATGCGCAAAGAAATGCCATTCTTAAGCAATTGAATGCTTCTGCGAGCAATGACTCTTCCACAGAGAAGGAAGATTCTTGTGCTGATCCAGAAGACGATACGGATGAGGAAGAGCATTCTTCTGATGGCGAATCGGTATCGCAAGAGGAAGAAGAAGAAACATCATCATCTCCTGATTCCCTAACTGATGGCGCTAACCTCATAGTCAAATTAATGAGAGCATCGCGACAGGACCGCGTCCTCCTTGATGAGAAAACAAATGCCGTGGCCGAATGGGTAGACCCAAAAACTAAAGCGATTATTAAATACAGCAAGCATGGTAAATGCATGTTTCTCCTGGATGCAGAAACGGGCACAATTATCGCCTAATTATCTCCCAATAAAAAATGCCCGCTTCAACCCACGGTCTAAAATCAGATGGGAAATAGCTCCTGCCACAAAAAACAGCGTGTCATAGAACACAATGTGTTTATAGTCTGGAAAAACTGACTGCAACAAGAACCAGACGGAGAATGGCAGCGCGGCGACAAATAACGCATTGTGAAATATTCCCCGATGACGCACGATGAGTGGCACAACCGCACACAAACTCAACCCAGCAAGCAGATCGAGCCGCTGCTTGATGATGAGTACCACCAAGACAAATAACAAAATAGTATAGAAAACTTTCTGCCCTTTGCTCTTGATATCCACATCGGGAAACAATGATCCAAGCAAGGAGCAGAGCAGCCATTCGCCGGCAGTTAGCCGACTTGAACAGCAGGATCCGATTATGGCAAAGGTGATGCCAAATGCTGCAGCCCCACCAACCAAATGTTCTTTATATCCAGGCATAACACCGTCTCCTTTTTTTAGACACTCAAACGCGAGAATGGTATATTGAGGATAGTTATCGTCTATCCATTTAGGGGTTCTTTAATGATCACAAATGTAACACACATTTCTATCCTCGTAACAGACCAAGACACAGCCTTGGCCTTCTACACCGACATTCTTGGCTTTGAAACGCATACTGATGCCATGTTTGGTCCAGAGCGCTGGCTCACCGTATGTCCTAAAGGCAACCGTGATTTCGAACTAGCACTCATCAAAGTGGACGCGGAACATGCTGGCATGCCAAGCAAAGAAATTGGCAAACCTATGTGCTGCGTGGCAACGAGTGATTGTAGAGCTGATTATAAACGCATGAAAGATGCGGGTGTAGTCTTCTTGCAAGAACCGAAAGATGAACCATGGGGAATTGGCGCAACATTCCAAGATCCTTTTGGCAACATCATTTATATGAGCCAATCTAAATAGTTCAAAAAAAAGAGCCCCGAGGCTCTTTTTTTATTTAATCAGATAAGATCTAATCGCTTTTTCAGACGAGTAACGCCAAGCCACATAAACAGCACCGTGAAAATTCCAAGCGCACAGAACGAAAACCAGAAATTCAGAAAACCTGGTTGGCCCAAAATCGCAGTGCGCATAATTTCCATCACATGCGTCATCGGATTGCATAGATTGAGATATGCCAATTGTGGATTAAGCGTATAAAAAGCCTGCCAACTAAAATAATAACCGCCGAAACCAAACATTGGATAGATGTAGCGCATCCAAATGCTACGCATATTGTGCATGTGCTTGATGCGGCTCGCAAGCCAGAGCGTCAGCGCGCCATAAAATATGGTGATCATCGTGAACGCAATCAGAAAAAGCGGAATACTGAAATTGCTCAAATCGAACCGATACCAGAGTATCAGCTTGGTCAGCGGCAACACAAAAATATTCATCGCTAATGCACTGAAAACAAAATTTAAAAATATGCGAATGAAAATAAATGATGTCGGCATTGGCAGTGTGGCATAATATGAATAAAGTTGGTCGCCCTCAAAATCGGTAACTATTTTCATCACAATCGGATAAACCATATTCAACCCCGCCGCCGCACAAACACCAGCCGCCATAAAACCGGCATATCCTATGCCCAATCCAAATGCAGGCAACATATAGCCACCTGCAAATGTGTTAACCGATGCCCAAACCAACACATCATAGAAACTGCTGAAGAACGTTGTTTTGAACACGTAATAATCGGCGCGAAGCAATTCCTTCAGAACAAAAAAATGTTTAAACACCGCTGTCCCTCTAAATAAAATCCAACTTCGTTTTGAGTCTTTTGATGCCATGCCACATGAAAAAGATAATGAATAGAGTCAGTGCCACAAGACATAACCAGAAATTTATATATCCCTCTTGGCCTAGTATCGATGCACGAATCATTTCCATCACATAGGTGAATGGATTGAGCAGATTAAGACATGCAAGATTGGGGAAAAAATTATGGAGCACATACCATGAGAATTGGTAACCTCCCAAGAACCACATCGGATAAATAAATCGAATCCAGACAGTGCTAATCCTCTCCATCGCCGGTACAAAACTTGCTACCCACAGCGTCAGTGCGCCATAGAGAAAACTCATGAAAATAACGGCCAACAAAAATTTGGGCACATGAATAACACTCAAAGAAAATTGATGCCAAAGCACTAACTTACCCAATGGGATAACCCACAGTGCCATTAACATCGCACTTAATGAGTAGGTGAGAAAAAGACGAATGAAAACTAATGATGTTGGAATTGGCAACGTGGAATAGTAGGAAATAATTCGATCTCCCTCAAAATCGGCTACCAAATTCATAATGCTTGGAAACACTTCGAACATCCCCGCTGTCGCACACATACCAGCAACCATAAAGCTGCCATAGGAGCTATCAAGGCCAAATGCCGGCAGCAAATATCCGAAAACTCCGATAACAGTGACTACCTCAATGGATAGATCGATTAACTTTGTCCCGAAGATTCTTTTGAATAACAAATAATCTGTGTAGAGCAAATTTTGCAATACAGAAACATAGGAATGCTTAACCACGATGATCCTTCAATCTTACTAATTCACTAAAGAGAGTCTTTTAATTTTTGGGCGATCTCTTGCGCCGTTTGATTGGCAGTGCTTACCACCAAATCATATTTCTTATCCCCATACACAGTGGCATAATGGCTTCTTGCGTGCCCCTTTGGCGAAGTTCCACGCGCCTCTTCTCGCTGCTCGAGAATCTCTAATGGTATTTCCACGGCAACATAATAGGTTTTGAAACCGGCAAGTTTTTGCTCCAGATCTCGCAACCAATCTTGATCATAGGCGATATAATCAACAATCACATTGCACCCATTTTGAGCGTAGGCCGCGATGGCACTATTCATGGCATAGGCAACTTTTTTACCCTGTTCGCCCACGAGCAGCGTTATGACTTTATTACTATCAGCATCGTGTGATTCTTCAACCCACCGAATAGGATTAGGCGACTGCCAGAAGCTAAGATTTTCCAAATTAATATCGGGCATTGGGGAATCAAATAAATTATCAATCCCAACTTTAACCCACAAATTTGGCATCATTAAATTTTGAAATGCTTTTTGTATCGAGCTTTTACCAGATCCGGAAGGACCGTTCAGCACAATCACAGTTCCTGCAGGCGCAACAGTTTGAGATAAAATAAGAGAACTTAATACCATAATTTTTTTCATAGAGTACCCTCTCAAAAGAAGAGAAGGATCGCCCGTGTTGAGCGACCCTCCCATTTCATCCTAAATAAAATCCAGCTGTCTTTTCAGTCTCTTGATACCGTGCCACATGAAGAACACGATGAACCCTATGAGTGCCGCAAGGCAGATCCAGTAGTTCATGTAGCCTTCTTGGCCGAGTAATGAGACGCGTGTTATTTCCATCACGTAGGTCAATGGGTTGAGCAAATTAATGTAGGCAAGTGCTGGGGAAAACCCATAGAGCACGTACCACGAAAATTGAAAGCCACCCAAAAACCACATCGGATAAATAAATCGCATCCAGACACTGCCAATTGTTTCAAGTCCTTTCACACGGCTCGCTGTCCAAATAGTTAACGCGCCGTAGAGAAAGTTCGCAATCACAACTGCCACCAAAAATTTGGGCAGATGCATATTGCTCAGATCAAACTTATCCCACAAAACCAGTTTGCTGATTGGAACAATGCACAAGGTGAGTGGAATTGCACTCAGTGAGTAGTTCAGAAAAAGGCGAATAAAAACAAATGATGTTGGCATTGGCAATGTTGAGTAGAAAGAAATAATCCGATCTCCCTCAAAATCACTCACCAAATTCATGATGCTTGGAAACACCTCAAACAAACCCGCACTGGCACACACACCGGCAACCATAAAGCTGCCATAGGCCGCTTCGATACCGAATGCTGGCAACAAATATCCGGTTACGGCGACGGTTGTCACCGCCCAAATGCTAAGATCAATTAGTTTTGCCCAAAATACTCGCTTGAACAAAATAAAATCAGTCAGAAGCAGTTGGCCCATAATAGAAGAATAATTCAATATATTCATTATTAATTCCTTTATTCGTCTTCTTGGCCATCTTGCTGTTTAGTCAAATGCAAGAACACATCTTCAAGGCGTTCTTTTGCGAATGACTTCATCAAGTTTTGTGGCGTATCAATCAGTTTCACCACGCCATTATCAAGCACACACACACGATCTGAAAGTTGCTCCGCTTCTTCAAGATAGTGCGTTGTGAGCAACACACTCATTCCCTGATCGCGCAATTCTTTGATGTAGTTCCACAATTGATTGCGGACATCCGGATCGAGCGCAACTGTTGGTTCGTCGAAAATAACGATCTTCGGACGATGCATTAACGTGCGTGCAATCAGATAGCGCTGCTTCCAACCGCCAGAGAGTGATGGGCTGTTTTTATCGAGATATTTGCGAATACCTAAGCTCTTTTCAAGCTCATGCATGCGCTGGCTAATCTCATCTTCAGTCATGCCAAAATAGCGACCGGCGAACTCAAGATTCTGACGCAGAGTCAGCAATGGATTCAAGTTTGGTCGCTGTGGGCAAAAACCAAGATTACGACGATATTCAGGAATATTGTTATAAATCGATGTACCTTGAAAAAGTACGTCACCTTTGGTCGGTGGTCGCAAGGTACCCACAATCGAAGATAGCGTTGTTTTACCTGCGCCATTAACGCCAAGCAAACTAACAATTTCGCCTGGATACATATCTAGAGAAACGCCTTTGAGCGCATATTTATCATCGTTGCCGTATTTCTTATATACGTCTTTAATTTGCAACAATGGAACACGGGAATTCATAGAAAAACCCTTTATAGTATATCCCTAAAACGCATAACTACGCATAGAGGATATAAAAATCGTGCACCCTTTTTATAGTAAAAAGGAGCATACATAAAACATATAATTGTATGGAAAGAGAGATCGCTTTGAGATGGAACTCAAAAAACGATATAAGACATTGCGTATCTTAAAACAGACAGCTAATGAATTTGAATAGCGATTATCATAGAAGGATTACCTCCGGAAATATGACGGAGTCACAAATTTTATTATTTTCAAAAGTACCAGGGAACACTTTTGCTGTCAATGAGAATTATCCATTCTGATCGCCAGTTTTATCAGCCGCACCATCTGTTTCCCACTGATCACCATTGGCAAAAGGGAACCGACTTTTCTCAGCAGGCGCTTCGTTGTCATCAAATTCTTCGGGCCAAACCAGAACTTCTGACGACTCGATTAATTTTGTTACCTTATTTTCAACACCTGCAAGTCGCGCAGACACTGCATCAAATTTTTGCTCAAGTGCGCCACATGTCTGAAGCATTCCATGCAGAAGCCCCAGAAGCTCGTTGTGTCTTTCTTGCGCTGCCTGAGCATTCAGATCTTGATAATCACGAATTTCTTTCGCAAGCCCTTCAACCAATTTTTTATTCGCACTGTTAACATCCTCGGAAATCGAAGGCCTACGCTCACGAAATGCTGCTCTCTGCTCTGCTGCTATTGATTTGGATTTTCTGATCTCGTCTACTGTTGCACTGCGGCGAGAACTACTCCTTCTATTGCTCGGTTGCATCGCAAAATTAGAATGGGTTGCGCCAATGAGAACCAGCAGAATTATTATTTTTTTCATAGCACTTTCCTTCTCATTTTTAAACTTCCTGGAAAAAGCATCACAAGACTACACACGTGTTCAGATCGATTGCTAGAATGCATAGTCAGAAAACAAAAAAGAGCGCCAATTACGGCGCCCTATCCAACTTCTATTTTTTGAATCACTTCAGTTTTTTATATTCTGTGCCGGGATAATAGAATGACAAAATTTGTTTATAGTTATAACCATCGCGAACCATTTCTCGCGCACCCCACTGACATAATCCCATGTGATGCCCGCGGCCACGTCCGGAGAAAACAATTTTGGTACCCTTCTTGCGCACATTAAAGCAGCAACTTTTCACATCATCCATCATGGAATAAAGCCGCTTGCCCGTTACCGTGAGAGGGCGTACTGCATTTTTCACCATCACTTCTTTGACCAATCCCGCATTATCTTTTTTGGTCACACGCACATCACGAACACGCGCAATAGGCCCAATAGTAGCCGTGATTTTTTTTTCAAACTGGTGCAAATCACATTCCGCTTCCCACGCATAGAGCCGGCACTTCTTGCAGAACGTACAGGCATATTCACGCGCTAAATAAGGAGCGCCCGCGAAATTAAAATCTGAAATATGTGCAGGAATCACACCGCCGCAACAGGTATCAAACATGGCGATAATTGGTGTATCTTCATAACTCAAAAAGATGCCACGCGTTTCATCAACCGCTTGTTGTCTCACCGAGCAATCATGCACACCAGTATAGGTTTGGTGCACATTCGTGTTGCGCACATGATAGGGCTGTTTCGTTTTTTTCGCACGCATCACCATTGAGATCACATAGCTACGTGATGCGATTGCACACACTTTATTGACCTCAAGCGGCCATCCCGGCCAACTTTCTGTGCGCAGTACCGAAAAGACATATTGCTCAATATCGAGGCAATTAATGAGCAAACTTTTATCACCCTGATCATTGATTAAAAAACCGCCATCGTAGGAATTGCCTTCAAATTTGATGTAATCAACTTGTGGACGAATGTAGAGCCGATCGTGAGTGAATTTTTTCCCATCGAGATAGAGATCTTTGCCCTTGCGTACAAATAATAGCGATTCACGATTGACGCGCCATTTCTTTTGCGGAACTTTTGGATCCCAAATGACAAAGCCGCCTGGCGAATCCAGCTTCCACATGCCATCGCTTTCCAATTGCGCCAACAAAACACGAATCGTAATCGGTTTATCTTTTTTCAGCTCGCTCACCTTTGGGATAGCTTCCGCATCAGGCAGCGATTCGACTACTTTTTCCTGCTCGAATGTTTTTTCTGGTTTTTGATACTGCTTTGCAGGAGCCATCGGAACAATTGAAAACTCGTCGTTCAGCTTAGAAACTGCCACGGTATTGGTGTAGCGCTTATCATCCTGGTAGAGTGCACCTTCTATGGGTGTAATCAAAAGCACGTCATAACCAACCGGACGGCCATCGATATAGAATGAGCCATCAACGATCGAAAGCTCAATCGATTCTTTAATAACTTTTTTTTGTTTTGATTCATCCCGTGTAGCAACAAAAAAACCCGCGTCTGAACGAAGAGTAAGATTCGTTTGCGCGGACAGAGAACAAATTGCTAGGCACAGAAGAACAAATACTTTACCACGTAATACCATTGGTGTTCATCACTGTAATAAATTCTTGTGGCACGGGAAGCTTTTTATCAACCCCCAAATTTGCCATACGATCTGCCTCAACATTGTCAGTACGCAATACATGGTGAACTTCACCACGACATTCGGCAAGCCATTTTTTGCCAAGTTCATTGAGCGGTTTCAGCTCAAGCTTGCGTACTTTATACGTTCCTCTCAGCTGTTGCACAACAAGTTGAGAATCGGAAATAACATGGAGCGTGTCACCCTTTGCAATCATTTTTTTGACAAAAAAAAGCCCTAATAACAGTGCATAATATTCTGCCTCATTATTAGTGCGTATGCCTAAATAAAATCCTTGCTCGAGCGCAAACTCGCTGTCTTTCAGGAGATAAATACCCGCACCTGCGTTGCCTGGATTGTTGCGCGATGCGCCATCGATAAATAATTTCCAGTGACTGTGCGGTGTGTCATGCGCAGCATCTTTCGATTCTGGCATGGCAAAAAGTGTTAATTGCTTCATGGCTTAGACGCTTCATGTTCTAAATTGGTACCCATTGCCTTTGGTTGATACAACAGTCGGTAACAACTTTTGCAGGTCAACAATGCTTTGTGTCTGAGTCTCAGCATATCTTGGCTATTGACTGTCGCAAAACAACCACTACACGTTCCATCTTCTTCGGGAACAACTGGATCCTCAATGCGTGATCGCATCGATTCATACTGATCCAACCATTCTGCCGGAACAAATTCTTTTTTTGCAGGACGCTCATGTTCGATAGCATTAAATTCGGCTTGGAGCGTTTCGATTTTTGCCAATACATCTGCAAGTTGTTGCGTAATTGTGGCAAGCTCTACCGAATCCTGCTGCTGCACCCGCTCAAATTCTTTTTGTGTTGTTTCAACTTTGTTCCACAACCCAAGAAGAGTTTTTTCACTCTCATGCTGCGCATGCTTAAGATGATTAACTTCTTTTTCTAAAGACTCATATGCACGAATATCCCGCACCGTATCAAGCTGCGCACGCTTTGCTTTTTCTTGCGCATCGAGCGATTTCATTTCAAGCTCTTGGGCGTCAACTTGCTTGCGCAATTCACGGCCTTGGGCCTGAATTTGTTCAGCGCGCCGCGCACGATCTTGCTTTTTACGCTCAAGTTCTGCCGCCGTCACTTGGGCTGCGACAATCTCTTTGTGCAATTTCTGCAATTTTTGATCAAAAGTGATTAGGTCGATAAACGCCTTGAATGGCTGCGTTTCCATGATGAGGCATCCTTCCCTTTTTGTTGGCAGCGCTAATATGGTGGGCCCACCAGGGCTTGAACCTGGGACCTCTCGGTTATGAGCCGATTGCTCTAACCAACTGAGCTATGGGCCCCGCCACATTTTTCAAGATTTGAATGAGAAAGATCTCATCTTTCTGCTTCTAAAGGATACTGGATAACAGTCTTTTTGTGAAGTAAAAAAGACTACCCCTATGGTAATGGCATCTGATCAACGGCCTCTTCTGCCAGCGCAAGTAATACACACGACACCCCTGGCACATAAAACATAGCGAGAGCTATCCCACTATGAACTATCTCGCGACCAACCCATGCTGCACCTCGATAGGCCTGCTGGAAACCTCTTTCACAACAAGCACCACTTCTTTCGCAACATTTCAATGCCCTAATCATCGGATCATCGTAATTTATTAAACCAGCAAGCGGATGCCCATGGGCAAACAAAAATTGCGTAGTGAAACAGAGAATAAGTAGATACCGCTTCATGCATACTCCCTTTCTTCATTGAATTGTACAGAGCAAACCACCTAGATTATTCGCATCTTGGTCGTCGGGCTGGGCATTCTGGGCAGCAGGAACAATGGGCCCATGCGCAGGAACGGGCATAATATAGATGGGATTTGCTACACCCTCAACCCAGGCAACCTGGATAAGGTGTCCTTGATTATTTCTAACAAACCTTGTCTGAGGAACACGTCCCCCCTTTTCTTGACCACCATGCGCCATCTGATAACTACATGCCAAGATGAAAATGAATGCCGCTCTTTTCACGAATAATCACTTTGTTGTATAGAGTAAAAAGTCCTTTAAACGCAAACTATATGCCCATTCATTATCATACCAACCGAAAATGTTGGCAAGATTACCCTGCACATTCGTAAGCAATCCATCAACGATCACTGAGTAGGTGGATCCTGCATAATCGGATGAAACAAGGGGCTCCATGGAAAGTTGCATAATATTTTTCATACGACCTGCTGCAGCCTTTTTGCACGCTTCATGAATTTCTTCAACCGTCACCCGTTTTTGCGCAACAAAAGCCAAATCGATGAGCGACACTTTGGCAACAGGAACGCGGATTGCGATCCCGTTTATTTTTCCTGCTAAGTCTGGCATCACCTTACTCAGCATTTTCATCGCGCCAGTTGTGGTTGGAATAATATTAATAGCCGCTGCACGAGCTGCTCGTAAATCTTTTCCCTCAAGATCATCAAGCAACCCTTGTGAATTAGTGTAGGCGTGGATAGTGGTCATCGAACCAGTCGAAATACCGAATGTATCCTGCATCACCTTGAGCATTGGAATCACCGCATTCGTTGTGCAGCTACCAAGCGATACAATTTTATCTTTGCTAGGATCGAAAGTTTTTTCATTCAGACCCATAATGATCGATGCATCCTCATCCTTCGCAGGCGCAGTAATTAATACCGCCTTCGCTCCTGCATCCAAATGTTTTTGCGCACCGTCACGTTTGGTAAAATGGCCGGAGGCTTCAACTACCCAATCGATTTTTAATTTTTTCCATGGCAAACGAGCAGGATCAACCTCACTCAAAATTTTAATACGCTTGCCATCGATAACGAGCTCATCTTTTGCGAAAGAAATCACACCAGGATAAATGCCCATCAATGAGTCGTATTTAGTCATATGCGCGAGCATTTCACGATTTGCGGGACCGATATTAATAGCAACAAGATCTAAATGTTTCGCTGCTTTTGGATCGCTCAATAAGGCGCGGAGAAAATTTCTTCCAATTCTGCCAAAACCACTAATTGCAATACGTGCCATCTCTCATCCTTTTTTTTACTACACATGCCAAGAACGAACCAATTGAACCATCGCCTTTTGGTCCGGATACTCTACCAACGGAAGCTCCATCAAGAGGGGAATATGAATTAATTTTTCATGTAACACAAAACTCTTGAGAGCTTCCTGCCCGATCACGCCCTCTCCAATCATTTCATGCCGATCGATCCGAGAGCCACAATTTTTTTTCGTATCGTTCAGATGAAATAATTCAATATTGGAAATGCCAACGGTTTCATCCAGCAAGCGAATAAATGATTCCTGCTCGCTCAAATCAGCAATATTATACCCATACGCATAGGCGTGAGCAGTGTCGATACAAAAACGAACTTTTTCTGGTTGATCTAATTTCTTACGCAACAGATAAAAATCTTGCAGGCTACTTCCCACCGTCAAATTTCCATGCGCGGTGTTTTCAAGCAAGACAACAATTTCTTGTTCCACTTTGACAAAATCGTTAAGGCTACGCGCCAAAGCATCGATTCCTTGCAGACGATCTGATGCACCATTTGCAGAACCGGGGTGCAACACAATGTGCGTCATTTCAAGTTTTTTGACTGTGTCGAGTTCTCGCTGCAATGCGCGATGGCCATTATAATTCAAACTCGCCAAATTGACCCAGTAGGAAATATGCGCATAGAGATCTTCGAATCGTTCTCTGCGAATGCGTAGGAAGGCATCAATATCATCTTTAGACGGAGCAATCGTTTTGTGCGTCGATTGAGCCACCAAAAAACATTGAAACGTGTCCAAATCAAGACGAATCGCATCATTGATCATATCGACAAGCGAGGTCTGAAAACGTAAATGTAGGCCAACCTTACGCACACAATCTCCTTAATCACTCAGCACAGTTTTGATATCCTGTTTATCAAAATAAGGGGTCAAAACATCCATAAAATCCCGTTTGACTTTCTCGAGCCCAGGACGTGTATCCGATTCAAAACGCAAGCACATAACGGGCTGCGTGTTTGATGGGCGAATAATTCCCCAGCCATACGGCATCATCGCGCGAATACCGTCAATAGTAATCATATCAATATCGTCGCGCATGCTAAATGCCATTTTTATAACGGCAATAATTTCAGTCCGAAATCGTTCATCATAGGCAAGGCGATATTCGGGAGAACTTTCTTTCTGCGGAAAACGATCCACAAAAGAACGAAGCGATTCTCCTGATTGCACTAATAATTCTAACAAACGCATGAGGGAATAGATACCGTCATCATAGCCAAAAAATCGATCCGCAAAGAAAAAGTGGCAGCTCAGTTCACCGCCCAACACCGCGTGGGTCTCTTTCATTTTTTCTTTGATAATTGCATGCCCTGATGGAGAAAAAATAGGTTTTGCTCCCCAACGCTCAAGGAGCTCAATTAATCCCGAAGAACTTTTAATATCAAACACCACCGACATATTGGCATGATCTTTAATAATCGATTCGGCAAAAATGGCCAGCAGTTCATCTCCGGGAACCAAATAGCCATCTTTAGTCATAGCGCCCATGCGATCACAATCCCCATCAAGGCCCATGCCCACTACCGCATCTGTTGTTTTCAACAGACGCTTAACATCCTGCATATTTTTTTCTTTCACCGGATCTGCTTCATGATGTGGATAGTTGCCATCAACTTCCGGATAGAGCAGCTGCACATTCGGCCATCCCATGCGCTCAATCAGACCCGGCATCACCGTTCCACCCACTGCATTGCCACAATCAACAATGATGGACATCTCCATTCCTATCAGGGAAGGGAAATGATCCGCTAGATATTCAATGTAGTCAGGAATGAGTGGATAGTCCTGATAAGAACCTTTTTTTTCTGGAGTAATTTTTTTACGCGCCTTATAGACATCTCGAATAAGACGAATCTGCTCGCCCCAAATAGACTCTTTGCCCAAGCAAACTTTTATTCCATTATATTCTTTGGGATTGTGTGATGCGGTAATCATGAGGCCGCCATCAACTGGTTGGGTGTAGAGTGCATAATAGAGCACAGGTGATGGGCAGACGCCAATAAACAGAACATTCAATCCACTATCTTGCAGAGCACGACACAACTCCTGCTTAATTGCAGGCGAATGATTTCTGCCATCCATGCCAACCGCAATGGTCGTCACACTCGGATCTTGTTCTTTGAAATAATAAGCAATCGCACGAACAAGATCATAGACTTCATCTATGATAAACTCGGTTCCGACAATGCCTCGAATATCGTATTCACGAAAAATAAAATCTTTCATTACATCAACCTTTCCTAATGTCGCATTCCTAAATCGCGTGTTAGTATATCTAAAATCGATCGATAAGAGAAAACGTGCTACACTTTTTAGAGCCTCATACACCGTGCCCACAATGCCACGCCATTTAATAAAAATAAAAAAATGATTCCACATAAGCTGCAACTGAAAAATTTTTTGAGCTACGGCGATGAAATCCAAACAATCGATTTCTCCCCCTATCAGCTCATCTGCCTATCGGGCAAAAATGGTCACGGCAAATCCGCACTCCTTGATGCGATAACCTGGGCATTGTGGGGCAGTGCGCGTAAAACAAGTGGCACCTCAAAAGCCGATCAAGGGCTCCTGCGCTTGGGGCAAACCCATATGATGGTCATTTTTGATTTTGAAATTAATAATACGATGTATCGGGTCAAACGTGAATTTGCCCTCACGCACGGCAAGCCCTATGCCAATTTGGAATTTGGCGTCCTGGATATCGCAACAGACAGCATGCACGCCCTGACCGATAAAAAAATTCGCAGCACACAAGATCGCATTGATGAAGTATTACATCTGAACTTCGACTCTTTTTGCAACTCAGCATTTTTGCGCCAAGGGCAGGCAAACGAATTTTCAAAAAAATCTCCCAAGGAACGCAAGGAAGTTTTTGCAACCATTCTTGGCCTCAATCAATATGAGGAGTTGCGCAAACGGGCAATGGAAAAGGCCAAAGAAGCGACCGATCAGGAAAAAACGCTCGAGGCTCTGCAAGAACGATTAACGCACGATCTCACGCAGAAGGATGAGTTGGAAAAAAATATCACTCAGCTGGCAGAGCAATTGAATGCACTCTCGCTCCAAGAAAAAAACTATGCGACTATCCGCCTCGAACTTGAAAAAAAAGCAACGCTGCTGGCCAAAGAGCATAAAGAGCAGGATGCCTTGGTTTTTCAGCAGACCAGCGCTCTGAAAGAAAAACAGCGCGTCTATGATGAAGCACATGCACTCTTTACCGCATGGCGCCAGATTCACCACACGCAGCGTAATCTTGCAGACCGTACCATTCTAGAAAAAGACAAAGCGCGACTCAGCGCAGACATTGCCCAACATCAGACCAAGCTCCAAAAGGGACTTCAACTAAAAGAGCAATATCTGCTTGCCAAAGAACAGCTGCAAACTATCGAACAAGCCCATCTGGCGCAACACAGCCAGCAGGTGCAGCTGCTCCAACTGGAACGTGAGCGAACAGTCACTGAACAAAAAGCAGCGCAAAAAAATTATGCCGATGTTTCCAAGGCGATGGCAGAATCACATCAAAAAATTACGGTCTTTAAAAAGCCTTCCGCCCAATCGCTGGAAGAGCTAGAAGCCCAATTTGAAAAACGTAAGGCTCACTACCAGCAATGGGTTGCTCAAGGCAATTGGCTACGCGAACAACAAGCGCACATAGACCAGAAAAATGCCCTCACGCATGATGAAAAAGATCCAAGCTGTCCGTTGTGCGAACAAAACTTATCCGCATCGCGCAAGCGATTTTTGCGCCAAAAGTTAGAGGATGAACAACGGCTTGTCACCCATCAATTAACCAGATTGACCGCCGTCATCAGTCGCCTGAAAGATATTCTGATCGCGCAGCATGATGAAATGCAAAAATTACGCCTCCATCTGGAAGAGAAGAAAAAATGGGAACAGCTTGAAACCGAGCGCGTTTGGCTCGATAAGGCCCTCGAAGACTATGCGCTCACACTCGGCAAACAAGAGCTGGCACTCACGCAAACTATCGCTACTGCCAAAAAAACATTGCTCGAAAATCCTGATCATATCGCTGCAAGCACCACTATCGAGAACGTGAAAAAAACAGCGCAGGAAATTCAGTATAATGCTGAAAAACATAAACAGGATCAAGCAGAGTTCGCTGCCATTGAGCAGAAACTTGCGCAGCAGGCGCATATCGAAAAAGAGCGCACGTTGCAAGATGAGCGATTGAAGGCTTTTGAAACTCACCAGAACAACTACAAAAAACTACTCCTAGCTGTGGCCACCGTGGCAACAGAGCTCAAGAAATTTGAACATCTTGCTACCATCGAAAAAGAGCTTACTACTCAGCGTGCAAGCCTCACCAGCCAAGAACTAGAACTGGTGCAGACCAAAGAACAGCTGCTGCAAGAAAAAGGGCGGCTTGAGAACCAACGCCAAAAATTAAAACAGCTGGAATTGGAATTCAAAAATCACGAAGCTTCAATCAAAGCGCTCAAGAATCAAATCGATGATTATCAGATGATTGCCAGTGCCACCGGCAAAAACGGCCTACAGGCATTGCTCATCGAAGAGGCGATTCCGGAAGTGGAGCATGAGGCAAACCAACTGCTTGCCAAACTGACCGATAATCAAGCGCAAATTTTCATCGAATCACTGCGGGATTTGAAAAAGGGTGGTACCAAAGAAACACTCGATATTAAAATCTCTGATAGCGCTGGCATTCGCCCCTATGAATTATTTTCTGGAGGGGAAGCCTTTCGTATCGATTTCGCTCTGCGTATTGCCATTTCAAAACTGCTTGCCCGCCGCGCGGGAGCTGCACTGCAAACATTGATTATTGATGAGGGCTTTGGCTCACAAGATGAGGAAGGCCTGGCGCATATCATGGATGCGATCTATAAGATTCAGGATGATTTTTCCAAAGTGATTATCGTCTCTCATCTGCCCACAATGAAGGACCAGTTTCCGGTACACTTCGTGGTGCACAAAGGGACTCAAGGAAGCACGGTCAGCGTTCTGGAGCAGGGCTAGGCAATTCTATTTTTCATTCCCAAAAATGACCACAAAAAAACCTCCGCGCAAACGGAGGTTAATTTTTCTTTTTATCGAGAGGCTTAATCAATCGACATAACTTCCAGAACATCCGGAACTTGCTCTTTGATTCGCTCTTCGATACCCATTTTGAGGGTGTATATCGCAGCGGGGCAACCAATACAGGCGCCACTCATCCGAATATATACAACGCCATCCTCAAACTTAACAAATTCTATGTCACCGCCATCCATCTGAATGTTGGGACGAATTTGTTCAAGAACACCGCTAATTCTATGCAGTATCTCTTCATCACTCATGGACTACACCCACTCGAGGCGAGCCATTGGTGCTGTGTCACTGATGCGACGACCGAGAGGAATAACACGAGTGTATCCACCCTGGCGATCAACATAGCGCGGCGCTACTTCGTTAAATAATTTGAGCAATGCTTCGTGCTTATAGGGCAACAAACTAAGCGCTCGACGACGCGCATTAAATTCGTTACCAACACGAGCAATCGTAATTACTTTTTCAGCAAGGCGTTGTACTTCTTTAATACGCGGCTTTGTTGTAACAAGATGTCCAAAGGTAATCAAATGAATCACTTGATTACGCAACATCGCTTTGCGATGGGACGATTTACGATTTAATTTACGTCGACCATTTTGATGCATCATGGCTCTAAAACCTTGCAGTGCTGTGGAAGCTTTTCTTAGCTACCCAATGCCTTCTTAATATCTTCTTCGCTAATGTCCATTCCGAACGAAAGACCAAATGTTTTCATAGCATCTTTCACTTCATTGAGTGATTTGCGTCCGAAATTTTTAATCTTAAGTACGTCATCATCAGTCAAGTTCACAAGATCAAGAACGGTTTTAACACCAGCATTGATCAAACAGTTGTGCGCTCGGACCGACAATTCAAGTTCTTCTATAGGCTTGATAAGAAGGTCTACTGGAACACCCTTCAAACCGAGCTTATCAGATTGGCCTGCATGCGGAACTTCTCCAACAGGAATCGCTGAAATCTCATTAAATGGAATTTCTGCGCTTGCTAGGAAATGTTCCAATTGAGTGCGCAATACAGATACTGCATAGTGCACTGCATCAACAGGATTTTCTGAACCATCTGTATAGACAGATAGAGTTAACTTATCGTAGTCAATGTCTTTACCAACACGTGTTTTTTCCACATCGAACATTACTTTACGAATAGGAGAAAACATCGCATCAAGGTGGACACGACCATCTTCCTGGAACGCTTGATCAAGAGGCCATTGGGCCTGACGATATCCGCGACCAGGTTCTACAAAAAATTCAATTTCAAGAGAGCCACCCGGTGCAACATGTGCAAGCACATGATCCGGATTGACCAACTCAATATGACTATCTGCGACAATATCAGCAACACGAGCAGCTGCCTCACCCTGCACTTTAAGGTGCATTTTGCCAGGCTTGCCTTCTTTGTTACGGATAACAATTTCTTTAATATTTAGAAGAATTTGCATCGCATCTTCGACAACGCCAGGAATCGCAGAAAATTCGTTATTGATTCCCTTAATCACCACAGATGTTACTGCAGAACCTTCTACTGCACCCAACAAAAGACGCCGTAGCGCATTGCCGAGTGTTAAACCAAACCCTGGTTCAAGCGGTTGTGCGACCAACTCGCCATACACATCAGTTAGTTTTTTCTTATCCCACGTTATTCGAGGAATCGTTAATGATTGAAAATCCCTATCCATCCAGCCTCCCATAAACCCTTTAAGCAACAACAAAAAAGGTGTGCACACGCCTTATGCATGCGCACACATCGTAACACGTGCTCTTATTTCGAATACAATTCGACGATAAGATGCTCTTCGATTGGTACCTGGATGTCAGCACGTACGGGATCACGCAATACACGACCACTGCGCGCATTCTTATCAAGTTCCAACCATTCTGGAACTTTGATTCCCATTTTCAAACGCTTATCAACAACTTGTTCCAAAAACGCTGTTTGGCTCAAAGCCTTTTCGCGCAATGTAATCACATCATTGGGTTGCACCAAATATGATGGGCTGTACACTCTTTTACCGTTCACACACACATGACCATGAACAACAATTTGACGCGCTTGTGTACGCGATGTTGCCATTTTCAAGCGATATACAACGTTATCAAGACGACACTCAAGCATATTCAGCAGGTTGTGTCCTGTCGCGCCTTCTTTTCTAATAGCGATGCTAAAGAAGCGTCGGAATTGGCGCTCGCGCATACCGTACATCTCTTTAACTTTCTGTTTTTCAGAAAGTTGACGTCCGTACTCGGATACCTTACGAGGACCTTTACCGCCTTGTTTTTTTTCGTCTTTCTTGACGCCGAGACCATTTGCGCGATCAGCAGGATTACCGCCGCCGCGTGGTTTTGAACCTGGTCTGTTCATATCATTTTTATTCATTGCCATCCTATAGCCTACACACGACGTTTCTTAGCCGGACGACAACCGTTGTGTGGCAACGGTGTTACATCACGTAACATTGTAATGTTAAACCCTGCCCCCTGAAACGCACGAACAACTGAATCACGACCGGATCCAGGACCTTGCATATTGATTTCCAACGCTTTGATACCGACTGTCTTCATGTCTTTCGACAAGTTTGAAGCAATCTGACCCGCTGCGAATGGAGTTCCTTTGCGAGAACCCTTGAAGCCGAGCGCTCCCCCAGTTCCACGGAATAATACATCACCGTCGACTGTGGTCACTGAGACAACCGTGTTGTTAAATGAAGATTTAACATGCACGATAGCCGCATCGACTTGTCGTTTACTTTTTTTAGTTTTTTTCTTATACGTCATCTGTCTCTACCGTCATACAATTGTGTAACCGAAATACCAATCACACATTCAATTACTATTATTTCTTCGTAACTTTACGCTTCATAGCCACAGGTTGCTTACGCGGACCTTTACGTGTACGAGCATTCGTCTTAGTTCGTTGACCACGTACTGGCAAACCTTTTTTATGGCGACTACCACGATACGAACCAATTTCTTGTAGACGTCGAATATTCAACGTAATTTCTTTACGCAATTCACCTTCGATTTTGTAATTATTCGAAAGTTCTTTTTGAATTGCCGCAACTTCTGCGTCAGTTAAATCTTTTACACGGGTATCAGGATTAATCCCAAGTTTACCCAATACGATACGTGAAGTTGGAAGCCCTACACCAAACACATACGTGAGTCCGTATTCTACACGTTTGCTATTTGGTAAAGTTGTACCCTCTATTCGAGCCATAACCGTTTTAACCCTTCTTTAAGCCTATTAGCCTTGCCGCTGTTTGTGACGAGGATTTTTTACACAGATCACACGCACAACGTTTGCACGCCTGATAACTTGACAATCTTTGCACATTTTCTTAACAGATGTACGCACTTTCATAGCAACCATTCCAAAAATAAGCTAATCACTTTTTGTACTATATTCTTACTTAAAATTATGTCTTGTACCGTAGTACAATTCGCCCGCGCGTTAAATCGTATGGTGACAATTCCACTGCGACGCGATCTCCAGGAAGAATACGAATGTAGTGCATACGCATCTTTCCAGAAACATGTGCTAACATTGCATGCCCACCCTCAAGCTCGACGCGAAACATAGCATTCGGCAATGTTTCTTTAACTACGCCATCCATGCGTATAACGTCTTCTTTGTTTTTCATACTGCTCACTTGAGCCCGCCAAGCGGGAAATCAGTTTTAGTTATAACTTTCGGCTCACCATCCGTTATAACTACTGTATCTTCAACGTGAGCCGCTAAACTTTTATCTTCAGTTTTTACTGTCCAGTCATCTTCTGTGACAAACACATCATAGCTGCCAAAGGTAATCATTGGCTCAAGAGCAAAAGCCATGCCTTGGCGTAAAATGGGCCCCTCACCGGGTTCCCCATAATTGAGGACTTCTGGGTCTTCATGCATTTGTTTACCAATGCCATGACCCGCAAAATCCCGCACCACACCAAAACCATGACGTTCAACTTCCTGTTGAATAGCTG
>Ga0268264_10000573_pt1 | contig 44555 bp, 41 predicted proteins | sample KBSSwiS32_FD_190357 | JGI IMG/M metagenome (GOLD analysis project Ga0268264, IMG submission 190357) | Switchgrass rhizosphere microbial communities from Kellogg Biological Station, Michigan, USA - KBS Switchgrass S3-2 (SPAdes) (version 2) | ecosystem: Host-associated > Plants > Roots >... | reverse complement strand
CGGCGACTCCGACGAGGCGATCGCGCACGGCATCCACGGCCCGGGTGACCGGGTGGGTGGGGTGCGCGAGTGCTGTCATGTCACCTATTCCAGCACTCGCCACCGACAGTCGTTGGTGGCCCGGATCCCGTTGTGGATAAGGGGTTCCGAGCCATCGGCTGTGGACGGAAAGTGGACGGAAGAAGCGCATCCCGGGGCCGGTCGGTGGTGGGCGCGCCGAGAGGCCGGGGGCGCGCGGGGGTCAGACACTCGGTTGTCGGGTTGCCGCACCCGACCAATGCCGTACGGCCTTGGGCGAGCACCTGACCCCTCGACCGGGGCGGCTTCCAGCCCCAGGTCACCACGCAACCCCAGGCTGGGATTGGGGCGGCTTCCAGCGCGGGATTGCCGCCACCCGACCGCGACCTAGAGCTGCTCACCTATGCCGACAGACAGCAAAGCTTCAGAGGCCCACGATCCCGGGCCGTTCTTCCACGGCACCAAGGCCGAGCTGAAGCCTGGCGACCTGCTGGTCGCAGGGCGCAGCTCCAACTTCGGGACGGGGCAGCAGGCGAGCTTCGTCTATCTCACCGCGACGATGGACGCCGCCACCTGGGGTGCCGAGCTGGCTAAGGGTGGGGGGCTGGGGCGGATCTACGAGGTCGAGCCGACGGGTGCCTACGAGGACGATCCGAACCTCACCGACAAGAGGTTCCCCGGCAACCCGACGCGGTCCTACCGCACCCGCGAGCCGCTGCGGGTGGTCCGCGAGGTGCTCGGCTGGGAGGGGCACCCGCCCGAGCGGCTGCAGGAGATGCTCGAGCACATCGCGAAGATGGATGCCCTCGGCGTCGAGGCCATCAACGAGTAGCCCGGCGCAGTGAGACGACCTTCCCGCCCGGTGTGAAGGTCACCGTCATCCGCACCGAGGGGTGGCCACGGTCCTTGGCGCAGAAGCCGAAGGTCCGGCCCAGCCGGGTGTAGGGCTGGCCGACGGCCTCCAGCACCGCTCGCGTCGACATCCCGGGGTGGATCAGCCGGGACACGGCCGAGACCTGGCGGCGCAGTGACGGGTTGCGGCAGGAGTCCGGCTCGATGCCCTCGGCGCGCTCCCACATCTGTAGGTAGGCCTCCGGGCCGCGGGAGATGTCCTCGAGGATGTCGCGACCGTCGGCGGCGTTCTGGGCGCCGGCCACCTTCGAGACGTCCTCGATCCAGTCGGGGTAGAGCCCGTACTGCGCGACGCCGTCGGTGTTGATGTCCCAGACGCGCTGCCCCGCGGTCTGGCGCCGGATCGTGGCGCCCTCGATGCCCTTGAACGGATAGGTCACCGGGTTGGCCACCGAGGGGCCGCGCGGGTTGCCCTGGGCGCCGAGGCCGTTCATGTCGGCGCCGTAGCCGATGCCCCAGTAGTAGCGGGGGTCCGCCCAGCCGACGTGGGCGCGCCACTTGTCGACGAAGCCGGTCGAGTCCCCGGCGTACGGCGTGATGAACCCGCCCTCCTGGTAGATCCGCGGGTAGGCGTCGGGGGTCGACCAGGAGTGCGAGGAGACCACGCCGGAGTAGCCGAGCCGGTCGATGGTGTCGAGCGAGGACGCGCGCGCCTTCACCGACATGTGGTCCGGGTCGAAGATCATGTGCCGCTGCGCCAGCGCCTTGATGGTGTGCTCCCCGAGCGTGGTCAGGCCACGGGAGTTGCAGTGGTCCGGCGCGGGGTAGAGCGGCAGCGCGATCTTGGGCAGCCCGAGCCCGGCGATCGCGCCGAAGAGCGCGTCCTGCTGCTCCGGGTCGATCCCGGGCGTGGCGATCTGGTCCTTGTCGTGGCTCTGCCCGTCGGCGGGCTCGCAGTGCCGCATGTCCCAGAACGACCCGGTCTCGAGGAAGTTCGCGGTGTTGACCAGGGTGCCGACCTCGCCCGTGTCACCGGCGACCCCGGCCAGCGCGTTGTCGAACTTGTTGACCAGCTCCATCTGTCGTACGCCGAGCTTGCGCACCTCGTCGAGCTGCCGGTCGATGTCGGAGATCGAGCAGGTCGGTACGTCGACCTTGACGTGGCAGCCGAACGGCACCGAGGTCTCGATGCCCATGACCACCGCCATCTTCCCGGCGTTGATCACCTTGCGGGCCTGGAACGGGTTGCGGACGATCCGGTAGAAGCCCTTCCCCGGACCACCGAACTGGGCGTCGATGTAGTCCTGCATCTTGTACATGTCGTGCGCCTGCAGCCGGATCGAGTCCATGTCGTCGCAGGAGTTGCGCTTGATCGGGTAGATCATGCACAGCTGGTTGTTCTCGACGAGCAGGTTGACGAAGATCCGCTGCCCGCCCCGCCACGACCGCTCCAGCCACTTGTAGTAGGTGCCTTCGTGGGTCAGCGAGTCCGGTGCCGGCCAGTCCTTGAACGTGGGCCAGCCGAGCGGGTCGTGATGGGCCTTTCCGGAGAGGGCATCCTCGAGCACGCCGCCGTAGCCACCGGTGACCATGTGGTCGGGACAGTCCACGAGGGCGTACGGCGCTCCGAACCGGTCCCAGGGCTTGCCGCAGTGCGCGTCGCCGCCGAGGAACTCGAAGGCCATGCCGTGGGTGTGCGCGTCGACGTAGCCGCGCACCTCCTGGTAGGGCGTCACGCCGGCGTGCGGCCGGCCCGAGACGTCGACGCCCGCCTCGGGATAGGCGGTGCAGCCGGTGGTCCGGGTGAGCCGGAACGTGTGCTTGCCGGCCATGACGAGCGGCTGCCCGGCGTTGGTGAAGCTCATGCCGTGCTTGCGCTGCCGCGAGGTCCAGATGGTCGCGTCGCTCGGCGCCGCCGCCGTGCCGCCATTGACGAGGAACCGCGCGTCGGTCGTGTAGAGCAGGTACTGCCCGAGGTCGGTCGGCTTGAAGTAGACCCGCTGCCCGCCCAGCTTGTAGCAGCCGTTGGCCATCGCGTAGCGGTCCTGGGGGTGCTTGAGCCGCTTCTGCATGGCCCGCACGTGCCGCAGCGGCGGGTCCTGCATCGCGCGCTCGGTCGCGACCGCAGACCGGGCGACGGCGCGGCTGACGAACGTGCTCGGGTCGCGCACGTCCGCGCCGGTCTCGGCGGCGCGGGAGATGAGGTTCTTGGTGCGCGGGTCGTTGTGGCTGTGCGGCGGGGTGCCGGGCGGGTCGACGTGCGGCCTCGACTCGAGGACCCGCTGCTTCTTCACCTTCATCTGCGCGGCGAGCGTGCCCCGCCGGTGGTCCTTCGCATACGACGGCAGCGAGACGGTGCCGACCACCAGCGCGACGGCCAGCACCACGGCACACCCGAGACGCCTGACCGCGTGACGTTCCATGTTCACAGAACGCAGCCACCGCTCCGAGGTCACGGTCAGCCCACGCCGGGGGCCGTCAGCCGTGCCCACCCAGCCGCTGGCTGAGCAGCCCCGCCGTCCGGCGTACGCCGTCCGCCAGCGCGGCCGGGTCGGCGTCGCCCTCCACATAGGTCGCGGCCACGCCCGCGAGCGGGAACCGGTTGTGGTCGAGGACCGCGACAGCGACCGACGACAACCCGGGCGTCACCTCGCCCGTCTCGACGGCGTAGCCGCGCTGCCGGGTCTCGGTCAGCAGCGAGCGCAGCGCGCTCAGCGAGGCCGGACCGCCGCCGTGCCGGTCGACGAACGAGGCCGCCGACGGGTAGAGCGCCCGCACCTGCGCGGGTGGCAGATGGGCCAGCACGGCACGGCCCGACGCGGTCAGGTGCGCGGGCAGCCGGACCCCGACGTCGGTGACCAGCGGCGGCCGGCCGGGCGCGCGCTCCTCGAGGACGTAGAGCACGTCGGAGCCGTGCAGGACGGCGAGGTGGGCGCTCTGGCGGATGCGGTCCACCAGCTCGGCGAGCGGCCGGCGCGCGATCCGCTGCAGGGGTCCCTGGCGGGCGTAGCCGCTGCCCACCTCGAACGCCGCGACCCCGAGCCCGTAGCGGTGCTCGTCGGCGAGGTGCACGACGAACCCCTCGGCGACCATCGCGGTGACCAGGTGGTACGCCGAGCTGCGCGGCAGCCCGCAGGCCCGGCAGATCGCGTCCAGGGGCACCGGGTCCGGCTGGCTGGCGAGGTACTTCAGGACCCGCAGCGCGCGCGTCGCCGACGGGACCTGGGCCATGAACGCACCCTAGGGTCCCGAGACCGGGCCTCCGCACCGTTATCCTGACGCGAACAGATGGGCGAGGGGCGTCATGCACGTTGTCACGATCGTCGCTGCAAACTTCTTGCCGCGTGCGGCGGTGCTGGCCCGCACCCACCTGCAGCACAACCCTGACGACCAGGTCACGGTGCTGGTCGTCGACGCGGAGCCCGGCGAGCACGCCGACACGGACAGCTTCAGCGTGATCACGCCGGCCGCCCTGTCGCTGGCGGCGGTCGAGTTCGAGCGGATGGCGCTCATCTACGACGTGACCGAGCTGTGCACGGCCCTCAAGCCCTGGGCGCTGGAGCTGATGCTCGACCGCGGCGCCGCGGTCGCGACGTACCTCGACCCCGACATCGCGGTCTACGGCTCCCTCGCGGAGATCGAGAAGCTGAGCCTCGAGCACGGCATCGTCCTGACCCCGCACACGGTCGAGCCGATGCCGCGCGACGGGCTGACGCCCACCGAGGCGCAGATCATGGCGGCGGGCACGTTCAACCTCGGCTTCCTGGCGGTCGACCAGGGCGCCCGGCCGATGTTGGGGTGGTGGCAGGAGCGGCTGCTGCGCGACTGCATCACCGCCCCGCACGAGATGCTCTTCGTCGACCAGCGCTGGGTCGACCTGGTGCCGGGCTACTTCCCCCACATCGTGCTGACCGACCCGACCTACAACGTCGCCTACTGGAACCTCGACTCCCGGCCCCTGGTCCACGACGGCGACGTGGTGACGGTGGCCGACCACGGGCCGCTGCACTTCTTCCACTTCAGCGGCTTCGAGCCCGACCGGCCCTGGGTGCTGTCCAAGTACCACGTCGACCGGCCGCGGGTCGTGCTGAGCGAGCACCCGGTCGTCGCCGAGCTGTGCCGGGAGTACGCCGGCTGGATCACCGACAGCGAGCTGGCCGGTGCGAGCACCGCCGCGGCGCCCTACCGCTTCAACCGACTCCCGGACGGCACCCGGGTCACCCCGCCGATGCGCGCGGCGCTGCGCCAGGCACTGGTGGGCTCGGACCGGACGGGCGTGGGCCGCCCGCCCGGCTGGCACGACAACGACGAGGTCCGCGCCTGGTTCGCCGCCCAGGTCGGGGTGTGGTCGCCGACCAACCGCTACCTCCACGCGGTCTGGCAGTCGCGTCCCGACCTCCAGGCCGCCTTCCCCGCTCCACTCGGTCCCGACGGGCCGGCGCTGGTGCAGTGGGCATGGGACTGGGCCTCTGTCGACCCCGAGATCGTGGTCGACCTCCTGCCCGACCCGGCGCCCCGGCCCGAGCCCAGCGTGGAGCACGTCCGCGGGGTCAACCTCGCCGGCTACTTCACCGCCGAGATGGGGGTCGGCGAGATGGGCCGGATGCTCGTCGACGGGGCCCGCGCCGCTGGGCTGCCCTGCTCGACGGTGCTCAACACCGCGACGCTGAGCCGCCAGCAGCAGGAGTTCCTCGGCTCGGCCGACGAGACCCGCTATCCCGTCACCGTGGCGGCGGTCAACGCCGACCAGCTCCCGATCTGGGCCCGCGAGAGCGACCCCGCCCTGCGGCTCGGCTACACCATCGGGATGTGGGCCTGGGAGGTCGAGGACTTCTCCGGCTACGACGAGGCGCTCGACCTGGTCGACGAGGTCTGGACGCTGTCGTCGTTCTCCCGCGACGCGATCGCCCGGGTGACCGACAAGCCGGTCCACGTCATCCCGCTCCCCACCCGGGAGCCGCACCGCGGCCGGCCGCTCGACCGCGCCGCCCTGGGCCTGCCCGACGGCCCCTACGTGCTGTTCGCCTTCGACTACATGAGCGTCTTCGAGCGCAAGAACCCCCTGGGCGTGGTCGAGGCACACCGCCGCGCATTCCCCGACGGTGACGGGCCGACGCTGGTGATCAAGTCGGTCAACGGGTCACTGTGTCGCTCCGACCGCGAGCGGCTGCGCAGCGCCGTCGCCCGCCGCTCCGACGTGGTGCTCCTCGAGGACTACCTCGACCGCGACGAGCTCGGAGCTCTCATGGACGGCTGCGCCGCCTACGTCTCCCTGCACCGCGCCGAGGGCTACGGCCTGACCATGGCCGAGGCGATGGCCCGGGCCCGCCCGGTCATCGCCACCGCCTACTCCGGCAACCTCGACTTCATGGACGAGGCCAACTCGCTCCTGGTGCCGCAGGAGCTGGTGAAGGTCCCTGTGGGCTCGGGCCCCTACCCGCCCTCGACGGTCTGGGCCGAACCCGACCTCGACGCCGCCGCGGCCCACCTGCGCTGGGTGGTGGGCCACCCCGAGCAGGCCGCGGCCCTGGGCGAGCGGGCGGCCCGCAGCGTGAGCGAGTCCGGGTCCATCGAGCGCACCGCGGAGTTCGTCGGCACCCGCGTCGACGAGGCGCTCGCGGCCGTCTACGCCCCGGCGGCGGCCGCGCGGCGCGAGGTCAGCAGCGCGGAGCGGGTCATCAAGCGGACCCGTCGCACCATCCGCGAGCCCGCGGTCGGCCGGCGGCTGGCCTGGCTCTCGCGCTACGACCAGCGGCAGCAGGGTCGGTTCCTGGAGGTGCTGCGGGCGCTCGGCGCCGTACGCCGCCGCGGCGAACGCGCGCTGCGGGTGGCCCAGGCGAACCGCCGGGAGCTGCGCCGGGTGACCGAACGGCTCGACCTGCTCGCGACCGACGTCGCGGGCGGGAAGGCGCGGGCGGTGCGTGCCGCACGGCTGGCCGACGACACCGCCAGGATCGCGGGCGAGCTCGCCCAGCTGCAGCAGCGCGCCAGCACCGAGGCGGCCGCCGCGGCCAGCGTCGGGGCGCACCTGCGCTCCCTTGACGACCGTCACGAGGCGGTGGCCGCGGACGTGTCGCGCCTGGGCTCGTTCGTGCAGGAGTTCTCGGCGGACGTGCAGTCCTCGGTCGACGAGCTCCGCGCCGTACGCCGCGACCTCGACCAGCTCGACTCCGAGCAGACCGCCCGGCCCTACGCGGCCGACGGCTCGGGTCTGCGACAGGGCAACCGCCTCGGCTTCAGCGACCCCAGCGAGGTGCCGGCCTTCTCGGACCTGTTCCGCGGCAGCGAGGAGTTCCTGCTGGGGCGGATGCGCGCGTACGTCCCCGTACTCCGGGGGCACGGGCCGGTGCTCGACCTCGGCTGCGGTCGGGGCGAGCTGCTCCGGGCGCTGGGCGAGGACGGCATCGACGGCGTCGGGTGGGACCTCGACCCGGAGGCGGTCGCCCGGGCCGCCGCGCACGGCGTGGACGCGACGGTGGGCGACGGCCTGGCCGCACTGTCGACGAGCGCGCCCGGCTCGTGGGGCGCGGTGGTCGCCGTCCAGGTGGCCGAACACCTCTCGGCCGAGCAGCTGCGGGCGCTGTTCGAGGCCGCCCGGCGTGCGCTCCGCCCGGGCGGGCTGCTGCTGGTCGAGACCGTCAACCCGCACTCACCGGCGGCGCTCAAGACGTTCTGGCTCGACCTGACCCACGTGCGGCCGCTCTACCCCGAGGCGCTGCTCGTGCTCGCGAAGGAGTCGGGCTTCGCCGCGGCGCGCGTCGACTTCCCGTTCGGCGCCGGGGATCTCGACCACGACCTGCGCACCTGCGGCGAGTACGCCCTCGTCGCGACTGCCTGAGCTCAGGACCCCTGACAGGAAGCTACGTGCGACCGCGCGGCGAGACCTCGCCCGGGGCGTAGTCGTCGCTGGTGTGGTCGACGTGCGGGTCGAGCCGGTCGGCCTCTCGCAGCACGTCCTCGCGCTGGGCGTCGGTCTGGAGCAGCTCACGCTGCGCCTCCGCGGCCCGGGACTCGGCGATCTCGGCCTGCTCCCGGGCGTGCTCGGCTGCCGCCTGCTGGGCGGCGGCCTGGCGCTGGGTCTGCTCGACCTCTAGCGACGATGCTGCTGCCTGGCTGCGGAGCTCCTCCGCCTGGCGGGCCCGGCGCTCGCGTGCCTTGGCGCGCATCAGCGCCCAGGCGACGGCGGCCACCACCAGGATGACGACGACGACCACGATGATGACGGCAACAGTGTTGTCCATTTGGCTTCTCCCTCCGAGAAGTTCGACGAGCCGGTACCCCTCGGAGCGTCCTGGCTCACATCGGCAGCAGCGCGACCACCCGACCGCCCGCCGGACCGGGGCCGGCCTCGAGCGTGCCGCCCAGCTCGGCGGCCCGCTCCCGCATCGACGACAACCCGACTCCCGGGCGCCAGGCTCCGCTGCGGCCGTGGTCGGTCACCTCGAGGCGTAGACCTTCGGCGGCGGGCTCCAGCCGGACCGAGGCGGCGGGGCTGGTGCTGTGCCGAGCGACGTTGGTCAGCGCCTCGGTGACGATGCGGTAGGCGGCGACCTCGACAGCGGCCGGCAGGTCCGGGAACTCCTCGGGGGCGGAGACGTCCACGGCGACCGGTTCGCCGGCCCGGTTGCGCAGCCCAACCGCCTGCTGGCGCAGCGCCGGGACCAGGCCGAGCTCGTCGAGCGCCGGCGGCCGCATCGCATAGACCAGCCGCCGGATCTCCTCGATCGCGGTCACCGTGTCCGCCCGCAGCTGCGCCACCAGGTGCTCGGCCGCCACGGGGTCGGTGCGGATCAGGTTGCGGGCGGCGTCGGAGGTGAAGGCCACGCCCGACAGGCGCGGGCCCAGCCCGTCGTGCAGCTCGCGGCGCAGCCGGCGCCGCTCCTCCTCGACCGCCGCGATGGTCTGCCCACGTGACTCGATCAGGTCCTCGGCCAGCGCGCGGGCCCGCAGCGTCTGGGCCAGCAACGGCACGGTCAACCGGAGTACCTGCTCGTCGCCCGGCGAGAACGAGAGGTCGCCGGGGCGGAGCCCGACCACGAGCTCGCCCGCGCCGTCGAGGTCGAGGGTGCGGGTGTGCGTGGTCTCGATCCCCGACGAGGCGACGACGGCGCCGCCGACCCGCACCGCGGCGTGCGGGATCACCAGCGCCTCGCGGATCGCCCGCAGCGCGATCACCGGGTCCTCCCCGATGCGGCCGGCCACGACGGACGCAGCGCCGAGCGGGTCGGGACGCTCGCCGAAGAGGAGCTGGTCGACGACGCCCCGGAGCAGGACCCGGGTCGGCTGGTACGTCGTCGCGGCCAGCGCCGCGAGCAGCGCCGACGCGCCGACGTTGAGGTCCTTGGCCCCCAGGGCCTGGAGCAGCGCGAGCTCGAGCACGAAGACCGACATGACGGTGACGATCGCGACCGTCATGACCACAGCGGTCACCACCAGCCCCCGGACGTCGACCAGGTCGGGCAGCGTGGCGCCGACGTAGAGCGCGGGACCGACCAGCGCGAACACGGCGATCCCGGAGTACGTCAGCTGGCTGCTCTGCATGCCCTCGGCCGAGAAGCTGAGGAAGAAGTAGGCCAGCCCGGTCACCGTGACGGCCAGCGCCAGCCAGGCGAGGGCCCGGCGCTCGCGGTCGCGGGCGGTCTCGATCCGCCACCAGACGTAGGCCAGGAAGACGCAGCCCTGGACCAGGCCCATCAGCGCGGCCACACCGGCGTCCTGGTACGCCGTGGCGACCGCGCCGCAGCCACCGATCACGACGAGGGCCAGGAAGTCGACCGGGTGCCGCCACCGCAGGGTGGGGTACGACACCAGGGCCAGCGGTGCCCCCAGCGCCGCCGCGGCGACGCCGAGGGCAGTGCCCGCGTCGCTCCTGCCCGCGGCCAGCAGCAGGGCCGCGGCCACGCCGGCGCTCCCGGACGCCGTCATCAGCCCCGCGGTGACGACCGCGCGGCGCCGCAGCAGCAGGGCCACGCCGCTGCCGGCGAACGAGGCCGCCGCCACGGCCAGCGCCACGGCGAGCGCGGTCACGAGCCGAGGCCGCGCTCTCGGGCCCGGATCACGGCGGCGGTGCGGTCGCTCACCTCGAGCTTGGCGAAGATGGTCGTGAGGTTGTTGCTCACGGTCTTGGGCGAGAGGTGCAGCGTGGTCGCGATCTCGGCCGTACGCCGGCCCTGCGCCAGGAGCTCCAGGATCTCCTTCTCCCGGCCGGTGAGCTCCGGGAACGGGTCGTCGGCCGGGGCACTGCCGGGCGGGTTGGCGAAGTGCTCCAGCATCCGGGAGGCGATCGCGGCGCCGAAGATGGCCTGGCCGCGCACCACCGCGCGGATCGCGTCAGCGATCTCGTCCTGCTCGGCGCCCTTGAGCAGGTAGCCCCGGGCACCGGCCTGCATCGCGGTGAAGACCGTCGCGTCCTCGTCATACATGGTCAGCATCAGCACGGCGGTGTCCGGCACGGCCTTGCGGATCCGCCGCGTCGCCTCGACGCCGTCGAGCCTCGGCATCCGCACATCCATCAGCACCACGTCCGGCCTGGTCAGCTGCGTCTCACGGACCGCCGCCTCGCCGTCCTCGGCCTCGCCGACCACCTCGAAGCCGTCGAGGGTGCCGAGCAGCGCGGCGAGCCCGCGGCGGACGACGGGGTGGTCGTCGGCGAGCAGCACGCGGATGGCAGGCACTCGCCCATCATCGCGGGAGCGGGGCTCCATGCGCTTGGGAAGAAGTTCCCGGCATCACGGCTCTGGCCGGGAAGGGCCGGGGAGACGATGCTCTGGGGAGGGGACGTGGCCCGGACCGAACGTGGAGCCGTCCGCCCACGACTCCATCGGAGGAAACCATGTCCAGCACCACCCTCGCCCAGGCCCCGGCCGGCACCACCACCCGGCAGAAGGTCGGCCTCGTCCTCTGCATCCTCTACAGCCTCGCGAACATCCCCTCGGTCCTCGAGTCCGCGCCCGACGGCGAGGAGGGCCCGCCGATGGCCATCCTCGTGGTCGGCAGCGTGCTCGGCGTGCTCGGCGTCGTCGCCGGCATCATGGCCTGGCGAGGGAACCGGGTCGCGCTGCGCATCGCGGCCGGCGCCATCGTCGTCGTGACGCTCACCGGCCTGCCGGCGTTCTTCGTCGACGTCTCGATGGCGATCAAGGCGCTCGTCGGGCTCAGCGTCGTGCTCACGGTCGTCGCGGTCGTGCTGATGTTCTCCGGTGACCGGCGCCCCGCGTCCGTGACGGACTGAGCGGCACGCCGATGATCGCCGTCGTCACGATCCTGTGCGCCTTCCCGCTTGGGTTCTTCCTGCGCAGCCACCTCGCCGCCAACACGGCGTACGCGATCGCCTACCTGTGGGCGTTCGTCTTCCAGGGCGTCTACCTGATGCTCGACTCCATCAACAGCGGCAGGACCCTCAACGACGAGCCCGCGTTCGTCGCCGACGAGTTCCCCTGGCAGTACGGCGTGGTCACGCTGCTGATCTTCGTGGCGGGCTTCGGTCTGGTGGCACTCGGCCACCGGGTCGGCCGCGGCCACCGGGCGCGGCGTCAGGAGAGCGCGCGCTCGTCCCTGACGGGCACCAGCCCCAGCGCCGCCAGCGGGAACGCCGCCGCGAGTGCGAACGTCGCCGGGTAGCCGAGCCCGGTCACGGTCAGCCCGGCCAGCGGAGGCACGGCCGCCGCGGCCAGGAACTGAGCGGTGTTCTGCACGCCGAGGGCGCGGCCGGACCAGAACGGTCCGGCCCGCTCGGCGACCGCGGTGAAGGCGAGTCCGTTGTCGGCGACCGTCACCACGGTGGCGAGGACCAGCAGCGGTACGGCGACCGGGGCCTCCAGCCCGGCCGTGGCGCCGAGCAACAGCATCGTCGCGGCCGCGGCGAGGGTGACCCAGCGCAGCGGCCGCATCCGGCTGGCCACCACGTCCGAGAGCTGGCCGGCACCGATCCGGCCCAGCGCACCGGCGACCTGCGCGGCCGCGACGAGGCCACCGGCCGCGGCGGGAGACCAGTCCCGGTCCTGGACCAGCCACACCAGCGCGAACGTCCAGACCACGAACTGCGGCACCACGAGCAGCACCGAGACCCCGTGGATGCGGTGCAGGTAGCGGTCGGCCCGGTAGGGGTTCGGAGCGGCCGTCGGCCCGCTCGCGGGACGGGGCGGATCCAGCACCACCAGGGCCACCAGGACCGCGGCCCCGGCACAGGCACCGACCGGCACCCACACGGCGGCGTACGGACCGTGCCGGTCGGCGACCACGGCCATCGTGGCGGCGGCGACACCCACCCCGACCGGCTGGGCCATCTGCCGGATCCCCATCGCCAGGCCGCGCCGCCCGGCCGGGAACCAGCCGACCACCACCCGGCCGCTTGCGACGTTGCTGCTCGCCCCGGCCAGGCCGGCGAGCCCGAGACAGAGCGCGAGCATCACCACCGAGCCGGAGAGGGCCGCCAGCGAGCCGAGCCCGACCGCGCCGCCCAGCCCGGCGAGCAGGACCGCCCGCTCACCGCGGCGGTCGGTGATGATCCCCCACGGCACCAGCGCCAGCATCGTGCCGACCATGGGTGCGGCGGCGACCAGGCCGGCCTCGGCCAGCGAGAGGCCGAGCTGGTCGTGCAGCGCCGGGATGAGGAACGCCGGGCCGTGCACGAGCACCGCGGAGGAGGCCTGCGCGGTCGTGCTGGCGGCGAGCATCGCCCAGCGGCGCGCGCTGCTGACCCCGGCCGCGGGATCGGCAACGGTGGTCACCCGCTGATTGAACGCCGACGGGACCGGCACCGCGGTGCCGATCCCGTCTGGTGGTCAGGCCCGATCGATCTCGGATCCGAGACTGGGCGGCCGTGGCGGGCCTTCCTCCGCGGTGACGGCGGGGTTTGGATGGGGCCATGGCCACCGTCACATCCGGGACGTCCGCAGACCGCCAGCCCGCCGGGGCGGGGCCGGTCGTCGTCGACGTGGGTCCGCTCGCGCCCGAGGACGTCGTGGCGGTGGCACGTGGCGGCGCGCCGGTGGAGCTCAGCGACGCCGCACTGGCCGCGATCGACCGCGCCCGGGTGGTGGTCGAGGAGCTCGCCGCCGCTCCCACGCCGGCGTACGGCATCTCGACCGGCTTCGGCGCCCTGGCGACCCGGCACATCCCCACCGAGATGCGTGCCCAGCTGCAGCGCTCGCTGGTCCGCTCGCACGCGGCCGGCTCCGGCGCGGAGGTGGAGCGCGAGGTCGTCCGGGCCCTGATGCTGCTGCGGCTCTCCACCCTGGCGACCGGTCACACCGGGATCCGCCGCGAGACCGCGCAGCTGCTCGCCAGCCTGATCTCGCACGGCATCACGCCGGTCGTGCACGAGTACGGCTCGCTCGGCTGCTCCGGCGACCTCGCCCCTCTCGCGCACTGCGCCCTGGCTCTGATGGGCGAGGGCCCCGTGCGCGACGCCGCCGGCGAGCTGATGCCCGCAGCCGACGCGCTGGCCGCCGCCGCGCTGACCCCGGTCGAGCTCGCCGCCAAGGAGGGGCTCGCCCTGATCAACGGCACCGACGGGATGCTCGGGATGCTGGTGCTCGCGATCACCGACCTGCGGATGCTGTTGCGGACCGCCGACATCGCCGCGGCCATGTCGGTCGAGGCACAGATGGGCACCGACCGGGTCTTCGCCCCCGAGCTGCAGGCGCTGCGGCCCCAGGTCGGCCAGGGCCTCTCGGCGGCCAACCTGGTCGCGGTGCTGGCCGGGTCGGGGCTGATGGCGAGCCATCGTGAGGACAAGTACCACCGCGTCCAGGACGCCTACTCGCTGCGCTGCTCGCCGCAGGTGCACGGCGCGGCTCGCGACACCGTCGAGCACGCAGCCGTGGTCGCCGGGCACGAGCTCGCGTCCGCGGTCGACAACCCCGTGGTCCTCGCCGACGAGGGGAGGGTCGAGTCCAACGGCAACTTCCACGGCGCGCCCGTCGCCTACGTTCTCGACTTCCTCGCCATCATCGCCGCCGACGTCGCCTCGATCAGCGAGCGGCGCACCGACCGGTTCCTCGACCGCTCGCGCAGCCACGACCTGCCGCCGTTCCTGGCCGCCGACCCCGGGGTCGACAGCGGGCACATGATCGCGCAGTACACCCAGGCGGCGATCGTCTCGGAGCTGAAGCGGCTCGCCGTGCCGGCCTCGGTCGACTCGATCCCCTCCAGCGCCATGCAGGAGGACCACGTCTCGATGGGCTGGAACGCCGCGCGCAAGCTGCGCCGCTCCGTCGACGGCCTCACCCGGGTCGTCGCGGTCGAGATCCTCACCGCTGCCCGCGCGCTCGACCTGCGCGCCCCGCTCGAGCCGGCCCCGGCCACCGCCGCGGTGGTGGCGCTGCTGCGTTCGTCCGGCGTCGAGGGCCCGGGCCCCGACCGCCATCTCGCGCCCGAGATCGAGACCGCTGTGCAGCTGGTCGCGTCGGGTGCCGTCCTGTCCGCCGTCCAGTCCGTGATCGGAGACCTGAAGTGACCCAGTCGAGTGCTGTCGACAACCCCCGCCTGCCCATCCACGCCGCCCGCGGCACCGAGCTGACCGCGCGGTCGTGGCAGACCGAGGCGCCGCTGCGGATGCTGATGAACAACCTCGACCCGGAGAACGCCGAGCGTCCGGAGGACCTCGTCGTCTACGGCGGCACCGGCAAGGCGGCCCGCAACTGGGAGGCCTACGACGCGCTGGTGCGCACCCTGACCACCCTGGCCGACGACGAGACGATGCTCGTGCAGTCGGGCAAGCCGGTCGGCGTGATGAAGACCAACGAGTGGGCGCCGCGGGTGCTGATCGCCAACTCCAACCTGGTGCCGGACTGGGCGAACTGGGAGGAGTTCCGTCGGCTCGAGGACCTCGGGCTCACGATGTATGGGCAGATGACCGCCGGGTCGTGGATCTACATCGGCACCCAGGGCATCCTCCAGGGCACGTTCGAGACGTTCGCGGCCGTCGCGGACAAGAAGTTCGGCGGCACGCTGGCCGGGACCATCACGGTCACCGCGGGGCTGGGTGGCATGGGCGGGGCCCAGCCGCTCGCGGTCACGATGAACGACGGCGTCGCGATCTGTATCGAGTGCGACCCGGCGCGCATCCAGCGCCGCATCGACCACCGTTACCTCGACGTCCGAGCCGACTCGATCGAGGACGCGGTGCGGATGGCGGTCGAGGCCCGCGACGCGCGCCGCCCGCTGTCCATCGGCGTCCTCGGCAACGCCTCGGTGCTGCTGCCCCAGCTGCTGGAGTCCGACGCCCCGATCGACATCGTCACCGACCAGACCTCGGCGCACGACCCGCTGTTCTACCTGCCGGCCGGCGTCGCCTTCGAGGACTGGGAGCGCGAGCGCACCGAGGACCCGGTCGGCTTCACCAAGCGGGCCCAGGAGTCGATGGCCGCGCACGTGCGCGCCATGGTCGAGTTCCAGGACAAGGGCGCCGAGGTCTTCGACTACGGCAACTCGATCCGCGACGAGGCCCGCAAGGGGGGCTACGACCGCGCCTTCGAGTTCCCGGGGTTCGTGCCGGCGTACATCCGGCCGCTCTTCTGCGAGGGCAAGGGCCCGTTCCGGTGGGCGGCGCTCTCCGGCGACCCGGCCGACATCGCGGCCACCGACCGGGCGATCCTCGAGCTGTTCCCGGACAACGAGCGGCTCCGCAAGTGGATCACCATGGCCGGCGAGCGGGTGGCGTTCCAGGGGCTGCCGGCACGCATCTGCTGGCTGGGCTACGGGGAGCGGCACCTGGCGGGGCTGAAGTTCAACGAGATGGTCGCCTCCGGCGAGCTGAAGGCGCCGATCGTCATCGGCCGCGACCACCTCGACTGCGGCTCGGTCGCCTCGCCCTACCGCGAGACCGAGGCGATGCTCGACGGCTCGGACGCGATCGCCGACTGGGCGATCCTCAACGCCCTGGTCAACACCGCCTCGGGCGCGACCTGGGTCTCCTTCCACCACGGCGGCGGGGTCGGCATGGGCCGCTCCCTGCACGCCGGCCAGGTCACGGTCGCCGACGGGACGGAGCTCGCCGCGCAGAAGATCGAGCGGGTGCTCACCAACGACCCGGGCATGGGTGTGATCAGGCACGTCGACGCGGGCTACGAGCGTGCGGCCGAGGTGGCGCAGGAGCGCGGCGTGCGGGTTCCCATAGCGGAGGGATAGTTCGGGAGTGCCTGCGTTACCCAGTCGCGAGCAGGTGATGGGAGCGCAGCGACCCGGTCTTTCCGAGCGCAGCGAGGCGCCCGGCGAAGCTCGCCGGGGTAGACAATGCAGCATGGATGTCAGCACGTTCTACGCGCTGTTCTCGACGACCTGCCTGGCCCTCGTGGGCTTCTGGTGGGGCGTGGTGCAGGCCAACTCGCACTGGCTGCGCGACCCCGACCGCCGCTCGGCGGTGGGCGGCGTCTACCTGTCGTTCCTGCTGCCCGGCTTGATGGGGATGTTCGCGCAGGTGGGCTTCGCGGGCACCACGGCCGTGTGGCGGGTCAGCTTCGTCGTGGTCGCCGGGGTGGGGCTCGTGACCACGCTGCGAGCGCTGCCGCACAGCAGGCGGACCGATGTGGACGACACCCGGACCCGCTGGGTGGCGATCGTGCTCTACGCGCTGGTGGCGCTGGTCGGTGTGGTGCCCGAGCTCGGGCACCTGTTCGACCTGGAGGGCATCCAGAGCGAGGCGATCCTGCTGATCCTGCTGGTCGTCGCCGGGCACGGGATGGTGTGGCGGTTCATGACGTCCGACCCGATGAGTCAGGCGGACTGAGGGAGTCGGATGACCATGACTGAGACCGCAACCAGCCCGGCCGACGAGTTCCGCGAGATCGGCGGCCACTTCGGCGACCTCTGTGCGAACGCCCGCATCGACTCCTGGGACGACCAGTCGCCGGTCGAGGAGTGGAAGGCGCGCGACGTCGTCCGCCACCTCGTCGAGTGGTTCCCGGCGTTCCTCGAGGACGGCGCCGGCGTGGTGCTGTCGCCCGGCCCTTCGGTCGACGAGGACCCGGTGGCGGCCTGGGCGCACTTCCACGACCAGGTGCTGAGCCTTCTCGAGGACCCGGCGAGCGCCGACAAGGTGCTGTCCAACCCCCACATCGGCGACATACCCCTGCTCCAGGCGGTCTCGCAGTTCTTCACCTCCGACGTCTTCCAGCACAGCTGGGACCTGGCCAAGGCCACCGGCCAGGACGCCACCCTCGACCCGGACCGGTGCGCCGCGATGCTCGCCGGGGCGGAGCCGTACGAGGACGCCATGCGTCAGAGCGGTCAGTACGGTCCGCGAGTCGAGGTCCCGGAGGACGCAGATGCCCAGACGAAGTTCATCGCCTTCATCGGCCGCGACCCCGGCTGGCGCCCCGATTCGTCTGCGCGCTGACCTGTCGTCTCCTCGACGCAACCACAGACGAATCGTCGGGGACGCGCCTAGGCTCAGCTCGTGACGACCACGCCGACCCGCTCCCGGGTCACCCTGACCGGCATCAGCTCGCGGGCGTGGGAGCACCCCGCCGACCGCGGGGCACTGGTCGCGCTGCGCAAGCTCAAGGGCTTCGACACGGTCCTCAAGGCGCTCTCGGGGCTGTTCCGCGAGCCCGCACTCCGGCTGCTCTTCCTCGGCTCCTGCGTGCGCGTCGACGACCGCCAGTTCGCCGCGCTGCACCGGGTGCTGGGCGAGGTCGGCCGCGTCCTCGACGTCGACGAGCTGCCCGAGCTCTACGTCGGCAACAGCCCGTTCACCAACGCGATGACGCTCGGCATCGACAAGCCGTTCATCGTCCTCAACAGCTCGCTGCTCGACCTCCTCGACGAGGAGGAGATGCGGTTCGTCATCGCCCACGAGCTCGGCCACGCGATCAGCGGCCATGCGCTCTACCAGACCCTGCTCCAGCGGCTGCTGCGGATGACGGGGGTGTGGAACGCCGTCCCCGGTGGTGCGCTCGGCGTACGCGCGATCGTCGCGGCCCTCTACGAGTGGTCGCGCAAGGCCGAGCTGTCGGCCGACCGCGCGGGGCTGCTCGCCACCCAGGATCCGGCCGTCGCCTTCCGGGTGCACATGAAGTTCGCGAGCGGCTCGGGTGACCTGTCCGAGCTCGACCAGACGTCGTTCTTCGCCCAGGGGCAGGAGTACCTGGACCAGGACGACCTGCGGCAGTCGGTGCTGAAGCTGCTGCTGGTCGAGAACCGGTCGCACCCCTTCCCGGTGGTCCGGGCCGCCGAGCTGCGGCGCTGGGTGGACGCCGGCGACTACACCCGGATCCTGGCCGGTGACTACCCGCGTCGCGACGACGACGGGGGCGCGAGCATGTCCGAGGCGGCCAAGGAGGCGGCCGACAGCTACAGCGACGCGTTCCGCTCGACGCAGGACGCCGTCGGCAAGCTGGTCCACGACGTCGCCGGCTTCTTCGGTAGCGCCAAGCTCTGGCTCGACGAGCAGCTGCGCCGTACCCGCGACTGACGCGGGGCCGCGCCCGGGTCGGGGCGGCTGCGTCACCGGCACGTGTCCCATCCGTCGCCGGTCGTCCAGCCTGAGGTCGCCTGTTGGTCGCGGGGCTCCGCGAGGGTCGGTCCGCTCCACACCAACGACCCGAAGGACCCCGCCATGCCGCTACGTCATCGAGGCCGGGCGATCGCTCTCGCCTCGGCCGCCGCGATCGTCGCCTCCACCCCGCTCCTCGGCTCCTCCGCGTTCTCCTCGCCCGGAGGTCCGTCGTGGGCCGGCGTACCTGCGAACCCCAAGGCCACGGGGGTGGTCGTCCCCGACACCCTCTCGCCCGACCTGACCCAGGTGCCGGTGGCGCAGGGGGCGATGAAGCTCGAGAACGGCACGGCGACCGTGCCCTACTACGGCTACGACGGCGACAAGCCCACCCTGGTCCCGCTGCCGACCGCACCCACCGACGAGGCGCACAAGACCGAGCCCGACAAGAACACCTACCTGGTCTTCAAGAAGGGGCTGCCCGGCGCCGACCCGACCTATGACTACGGCAGCCACTTCCTCTTCCAGGGCCACGAGTCCGGGACGCCGGGCTACCTCACCCGGGTCAACCTCGACGCCGACGCCGCGCACCGGGTGACGCTGCTGGCCACCACCGACGTCAACGGCGCGAACCTGCCCGACTACGACGGCTCGACGTGGGACCCGTTCGCGAAGCGGCTGCTGCTGACCGCCGAGGCCGGCACCAACGGCGGGGTGTGGCAGTCCGACCTCGCGCTCCCGGCCCACGTGCAGGACATCTCCGGGGTGACCGGGCGGGCCGGCTACGAGGGGGTGCAGAACGACGACCACGGCAACGTCTACCTCGTCGAGGACAGCGGCGGGAAGACCGGCACCACGGCGCCCAACGCCAAGCAGCCGAACTCATTCCTCTTCCGGCTGGTGCCCAGCAACCCCAACGACCTGACGCAGGGTGGCCGGCTGCAGGCGCTGCAGGTCGTCGACAACGGGCAGCCGATCGTCTTCCACAACGGCCAGGTCGACGCCGACATCCTGAGCCAGGGCATGGCCGACCTGCACACCTACGGCCGCACCATGGCCACCACGTGGGTGACGGTCCACGACACCTCGACCGACGGCTTCACGCCGTTCGACGCGAACGGGCTGGCCAAGGCGGCGGGTGCGACGCCGTTCAAGCGGCCCGAGAACGGCGTCTTCGCGCCGGACGGGAAGTTCCGGACCTTCGTGTTCACCGAGACCGGTGACACCAACGCCAACACCGAGGCCGGGGCGGCGTACGGCGGGTTCGGGGCCCTGATGAGGCTCGACCAGAGCCCGACGTCGGACACGGGCACCATCTCCATGCTCTACCGGGGCGACCTTGCGCACACCGGTCTCGACAACATCACCTTCGTCGGCAGCCGCTCGCTGGTGGCCGTGGAGGACGCCGGGGACACCCTGCACACTCAGCGCAACGCCTTCGACTCGGGCTACCTCTTCGACCTCGGCGGCGACTACGCGCACGGCCAGGCTCCGGTCCGGTTCCTGGCCCAGGGCCGGGACCCGTCCGCGACGATCGACTCGGCGTGCGGCTCGGCGTGCGGCAACGACGGTGACAACGAGATCACCGGTATCCACGCCTCCGACGGCGATGCCTCCCTGCACGGGGTGCTCGGCGCCAGGGCTCCGCACCTGTTCGAGGGCGGCTGGCGGCTGTTCTACACCCGTCAGCACGGCGACAACGTGACCTTCGAGATCCTCGCTCAGTAGGTGGCGGCGGCCCCCGGACGACGTCCGGGGGCCGCTGTCTCGCTGGTGCCGGTGGATCGAGGCTTAGGGCAGAGGCTGCGGGCCGGGGACGAGGGCGCGGGCGCCCTCGCGGAACCGGCCCACGCGGTGGAAGCAGCCCTGGCCGAGCCCGTCGGTGGCCAGGCCGGCGAGATCCCCGGCGTCGTAGAGCCCCCGGAACTGGCCGTCCGGGTAGACCCCGTGGCCGGCCTGCCAGTACATGATCTCGTCGGTCGCCGGCGAGTGGTCGAGGCCGAACGCGTGGCCCACCTCGTGGAGCATGAGCTCGCCCCAGTTGGGCCTGGCGCTCTGGAAGAAGGACCAGTCGTAGCTGCCGGCGAGCCAGCGGGTGCTGTCGAAGACGACCCCCGCCTCGACGGTCTCCCACACCCGGTGGCGGGTGCCGTCGAGCGCCGGGCGGTACCAGAGCGGACCGCCGAAGCCGGCCGCGGACTTGGTGACGAAGTCGGGCATCTCGGTCTCGTCGGCGAAGGCGATCAGCAGGTTCTGACGGCCGGGCAGCCGGGTCTGCTGGGTCTGGAACGGGATCTGGTGGGAGGTCCCGACGTACCTGACCGGGATGCCCGTCGCAGCTGAGGCCTGGGCCATCGCGATCTGCGCGAACTGCACCCCGGCCGGGCCGACGTCGTCGGCGTTGACGACGTAGCGCACGGTCCGGCACGGGTCGAAGGAGTAGCGGATGCCGTCCTGGGTCAGGAACGCGTGGTCGGCCGGGTTGCCGCGCGGGGCGTAGCTGGTCAGGACGTTCACCGTCGTCGAGCGCTTGAAGCCGGGCCTCCCGGACATCGATACGCGAACGTGGTGCGCGCCGTACCAGTCCAGCGCGCCCGCGATCGAGAACCTGCCGCTGCGGCTGCTGCGGCTGGTGGCGAAGGTGTGCCAGCCGCCCGGCAGCTTGACCTGGAGCCTGACCTTCGCCCGGCCCCGCGGCACCCGTCCGTGAGCGGCGACCTGGCCGGCGGTGGCGGTGAACGACGTCGAGTCCCACACGACCTTGCCGTGGTGGCTGTGGTGGTGGCTGAGGTGGTGGCCGCGGTGGGCCGCGTTCGCGGGTGCGACCGCGAGCAGGGCCACGGCGAGGACGAGGACGAGGGAGATGGCGACGCGGCGCACTGCGCGGGACGAGGTCACCCGGCGGTTCTGCCCGTCCGCCGTGGCCGGGAAACCCTTACGTCGCGATGGCGGTGTGGATGCTGAGCAACCGCCTGGCCGTCTCGACGTGGAGCTCCTCGACCATCCGGCCGTTGACCGTGACGACACCGCCGCCGTCGCGAGACTCCCACGCTTCCAGGACCTCCTTGGCGTTGGCGACCTCCTGCTTGCTCGGCGAGAACGCGCCGTTGGCACCCGCGACCTGGCCGGGATGGATCAGCGTCTTGCCGTCGAAGCCCATCTCGCGGCCCTGACGGCACTCCTGGAGGAAGCCCTCCTCGTCCTTGACGTCGTTGTAGACGCCGTCGAGCACCGCGAGACCGGCCGCCCGTCCGGCGAGCAGGGCGGTGTGCAGGCTGGTCAGGATCGGGCCGCGCCCGGGCACGTGCTGGGCGTAGAGCTCCTTGACGAGGTCGTTGGTGCCGAGCACCAGCGCGGAGAGCCGCTGCGAGGCGCGGGCGATCGCGAGCGCGTCGAGGATCGCGACCGGCGTCTCCACCATCGCCCACAGCGTGGTGTGGTCGGGTGCACCAGCCCGCTCCATGGCGTCGACCAGCTGGCCGACCTCGGCCGGGCTGTTCACCTTGGGGACGACGATCGCCTGCGGTCCGGCCTGAGCCGCCGCCGCCAGGTCGTCGTCGTGCCAGGGGGTGCCGATGCTGTTGACCCGGATGGTGACCGTCTTCTGGCCGTAGTCACCGCTCGCGGCGGCCGCGCAGGCCGCCTCCCGGGCCGCGGGCTTGTCGTCCGGAGCGACGGCGTCCTCCAGATCGAGGATCAACCCGTCGCAGTTCAGCTCCTTGGCCTTCTCGAGTGCTCGCGCGTTGGAGCTGGGCATGTAGAGGACGCTGCGCAGCGGCGTGAAGTGCTCGCTCATGCCTCGACCTGGATCGCGTCGTACTGCTTCTTCAGCTCGGGGTCGATGGCGGCCAGCTGTTCGGCGAGCTCGACCATCACCAGGCACTGCTTGAGCGAGGCGTCGTCCTCCATCTTGCCGTCGAGCATCACCGCGCCCGTCCCGTCGCCCATGGCGGCCACGACGCGACGAGCGTGCGCGACGTCGTCGACGCTGGGGCTGAACACCCGGTTGGCGATGGCGATCTGCTTGGGGTGCAGCGACCAGGTGCCGACGCAGCCGAGCAGGAACGCGTTGCGGAACTGGTCCTCGCACGCGATCACGTCGGCGATGTCGCCGAACGGCCCGTAGTAGGGGTAGATCCCGTGCATCGCGCACGCGTCGACCATCCGGGCGATGGTGTAGTGCCAGAGGTCCTGCTGGTAGGTCGCGCGCGTCGCCTCGAGGTTCGCGACACCGTCGACGCGCGGCGGGTCCTCGCGCACGAGGTAGCCGGGGTGGCCCCCGCCGACGCGGGTGGTCTTCATCCGGCGGTCGGCCGCCAGGTCGGCCGGGCCGAGGCTCAGCCCCTGCATGCGGGGGCTGGCGCCGCAGATCTCCTCGACGTTCGCGACGCCCCGGGCGGTCTCGAGGATCGCGTGCACGAGGATCGGCCGGTCGAGGCCGGCCTTCGCCTCGAGCTGGGCCAGCAGCCGGTCGACGTAGTGGATGTCCTCGGCCCCCTGCACCTTCGGGACCATGATCACGTCGAGCTTGTCGCCGATCTGCGGGACCAGCGTGGTGAGGTCGTCGAGGACCCACGGGCTGTCGAGCGAGTTGATCCGGGTCCACAGCTGGGTCGGCCCGCTCTGCCCTCCGAGGTGGGCGGTGGCCTGCGCGATCTTCACCAGCCCTTCGCGGGCGGCGACCTTGTTGTCGGCCTTGATCGCGTCCTCGAGGTTGCCGAGCAGCACGTCGACGCTGCCGACCAGGTCGGGGATCTTGGCCGCCATCTTCTCGTTGCTGGGGTCGAAGAAGTGGATCGCTCGGCTCGGTCGTGCCGGGATCTCACGCAGCGGCTCGGGGGCCCCGACGGCCAGCGGCCGGAAGAAGTCCTTGGCGCTCTGGGAGCTCATGGCTCGGAAGGTAACAGCGATGGTGTCGGCGTCGGTATGACGGATCTGACAGTGGCGGCGGCGGGTTTCGTCGGTCAGCCGACGAAACTCCAGCTGGGACGACACGGCTTCGTCGTCCAAGTTCGGGTTTCATCGGCCAGCCGACGAAACTCCGTTCCGGCGCCACCACCTCTTGCGCGGCCGTGGCTCGGAGCGCTGCTCGGCCAGGAGCTCGCGGGCCTTGGCGCGCTGCTCGGCGATCCGCGCCGTACGCCGGTCGCGCCACCCCTCCACCGTCTCGTCGACGTCCCGCGGCATGGTGACCAAGGGCGGCCCTTCGGGAAGCCGGTAGCGAGCCGCGATCACGCGCTGGTTGAAGTCCTCGACGTGGCGGCGCACCTCGCTCTCGACGTTGAGCTTGTCGAGGGTCGCGTCGAGCTCCGCGTCCTCCTTGCGGAGGGCGACGCTGGGCGGCAGGAGGGCGACGTGCTCGCGCTCGACGAGCTTCTTGACCCACCAGTTGGGGTCGTGGTGGTCACCGAGGTCCTGGATCGGCTTGCCGGCCCCGGGCAGGTCGTCGAAGTCGCCGCGCTCCATCGCCTGCCGCACCTGCAGGTCGACCCAGGTCTGCTGCTGGGCGATCCGGGCGCGGGCCGCCGCGCGACCGTCCGCGCGACCCCGGTCGGCCGACCGCGCAGTCGTCTCGCGGGGTTCGGGCCGGTCGCCGCTCACCCCTCCACGGTAACCGGCTGGATGAAGGCGCCCGCGTCGCTCCACGCCCCGTCGTTCGCCGCTACGTCTCCGCGGTGACCGTGGCCGCGACGGCTGAGCCGGGGTCCGGCGCCAGGCCGGGCAGCAGCTGTTCCAGGTGGCCGACCTCCTCGATGTTGTGGACGACCCAGGCCTCGACCATCTCGTCGGGGAACCGGCGCAGCAGCAGCCGGTTGACCGGCGCCATGAGCGGCGACCGGGCCCCCAGGTCCAGGACGCTGACGTAGTGCGCGCCCTCGGCGCCGCGTGACCAGGTGTGCTCGAGCTCGATGATCGGGGCGCCGAGCAGCCGCCGGACCAGTCTGATTCCGGTGTCGTCCAGCTTCTCGACGGTGTCGGTGGTGTCCACGTAGAACTCGGGCCTGCGGCCGAACGCCTCGACGATCCGGAAGCGGGCGCCCTCACCGGCCCCGCCTCCGGGCGCGGGACGGGTCAGCTCCCAGCGGATGTGGTCCAGCGGGTGCCAGGCCAGGTAGCCGGACATCGACGTGCCGGCGTAGGTGACCGGGTCGCCGATGTGGCGGAACCACCGGGCCACCATGGGCGGCGTGACCCCGGCCAGCGGCTGGTGGTCGATCGTGACGCGGCGCCGGTGGCGGGGGAGGTGCTGGATCTCCACGCGTGCGGTGCCCCGCTGCCGCAGCGGGTGCAGGACCGGACGGGCCGGAGGAAGAGGTAGCCGCGCCATCACTGCTCCTTAAGATACGCCTTCGTTTCTTCAGCTCCCGAACCGTAGTGGGTCGCGACAAGATACGCAAGAGTGTCTTGTAGCCTCGGTCGCATGGACGCGAAGCGGCGGGCGGCGAGCCGTCCGAGCTCCTCCCGCCGACGCGGGGCCGAGCTGGAGGAGGCCATCCGCACGGCCGCCCTCGAGCTGCTCATGGAGCAGGGCGTCAGCGGCGTGACCATGGAGGCCGTCGCGGCTCGCGCGGGGACCAGCAAGCCCGTCCTCTACCGGCGGTGGAGCGACCGCGCCACGCTGCTGCGCGACACCCTGCTGCCGGTGGCGGTGTCCGCGATCCCCCACGGCGACGCGGGCAGCTACCGGGAAGACATGCTGGCGATCCTGCGCGGCTGGGCCGACTTCTTCACGAGCCCGGCGGGGGTGATCGGCGCGGTGATCGTGGGAGCCATCCCCCACGATCCCGAGCTCGCCGAGGCCTTCCGGACCGGCGTCATGGGCTGGCGCAAGCAGGCGATGGCCGAGGTGCTCGAGCGGGGGATCGCCCGGGGGGAGGTCCGCGAGGACGTGCGGGTCGACGTGGCGCGCGAGCTCGGGCAGGCCGTTCTCTGGCACCGGTTCCTCGTGACGGGCGACCCGATCACCGACGAGCTGGTCGAGCACATCGTCGACGCCGTCCTGGTCCCCTACGTCAGGCTCGGAGGGGGAGGCTAGTGCGTCGCGCCTCCCCACCGGCCGCGGTGCACGAGCTCGCCCAGGTCGCGCCGGGCGCGTGAGCGGGGCGACCCCGAGGGGCGCTCACCAGCGGCCCGGTGGCCGATCGTGACCACGCCGACCGGGTCGTGGTCGTCGGGGATGCCGAAGGTCTCCCGCACCGCGCGGTCCCGGTCGGGTGGGATGCCGATGAAGGCGCTGCCCAGCCCGGCGTCGGTCGCGGTCTGGAGGATGAGGAGGCTCGCCATCGCGGCATCCATGTGCCAGAACGGCATCGGCCACCGCGACTCGTCGAGGTCGGTCCAGCCCTTGTCGTCCTCGGCGTAGCGGCGCAGGTACGCCGCCTTGCTCGAGCACGGGATGATCACCACCGGGGCCCTGAGCATGCCGGCCAGCCAGCTGTCCGGGTGGTCGAGATCATCCGCGGTGGCCGCCCAGAAGCGGCGTACGTCGTCGGGGGAGTCGAGCACCAGGAACGCCCAGCCCTGGCTGAAGCCGGCACTGGGCGCGCGCACGGCGTTCGCCAGCGCCCGGTCGACGACCGCGGGGTCGACCGGCTCGTCGCTGTAGTCACGGACCATCCGCCGGCGCGTGACGACGTCTTGGAACTCCATGGACGTCAGTATGGGATCTCGGATCCGAGACCTGTCGGTCGGCGCGCAGGTGGCGCCGAGGCGTTGCGCTGCGTTGGATGGGACCGTGGCCCCGCCCCCCGACTTCGAGCGCATGTGGTCCGAGCTGGCACCCATCGGTCGTTCGGCGAGCTCGGGCGGCTACTTCCGCCAGCCGTTCACCCAGCCCGAGCGGGAGCTGTCCGACTGGTTCCGCGAGCAGGCCGAGGCGCGCGGGCTGGCGGTCGAGGCCGACGCGACCGGCAACCTGGTGGCCTGGTGGGACCCGGCCGGCGGGCTGTCCCGGGAGGGCGGGGTGCTGACCGGGTCGCACCTGGACTCGGTGCTCGACGGCGGGGCCTACGACGGGCCGCTGGGGGTGGTCTCGGCGCTGGCCGCCGTCGATGAGCTGCGCTCTCGCGGCGTGGTGCCGACCAGGCCGGTCGGGGTGTCGGTGTTCGTCGAGGAGGAGGGGTCGCGGTTCGGGCTCGCGTGCCTGGGCTCGCGGCTCGCGACCGGGGCCATCTCCTGGGACCGCGCGCGGGTGCTGCGCGACCGCGACGGGGTCGCCTTCGAGGAGGTGGTCGAGGGAGGCGGGCCCGGGCTGCTGGCGGGCGTGGAGGTCTTCGTGGAGCTGCACGTCGAGCAGGGTCGCGACCTGGTCGACCGCGGTGCGGCGATCGGGGTGGCCAGCGAGATCTGGCCGCACGGGCGCTACCGGTTCGACTTCGCGGGCGAGGCCAACCACGCCGGGACGACCCGGATGGAGGACCGCGCCGACCCGATGCTGACCTATGCGATGACCGCGCTGGCGGCCAACAAGCAGGCCCGGCTGGCCGGCCAGCGCGCGACGTTCGGCCGGGTCCAGGTGACGCCCAACGGGACCAACGCCGTCCCGTCGCAGGTGGTCGCCTGGCTCGACGCCCGCTGCTCCTCCGACGACGCCCTGACCGAGCTGGTCGACGTCGTGAGCCGCCAGGCGACCGAACGGGCCGAGCGCGACGGCACCCGGGTGGAGGTCACCCCCGAGTCGGTGTCGGGGTCCGTCAGCTTCGACGCGGACCTGGCCCGGCGCGTCGCCGCCGACCATGAGGAAGGTGACTGGCCCATCATCCCGACCGCGGCCGGCCATGACGCCGGAATCCTTGCTGCACAAGGGATTCCGACCGCCATGCTGTTCGTTCGCAACCCGACCGGCGTCTCGCACTCGCCGGCCGAGACCGCCTCGATCCCGGACTGCCTGGCCGGCGTGCACGCGCTCGCCGAGACCATCGAGCGGCTGGCGACGTGAACACGTCGTACCTGCTCGAACGGGCGTGGGTCGGTGACCGGGTCGAGGACGACGTGCTGGTCGAGATCTCCCACGGCCGGTTCACCCGCGTCGACGTCCGGGCCGCGGCCGAGGGCGCGCCCCGGCTGTCCGGGCTGACGATCCCCGGGCTCGCGAACTGTCACAGCCACGCGTTCCATCGCGCGCTTCGCGGGCGGACCCAGCGGGGGCGGGGGACGTTCTGGACGTGGCGGGAGCAGATGTACGACGCGGCGGGCCGGCTCGACCCGGACTCCTACTTCTTGCTGGCGCGCGCGACCTACCGCGAGATGGTCGCCGCCGGCTACACGAGCGTCGGCGAGTTTCACTACCTGCACCACCAGCCCGACGGCACGCCCTACGACGACCCGAACGCCATGGGTCACGCGCTGATGGCGGCGGCGCGCGAGGCCGGGCTCCGCATCTGCCTCCTCGACACCTGCTACCTGTCGAGCGGCTTCGGCAGGCCGGTCGAGGGCGTCCAGCGCCGCTTCAGCGACGGCTCGGTCGACAGCTGGTCCGACCGCATGGTGCAGCTGCGCCCGGCGGACGGCGTCAGCGTCGGCGGTGCGTTCCACTCGGTACGCGCGGTGCCGCGCGAGGAGCTGCGCAGCTATACCGCCGCCCTGCTGCACATCCATCTCTCCGAGCAGCCGGCGGAGAACGAGGAGTGCCTCGCCACCTACGGCGTGACGCCCGCCCGGCTCCTGCACGAGGCAGGCAACCACCTCGGCCCGAGCGTCACCGTCGTGCACGCCACCCACCTCACCGACGACGACATCGAGCTGCTCGGCACCACCGGGACCAACGTCTGCATCACGCCCACCACCGAGCGCGACCTGGCCGACGGGATCGGCCCGGCCGCACGGCTGGCCGCCGCCGGCTGCCGGATCACGCTGGGCAGTGACAGCCACGCGGTGATAGACCCGTTCGAGGAGATGCGTGGCCTCGAGCTCGACGAGCGGCTGGCCACCCAGGAGCGCGGCCACTGGACCTCCGCCCAGCTGCTCGGGGCGGCGACCGGCCACGGCACGCTGGGCTTCGGCGACGCCGGCGCCATCGCGGTCGGCCAGCGGGCCGACCTGGTCACCCTCGACACCACGAGCCCACGGACCGCTGGTAGCGGTGCCGACGAGCAGACCGCGGCGTACGCCGCGACCGCGGCGGACGTCGTGCAGGTGGTCGCCGACGGGCGGGTGGTCTTCACCCGGGGCGATGAGGTGGCCATCGGGCGCGAGCTGGAGCGGGCCATCTCCGCGGTGTGGAGGTGACGTGGCCTCGACCCTGATCACCAACATCGGCGAGCTGGTCACCAACGGTCCCGCAGGAGATGGTTCGGCAGGAGATGGTTCCGCACGAGATGGTTTCGTAGGAGAACATCTCGTCCCCGACCGTCCCGTAGGAGACGATCCCGCAGGAGACCGTCTGCTCGGCATCGTGCGTGACGCCGCCCTGGTGGTCGAGGGCAGCCGGGTCGCCTGGGTCGGCCGGGCGGACGAAGCCCCGGCGGCCGACGAGGTCGTCGACGCGGCCGGCCGGGCGGTGCTGCCGGGGTTCGTCGACAGCCACAGCCACCTGGTCTTCGCCGGTGACCGGGCCCGCGAGTTCGCGGCCCGGATGGCGGGCCAGCCCTACGCCGCCGGAGGCATCCGCACCACCGTCGCCGCGACCCGCGCCGCCACCGACGAGCAGCTCACGGCGCACGTGGCGCGGCTGGTGCAGGAGATGCTGCGGCAGGGCACGACCACCGTCGAGATCAAGTCCGGCTACGGGCTCACGGTCCACGACGAGGCCCGCAGCCTGGCGGTGGCGCGGCAGTTCACCGACGAGACCACCTTCCTGGGTGCGCATGTCGTCCCCGCGGAGTACGCCGGCGACCCGGACGGCTACGTCGACCTCGTCACCGGCCCGATGCTGGAGGCCGCGGCGCCGTATGCGCGGTGGGTCGACGCCTTCTGCGAGGACGGCGCCTTCGACGCGGACCAGGCTCGCGCCGTCCTCGAGGCCGGAGCGGCGCACGGCCTGGCGGGCAGGCTGCACGCCAGCCAGCTCGGCCCCGGACCGGGCGTACGCCTGGCGGCCGAGCTCGGTCTGGCCGCGGTCGACCACTGCACCTACCTCACCGACGCCGACGTCGATGCCCTTCGCGACTCCCGCACTGTCGCGACGCTGCTGCCAGGGGTGGAGTTCTCCACCCGGCACCCCTACCCCGACGCGCGCAAGCTCATCGACGCGGGCGTCCACGTGGCCCTCGCAAGCGACTGCAACCCAGGATCGAGCTTCACCAGCTCGGTGCCGCTGTGCATCGCGCTGGCGGTCCGCGAGATGGGGATGACGCCTGCCGAGGCCGTGCACGCGGCGACGTACGGCGGCGCCCGGGCGCTACGGCGCGACGACGTCGGCCGGCTGACCGTGGGGGCACGCGCCGACCTGGTGCTGCTCGACGCCCCCTCACACGTGCACCTTGCCTACCGTCCGGGCGTGCCGCTGGTGGCCGGGACCTGGCTCGGCGGACGTCCGGCCTGGCCCGTCTGACGGGCGCTGCCTTAGGTGACTGGTGGGGCTGGTGTGGCGGTCCCGAGCGTGATTTCCGGCGGGGGTGTCGTACCTAAGGCATGCCGTTCGTCGTGCAGGTGTCAGAGATAGGGCACCTTCCCGATGTGGGTGTCTACCTCAGGCGGCGATCTTTGTGATCGCCAGGCAGTACAGACCAACTGAGGAGCACACCAGAGATGGACTTCAACACCTTCGACACCTACCGGGCCGAGATCGAGTACCGGAGCAACCGGATCCGCAAGGAAGTGGGCCGTAACAACCGCCGCGTCCGGGTCCCGTTCGTACGCCGGCCGTCCGAGGCCGATCGCACCACCCGCTGACGTCGCGTCGACCCGCTCGACATGAGCATCGCCGTCGCGCCGACCAAAACGGTGCGGGACCAGACAACTGAACAAGGGATCATGGACGGTGTGGCCGCACATACGACCAGCCGGACCCTGATCGGCCGAGACGCCGAGCTGACGGAGATCGCTTCGTTGCTCGGCGTCCGGTCGTCTGCGGAGCAGGCCGAGCATGGCGACGGCGGCGCTGCCGAGTCGACCGTGCACCACGTCGTGCTGTCCGGCGACGCGGGCGTGGGCAAGACCCGGCTCCTGGTCGAGCTCCGCGACCTCGCCGTTGCGGAAGGGTGGCGCGTGGTCGCCGGGCACTGCCTGGACTTCGGCGACAGCGCACTGCCCTACCTGCCGTTCTCCGAGGTCCTCGGCCGGCTCCAGACCGAGCTCCCGGAGGTCGTCGAGAAGGTCGCAAGCGTGCACCCCACGCTCGCCCGGCTGCAGCCCGGGCGCCGGGTCATGGTGCCGAGCGAGGCCGGCGTGCACGGCTCCAGCCGGGGTGAGGGCGAGATGCTCGACCGCGGCGACCTGTTCGTCGCGGTGCACGCCCTGCTCGAGGCGGCCGCGGCCGTGGCTCCGCTGCTGCTGGTCATCGAGGACTGCCACTGGGCGGACCAGTCGACCCGCGACCTGCTCAGCTTCTTGTTCTCCCGCCCCTTCGAGGGCGCGGCCGCCGACCGGGTGGCGATCGTGGCGTCGTACCGCTCCGACGACCTGCACCGCCGCCACCCGCTGCGCCGCCAGGTCGCCGAGTGGTCGCGGCTGCGGGGTGTCGAGCGGCTCCAGCTCGGCCCGCTCGGCGACGACCAGGTCCGCCAGCTCATCGCCAGCCTCTCGACCGACTCGCTCCCCGAGAAGGAGCTCAACGCGATCGTGCGCCGGGCCGAGGGCAACGCGTTCTTCGTCGAGGAGCTCGTCGGCGCGGCCAGCGAGCCCGGCAGCTGGGTCCCCGACGACCTGGCCGACGTGCTCCTGGTCCGGCTCGACCGGCTCAACGAGGCCGCCCGCCAGGTCGTGCGGGTCGCGAGCGTGGCCGGCCGCAAGGTCGCCCACGACCTGCTCGTGGCCGCCTCCGGCCTGGACACCGCCGAGCTCGACGAGGGGCTGCGCCAGGCGGTCGAGATGAACCTGCTCGTCCCCGGTGAGGGCACCTACTCCTTCCGCCACGCGCTGCTCGGCGAGGCGGTCTACGACGACCTGCTGCCCGGCGAGCGGGTCCGGCTGCACGCGCAGTACGCCGAGGCGCTGCGTGAGGGTGTGGGGCTCGGCACCGCCGCCGAGCTGGCCCGCCACGCGCGGCAGGCCCACGACCTCGACACCGCGCTCGACGCCAGCATCCGCGCCGGTGACGAGGCGATGGCGGTCGCGGGTCCCGACGAGGCAGCGCACCACTACGAGCAGGCGCTCGAGCTGCTGGCCGACCCGGCGCGGCGCGCCACCTGCGAGATCGACGTCTCCAAGCTGGCGGTCAGCGCCGCCGAGGCGCTGACCATCTCGGGACAGCCGACCCGGGCCGCCAAGCTGCTCGCCGAGCAGCTCGGCCAGCTGGCCCCGGACGCCCCGCCCGCTTGGCGGGCGCGGATGCTGGCCGCACGGGCCGACGTCGTGATGCTGACCGAGATCAACGATGTCAAGCCGGTCGAGCTCATCCAGGAGGCCGTCGACCTGCTTCCGGACGATGCGGGCGGGCTGCGCGCCAAGGTGCTCGCGATCCAGGCCCGGGTGCTGTCCGGCTACGGGCGTTACGACGAGGCGCAGGTCGCCGGGCTGGATGCCCTGGCGCTGGCCGAGAAGCTCGACCTCCACGAGCTCGCCTCCGACGTCATCACGACGCTGAGCCAGCTCAAGAAGGCCGGCCCCAAGGACGCGCTCCGCTCGGCCCTGGTCGAGGCGGTGCACCGCGCCGTCGAGACCGGCGCGATCCAGGCCGAGCTCCGGGCGCGCTACTTCCTCGGCCGCTCCTACGAGGACTGGGGCGAGTGGGCGCAGGCCGAGACCTGGTTCCGCAGCGCGGTCAAGGCGGCCGCCACGGCCGGGACCCCGTACGCGCCGTACGGCTTCGAGTCGCGCTGGCAGCTGGCCTGGATCAAGACCGTCGACGGCGACTGGGACGAGGCGCTGCGCCTCGCCGACACGAGCAACGAGCAGGTCCCGATGATCCCGGCCGCGCTGGTGGAGGGGGTGGCGCTGCTCGTGGAGTCGGGACGCGGCGAGCCGGTCGCCGAGCGTGCCCGCGCGCTGCGGAAGTACTGGGAGCTCGAGGGCGGCGTCGTCATCAACTCCGTTGTCGCCGAGCTGGCCGGTGCCGCGCAGCAGGACGACCCCGCCGCAGTGGTCGCGGTCTACGACGACGCCGTGGCGGTGCTCGGCCGGATCTGGCACACCTGGTTCAGCGCCCGCATCCGGCTTGCCGCCATCGCGATCGGCGCGATCGCCGACTCACTGCCCCGGCTCAGCGCCGCCGAGCGGGCGACGTACGTCGAGGAGGTGGCCCGATTGCACGCCGACGGCCACACCGTGCTCGACAAGTACACCGACCCGTCCGGCCACTGGGGTCCCGAGGGCCGGGCCTGGGTCAAGCGGCTCGACGCAGAGACGTTGCGAGCCCGCTGGCTGGCCGGGATCGACGCGCCTCCGCAGGAGACGCTGGTCGAGGTCTGGCGCGAGGCCGAGCAGCTGTTCGACGACTTCGGGCACGTCCACGAGCTCGCCACCGTCCGCGCCATCCTCGCCGGGATCCTGCGCGCGACCGGTGACACCGCCGCGGCCCGCGAGCTGGGCGACCAGGCGCGCGAGGTCGCCCACCGGCTGGGCGCCAAGCCGCTGCTGGAGCGGCTCCGTGCCCAGGGCAGCACCCCGAGCCGGGCCGACAGCGCGGCTCCGGGCACCCTCACCGCCCGCGAGAGCGAGATCCTGGCGTTGGTCGCGCAGGGCCGCTCCAACGGCGAGATCGGCAAGCAGCTGTTCATCAGCGCCAAGACGGTCTCGGTGCACGTGTCCAACATCCTCGGCAAGCTCAACGCGTCCGGCCGCACGGAGGCGGCCGCCATCGCCCGGCGGCGGGGTCTGCTCGACTGAGGACAGCAACGTCGCGGGTACGCTGGCGGCGGTCCGCTGGTTCCTCCGGCTCGGCTGAGCGAGCGTCGGCACGTGAGCGTCGCTCGCTCGGGTGTGAAGGCAGGTCGCCAGGGTACTTCCACTTCCTCACATCCACCTCGAACCTTGGAGACACGATGAGCGACGAAGCCCTCGACGACGACGACATGACCACCACGCCGGCTGGCGGCGGAGACCTCGGCGGCGGCGACGCCGACGGGACCGACGGTGGCGACAGCGACGGCACTGACGGTGGCGACAGCGACGGCACCGATGGTGGCGACAGCGACGGCACTGACGGTGGCGACAGCGACGGCACTGACGGCGGCGACGCCGACGGCACTGACGGCGACTCGACCGACACCACCGATGGGGACGCCTCCTGAGCGTCGGACCCGACCTCGGGCAGAGCGCACTCGACGAGCTCACCGGTGACGCCCAGACCTTCCGCGAGAAGGTCTGGGCGTCCCGGGTCCACCACCACCTGGCCGACCCGGCCGAGCTCGCGGCGTACCTCTCCCTGGAGGACGCAGACCGGCTCCTGACCGCCACGGGCGTCCGGACGCCGAACGTGCGGCTGGTTCGCGACGGGGCGGTGCTGCCCGAGAAGGCCTACACACGCGGCGCCACGCTCGCCGGCCGGCCGCTGACCGGGTTGGTCGACGGGCGGACCGCGGTGGAGGAGTTCCGCAACGGCGCCACCGTCGTCTTCCAGGGACTCCACCGCTCGTTCCCGCCGCTGGTCGACCTGATCTCCCGGCTCGAGCTCGAGCTCGGTCATCCCTGCCAGGCCAACGCCTACCTCACCCCGCCCGGGTCGCAGGGGTTCGCGGTCCACTCCGACACCCACGACGTGTTCGTGCTCCAGACCGCCGGCACCAAGCAGTGGGAGCTGCACGCCCCGCCCGGTCACCCCGAGCAGGCACACGAGGAACCACTGCTGGAGCCGGGTCACGTCATGTACCTGCCCACCGGCACCCCGCACGCCGCCCGCGCCCAGGACACCGTCTCGCTGCACATCACCATCGGCATCAACCAGCTGACCTGGCGGGGACTGGTCGAGCGGGCGCTGGCCTCGCTGGCCGCGGAGGTGCCGACCGAGCACCTGCCCGCCGGCTACCTCGAGGACCCGCAGGCCCTCGCGCACCAGCTGGGCAGGCACCTCTCCGACATCGCCGACCGGCTCCGCGAGGTCGACCCGGCGGTTGCGCTGCGTGACGAGGTACGCCGGTTCCTGACCTCCCGCCCCCCGCGGCTCGAGGGCGCCCTGGTCGACGCGCTGGCGTTGGAGACCATCGACCACGACACCCTGCTCCGGCGCCGGCCGGGTCACCCGTGCGTACTGGTCGAGCGGGGCGACCGCCTCGAGGTGCTTCTCGGCGACCGCGTCCTCGACGTGCCGGCCCGGATCCGGCCCGCACTCGACGAGGTGCGCTCGCGCACCGAGCTGCGCCCGCGCGACCTGCCCCTCGACGAGAAGAGCCAGCTGGTGCTGGCTCGGCGGCTGGTCCGCGAGGGGCTGCTCAGGGTCGTCGACCGATGACCTGCGCCGTGCCGGACGCATGAGCGGCTCGGGGGTCCACGGGGACGGAGCCCCCGTGTCGACCTTTCGCTGCGCCGGAGCGAGTGAGGGCCGCACGGAGTCGATGGCCGGCACCGCGTCGACCGTGCGCTCCTTCCTGCTCGTGGAGCATCCCGGCCCGTGGGGCGTCGACGCCCTCCGGGACGCGCGGATGCCGCCCGGGATCGGTCCCGAGCTGCGCGAGCGGGCGGCCGGCACCGGCACCAAGGTGCTGCTGATCAGGCGACCCGACAAGGCGTTGCGCACCCACGCGGGCGTCCGGGTGTTCGCGGCGTACGCCCACCACAGCGAGCCGTGGCTCGAGACCACCGTCCTCGACGACCTGCGGGGCGTTCACGACCTCGATCTGGAGGCACTGGCTGCGGGGCGGTCGCTCGGGCTCACCGCTCAGGCCGAGCCGGTCCTCGGCGTGTGCACCCACGGCCGGCACGACACCTGCTGCGCCGAGCGCGGCCGGCCGGTCGCCGCCGGCCTCGCCGCGGCGTTCCCCGAACAGACCTGGGAGGCCAGCCACATCGGCGGCGACCGGTTCGCCGCGAACCTGCTGGTGCTGCCGCACGGCCTCTACTACGGCCGACTCGAGCCCGCGAGCGCACGCGGGGTCGCGCGGCTGCACGCAGCCGGTGAGCTCGACCTGGACCATCTGCGCGGCAGGTCCGGGCTGTCGACCGCGCTCCAGGCCGCCGAGATCGGGCTGCGGAGGTACGTCGACGAGCGTGGGCTCTCGGCGGTGCGGTTCGTCTCCCGCACGGTGGCCGACGGCGTGACCGAGGCAGTGTTCGAGGTCAGCAGTCGCCGCTACGCCGTGACGGTGACCACCACCCGCGGCGACGACCTGCAGCGGCTGACCTGCCGCGCCCTGCGCGAGAATCCCGTCATGCACTACACGGTCCACGAGATCCGGGCGCTGTGATGAAGCGGATGGTGGCCCTCCTCGGCGCCTGCCATCCCGGCCCGGCGTTCGCGGTCACCCTGCTCGCGGGCCTCCTGGCCGGTGCCGTGGGGCTCGGTCCGGGCCGGATCGCGCTCGTGGTCGCCGCGGTGCTGACCGGCCAGCTGTCCATCGGCTGGTCCAACGACCTGATCGACCTGGCTCGCGACCGCTCGGTCGGCCGCACGGACAAGCCGCTGGTCGACGGCAGCGTCTCCGAGCGGACCGTGCGCGTCGCGTGCGCGCTCGTCGTGCTCGCCACCGTCCCGCTCTCCCTGGCCTGTGGCTGGGTCGCGGGCCTGGTCCACCTGGTCTGCGTCGCGGCGGGCTGGGCCTACAACCTCGGCGCCAAGGCGACCCCCTGGTCATGGCTGCCCTACGCCGTCGCCTTCGGTGGGCTGCCGGCGTTCGTCTCCCTCACCGACCAGCCCGACCGGCTCCCCCCGCTCTGGCTGCCGCTGGCCGGCGCGCTGCTCGGCGTCGGCGCGCACTTCGTCAACGTGCTGCCCGACCTCGCCGACGATGCCGCGACCGGCATCCGCGGGCTGCCGCACCGGCTCGGCGCCCGCTGGAGCCAGGTGAGCGCCGCGGCCGTGCTCGTGGCCGCCGCCGTGGTGATCGTCGTCGGCGCTCCCGTCGACTCCGCGGTGCTCGCGACGGCCGCCCTGGTCGTCACCGCCGGGCTGGCCGCGGTGGCGCTCCTCGCCCACGGCCGGGCGCCGTTCCGCGCCGCGATCGGCATGGCCCTCGTCGACGTCGTGATGCTGGTGTGGGCCCGATGAACACCCCGAAAAGCATGACCGACTCCTGGGACCTGGTCGTCGTCGGCGCCGGGCCGGCCGGCGCCACCACCGCGCTCGCCGCACTCCACGAGGACCCGTCGCTGCGGGTGCTGTTGCTGGACCGTGCCGACTTCCCGCGAGACAAGTCGTGCGGTGACGGGATCGCGCCGCACTGCCTCACCGCGCTCGCCTCGGTCGGCGTCACCGGGGTCGAGGCGGGCTGGACGCCGCTCACCCGGCTCGAGCTGGCCCGCGGCGACCGGTCGGTCGAGGGGACGATGCGCCGGCCCGTCTACGTCATCCCGCGTGCGGTCTTCGACGCGCGGCTGGTCGAGCGGGCGGTCGCGCGCGGCGCGGTCCTGCGCCGAGAGCGGGTCACCTCGGTCGACGCGCTGCCGCCCGCCCGGGTCGTGGTCGGCGCCGACGGCGCGCACTCGGTCGTACGCGCGCACCTCGGCCTGCCGTTCGGCCGCCGCGCGATCGCCATCCGCGGCTACGCCCCGACCCCGACCGACCGGCGCGGGACGCAGGTGATCCGCTACGGCGACCGCCGGCAGCCGGCGTACGCCTGGGCCTTCGACCGGGGCGACGGGCTCTCCAACGTCGGCTACGGCGAGCTGTTGCCGACCGACGGCCAGAAGAGTGACGAGGGCACCCCGTCGCGGGCGCTGCTGCTCGACCAGCTCGAGGAGCTGCTGCCCGGCTCCACCGACGGCGTCCAGCAGTGGAAGGGCCACCACCTGCCGCTCTCGGGGTGGCGCTGGGACCAGCCCGACGGCCGGGTGCTCCTGGTCGGCGACGCCGCCGGGCTGATCAACCCGATGACCGGCGAGGGGATCTACTACGCGATCGCGACCGGCATCGCGGCCGGCCGCTCCGCCGTACGCGCGCTCCGCACCCGCGCGGACGCGGGACGGCTGCACCGCGAGGCCGTCCGCGGCAGCCTCGGGACCCACCTCAAGCACACCTTCGTCGCCTCCCGGCTGGCCGAGCACCCGACGATCGTCGACGGCGGCATCCGGTTGGCCCGCCGCGACCGAAGGATCTTCGACGAGCTCGTCGAGCTCGGGCTCGGCGACGGGCGCATCTCACCGAGGTTGGTTACCGGGCTGGTCACTGGGCTGGCAACGGTCGCGGGCCGCAAGGCGGTCTCGACGATGAGAGGAAACTGATGCAGCTGCTCTCCGTCCGGGGCACCCTGCCCGCGCATCGGCACGCACAAGCCGACATCACCGACGCCTTCGCCGGCGTCATCGCGCAGAGCGGCGGGCTCGACGAGCGGCTGCTGCGCCGCTTCCACGGCAACTCCGGCGTGGAGTTCCGCCACACCGTGCTGCCGCTCGCGGCGTACGGCGAGCTCGACGGCTTCACGACCGCCAACGACCACTTCATCGAGCACGCCGTCGAGCTCGGAGCCCGGGCGCTGCAGGACGCGCTCAAGGCCGCGGACCTCACGCCCACCGACGTCGACCTGATCGTCTCGGCGACGGTCACCGGCCTCGCCGTACCGTCGCTCGACGCGCGGATCGCGGCGCTGGTGGGGCTGCGGCCCGACGTGAAGCGGGTGCCGCTGGTCGGGCTCGGCTGTGTCGCCGGCGCCGCGGGGATCGCCCGGCTCGCCGACTACCTCGACGGCCACCCCGGCGAGGTCGCCGTGCTCGTCGCGGTCGAGCTCTGCTCGCTGACGGTGCAGCGCGACGACGTCTCCGTGCCCAACCTGGTGGCCAGCGGCCTCTTCGGCGACGGCGCGGCGTGCGTCGTTGCCGCCGGCGACGACCGGCACGCCTCGGAGCCGGCGGCGCGGGTGCTCGCGACGCGCAGCCGGCTCTACCCGGACTCCGAGCGGGTGATGGGCTTCGACGTCGGGACGACCGGGCTGCGGATCGTGCTGGACGCCGAGGTGCCCCGGGTGATCGGCCGCTACGTCGGCGGTGACGTCGACGCCTTCCTCGCCGACCACGGGCTGACCCGCCACGACATCGGCTGGTGGGTGTGCCACCCCGGCGGCCCCAAGGTGATCGACGCCCTCCAGGAGACCCTCGGGCTGCCCGACGAGGCCGTCGAGCTGACCCGGCGTTCGCTGGCGCAGATCGGGAACCTGTCGTCGGCGTCGGTGCTGCACGTCCTCGAGGACACGTTGCGCGAGCGGCCGCCCGCGCCGGGCTCCCATGGTCTGCTGATGGCGATGGGCCCGGGCTTCTGCTCGGAGCTCGTTCTGCTGAGGGCCACCGCATGACCTCGCTGACTGCGTTCACGATCCTGGTCGTCCTGGTCGGGGTCGAACGCCTCGCCGAGCTCGTCGTGTCGAAACGGAACGCCGCGTGGTCCTTCGAGCGAGGCGGCGTGGAGACCGGCTTCTCGCACTACCCGCCGATGGTGGTCCTGCACACCGGGCTGCTCGCCGGCGCGCTGGTGGAGGCCTACGTGCGCGAGCCGGACGTCCCGTCCGCGCTCGCCTGGTCGATGCTGGCGGTCGTCGTCCTGTCGCAGGCGCTGCGGTGGTGGTGCATCACCACCCTGGGTCCGCAGTGGAACACCCGCGTGATCGTCGTCCCGGGACTCGCGCCGGTGCGTCGTGGCCCCTACGCGCTGATCCCGCACCCCAACTACGTCGCCGTCGTGCTCGAGGGCGCCGCGCTGCCGCTGGTGCACGCGGCCTGGATCACCGCGGTCGTCTTCACGGTCCTCAACGCGGTGCTGCTGACGGTGCGGCTCCGCGTGGAGAACGCCGCCCTCGCGACCCTCGAGGAGCCCGCTCGTGGCTGACCTGGTGGTCGCCGGCGGCGGCCCGGTCGGGATGGCGACCGTGCTGTACGCCGTCCGCGCCGGCCTCGAGGTCGAGCTCCGCGAGCCGCGTCCCGGACCGGTCGACAAGGCCTGCGGCGAGGGGCTGATGCCCGGCGCGGTGACGGCCCTGGCCGAGCTCGGCATCGACCCGGACGGCCGCCGGCTCGCCGGCATCCGCTACCTCGGCGGCGGCCGCGTCGCCGAGGCGCCGTTCCGGCACGGCGACGGTCGCGGCGTACGCCGCACGACGCTGCACCGCGCGATGTCCGACGCGGTCGCGGAGGCCGGGGTGAAGGTCGTCGAGCGGGCGGTGGGTGAGGTCGAGAGCCGTTCCGACCACGTGCTGGTCGACGGTGAGCCGGCCTCCTGGCTGGTCGCCGCGGACGGCCTGCACTCGCCGGTCCGCCGGATGCTCGGGCTCGACCACCCGGTCGAGGGCCGGCGCCGCTACGGCCAGCGCGTGCACGTCGAGATGGAGCCGTGGACCCCGTTCGTCGAGGTGCACTGGGCGGCCGGGTCCGAGGCCTACGTGACGCCGGTCGCCGACGAGCTGGTCGGCATCGCGGTCCTCACCGAGCGGCAGGCCCCGTTCGACGAGCTGCTCGCCGAGCACCCGCTGCTGAAGGAGCGGCTCCAGCGCCGCCCGCTGTCCCGGGTTCGCGGCGCGGGACCGCTGCGGCAACGTTCCTCGGCCCGTACGTCGGGTCGGGTCCTCCTCGTCGGTGACGCAGCGGGCTACGTCGACGCGCTGACCGGCGAGGGGATCGCCCTCGGCCTGGCGCAGGCGCGAGCCGCGGTCGACGCCGTCGTCGCGGGTCGCCCGGAGCACTACGAGGCGGCGTACCCGAAGCTCGGCCGCCGCCATGAGCTCCTCACCCACGCGCTGCTTGCCTCCTCGCGCCGTCCGCTCCTGCGCCGCCAGCTGGTCCCGCTCGCCGCCCGGCTCCCGTGGGTCTTCAGCGGCGCGGTCAACCAGCTCGCGAGGCCGGCATGAGCGCCCCGGTCGAGGAGGTCGTCCTCCTGGCCGAGGACGGCTCGGCCATCGGCACCGCCCCGAAGTCGGAGGTGCACGGCACGGGCACACCGCTCCACCTGGCCTTCTCCGTCTACGTCTTCGACGACGACGGCCGATTCCTCCTCACCCAGCGGGCCGTCGACAAGCCCACCTTCGGCGGCGTCTGGACCAACTCCTGCTGCGGCCACCCCGCCCCCGGCGAGCCGATCGCCGAGGCAGTGGTCCGCCGCACCGCGCAGGAGCTCGGACTCGAGCTCCGCGACGTGACGCTGCTGCTCCCGAGGTTCCGCTACCGCGCGGTCGGCGACAACGGCACCGTCGAGAACGAGATGTGCCCCGTCTTCGTGGCTTCCGCCTCAGGCGACCCGAGTCCCGACGCGGCCGAGGTCGAGGCCTGGGGGTGGGTCGACTGGGCGTCGTTCCGTGACGATGTGCTGTCGGGTCGCCGGGAGGTCAGCCACTGGTGCCGCGAGCAGGTCCGGGCGCTCCCCGGGGATCCACGTGCCGCAGTGCCGGCGGACCCCGACGACCTGCCGCGTGCACTGGGCGGACGAGCCGACGACGAGTAGCAGTGTCCAGGTGGCGTGACCCGCGAACCGTAGGCTCGGACCAGCCACCCCACCAGCCGAGGAGGCCCGCGTGTCCCGCCCAGCAACCCGCCTGCGGACGATCGTGCCCGGCACGGGTCGCGCCGCGGTCGGCGCGACCGTCGCCGGCGGCGTCCTGACCGCGCTGGCCTCCGCGCCCGAGCGGGCGAGCAGGCTGTGGCGCCGGCGGTTCCCGACGGTCGCGGTCACCGGGATGACCGGCGTCGGCAAGACCCAGCTGGCCGACCGGCTCGCCGGGCGCTCCCCGAGCAGCGGGGTCGCGGAGGTCGGTTCCGCGGTGATGGAGCGCCGCACCCGCCGCTCGCCCCGGCTCCACGGCTTCCGGTTCCTGGTCGTGCCGGGCGACAACGCCGCCACCCGGCTCGGCGCCCTCGACGAGGTCTTCCACGACGAGCCGGTCGACGGGGTGGTGCACGTGGTCGCCAACGGATACGCCACCCCGCGGCGTACCGCGGGCACCACCGGCGCCGCGGTCGCGACGCGCGAGGAGCAGCTCGCCGCCGAGCTGGAGGACTGGACGATCACCGCACACCGGATCGCCTCGATGGCAGTGCGGCGCGAGAAGCCGGTGTGGCTGGTGATCGCCGTGTCGAAGGCCGACCTCTACGCCGACGAGGTCGACGAGGCCGTGCGCTACTACTCGCCCGGCAGCGGCACGCCCTTCGGCGACAAGGTGGACGAGCTCCGGGCGCTCGCCGGCGGGGCGAAGCTGTCGGTCGACGTGCTGCCGGTCTCCGCGCTCGGCAGCGGCGACCGCTCCGCGCCCGGGCCGAGGTCCATCTCGGCCAAGCAGGCGAGCGCGATGGTCGACGCGCTCGCGACCCGGCTGGCGCAGCTCAGCGGCCACGTCTGACCCGTCCGCAGCGGCGTGGGCGCCGGGCGACAGGATGGGCTGGTGGACCCGACGACGTACGCCGTGATCGCGGCGGCCGTCCTCGTCGGGTCGATGGTCCAGTCGGCGGTCGGCCTGGGCGTGGGCCTGGTCGCGGCGCCGGTGACCGCGCTGCTCGAGCCGCACCTGATGCCCGGGGCCCTGCTGATGGTCGCGGTGCTGATGCCGTGCCTGACCCTGCTGCGCGACCACGACGACATCGACTGGGCCGGCCTGGGCTGGTCGCTCCCGGCTCGGCTGCCAGGTACGGCGGTCGGCGTCTGGGTGGTCACCGCGCTGAGCGCCCGCCAGCTCGGGATCGCGATCGGGCTGGTCGTCCTGGTCGCGGTGGCGGTGACCTGGCGGGCCTTCGAGGTCCCGGTCAACCGCATCTCGCTGTCGGCCGCCGGGTTCGCCAGCGGCATCACCGGCACCGCCACCTCGATCGGCGGCCCGCCCATCGCGATCGTCTACCAGCACCGCCCGGCCCAGGAGATCCGCACGACCATGGCGGTCTACTTCCTGGTCGGCGCGGGCATCTCCCTCGTCGCACTGCTCGTGAGCGGCGATCTCACCCACGACCAGCTGCTGGCGGCGCTCGCGCTGCTCCCCTTCCTCGCCCTCGGAGCGCTGGTCGGTGCCGTCGCCAGGCGTCGGATCCCCGCCCGAGTCGTGCGGCCCGCCGTACTGCTCGTCAGCTCGGCCTCCGCCCTCGTGCTGCTCGTCCGGTCGCTGGCCGGCTGACCGATGAGTGCCCACCACTCGAGGAGTCGGAGCACCATGCCCAAGGTCACCGCCCACATGTCCATCTCCCTCGACGGCTACGTCGCCGGCCCGCACCAGACCCGAGAGGAGCCGCTCGGCGTGCGGGGCGAGGAGCTGCACACCTGGCACTTCGGCTCCTCGGTCAGCGAGGTCGACAAGGCCATGACCGAGCGCATCCTCGCGCCGCGGGGTGCCTACGTCATGGGCCGCAACATGTACGCCCCGACCGGGGCGAGTGGGGCGAGGAGATGTGGCGGGGCTGGTGGGGCGAGGAGCCGCCGTACCACTGCCCGGTGTTCGTGCTCACCCACTACCCCGCCGACCCGATCGAGATGAAGGGCGGCACGACGTTCTACTTCGTGACCGGTTTCGACGAGGCGATGGAGCGCGCGTATGAGGCCGCCGGAGACGACACCGTGACGATCGCGGGCGGTGCCAGCGCGGTGCGGCAGGGCTTCGAGGCGGACCTGATCGACGAGATCATGCTCAGCCACGCGCCCATCACGCTCGGCGGTGGCGAGTCGCCCTTCGCGGGGCTCGCCGACCTCACCCTGCGACCCATCGAGGTGCACGCCTCGACCAACGCGACGCACGTCGTCTACCGCGTCTACCGCTGACGTCCACACGGCCGGGTAGTCCGTCACCTTTGGGAGGTAGACGGACCGCGCCAACCCGCGAAGGTGACGGACTACCGCTCCGGCGGCGTACTTGACGCGTGTCAAGTTAGTGCCTAGCGTCCCCCGCATGCCACCCCTGAAGCGGCCGACGACCGCGGTGATCGGTGCCGGCATCAGCGGCCTGACCGCGGGGAAGATGCTGGGCGACTACGGCGTGCCCTACACCTGCTTCGAGACCTCCGACCGGATCGGCGGCAACTGGGCCTTCGGCAACCCGAACGGCCACAGCAGCGCCTACCGCTCGCTGCACATCGACACCAGCAAGCACCGGCTGTCGTTCAAGGACTTCCCGATGCCCGCGGAGTTCCCGGACTTCCCGCACCACACCCAGATCAAGGCCTACCTCGACTCCTACGCCGACGCGTTCGGGCTGCTGGAGCGCATCGAGTTCCGTAATGGCGCCGTCCACGCGCAGCCGAAGGACGGCGGCGGCTGGGCGATCACCGACCAGGCCGGTGCCACCCGTGACTTCGACCTGCTGGTGGTCGCCAACGGGCACCACTGGGATCCCCGCACGCCGGAGTTCCCCGGACGCTTCGACGGCGAGACCATCCACTCCCACCACTACGTCGACCCGAGCCACCCGCTCGACCTCCATGGCAAGCGGATCCTGGTCGTGGGCCTCGGCAACAGCGCGGCCGACATCGCGGTCGAGCTGTCCGGCAAGGCGATGGAGAACCAGGTCACCCTGTCGACGAGGTCGAGCGCGTGGATCGTGCCGAAGTACATGTACGGGCTGCCCGCCGACAAGTACTTCGCCACCTCGCCCCACATCCCCCTGGCCTGGCAGCGCAAGCTGATCCAGAAGATGCAGTTCATGACCGGGTCCAACCCGGAGCTCTACGGGCTGCCCAAGCCCAACCACAAGTTCTTCGAGGCGCACCCGACCCAGTCCGTCGAGCTGCCGCTGCGGCTCGGCTCGGGCGACGTCGTGCCGAAGCCGGACGTGACCCGGCTCGACGGCCACACCGTGCACTTCGAGGACGGCACCAGCACCGAGGTCGACGTCATCGTCTACGCGACCGGCTACAACATCACCTTCCCGTTCTTCGACGAGACGTTCATCAGCGCGCCGGGCAACGTGATCCGGCTCTACAAGAGGATGTTCAAGCCCGGGCTCACCGACGCGGTGTTCGTCGGCTTCGCCCAGGCGGTGCCGAACCTCTTCCCGTTCGTCGAGGCGCAGGCGCGGCTGCTCGCGGCGTACGCCGTGGGTGCCTACGCACTGCCCCACGTCGAGGAGATGGAGCGGATGATCGACGCCGATAACCAGCTCTACCTCGGCCA